>PPYE01776725.1_pt1 | contig 21500 bp, 12 predicted proteins | sample 1559881 | NCBI WGS metagenome assembly PPYE01 (sample SAMN08240022, study PRJNA423297) | Human gut metagenome, whole genome shotgun sequencing project.
TTCATACTGCTTCCGCGTGTTTATGAGGGAACCCAAGGGGCGCTGCCCCTTGACTCCGCAAGGGACTTCGTCCCTTGACGCTTTTCGCGATTCCAAGCCGGCTTACGCCCCGCTGTGCAGTTTCTTCCTGAGCTTGCGGACGGTCATTTCCAGCAGGTACTGGAATTCCGGCGTTCTGCCGTATACCGTCAGCACAACCGCGGCGAAAATCGCGGTGTAAATCAGCCCCTGGGCGATGAACCAGAGGAAATTCGTCTGCGGCATCAGCTGGAAAATCCAGTAGGACACGGCGCTGACCCCCGCGACCACCACCCAGCGGACGATGTAATCCATGAAGTAGCGGCGCAGCTTCTTCTGCCAGTCCTCCTCAATGCCGTAACGCATCAGCACATACGGCTCGAACCAAACGCACGTCAGCAGGCTGGAGATAATCGTGCCGCCGATGATGCCTGCCACGCCAAAACGCCGCACCAGAATCAGCGATACAACAAGGTTGATGATGGCCTCCGCCAGCGCCTTGTAGCGATCATGCCAGAACAGCCCCAGCGCCTCGCGGAACTGCAATCCCATCTGGCGAAGACCGCTGATGAAAAACTCCGCTATGATAATGACGACGACCGTCATCGAGAAAAGGTACTCTTCGCCGAAAATCATGCGGATGAAGAAGTTGATCAGCGTCACCAGTCCGCCGGAGAGGTAGCCGTAGAGCAGGAAGGCGGCGAAATCGAGGATGCGGAAGATTTCGTAGACGCGCTTTCTGCCCTCCAGCGCGTTCAGGTTGCCGATGCTGGCGGTGAATGCGCCCGTCACATGCCCCAGCAGGTTGTTGACGTTCATCAAAACGAGCTTGTAGTTGGAGTATATGCCGACCGTAGCCAGCCCGTCAAACGCGGACATAATCAGGTTATCCGTGCTGCGGACGATAACCGTCGCCAGCTTATGCAGGCTCAGCGCGCCGACGTTCTTGAAAATCGCCTTGCGCTCCTGCGGTTCAGGCAGCTCCTTGTACTGCTTGAGGTACGGGAACTCCTTGTCCGCGCGGATGGAGATGATAACGCTGGAAACCATCGGCACAAAAAGCTGGATAATCAGGTAGAGGATGAAGTTCCGCGTCGTCACCAGCACAACGATTTGCAGAATCAGGCGCACGATGCCGATGATTTGGTCAATCGCCTTGCGGATATATGCCTTCTGGTACGCCTGATAGATGGCGTTCTTGTAGGACAGCAGGTATGACGTGACAGCTTGCAGGAGGTACAGCAGATAAATCAGCTGCAAATTTTCGATGCCTTCGCCGCCCTTCATCAGCAGCGGCAGGAACGGCATGAGCGCCAGCCCGATGCCCAGCACCGCCAGCGCAACGATGCGGTACAGCGTGCGATAGAGGTTCATCAGGCGTGCCAGCTGCTTCTCGTCGTTCTGCGCCGCCGGGCGGTACATGCTGAAAATCATCGCCGAGCCGATGCCCAATTCCGCCAGATTCAGCATTCCCAGCACATCGCCGAAGAGGCCGTTCACGCCGAGATATTCCTGCGACAGGTAGTGGACGAACACCATGCGTCCGCCGAAGGAAAGCAGCATGTTCAGCAGCTGCCCCACCAGCCCGACGATCATATTGATGATGGAGTTTTTCTTTCTCATCCGTGCTCTTCCGGCGCTGACTGACCGGATGCCTCCTCTCCTGCGCTGACTGCAAGCGCGTGAGCCGTTTGCAATCGCTCCATTATAGCACGGTTACGACTGCCTTGCAACAAAAACGACTGTTATCATCGGTTTTGCGCGAAATTTCGCACTTTGTTCACGCAATCCACACATTCTGTGATATATGCTTGTTTCTTTCTTGTCAATATGTTATAATGGAATACAATCCACCGTTTTTCGGCGGAAATTTCGCGGGGCTTCCCCGTACAAGGGAGATTTGGAGGACATGGGAAAGGTCAGCGCGTTTCTGAAGCGGAAGAACGTTCTGTTTTCCGCAAAACGCTACGGAATAGACGCAATGGGCGCCATGGCGCAGGGGCTGTTCGCCTCGCTGCTGATTGGCACAATCATCAAGACGCTCGGTCAGCAGCTGAACGTGCAGTTCCTAATTGACGCGGGCAACTTCGCCCAGCAGGTTGCGGGGCCGGCCATGGCGGTGTCCATCGGCGCGGCGCTCTCTGCCCCGCAATTGGTGCTGTACAGCCTGATTGCCGTCGGCATGGCGGCAAATAAGCTCGGCGGCGCGGGCGGCCCGCTGGCGGTCTACTTCATCACGATTGTCGCGTCCGAATGCGGCAAAATCGTCAGCAAGGAGACGAAGGTGGATATCCTCGTCACCCCGGCGGTCACGATTCTTGTCGGCGTTGGGCTGTCCGTGCTGTGCGCGCCCGCGATTGGCGCGGCTGCCAGCTCGGTCGGCGATTTCATCAAGTGGGCAACGAACCTCCAGCCGCTGCTGATGGGCATTCTGGTATCCGTCGTCGTCGGCATGGCGCTGACGCTGCCGATTTCCAGCGCGGCGATTTGCGCGGCGCTCTCGCTGACGGGGCTTGCGGGCGGCGCGGCGGTTGCGGGCTGCTGCGCGCAGATGGTCGGCTTCGCGGTCATGTCCTTCCGCGAGAACGGCGTGGGCGGCTTGGTCAGTCAGGGGCTGGGCACGTCGATGCTGCAAATGCCCAACATCATCCGCAATCCGCGCACTTGGATTCCCCCGACGCTTGCTTCCGCCATCACCGGCCCGATTGCGACGTGCCTGTTCCACCTCGAAATGAACGGCCCGGCGGTTTCCAGCGGCATGGGCACTTGCGGTTTGGTCGGGCAGATTGGCGTTTACACCGGCTGGCTGAACGACATTGCCGCCGGCACGAAAGCCGCGATTCTGCCGATGGACTGGGTTGGGCTTATCTTGATTTGCTTCGTTCTCCCCGCCGTGCTGACGCTGCTGTTCGCCTTCTTCCTGCGCAAGTGGGGCTGGATCAAGGACGGCGACCTGAAGCTGCAATAACAAGGGAGTTCCTCCCTTGACCCTTTCGCGCGATTGGGTTGGTGACACTTTCATACAGTGTCCGCGTGTTTATGCAGGGATTTCGCGCCTGCGGGCGCGACCAGAGGGCTTTGCGGTCGCCCTCTGGACTGCTTCGCACGCCCTCCGAAAGTTACTGGTTTGTTATGTTTGTTCTCATAGTTTGAAGGACTAATAGTACACAAACTATAACCACTTCCGATAAAAGTCAAGAAACATGGGCGTGTGCTGCGAAGGGGTCAAGGGGGCGCGCGCAGACTTCGTCTGTTTTCATTGCCCCCTTGTCGCCACCGCAGCGGCGAAACCCCTGCGGCACACAAGCAAATCCGCATAGAAAAATCAAGCCACAAAACGCACCTCATCCAGCCAATCCGCCGGGTGAGGTGCGTTTCTTATGCCAAATACGCCACCGAAAAAGGGCGGCATACCCGCAGGTACACCACCCCTTGACGCCTTGGATTACACCTTCTGGAAGGTGAACACCACTTCGCCGCCCGCTTCGGGAGCAATTTCTTCCACCGTCTTGTCGAACTCGTAGCCTTCCGGCACAATCAGCACATGCAGCACATAGGGGTACGCAGGCATGGTGAATTCCAGCACGCCATTCTCATCCACAGGCATGGGCGTGCACGTTTCATCCGTGCAGACGTTAATCATCGTGCCGGTCACGGGGTTGCCGTCCTGATCGACGCACTTGATCGTGTAGCTCGCCATGCCCTCCATCGGCAGTTCCGGCGCTTCCGCCACTTCATCCGTGGAAGGCAGGGTGCCATCGGCGTACTTCCAGCCGGGGACATTGATGCCATACTGCTGCAGCATGGCGACAAACGCATTGGCGTTGGGTTCATCAGCGATTGCAATGGCGGATGCTTCCACGTTTTCCGCGCCAGCCTTCACCACAAAATAGGTGGTATACGGGAAGCCGCTCGCCTGATTGGTGTCAATCGGCTGATTCGGGATGACGTAGCCGTCCTCCGTCATGTAGTCCGTCAGCGCATAGTTTTCGGGAGCCGCTTCGCAGCCAAAGGCGTACATTTCCGGGTCGAGCCCCTTCGCCAGCGTCACCTTCACCGTCGCGCTTTCCGTGTTGTCAATCACATAATAGTTGGTCATGCCAAAGGTGGACATCAGCGCAAATTGCGGGTCGGTGAAGAAAACCTGCTTCACGTTGTCGCCCACAAAGGAGATGGTCGTCATCTTCGTGCCTTCCGGATAGACCGGGTTGTTCGCCAGCACAGCGGCGGCTTCTTCTCCGTCCACCACGCGCGCGTTGTCCAGCCAGATCATGTCCTCATTCGCGGCCTGAAAGGAATCCTTGATGTAAGACAGGGCAATTTCGTAAGTACCGTCCGCCGGGAATTCATAGCCGTAGGTCGCCCATTCCTTCACGCCGCCGAACGCCTTCACCGTCTGTCCGTTGACAGACAGGTAGAACAGGTCGCAGCCGGCTTCGGTGGACGTCTTGTAGTCGAACGCGAACACATCGCCCGCCTTCGCTTCCACCGTAGTCAGCACGGAAGCGGAAGAAGTATCCTTGCCCGTGTTCGTGCTGACCAGAACCGTGCGGTCATCCTTTTCCGCAACCGCCATCGGCCAAGTGTATTCATCCGTAGAATTGGTGAAGGACAGCGGCGCCGCCGTGCCTTCCACATTCAGCGCGCGGTTCAGTTCCGCTTCATCCGTCGGCGGAATCGAGGGCTTTTCGCCCGGCAGGAACGCCAGCACATTCGTCTGCGTGTACTCATCGCCGAGGAAGAGACCGAACAGGCGGACAAACGCGTCCGTAGAGGTCTGAGAACCCGTTGCGAGGAAAGCCACATTGCCGAAGCGGTCAACCACAATCGAGGTCGGGACGCCATTGAGCCCGAAACCCGCAAAGAGGTTGAACGTTTCATGACCGACCGGGAACGTCAAGCCATGCGACGCCACATATTCCGTCAGCTTCGCATCATCATCGTTTTCATCGATGCTCAGCGCAAAGACTTCCACCTTGTCCTTGTACTGCTCATAGGCTTCCTCCAGGAAGGGGAACTCCGATTCACACGGGCCGCACCACGTTGCCCAGAGGTTAATCAGCACCATTTCCTTCTCCTTCAAGGTTTCGGAGAGGGTATGGGACACGCCGTTAATGTCCGTAAAGGTAAAATCGGGCATGGGCGCGCCAAGCGCGTACACCATGGCAGTTTCTTCCGCCAGTGCAGCGCAGCCAAGGCACATTGCCAGTGCCAGAACCAGTGCCAGCATCTTCTTCATGAGGATTGCTCCTTTCACGTTCTGCGGCTTCCACCGCAGTCTTACAAAAATTATAAGGGGAAAAATGCCTGATGTCAACCGAAAAAACTTCATAAATACAATTGGCGTGCGCAGCGCCCCTTTTTTTCGCCTCCAACAGCAGCGAAGAAGGGTTCTTCACGGAATCTTGGGGGAAGAGCAGCTTGGGGGCGCGTCTGCGGACGCGCAAAGTTACTGGCAGGGACGCTTCAGCACATCCACAATCTTGTGGGCGACCATTGCCTTCACCGCAGCGCGGGCAGGCTTCAGGTACTGACGGGGGTCAAAGTGATCCGGATGTTCCGCGAAGTACTTGCGGATGCTCGCGGTCATCGCCAGACGAATGTCGGAGTCGATGTTGATCTTGCAGACCGCCATCTTCGCCGCCTTCGCCAGCTGCTCTTCCGGAATGCCAATTGCGTCGGGCATATTGCCGCCGAACTGGTTGATTTCCTTCACGAACTCCTGCGGGACAGAAGAAGCGCCGTGCAGGACGATCGGGAAGCCGGGCAGACGCTTGGAGCATTCTTCCAGCACCTCGAAGTGCAGCTGGGGCTTCTGACCGGGCTTGAACTTGTACGCGCCGTGGGACGTGCCGATGGCAATCGCCAGCGAGTCGCAGCCCGTGCGGGTCACAAACTCTTCGACTTCTTCCGGATGGGTGTACATTTCCTGACCATGCTCCACCTTCACGTCGTCTTCGACGCCGGCGAGCGTGCCGAGTTCCGCCTCGACGACCACGCCGTGGTCATGGGCATACTCGACGACCTTGCGGGTCAGGGCGATATTATCCTCAAAGGACTTGGAGGAAGCGTCAATCATGACGGACGTGAAGCCGCCGTCGATGCAGCTCTTGCACAGCTCAAAGCTGTCGCCGTGGTCAAGGTGCAGCGCAATCGGGATTTCGGGGTTCTCGATAACCGCCGCTTCCACCAGCTTCACCAGATAGGTGTGGTTGGCATACGCGCGCGCGCCCTTGGACACCTGCAGGATGACGGGAGCCTTCAGCTCACCCGCCGCCTCGGTGATGCCCTGAATGATTTCCATGTTGTTGACGTTGAAAGCGCCGACCGCATAGCCGCCGTCATACGCCTTCTTGAACATTTCCTTCGTCGTAACAAGCGCCATTGGATTTTCCCTCCTGATGCAATAATGTAGGGTTTCCACCGAATCTATTATAGCACATTCTGCCGAAATAGAAAAGGGGGTTTTTTCACAAGTTGTATTTTCTTTCACAAAGTTTTTGGCGTAGGACGACCTCATCCGACTTCGCTTCGCTCAGCCACCTTCCCCTCTGGGGAAGGTGTCGCCGCAGCGACGGATGAGGTCACATAAACACGCGGGCGCTGTATGCCGAAGCGCACAACTCAATCGCGCGAAAGGGTCAAGGGAGGAACTCCCTTGCAGGGTGCAGGGGCAGCGCCCCTGCTGGAGTCCAGAGGCAAAGCCTCTGGTTACTGCCCCTCTTCCGTCCGCTCCACCGTGCCGACGTAGATGATTTCGCTCTTCGCCTTGTAGGTGTCGGTGTACATCAGCTTGCGCTCGGTTTCCGCGCCGCCCACATACTTCACCAGGTAGCTTTCCACCACACAGCCGTCGGTTGCCTTGCGGTAGGTGTACTCTTGGTCAACATAGGTGGCGTAGGTGTGGTTCGTGTCCTTGCGGTATTCCGGCTCAGTCGGGGCGGGCAGGGTCTGCACCGTCACCGTTTCCAGCTCGTACTTCACGCCCTTGCCGAGGCTCTCGCCGTAAATCGACACCACGCACACCTTGTGCGACTTGTCGTAGCGGCTGTCCTTCATCACCGTCGCGACGATGAAAATCGTGCTGTTCGTGTCGTTGCGGAACTTGAAGTCAATGCGGTTGTCGGATACCGTCGCGTCCTTGCCGTAGTCGGTGTAGCCCACCGCGTCGGAGTGCGGCTCGCGCTTGAGAATCGTCATGTTTGCTTTCGCCGCCGCGAGGTACATCGTCGTGCTTGCCTGACACACGCCGCCGCCGTAGCCCATGCGCTGATCGCCATACGCGTACTCAATCGCCTGATAGAAGCCGTTTGCCTTCGTGCGCTTGCCCACAACCGTATTGAAGGAGAACGTTTCGCCCGCTGCAAGCATCTTGCCGTTGATGCGCTCGAACGCCACCTGAATGTTCAGGTTGCGGTTCTCCGTGCTGGTGGTCGAAATCGGGGTGTACGCCGTCGCGCGCAGCTGAATCTGCGGCTCCAGCATGGCTTTGGTCGTGGTCGGCTGAAGCTCGCGCGTCGTCAGCTCCACCTCGCCGCTGACCAGGGACGACATCATCTGGTACACCTGATTTTTCGCCTCGGTCGTGTCCATATAGCGCCCGACGGTCTCCGGCTGAATCGTCAGCGGATTGTTGAAATTGTTGTAATCGAAGATAATATGCGCATCCACCGGCTGGATGTACGCCTGCTGCGCGATGCTGAGCAGGATGTTGTCAATCACCACATTGTCGCCGCTGGGCGTCGCGGAATAGCCCTCGTAGGGATTTTCCGCCAGCGCGTCCATCGTGGCTTTGCGCGCATCAATGCCGCCTTCTGTGTGCCCCGGCTGCCACGCCGCGTCGAGGGCTTCCTGCACATCGACAGTCATGTTCAGGTCGGCGCTCGTGATTTCCCTCACCAGCTGACCGGCGTACATCAGGCGCACCTTCCACGCGTCGCGCTGCTGATTCGCGTGCGCCGTGACCGCCTCTTCCGCCTCCGCGCGGGTCATGCCGCCGAGGTGGATGCCGTCCACATACACGTTCGGGACGTACTTGTCGTCATATGCCGTCACCGACGCGACCAGTGCTTCCCGCTCGTTCTGCTCCTGGATGGCATTGCTGATGGCGCCGCCCGCCGCGACCAGCCCGCAAATTACCGCCACCGCGCACGCGCAGAACAGGATGCGCTTGAGCAGCTTTTGCCCCGACGGTTTGCGGCGGACAGGCTCGTTCTTCGGCTCGCGATGCTCCGGGTTGAAGCCCCCCAGCCCCGTCGGCGGATGATTGCCGCCGCCATTGCCGCCATTGCCGCCGTTTCCGCCATTGCCGTTCACCGGATACTGCGGAAAATTCGCCGGATACATCGGCTGCTGCCATCCGCCATAATTCTGCTGCGGATACGGCGGATTCTGCGGGCGCTGCGGATTCATCGGCTGATTCGGCATCATCTGCCCGCCGCGAATCGGCTGATTGCGCCCGGTGTTCATGCTTTGCTGATGCTGCCCCCACGAGAACTGTTCCAATTGGTGCGCCGCATCAAGCGGCTGCACGCCGTTGTTCCAGCCCTGCTGCGGCTGCATGGGCGTCCCCTGTACGCCGTGGAAGCCGCGCATTTGCCCGCTTTGCGCATATTGGCTCCCCTGCCCCGGCTGATTCATCCCCTGCGGGCGCATCGGCTGGGCCGCACCCATCGGCTGAGCCGCACTCATCGGCTGCATGGGCGGATTGGCGCTCTGCTGCGCCGGGGGCGGCTGCGGATTCCGGCGCGGCGGATTTGTCGGCTGCATGGGCGCGTCTTCCGTGCGGATAAGGGGGATGCTGTTGTCCAGCGTCTGCTGCCCGGCATACTGCGCCGCGTTCAGCTGCGTGCGGCGGCGGCGCGGCTGCTTGTTGTCGTTGAATTCGGACATGGTTTCAGCACCCCTTTCTGATGGCAATTCGGTATTTCTTCATCTTATATCACATGATTTCAGCAGCTTCCACTGCCTGCAGCAATTTCTCCACATCATCGGCCGCCCTCGCCCACATCGGCGCGGTGCAGCCGACCATGCCGTGGCGGTCGCCATCGCCATGGAAGTCACTGCCGCCGGTGACCAGAAAGCCCATGCGCCGCGCGGTCAAATCCAGCAGGGGCGTGGCGCGTCCGGCGGACGGGTGGTAAACCTCAACGCCCCGCAAGCCCTGCTCCTGCCAAACGCCGAGCAGATGGCGCAGCAGCGCGCCGGTCTTCTCCAGCTCCATCGGGTGCGCCAGAACAGGCACGAAGCCGCTTTCCCGCATCAGCGGCAGCGCCTCCGCCATGCTCAGGCGCTCCCCCGCCACATAGGCAGGCGCGCCATCCGCCAGAAAGCGGTCAAACGCCTCGCGCGTGTCCACCACATAGCCGTGGCTGACCATCGCGCGGGCGATATGCGGCCGACCGACGCTGCCCTTGGCTTCGCGGGCGATTTCGTCGTAATCCAGCGGATAGCCCAGCGCGTTCAGCTTCTCCACCATCTGCCGCGCGCGTCCGAGCCGCATTTGGGACAGTGCCCGAACCTTGCGGTGCAGGGGCGTATCCGTCCCGCGCCCGTAGCCGAGCAGGTGCAGGCCGGGCATATCGCGCAGGGACAATTCGACACCTTGCAGAATCGGCATCGGCGTGGTTTTCCCCAGCAGCTGCGCCGCGCCGTCAAACGTGTCATGGTCGGTCACGGCAAGGAGCGTCACGCGGTGCTTGTCCGCCAGCGCCACCAGCTCCGCGGGCGTAAGCAGCCCGTCGGAGGAAGTGGTGTGGGTGTGCAAATCAGGCTTCATGGGGGGCATCCGGGTGATTTTCGGGCGCATCCGCCGTCTTTTCGGGCGTTTCGGCGCTCTTTTCAGGCGTTTCGGCGGACTTTTCGGAATTTTCTTTCTTCTTTTCGTCCGCCATATCCTGCATCATCACATCGCCCGTGGTGCGGGTGTCGGCATCCTGAATATCCGGCAGCACGCCCGTTTCCATCAGGGTGACGAACTCGCGGCGGCTGATGGTGTCGTACTTGAGCAGCGCGTCCACCAGCTTCTCCATGCGGTCGCGGTTGGCGCTCAGGGCATCCACCGCCTTCTGGTAGCATTCCTCCAGCAGGCGCTTGACTTCCGCGTCGATGCGCGCCGCCATTTCTTCGCTGTACCCGCGGCTCTGCCCGAACTCCATGCCGACGAACACTTCCTGATCGCCGTCAAGATAGACCGGCCCCAGCTTTTCGCTCATGCCGAACTGCGTCACCATGCGGCGGCAGACCTCCGTCGCCTTCTTCAGGTCGCTCGTTGCGCCGGTGGTGAACTCGCCCAGATAAAGCTGCTCCGCGGCGTGACCGCCCAGCCCCATCGCCACGAAGTCCATCAGCTGGCTGTAAGTCTGCAAATCGTCCTCTTCCGTCGGCAGGGACAGCGTGTAGCCGCCCGCCTGCCCGCGCGGGACGATGGTAATCAGGTGCACCTCGTCGCAGTTGGGCAGGACGTGCCCGACGATGGCGTGACCCGCCTCGTGGATGGCGACCATGCGCTTGTCGCGCTGCGTCACCTTGTGGCTGCGCTTCTCCGGGCCCATCTGCACGCGGGAGATTGCCTCCACCAGCGTCTGCTGATTGATGGCCTTCAAGCGCCCGCGCGCCGCCAGAATCGCGGCTTCGTTCATGATGTTTTCCAGCTCCGCGCCGGTGGAGAAGGGCACGCGCTTGGCGATATTCTCCAAATCCACATCATCCGCAAGGGGCTTGCCCTTGGCGTGCACCTTCAGGATGGCAACACGCCCCGCCATATCGGGGTAATTGACGAGAATCGTGCGGTCAAAGCGGCCGGGACGCAGCAGCGCGGGGTCAAGAATATCGCGGCGGTTCGTCGCCGCCATGACAATAACGCCCTCGTTGATTGCGAAGCCGTCCATCTCGACCAGCAGCTGGTTCAGCGTCTGCTCGCGTTCGTCGTGTCCGCCGCCCAGACCCGCGCCGCGATGGCGACCCACGGCGTCAATCTCATCAATAAAGATGATGGACGGGGCAGCGCGCTTGGCTTGGTCGAACAGGTCACGGACGCGGCTCGCGCCCACGCCCACGAACATCTCCACAAAGTCAGAGCCGGAAATGGAGAAGAACGGCACGCCCGCCTCGCCCGCAACCGCCTTTGCCAGCAGGGTTTTGCCCGTGCCGGGCGGGCCGATAAGCAGCACGCCCTTGGGGATGCGCGCGCCCATGTCAATGTACGCCTTGGGGTTGCGCAGGAAGTCCACCATTTCCTTGAGTTCTTCCTTCTCTTCCTCCGCGCCCGCGACGTCGGCGAACGTCACCTTGTTCTTGTTCGGGTCATGGATGCGCGCCCGGCTTCTGCCGAAGTTCATCACCTTGCCGTTGCCGCCGGTCTGCGCGCGCATAATCAGCCAGAACATCACGCCGCAGAGCACCAGCGAAATTGCCAGCGGAATCAAATCATACCACCACGGGGTGGTCAGCGGCTGACGGTAGATGATGGTGAACGGCAAATCCTTGACGGACACCTCGTCCAGCGGCTTATTAAGCTTCGCCGCCTGCATCTGCCGCGCGGTGACGATGAAATCAGCGCCGATGATGGTTTCAAAATCGTAGTTCTTGTCAGGGAAATCCGCGTCGGCGACCGTTGTTGTTGTCGTCACGCCCACCAGCGACGTGCCGCGGATGGCGACGGAGCGAACCTGCCCCTCCTCAATCATCGTCAGCAGCTGGGGATAGGTGATGCGGCGGTCACGGGTATTGCTGCCAAAGCCGTTGGTGAACAGCATCGAAATGGTGAGCACCATCAGCAGCAGAACCGCGACGTAGCCGAACATCCCGCGAGACTTCTTCAATGCGAGCATCCTCCTTCCGTTCCAGCGCCATCCGCCTGTTGCGGTGTATACCCATATAGACGAATGACGTGTGCGGAAAAATCCATCTTTACAAAAATTTTATCTTTATTTGGGGAAGAATCGGCTGATTTATTCGTGCGCCGCGCCGTACACGCGGCTGTCCAGCACGCCGATGTCCGGCAGATTGCGGTACTTCTCGGCGAAATCCAGCCCGTAGCCGACGACGAACTCATCCGGAATCTTGAAGCAGTGGTAATCCACCGTCAGGTTGTGTTCGGGATTGCGGCGGTCGGGCTTGTCCAGCAGCGTCGCAATGCGGATGGAGGACGCGCCGCGGCCCATCAAATACTTGCCGAGGTAGAACAGCGTGTTGCCGCTGTCCACAATGTCCTCCACAATCAGCACGTCGCGCCCCTTAATGGACACGGACAGGTCTTTCTCCAGATTGACCACGCCGGAGGACTTGGTGGAGTTGCGATAGCTCGAAAGCGCCATGAAATCCAGCGTCACGGGCAAATCGACTTCGCGGATGAGGTCGGAGAAGAAGACGCTCGCGCCCTTCAAAATGCAGACCATCACTAGATCGCGGCCCTGATAGTCGCGGGTGATTTCCCGTCCCAGCTGGGCAACGGCCTTCTGGATGTCCTCACGCTTGACGAGAATCTTCGTCATGTCTTGATACAGCTTGGCATTGGTGTCCATCGTGTTGTCCTCCTAAATATATGTAGGCTTCTATGTTGACTTAGTTGGCGTTGTCCTTTTTTTCGCGCAGGGGTGCGCCGCAGCGTTTGCACTGTTCGAGCTTGTCGTAGGGGTCATCCTCAATCTGCGACCACTTGATGACGCCGGACAGCGGGCGGTATTTCGGATTGAGCGATTCGCAGTTCGGGTCAATGTGGTAGTACGTTCCGCCTTCGGGATTGTAGTAAATCAGCAAGTCCGGATGGCTGGTATTCAGCACGGGCTGGGTGGCAAGGGCGTTGGTCGGGGTAGCGGTGCTTTCCTGCTCGTTGCTTTGCAGCGTCGCGGGGTCAACGTACCACACGCCGTCCTCCTTGACCATGCGCACCTTCCACAGGTAGACGCTTTCGCCCAGGGTGTTGTTCTTGTTGATGACGGCGCGCACGGTGACCATGCGGGCGATGTCGTTCGATGTGCCCGTGATGCCCGTGAAATCCCAGCTGACGGGCGTGCGGTTGGTCAGCACCTCGCCGAAGAGCTTCTGCGTCACCGCGTCCGTGCCGCCCTTGATGCTGCTGCGCCACGACGGGGCCGTCAGGTTGACCATTTGGCTGATGGCGTTGTTCTTCCACAGCGTGAAGAAGGAATGCAGCTGCGCGTAACACTCCTCGGAGTCATCCACAGGCGTCGCGGTGGGCGTGGGCGCGGGATTGGGCGTGTCCGTCGCGGTCAGGTTGACATCGAGGTTATTGCCCGATGTACTCCCCTGCTGCATCTGACCGGGCTGATTCGGCTGCGCGGGGTTCTGATTGTCCGCCGCATTCGTCGCCAGTGCGCTGACGAGGCAGACGACCGCTGCCGACGCCAGCAAAAGCGACAGCACCAGCCGCGCGTTGGGCGTGACCAGCTCACGGAGCCACATCGCGGCGATGCTCGCCACCGCGCCGACGAGGACGACCCACTTCACCGCCGTCCACGCAAAGACCATGCTCAAGATGAAAAGAATCGGCAGCACGCCGAACATCAATACTTTTGCAATCGTATCCCACGGAATTTCCCTGTGCGCCGCCGGCTGCACCCGGAAGCCGCTGCGCCCCGACGTGGGGTACACGCGCTGACCGTCGGGGGTGTACTGCGCGTACTGCTGCTCCGGCGGCAAATCCGTTTCCTGCGGATTCTGCTGGCTGTACCCCTGCTGATTGTACGCCGGATTCGGCTGCTGGTATCCCTGCTGCTCGTAGGGCTGCTGATACCCGCCGGGCTGCACAAACCCCTGCTGGTCATACGGCTGCTGCTGATAAGGCTGCTGGGCGTACGGCTGCTGATAACCCTGCTGCTCATAGCCCTGCCCATACGGCTGCTGATAACCCTGCTGACCGTATGGCTGCTGATATCCCTGCTGACCATAGGGCTGCTGGTATCCCTGCTGACCATAGGGCTGCTGATAATCCGCATACCCCTGCTGACCATATTGCGGCTGCCCATAGCCGTTTTGCGGCGCGTAGCCCTGACCATAGGCATCATTGGGCGCGTAGCCGCCATTCGGGGCATAGCCCTGCGCCGGCGGATAATTGCCCTGCGAAAAACCGGGCTGCTGAGGATTCTGTCCGGCGTCCCCGGCGCCATCATAGGGTGGACGGCTGTTGCTCATCCGGCTTCCTTTCCTTTCTTCCGCGCGTTTGTGCGCGAAGTTCCCTGCCGCGCCTGCGGACGGAGGAATTGCACCCTCCCTCGCGCGGACTTTCACGCAAGCGCCTGCTTCGCGCTTTACATGATAACGCATCTTACAGTATAGCACAAAAAAATGGCTTGTAAATAAGAAATCGGAAAAATTCACGGTTTGTTCGCCTGTAAGCCTGTAAATATGGAAAGAATTCCACTTCCGTGCGCCTTTTATTCCGCATTCCGCATTCCAAATTCCGAATTTGCCCCCTTGCAAAACGCCTCAACCTATGGTAAGATAGAGCGTGCCGACGAAAGTCAGCGAAATATTGGAAGCGATGACCGGGAAACAGTAGCGCGTGCAAGTCCCCTTCCTATTTCCAAATGAGAATGTGCCAAGATGCGAAGCGAATTTTTTCTGCTGGCTAACGGGAGTGAAACGCAGCGTAGCAGCGCTACGCTAAGTGGAACGAGCGGACGCCAGAAGGAAAAAGGCGCGAGCAGATGGCACAGGCGAATGCAGGAAATAGGATATCAGAGAGCCGCCGGGTGGTGCGAGGCGGCAGGGCGCACAGCGTGAACCTTCATCCCGTGAGTTTTTCGGCGTGGGCAGCCTTATCGCCTATCAAGCGGCGGCAGCGGGATTTTTTCTTTTGCCGCAAGACGAGTGGTACCGCGGATTCAGTCCGTCTCATCAAACGATGGGACGGGCTTTTTTCATCCAACTGTAAGGAGGAACATCCGGAATGAACGAGAAGATCGAAGCCCTGAAAAGCAGCTTTGATTCCGAGCTGAAGAAGATCGCCAACATGGTGGATCTGGAAGCCCTGCGCGTGAATTACCTCGGCCGCAAGGGCAAAGTGACCGACGCGCTCAAAGGCATGGGCAGCTTGACCGACGAGCAGAAGAAGACCGTCGGGCGCGAGACGAACGAGCTGAAAACCGCCATCACCGTCGCCTTGGCGGAAAAGCTGGAGGCGCTCAAGGCGCAGGAATTGCAGCGCGAAATCAACGCCCTGCCCGAATTTGACATCTCCATGCCGCCGGACATGACCCGCGGGTCGTATCACCCGATTACGCTGGTGCAGCGCCAGTGCGAGCAGGTATTCAAGTCGATGGGCTTCACGGTGGAGGATTACGCCGAGGTGGTGACGGACTACGAGTGCTTCGAGAGCCTGAACATTCCGAAGTTCCACCCCGCGCGCGACATGCAGGACACCTATTATCTGGACAACGGGCAATTGCTCAAAACGCAGACCTCCGCCGCCCAGAACGCCATCTACCGCCGCTACCGCGACGCGCTGGTCGACGGCGGCGTGCCGATCAAGGCGATTTTCCCCGGCCGCTGCTTCCGCAACGAGGCGACCGACGCCTGCCACGAGAACACCTTCTTCCAGATGGAAGGCATCATGGTGGACAAGGATATTTCCATCGCGAACCTGATCTACTTCATGAAAACGATGCTGAGCGAGGTGTTCCGCAAGGACATCAAAGTCCGCCTGCGTCCGGGCTTCTTCCCGTTCGTTGAGCCGGGCTTTGAGCTGGATATTTCCTGCCTCATCTGCGGCGGCACGGGCTGCCCGTCGTGCAAGCATTCCGGCTGGCTGGAGCTGTGCCCCTGCGGCATGATTCACCCCGAAGTATTGAAAGCCGGCGGCATCGACCCGGAGCAGTACACCGGCTTCGCGTTCGGCTTGGGCATGACGCGCCTTGCCATGATGAAGTACGGCGTGAAGGACATTCGCGACCTGAACAGCGGCAGCCTGACGCGCCTGGCGCAGTTCACGGACGACGAGTAATGCGGAGGAAAGACGAACATGCTGATCTCAATGAACTGGATTTCCGACTTCGTTGACCTGACGGGTCTTGATAAAATGGCGCTGATTCGCCAGTTCTCCCTGTCCACGGCGGAAGTTGAGAATGAAATTTTCCACAAGGGCGCGGATTTGTCCGGCGTTGTTGCCGCGCAGATCGTCAGCGTAGAGAATCACCCCGAATCCCACAAGCTGCACCTGCTGAAGGTGGACGCGGGCGACGGGCAGCTGACCGACGTGGTCTGCGGCGCGCCGAACGTGCAGCTGGGCATGAAAACCGCGTTCGCCAAGGTGGGCGCGCAGCTGGGCGACATCACCATCAGCCCGCGCAAGCTCGCCGGGTACACGTCCTACGGCATGTGCTGCTCGGAGAAGGAAATTGGCATCAGCGACGACAATTCCGGCATCATGGTCATCCCGGAGGACGTTCCCTGCGGCACGGATTTGAAGGCGCTCTACCCCATTGACGACATTATCTTCGAGGTGGACAACAAGTCCCTGACGAACCGCCCCGACCTGTGGGGGCACTACGGCATGGCGCGCGAATTCTCCACCCTGTCCGGCCGTCCGCTGAAAGCCCTGCCCGTGGCGGATTTGGCGGCGTACAGCAATCTGCCCGCCATCGACATGAAGATTGAAGACCCGCTGTGCCAGCGCTACTCCTGCCTGCGGGTGGAGAATATCAACCGCCACGTCAGCCCGATGGCGATGCGTATCCGCCTGAACTACTGCGGTATGCGCGACATCAACTTCCTCGCCGACCTGACGAACTACCTGATGCTGGAAATGGGGCAGCCGATGCACGCCTTCGACAGCCGCAAGGTGGAGAAAATCCGCATCCGCCGCTTCCCGGAGAGCTTCCCCTTCCAGACGCTGGACAAGGTGGAGCGCACCATCGACCCGAACACGCTGATGATCTGCAACGGCGACAAGCCGGTTGCCATCGCGGGCATCATGGGCGGTCTGGACAGCGAAATCGTCGATGACACGACGAGCCTGACGCTGGAATCCGCCACCTTCGACGCGGCGTCCGTCCGCAAGAGCAGCGTCCGCCTCGCCCACCGCACCGACGCCTCCGCCCGCTACGAAAAGAGCCTTGACCCAGAAATGACGACCGTCGACATCGCCCGCTTCGTCAAGCTTTTGCAGGAATACGACCCGGAAATGCGCGTCACCTCCCGCCTGACCGACGAGTACGCCTTCCACTATCCGAAGGTGCAATTGTCCTTCGACAAGGCGTTTGTTGACCGCTATACCGGCATCAACATTTCCTCCGACGAAATCATGCACACGCTGACCGCGCTGGGCTTCGGCATGACGCGCAATGGCGATTCCTTCACCGCGGACGTCCCCTCCTGGCGCGCGACGAAGGACGTGACCATCAAGGCGGACATCATCGAGGAAATCACCCGCATTTACGGCTACGACAACTTCGACCTGCACACGGCGGAATCCCCGCTCTACCCGGTTCGCATGTCCACCGAAAAGACGGTGGAGGACAAATTGAAGGACATCCTCGTCAAGCGCTATTCGCTGCACGAGGTGCATTCCTACATCTGGCAGTACGCTGACGACTACAAGAAGCTCGGCATCGCCGTCGAGGACAACGTGAAGCTGCTCAACGCCTCCAACCCCAACATCGAGACGCTGCGCCGCTCCATGATTCCCACCCAGCTGTGCCAGGTGAAGGTCAACACGGGCTATGCGCCGTCGTTCGGCATCTTTGAAATCGGTCACGTCGTCGATGGCGTGGACGAGAACAACCTGGCGAAGGAACACAAGAAGCTGTGCGTGACGCTCTTCAGCAAGGTCGATAACGTGGAAACGCTGTATTTCCGCCTGCGCGACATGCTGTGCGTCGCCGTGAGTGACATCCTGCACAAGGATTTGTCCTTCCACGCAATGACCGCGACCCACTCCTATGAGCATCCGAAGAACCTGAACGCCATCGTGCTGGACGGCGTTGACCTCGGCGAAATCGGCGTGGCGCACCCGGTTGTCGGCAAGAACATCGACAAGAAGGCGGCAATTGTGTTTGCCGAAATCGACACGGAAGCGCTTGCGTCCATCGCGCCCGCGCCCATCGTCTACCGCGAGCCGTCCCGCTTCCCCGGCATGGAGCAGGATTTGACCTTCGTGGTCAATCGCTGCCAGCCGATTCTGGACGCGGTGAAGGCGGAGAACTCCCCGCTGGTGCAGAAAGTGACCGTGCTGGGCACATACAGTGACATCACCGGCAAGACCATCACGATTCGCCTCTCCTTCTCGCACCCGGAGCGCACGCTCACCCGCGACGAAGTGCAGGCGGTTGTTGACGGCGTGGTTGCGCGGCTGAAGGGTCAAGGGATTGAACTGAAGAAGTAACTTCCTCTATATATGCATCTTTCTTCCTCCGAAACGCGGCTGTGTTTCGGAGGTTTTTTCGGTTCTTCACGGAATCTTGGGGGAAAAGCAGCTTGGGGGCGCGTCTGCGGACGCGCAAAGTTACTGGCAGGGACGCTTCGCTGCCTGCACCTTTGTTGGCGACTTCCTTTGAGTAGGTTTGACGCGAAACAGTTGGGGCGTTGCCCCAAACCCCACAAGGGACGCTGTCCCTTGACCCTGCAAGGGGCATTGCCCCTTGACCCCTCCGCGCGATTGAGTTGGTCGCGCTTTCATGCTCCTTCCGCGTGCAGCTTTTTGGGGCTTCGCCTAAGTCCTTGTTTGCCCCCCAACTTTCCGTGAAGAACCAATAATCTTCCTTCCCCTGCCCCTCTGCTTTTGTCGGCGGAGGGGCGTTTTTTGTACTTCCGCGAAATTCGAGATTGACAACTTCCCCCGATGGTGGTAAACTGGAAAAAACGGAAGGTTTCTGCCCATTTTCGTCGTTTGTTAGGAGGATTGCTATGAGCCCTATTGCCGCCCGGAAAAAGACCATCATCTGGATGATTGCCGCCATCGTGCTGGCAGTCTCTTCCATCGCACTTGGCGCCGGTCTCATCGTCAGCCACAATTCGCTGACGGACACCCGGAATCAGCTGACGGACACGCAGAGCGCGCTGTCCTCCACCCAATCCACCTTAGCGGACACCGAAAACAGCCTGTCCGCCGCGAAGGACACCCTCGCATCCACCGAAGCCACCCTCGCGGACACGCAGACCACGCTGGACACGACCGCCGCCGCCTTGACGGATACCCAGACCACCCTCGCGTCCACCGAAGCCACCCTCGCCGAAACGCAGGGTACGCTTGCTGACCGCGAAACCGAGCTGTCCGCCACAAAGGACACCCTTGCGTCCACCGAAGCCACCCTCGCCGAAACGCAGGGCACGCTTGCTGACCGCGAAACCGAGCTGTCCGCCACAAAGGACACCCTCGCGTCCACCGAAGCCACCCTCGCCGAAACGCAGGGCACGCTTGCTGACCGCGAAACCGAGCTGTCCGCCACGAAGGACACCCTCGCGTCCACCGAAGCCACCCTCGCTGAAACGCAGGGTACGCTTGCTGACCGCGAAACCGAACTGTCCGCCACAAAGGACACCCTCGCGTCCACCGAAGCCACCCTCGCCGAAACGCAGACTGCCCTGAGCAGCCGCGACACCACGCTGGCATCCACGAAGGACACGCTGATTATCACCCAGACCAAACTGGCGGCAGTGAAGGACACGCTGTCCACCACGCAGAACGAACTGGACACCTTGAAGGCATCCCTGCCGGCAAAGGAATATGAGCTGGAGAACACGAAGGAAGCGCTCGCCGCGACGGAAGCCGAACTGGCGGTGACGCAGAACACGCTGACTGCCGCGCAGACGGAGCTGTCCGACACAAAAAACAGCCTGTCCGCTACTGAAACCGAGCTGACCGCGACGAAGGACACCCTTGCCGCCGCCACGACGGAATTGTCCGACACCAAGACGGCGCTGACCGCCACCGAAGCCGAGCTCACGACGACGAAGGACACCCTGACCGCAAAGGAAGCCGAGCTCACGACGACGAAGGACACCCTGACCGCGAAGGAATCCGAACTCGCCGCGACGAAGGACAGCCTGACCGCAAAGGAATCCGAACTCACCGCGACAAAGGACACCCTGACCGCGAAGGAAGCGGAACTCACCGCGACGAAGGACACCCTGACCGCGAAGGAATCCGAACTCACCGCGACGAAGGACAGTCTGACCACTGCGGAAAACGAACTCGCCGCGACGAAGGACAGCCTGACCACCGCCACGACGGAGCTGGAAGCCACAAAGGCAACCCTTGCCGCGACAGAGGCGGAATTGACGACGACGCAGGAAACCCTCGCCGACGCGCAGGCGATTCTGGCGGCATCGAACGAATCGCTGAGCTTCGCGAAGCTGAACCCGGCGACGCGCGGCACTGACCCCGGCATCGCGCCCTCCCCGATGGCAAGCGCGGTTCGCGACCCGTCGGAAGCCGTCGCGTTCCTGCTTGTGACGGTCGGCACAAAGATATACGAGCCGATTCCGCTGCTGGAGGACGGGTACTACCGGCTGATTCACGGCGTGTGCGTGAACATCATCCACGTCACGGAGACGAGCATCGAAATGACCGATGCCAGCTGCGCCGACCACGACTGCATCGCGCAGGGCATCGTGACGCTGGAGAACAAGGACACGCGTGAAGGCGGCAGCTACATCATCTGCCAGCAGAACTTTGTGACGCTGCGGCTCTGCACCCGCGCGGAGCTGGAAGCGGAAGGCATTGTGCTGCAATAATCGAGGATTTTGACCGGGGGCGGCGCAGGCTGCCTCCGGTTTTTTGCAAAATCAGAAACATCCCCAAGGAGGAAAACGCCCATGCTGACGTATCATCCGACCACCGAAGCCGAGAAAGAAGCCATCTGCGCGTGGCAGTACCCCGGCGAATACGCGATGTACAACAATCCGCCGTATGCCGAGCAGAAGAAGCACGGATACGGTTTTGCGAATCCGGCAAACAATTTCTATTCCTTTTACGATGGCGAAACGCTGGTGGGCTTCGTGAACCTGTCCGATGAGGGCAGCGAGGTGTTTTTCGGCATCGGGGCGCATCCCGACCACTGCGGGCAGGGGTACGGCACGCAGATGACGGCGCTGGCGTGGGAGTTATCCCAGCGGCTGTATCCGGGCAAGCCGATGTATCTGGAAGTGCGGACGTGGAACACGCGCGCCGTTCGTTGCTACGAGAAGGCGGGATTCCGGGTGGTGGGCGAGCCGGTGAAGCGGGTGACGCTCAGCGGCGAAGGGACGTTTTACCATATGGTGCGTCAGGCGCAGGGATGATTCCGCGCAAGATGTTGATTTGCCCAGCGGCATCCGCTGCGAATTTGACATTCGCCGCCTTTCGGGGCGGCTTTTTGTTTGGTTCTTCACGGAAAGTTGGGAAAGCAAACAAGGGCTTAGGCGAAGCCCCCAAAAGCTGCACGCGGAAGGAGCATGAAAGTGCGACCAACCCAATCGCGAAAAGGGGTCAAGGGGCAATTGCCCCTTGCAGGGTCAAGGGACAGCGTCCCTTGTGGGGTTTG
>PPYE01276241.1_pt1 | contig 21499 bp, 16 predicted proteins | sample 1559881 | NCBI WGS metagenome assembly PPYE01 (sample SAMN08240022, study PRJNA423297) | Human gut metagenome, whole genome shotgun sequencing project.
GACGCCTGACGTATGAACACTGCACGGCCGGCGATCATGTAATCATCGGGTTCGAATCCATCCAGTATCGGGCCCGGAATGCCGTTCATCAGGTCATTGGTCCGATCTCCGGTCGGGAACACGATACGGGTGGGGCATCGGTCAGCGAGTACGGCATTCAGCTTCTCCACGGCGCAGATTACGGTGACATCGGGATCCGCCAATGCCATGCGCAGGTCGTTGGCCGCATCATCGGTGCGAAATGGATCGAGCAGATCGTCGGCGTCGTCCACGAACCAGGCAAGACGCCCGTGGCCTTCGGAAACGTAGGTATCGCGCGTATGCCGGGCATCATGGTTTTCTCCGCTGGTATGGTAGACGTTCCGTATCTTATAGGTGTATCGCACCATGCGCATGCCGCTCAGATACAACTGCGATGCGCAATGCAGCAGAAGATTCGTCTTGCCGCGGCCATAGGCGCCGATGATGGCGATATTGCCGTGAGCGATGTCCAGGGAGATGGGCTCGACGACGACGCCGTTATCCGCCAGTGCGAACGGTATGCCATGCCAAGGTTCATCGCCGAGCATCCGCAAATCCCGCATGGTCACATGTTCGGCGAGCGGTGCCGAAAAGAGAGGTTGTTGGAGCGTGCATCCATGGAAGCGTGCGGCGGTGTCGATGGCATCGACCAATGTCTCAACATGACGTACCGCACTGCAACGGAACCCCATGACTCGTTGGCCGTCATGGCAGTAGGCGCCTCCCGGCATGGAGGGACTGATGTCTGCGGCGGCATTGGTGCCGATCAATTCGTGGGATTGCATCCGATCGGTGACTCGCAGGCAGACGTTCAGCGAGATATTGGCCTTCATGTCGGCATGCACCTGCCCCACGGGATTCTGGGTACAGACGATCAGATGCATGCCCAGCGACCGCCCCAACGAGGCGAGCCGATTGAGTCGTTGCATGTAGTCGGGCAGCCGATCGCGCAGGGCATGGAATTCATCGATGACCACCACGAGCCGTGCCGGTGGATGCTTCAGTTGATTGATGTGCGATACCCGCTCCTCACTGACCAGCGCCTCACGCCGTATCAGTTCCCGTTCGATGGCGTTCAAGGCACGTATGGCATGCGATAGGTCGAGATCGCATACGTTGCCGACGGTATGGGGCAGATGCTCCAACATGTTGAACGTCGATCCGCCCTTGAAATCAAGAAAGACGAAATGCAATGCCTCCGGACTGTACCGTATGGACAGTGCCATGCACCAACTGATGAGCAGAGCGGACTTTCCCGATCCGGTGGTGCCGGCCACCATGGCATGAGGTCCGGCGTGAACCAGATCGATCGCGAACGGTGCATGAGCAGTCATGCCGATGTCGCAGCCGGAGGAATTGGTCTCGAACCAGCGGCGTACTATGCTACGCCATATCAACGGATCGTCATCGAGATGATGCAATTGCTCGAAGTCGATGCAGGGAATTCGTGAGAGATCGGACGACGACCGGCTCGATTGCCAGGCCACGTCGGGCGATGTCTGGCTGTTGGAGATGCCGGTATCCGCCTGCGACGTCGCCTGACGGGCACGTCTCGACCGTATCGCCATCACGGCCAGCGACAGTGCGCTGCCGAGCAATCCCGGAGCAAGCATCAGCACATACAGCCAGTGACGTTGCATGCACATGATGATCAGCATGACGAACTGCGCCAGTACCGGAGTGGACCAACTGAGCAACATGAGCCGGTCATCGTCGAGTTGGGGATGGTGAGCGTTGTTCATGACGGCAGTCTGGACGCCGCCACGAACAAGGAGCAAGTCGAATCGGGGGTTGTGGTCGGAGGACGTGGGTTATCCACATCCTCCGGCGTGTCGTCAGCTTTGCTCGGCCAGCGTTCCCACGGTGCCGGAGGCATGCTTGCCCGTTGCGAGCTGCGAGAACAGATCGAGATTCTTCTGCTCATCGAGCAGTACGCTCGAGCCGACGCCGTCGACATAATAATCGGGATCCGTCCAATACACGCTTCCCGAGATGCCCTTGTCTCCGGATGCGCTCTTGAACGCCAACGCCATGCGCAGCAGGGAAGCGGTGGAAGCCTTCTCATCCACCGTCACGGAACTCAATGCGGCCTGGGCTACGGTTTTGGCCTTGGCGAAGTTCATCAGGGTCTGTCGGGACGCGGCCTTTTTGACGATGGCGTTAATGACCTGTCGTTGCCGCGCCGCGCGGCCGAAATCACCTTGTGCATCGGCGTAACGCATACGGGAGAATGCCAAAGCGGTGTTGCCGTCCGCGGTATGGCAGCCGGCGGTCCAATTCAGACTCGAATACGGATCGTCCACATCTTGGTCGTAGCACAGTTCGACCCCGCCAAGCGCGTCCACGACCTTGACCAGGCCACCAAACTGGATCAACGCGACATGGTTGATCTTCTGTCCGGTGATGTCCTCGACCTCGTTGACCAATTGTTTGCCGCTATACAGCTGGGCGACGGCATTGATCTTCATATACTGCTGATCGATCTCCACCAAGGAATCGCGAGGAATGGAAATCAGCGACGAAGGGCCTGACGCCGGTTTGGTCAGTACCAGAATCGTATCGGTGCGAAAACCGGTGACCTCTCCGGTGTCGCCGGTGGTGCCGTCTCGTTCGTCGGATCCGAGAATGAGCCAGCTTTCCCCAGCCGTATCAGCCTTGCTTGTGAGCCAGGATTTCTTGTTGAGCTGGCCGTCCACCCAGTTCCAAGCGGAGAAAACGGACAGTCCGAGCGCCATGATCAGCACCAACAGGACCGTGAGTGCTATGCGGCCGGGATTATGGCGGTTGCGTGACTTCATTTTTACGGCCGATGCCGTGCCTGCGGAGGCTCCCCGTGCAGCGGGGGCGGAGGATGCCCTGCTGATCTGAGTCGTTCCCCGCACCTGCCCTGTTCGCGCGTTTGCCGGAGCGAATGAGGCTGGGGTTTGGCTCGCATGCGTCCGGTCACCATGTGATTGGGCGTCGCGGTTTGAGGGAGTGATGCGGCGAGGGGCATTGGAAGGACGGGTCGCGGACGGTTGGAAACTACGTGGGACGTCACCTGACATACCCGTGCCGGAACGCGCCGGCTTCGCAGCAGGGGAAAAGCTGGGAATCTGCGAAGCCGCACCTTGGGCCGCCGGCTTGCGTGACTGTGATGTCGATTTTCGACGCCCTGCGGACGGAATGAAGCTTGGCGGTGTCCCGTGCGGCTCCGTGCCGCCGGTTTCTTCGGTCATAGTTCCTCCAGTACGAATCGTCCCTACACCCATTTACACCGAGTGGAACCGGGAAGAGTCGTCAACGGCCTAGTTCTTTGCCGGAACGGCACATACCGTGGCATTCAGATAACGGTCTGCGATGCCGATGTACTGACCGGTGGTTGCATCATGAATCGAACCATCTTCCGGATCGACGGTGCCGCCGGTGTTCGGGTCGATCAGTGTGCCGTCGGCTCGGGTGATGAGGCCGGTCGTCGCGTCGGGGGTTTCGGTGGATTGCGCCTGTTCGCCGGAATTCTCATCGGTGTTCTGGGATTCAGTGGTGCCGTCGGTGGTCGTCGAATCAGTGCTGGTTGCGTTTGTCTCGGTTGATTCGAAGAGCGACTTGCCTTCACGCATCTTGGCCCATACTTCGTCGGCGTTATCGGCCCAAACGGATCGGTTTGGATCGGACGGCGCCGCGACCACTGGGACGGTCTGCGTGTACAGGTGCGACATGTTGAAGTTCTTCAGGCTCATGGCCAGGCCGACCAGAGCGGCGGTGTCGGCCATGCCTTCGGAGATATTGAGGGATTCCAGTGCGGATTTCGCCAACTGGTACAGCTGTGCCGTATCCGTGAACAGGTTCTTGCTCAGGGCTTCGCTCATCAACTGTTTGATCAGATACTGCTGGCGCGTGGTGCGGGCGGTATCCGAACCATCTCCCAAGGTGTAGCGGGTACGGGCGTACTGCGTGGCCTGAGTGCCGTCGAGATGCTGCATACCCTTTGACAGCTGCAACGTGGAGTAGGGGTCATCGATATCCTGCGGCACGCAGATGTCGACGCCGCCGATGGCATCGATCATCTTCACCAGACCGGCGAAATCGACGACGATGAAATTCTGGATGTTAAGGCCGGTCAGACTGTTCACGGCGTTTAGCGTGCAGCTGGCCGCAGAGGCCAGATCGCCGCCGGTCTGGTATGCGCCGGCGAAGATCGAGTTGAACATCACGCCGTATTGCGCGGGAATGGTGCCCTTGGAAGTCTCACATTGTGGAACGTCGACCAAGGAATCGCGGGGGATGGATACCAGATTGATGGCCGAGCGGTCGGCGGAAATCTGCAGCACCATGGCAGTGTCGGCCTGATGATTGCCCGTCATGTCGCCGCCGATGGCCTGGTTCCCCTCACCGTCACGCGAGTCCTGACCGAGTAGCAGGATTTCGATCGGCTTGCCGGAATTCGGATCGATGATGGTCGGTTCGGCCGACACGGATCCTTGTCCGATCACATCCACCTTCTGGTGCTGAATGACATTGTCCACGTCCAGCCATGTCGCGGCGGCTGCGGTTCCCGCGAACACCAGCATGGCCACGATGACCGATGCGACCACGGTCCGCGCGCGATGCTGCACGCGGTACCCGAGGCTGTGCCTTGGATTGGAGTCGCGCAGGCCATTGATGTTAGGAAGCTTGTTGCCGGCAGGAGAAGAGGTCACGGTATCGCCTTCCTGATCTTGAAGTACTCGCGTCGATCGTTCGACGCACCCTGAAAACATATAACACTACTAAAGCATGTGATTATAGGCCCATCACATGAGATTCACCGATTCTACGGCAAATCACCTTATCCGCGTGGACAAGAAGGAAGGGTGTACCATATCACGCCGAAAGCAAGGGTATTGACACGTCATGAAATTTGACAAAAGCAAATTGCATGTGTGTAATTTATGACGTTGCAGAAGGTGCACATTATAGATAAAGGAGGGACGCATGTGGGGCGTTGTCGGCGATTCCTCCGAAAATCCGCTTGCTGAACTATGGGGGCTGTTCAAGCAGGGTGATGATGTGTCGTGGCAGCACAAGGCGTTATGCTCGCAAACCGATCCGGAAGCGTTCTTCCCTGAAAAAGGTGGTTCCACCAGAGACGCCAAGCGGGTATGCGCACAATGCGAGGTTCGTGAACAATGCCTCAAATGGGCCATCGACCATGACGAACGGTTCGGCATCTGGGGCGGCATGAGCGAACGTGAACGTCGTCGGTACAAGAAAGAACGTAGGGAGCGTGCGTGACGCATGGCGTTCCGCATGCGTACACTTGAGCTATGAGTTCCATTGCCAGCTGCGATATTCAAGAGACCGTGACCGGCCTGCTGAACAGCAGGCCATATTCTCATCGTCAGGATGTCGATGCATCCGTCGCCGCGGTGATAACGGTAGAGGAGGATCTGCGCTTCTTCCCGTCCACCTTCGCCGCAGTGCTGTCGCAGCGGATGTTGCCAGGCACCATTGTGGTGGTGGACTGCACCGGCGGAATCATGCAGCCCATGCAGATGTCCTTCGAAATCATTCCCTCCCCGGCAGGACCGATCATCGAAATGCCGGAGGGCAAGACCGTCCGCGTGGTGCTGCTTGGCGTCAAGGGCGCGACCTCCTTCTCGAAAGCCGTTGTGCGCGGGATCGGCAAGATCGATCTTGATCCATCGGTGCAGGCCTTATGGCTGATGCACGACGATTCCAGGCCTGCCGATGAATACTGCCTGGAATCGTTGCTGGATGCCTGGCGCAATACTCCCACGGCATCGCTGCTTGGTGCCAAACAGCTTGACTGGCAGGGCGAGACGTTGCACGACGTCGGTCTGTATGCCGGTAACCACGATGTCACATCCTTGGTGGTGGATGGCGAACCCGATCAGGAACAATATGATGGGCGACAGGACGTGTTCGCGGTCGATCTGGCAGGCGCTTTGGTGCCGTTGTCCACATTGCGATCCACCGAAGGCATCAACCCATGGTTCACCACATATGGGGAATCCATTGATTTCTGCCGACGCATATGTCTGGGCGGCGGTCGTGTGGTGGTGGTTCCCAAGGCCCGGATCGCCCACAGGAGAGCACGGTTCGAGGGTGTGAGGACCAAGGACGGACAGCCGTTGGATGATGAGGACCGCATCGATCCGTATATGGGCGTGGTCGTATCCGAAACCCGATATTCCTACACGGATCGGCATCGTTCCTGGTGGCCGTTGTTGTGGCTGTGGTCCATCGTACAGTCGTTGGGACTCGCAATACTGTGTCTGACTCGCAAGCGGCCATATGAGGCATGTTGTACGTTGGCGTTGCCGTGGAGGACCCTGTGGCGCCTGCCTTCGGCGTTGCGTGCGCGAGGCGAGGTACGCAGGCAAAGCAAGGTTTCGATGAAGTCATTGTCCACGTTGCAGGTGACCCGCCAGCAGATCGCACAGTGGCGTGACCGTCGCCAGGCATTCCTTGATCAGCGCAATGTCGTGGTACTCAGTCCTCTTGCCAAGGAGCATCTGCGTAGAAGACTCGTTCGTCGTTGGTCTTTCGCCCTGATCGCTGCGATCATCGCATTCGCATGGATCGCCATACCGTACTGGAATGTATTGCGCGAAGTATGTTCCGGTGCGGTCATGTATTCCGATACACTGCTGCCCACGTCGGCGAAGTTTTCGCAATTGGTCGAAACGGCGACCACATCATGGGCCTATGCCTCCGGTACCGGGATCAGTGCGCCGAGTGCCCCATGGCTGCTGATATTGGTGTGCGTGTCGGTGTTAACCGCGGGCCATGTCGCGGCGGCCGTCGCAGTGGTGTTCTTCCTGTCCGCCCCATTGTGCGTGATGTCGTTCTGGGCTTTGGCGGGCGTTTTCACCCGATCGGATACGGTACGCTCCGTGACCGCATTGGCTTGGTTCGCATTCGCAGTGGCACTGGGCATCTACCGCGACGCCGATGTCGCCATGATGACGGTGATGGTGTTCCTGCCGGCGGCATTCGCCTTCTCATTCCGCGCGGTGGGTATGTATCGTACGGAGGAGCCGACGCAACCCCATGCTTCGGTGCAGGTCGCCGCAATCGCCGCACTGTGCTTCATTCCGGTGGTCGCCGCCGAACCGCAACTGCTCTTGCCGCTGATGGCGTCGTTCCTGCTGTTCCTGATGCTGGTGCGCAGCCACAGGCCGGCATTGTTGCTGATTCCGTTGCCCGCGGCCTTTGTGTGCGCCCCTACGTTGGTGAATGCGGTGCGTTTCGCTACCGTCGGATCGTGGCGGCAGATTTTCGGCAGCATCATGCTTCCGGATTCCGCGCACGATGGCTCTCCTGCGATACTCAACCTGTCCGATGTGCTTTCCCGCGCGTTCGGCATCTCCACGGTGCCGAAGGGCGTTTGGGGAGCGTTGATGCTGGTGTTGCTGGCCATGCTGGTGTTGCTGGCCGTAGTCTCGTTGTTCCTTCCTTTTGCCCTGCGTGTTTCGCGCATGATGTGGGTGGTATCGCTCGCCGGATTCGTGACGGCACTGCTCTCCGCAGCGGTGGCGGTAGCGGTTGACGCGGACGGTGTCGTGGCCGGCTCGGTGTTGCCGGGTGTCTCTTTCATGATGATGGGCGTGCTGGCCTGCGTCTGTCTTGTTGCCGGCGGTGCCGTACAGCGTTTCGTGTCATTACGCGAATCGGCGAGCGGTGCGGTGCAGATCGAAACGCGGCATCGTGTGCTGCCGACCGTAATCCGCACGGCACGCATCGCCTTGGTATGCCTGCTGCTCGCCTCAGTGGTGGCCTGCATGGGTTTTGACTGGTTTGAACATGATCGGAACCGGGTGCATACGAGTCGTTCGGGATTGCCTATGGTGGCTGCGGATTACCTTGAGCAACGGTCCGACCATCGTGTGCTCGCCCTGCGTGCCGACGGCGCCAATCATGTCAGCTACACCGTGATGCGTACACGGTCCGGCGATCTGATCGACAGTTCCCCGGCGCAACGCATCGAAATGGTTGCAGGCCGTGTCGACGATGCCAATGCGCGCATCGCCAAGGACAGCGCGCGCCTGCTTTCGAACGCCGATGCCGATGCCATCGCCGATTTGAGCGCGTTGGGCTTCGGCGGCATCTATGTGGTGCGTGCCGACGACAACGCGTCCCAGAAGGAGTCAGCCGATCAGCTGAGTGCGAACATCGGCGCATCCGACGGCACGCAAAGTGTGGTGAGTTCCGAGCAAGGCACCTATTACCGCCTTACCATTCAGGACTCGGCCAAACAGCATGTCAACGGTTCGGGAATCAGAACGGCAACAAGCAGCCCATGGCGTTTCGCATGGCTGTGGTGCATGGGCGTCATTATCGCGTTGTACTGCCTGGTAGCTGCGCCCCGTATCCGTCATCGCAATCAGGAGGCAGCATGAGCCGTCATTCTCGTACCCGTACAGGTGTGGCCTTGCGGGTGGCGCTCGCAACCGTGTCGACGGTGATCATCATCGCATTGATGGTCGTATCGCTGGTCTACCGTCCTTCCTGGCTGAATCCTGATTCATCCGCGATCTCACGATCATTGGTGTCCCATACCGTAAGCCCGACGCAGTTGGAGACATATTGCCCGGCTCGCATGACCATAGCCGATACCGAAGCCTATGGCGACAGCGAATATCAGGCATCCAACGGCAATGTCGCATCCTCCGTGCGATACACGGCGTTCGGATCAGTGTTCCGTTCGTCGGCGCTTACGTTGGGATCGGAGGACACGTCATCCGCAACGACGTTGAGTAAGCAGGATGCAAACGATGATGACGAAATCTTCGTGGCTTCCGGCAACGTCGATGACGGCGCCAAACTGCAGGATACCCGTCTGCTGGCTTCCAGCGACGGTACCGGAGCCGTCTCGTCGGTGATGTCGTGGGCTACCGACGGTGATTTGAAAGGCGTTTCCGCAGCCTCCTGCGTGGCACCTGCACTGGAACAATCGTTCCTGGTGACCGGCACTCAGGCAGGCATGACCCAGCAGCTGGTGGTGGCGAATCCGTCCGCCAAGGCCACTTCGCTGACGGTTAAGGTGTGGGGTGCGGATGCCTCGGGCGCATTGGCCCTATCCACGGGTTCCACGCTTACCGTGGCGGCGAATGGTGAGACGGTGATGAATCTTGCGGCCGCAGCTGCCAAGCAGGATGCGCTGTACGTTACGGTGTCCAGCGATGAGACACCGGTTGCGGCTGGGCGACGTGCCCAAGGGGGTGACGGGCATCATCATCAGCTCCAGCCAACCGATTTCCGTCTCCGCGAAGATCGATGACGACGGCAACGACGGGCAATCCGATTTTGCATTGGTGAATGCGGCAAGTCCGTCGCATGTCTCCGCTGTGACGATACCCGATCAGGCTTCGGCGAAACTGGGTGTCATGAATGCTTCCGATCAGGAAGCATCCGCCGTGCTGCGCTGCTATGACGCAGACGGCAAGCGAATCGACGAACGCACCATCACCCTGAAAGCGGGGGCGGCCACGATGTTGGATCTTGCGGATGTCGATGGTACCGTGGCGGCCGTGAGCCTGAACGATGACGACGGGGCCATGGTATGGAACGGACGCATCGGGCAGGAAGACGTGGCAAAAGCCAAGATGGCGGGCCTGTCCATCATCTCGCCCGTCGATTTGAAGGAGACGAAGGAGCGGATCTGGGCCAACGCCGACATGACCGTCGTACGGTAATGGCCTACATACCCCAGTCAGGATCGATTTCTTCGGGACGTCGGCCGTAAAGTTCAGCCAAACGCGAGACCACTTCGTCACGGATGGCGAACTGCAGATCCATGCGGCTGCGTGCGTGGGACTGCAGCGGCATGCGGTAGAGCACAATGCGAGGCGGTATGCCATGATCAGCGGGGAAACACTGCGATCCGAAGTGAGGCACGGCCTCCCAAGGGGCGGGATCGGACGGCGGCACATCCTCGACGGCGAACTGCACGGGAGCTACCAATTCCGGCCATGCGCCATTAAGACGTCGAATCTGCGCCACCACCATATCGTCGAACATGCCGCTTCTCGTACGATATCGAGGCAGACGCGTACCGAACATAGGCGTTCGAATGCCCCTTCCATGACGATTGCGGTACACTGTAGACTCCCAAGGCAGTTGATGCATAGCCTCTACCATAGCAAGGCGGAGGTCGTGTCGTGCGCTACCATAATGACATTGGTCCAGCGCGGGAAGGAAGGCATACATTGGCGGTGGTTTCAGTACCGATGTGGAACGACGTGGATTATCGCTGGGACGGCGGGGCTTGGGAACAAGTCTTCGCCCGTGACCTCAGTAGCGAGGATCGCGCCAAGGCCATAGCATCCCTGGAACGCAACGCCAAGGCGCAAGGTGTGTGGTCCGGCACTCCGTGGGGGGAGCGTATCGAGGACCGCGGTAGCCAGATCACTTTCTCCGCACTCGGGCAGAATGCACCCGTGGAGGCGAAGGAGGCATGGGACCCCACCAATGAGAAGAAGAATCGCCTTGCGCAGGCGGTCGCTACCGATCTGCCGCATTTGGCGGTACGTTCAGGAGGCTCTACCAGCGTCGATATCTCCGCGCGCGGCATCGACAAATCATTCGCGGTGCAAGAATTGGCGCGGATTCTCGGCATAGACGTGCATCAGATCATCTTCGTGGGAGACCGCATGGATCCCGATGGCAACGATTATCCGGCCGCAGTGGCGGGTACGCGTGCCGTACGCGTCACCGGGCCCGCCGACACCGTGATGCTGTGTGACGACATCATCGAATCCCTGCGTGGGCAAGCCGGGTGATCGCATGGGGGAGGCGGCGCGCATGGCGGCGATGATCGCCGACCTGATGTTCCCCAGAGGTTGCGCAGGATGTGACTGCCCGGATGCCGTGTTATGCGTGGAATGCCGGAAACTGTTCCACCAACATGTGGAGCGATCCTTGCCAAGCGTTGTGATGGATCGCTGGTTTGCCTGCGGTTGGTATCGCGGTTCCGTACGTCGCGCGATTCTGTCGTGGAAGGACCATGGTGATGAGGAATGTGACGGGCCGCTATGCGAGATGCTGCACGACCTCGCGCGATCCTGTGGGCTGATTGATCTGCTTCGTGGCGGAATGCCATACGATGGCCCCATTCTGATTATTCCGGCGCCATCATCCCGACATTCTGTACGCCAACGTGGACGCAGACATATGATGCAGCTCGCCAAACGTCTGGCCCGCGACGTTCGGAGGACGGGCCTTTCGGCAAAGGCTTGCAACGCATTGGAAAGCAGAGGGGTAACACGCAGGTCGGTGCAGATGCAAGGCGTCGTTCAGCGTTCCCGGCGATTGAAGGGCCATGTTGCCGTCCGATCGGGAATCGATGTACGTGGCGTGCCCGTTGTGTTGATTGACGACATCATCACATCCGGTACCACGATGCGTCGCTGCGTCGAGGTTTTGCAACAGGCCGGCGCGACCGTGGTCACCGTGCTGGCGTTGGCTTACACGCCGCCCGGCGGATCGACGCAGGAAAACGATCACTCGTCATCGGCGGTGTGATATTTCGGCAGGGTGATTTCAAAATCGGCGCCACGTTGGTCATCGACCACGCGTACGGTACCGCCATGCAGCTGTGCCGCCCATCGGGCGATCGACAGTCCCAGTCCGGTGCCGCCCGATTCGGTGCCGGGACCGGTTTTGCCTTTGACGAAGCGGCGGAAGATGTCGGATCGTGCCTCTTGCGGAATCTGCGAGCCAAAATTGACCACATTGGTCACGATGGTACCGAAATCCTTGTTCTCATGCGCCTCGATGAGCACCGTGGTGTCATCGGCGGAATGCTTGAGCGCATTGGCGATGATGTTGGTGAACAGCTGGCGCAGGCGATCCTGGTCACCCTCCATCTCGATGTTGGCGGGTATGTGCATTTCGATGTCATGCGCATGGCCGGCATCCGCTATCTCCAACGGTTCCACGGTTTCGTCAATGAAATCACGGAAATTGAACTTTTCGATCTGGAGACTGGCCGCGCCGGCCTCCATGCGCGACAGATCCAGCAGAAACGCGATGAGGTCGGACAGACGGTGCGTCTGATTCAGGATGCTTTCCAGATTGGCCGGCGTAGGCTCGACCACGCCGTCGGCCATGTTTTCGACCATGGCCTGCAACGCCGAGACCGGAGTGCGCAATTCATGGCTGACGTTCGCTACCATATCTCGGCGCATCTGGTCGGCATGCTGCAGTTCCTCGGCCATCTCGTTGAAGGAGATGGCCAACTGGCCGACTTCGTCGCGGCTGTTCGAATCGACATGCACGCGCACGGTGTAATCGCCATCGGCCATGGCCTCGGCGGCGTCTCGCATCTGACGCAACGGAGAGGTAAGCCCCCGGGAGAAGAAATAGGTGATGCCCAAAGCCACGGCCACGGTGCGGGTGCCGGAGGCATCCACCCAGTCCCACACTTCTTCGAGCAGCTTCTCACGGGTGAGCACGGACTTGGGCTTGCGGGCCAGCGTGGCCAACAGGTCGAATTCCGTGGGGGTCAGATGCACCTGCTCGCCATTGACGGTGACGATGCGTTGCGCCGGATCGATGACCAGCGAACCGAAATCGAGGATCTTCTCGTTTTCGGAGTTCTTCGCGATGACCTTGGCACGGTCTACGCGGCGAAGCAACGCCTTGCAGCGTGCGATGAGCTCGCGCATGGAGAACGGCTTGGTCATGTAGTCATCGGCTCCGGCACCGAGACCGATGACCTTATCGGCCTCGTCGTCCCGCGCCGTCAGGATCAGCACGGGAACCGGACGTTCCGCCACGATGCGCTTGGTCGCTTCAAGACCGTCCATCACCGGCAACATGATGTCCATGATCACCAGATCGGGACGTAGCTGCGTGGCAGCCTGTACGGCGCTCGCGCCGTCGGAGGCCACGCGGGCCGTCCATCCTTCCGCGGTAATGCGCTGCGCGATGGCAGTGGCCAACGTTGGTTCATCCTCGACCACCAAAACGGTACGTGGGGTGGCCGAAGGTCGTGCTGATGTGTTGAGCATAGCGATCCGCCTTTCTCAGAGTTCTGGCTTCAAGAATACTGCGCCCAAAGCCGGAACGGTGATGGTTGCGGACCAATCGCGCGAATGGTATTCGCCTTCGACCGCTTCGAACGTGCCGTTATGGATGTCGGATCCGCCGTAGATCTTGTCGTCGGTGGTCAGCACCTCGGTCCACTTGCCACCCTTGGTGAGCGGCACCTGGTAATCCTGCCAGGCTTCGCCGGAGAAGTTCACGACGACGACCATCTGCTCGCCATCCTTGCCGATTCGCACAAAGCTTAACGTATTGTGGTCGGCATCATCGCTGGTGAGCCACTGGAAGCCGGCCGGATCGAAATCCTGGCTCCACAGTGCAGGCGATTCCTTATAGAGCGCATTGAGATCGGCGACGAGCTTCTTCACGCCGCGATGATCGGGCCAATTGAGCGCATCCCAATCCACGGAGCCATCATGGTCCCACTCGCCATACTGGGCCACCTCGTTGCCCATGAAGGACAGGTTCTTGCCCGGATGGGCCCACTGGTAGGCGAACAGGGCGCGCACACCGGCATAACGTTGCCAGTCGTTGCCTGGCATCTTGCCGAATACCGAACCCTTGCCGTATACGACCTCGTCATGGCTGATGGGCAGCACATAATGCTCGGAATACGCGTAGACCATGGAGAAGGTGATCTCGTTATGATGCCACTTGCGGTTGATGGGCTCCTCGTGCAGATACTGCAGGGTGTCATGCATCCAGCCCATATTCCACTTGAGGCCGAAGCCGAGGCCTCCGGCATCGGTCGGTGCGGTGATGCCGGGGTATGCGGTGGATTCTTCGGCGATCATCATGATGCCGGGATTGTTCTTATATGCGGTGGCGTTGGCTTCTTTGAGGAAATCGATGGCCTCAAGGTTTTCGCGGCCGCCGTAGATGTTCGGATGCCACTGGCCCGGCTCACGGCTGTAATCGAGGTACAGCATCGACGAGACCGCGTCCACGCGCAGCGCGTCGACATGATACTCGTCCAGCCAGAAGCAGGCGTTGGCCACCAGGAAGTTGCGCACTTCGCGGCGCCCGAAATTGAACACGTAGGTGCCCCAGTCCGGGTGCTCGCCACGCATCGGGTCCGGATCTTCATACAACGGGGTACCGTCGAAACGGCCCAATGCGAACGCATCCTTCGGGAAGTGGGCCGGAACCCAATCCATGATTACGCCGATGCCGGCCTCATGGAGTTTGTCGACCAGATATTTGAAGTCGTCCGGGCCGCCGAGTCTGGAGTCGACCGCGTAATAGCCAGTGACCTGATAGCCCCAGGAGCCGGAGAACGGGTGCTCGGCCAGCGGCATGAACTCCACATGGGTGAAGCCCTCTTCGGCCACGTACGGTACGAGTTTGTCGGCCAACTCGCGGTAGTTGTGCACATCCTTGCGCCAGCTGCCCGCGTGCACCTCATAGATGCTGACAGGGCCGTTGTGCGGATCGGTGACGGCGCGCTTGGCCATCCACGCCTCATCATGCCATTCATGTTCGGAGTCGACCACGACGGAGCCGGTACGCGGCGGAATCTCATGCGAGCGCTCCATCGGGTCGGCCTTCATTGTCCACTCGTTGTTGGCGTTGAGAATCTCGTACTTGTAGATCTCACCGTCGCCGACACCTGGCACGAACAATTCCCAGACGCCTGAGGAACCCAGCTCGCGCATGGCGTGCGTACGGCCGTTCCAACCGTTGAAGTCGCCGACCACGCGTACGGCATGCGCATTCGGCGCCCATACGGTGAATGCGGTGCCGACCACCTGGTAGTCCGGCACACCATAGCTGTCATCGTTCCGAATCGCCTTGACGAGGGCTATGAACACGCCATTGAATTCATGAACCGCCTCGGTCTCGGCGTTCTGCGTGATGATCGTCACGGATTTCGCCAGCGGACGCAACACGCGGATCGTGACGACATCCTCGTGCTTGTCGGACCCGAGATGCCCGCCGAGCACCTCATGCGGATTGTAAAACGTACCGTTGCTTACTGCATCCAGGTCGCCCTGAGCAACAGGAACGGCAACGACATCTTCTTTGATCTTGGATTCTGTAGCCATGGCAAAAGTGTAAGCACGATTGGTCGAAAAATGGCTTCGTGTCGCGCTTTATTTTCATTTTTTCGCTGGTTTTTGGACAAGTCCATGCCGGGTGGCACAATAATTCGGGTTTTGTGTAAGCTTTTCACGGAGGATTCATGGGTTACAAGGTCGGCGACATGGTCGTCTATCCACGTCACGGCGCTGCGAAGGTGGAGGCCATAACCGAGCGGACGGTCAAGGGGGTCACCCGTGAATACCTGCAGCTGTCGGTATTGTCGTCTGACGGTTTGGTCATCAATGTTCCGGTGGACAACGCCAAAAAAGTCGGCGTGCGCGACATCGTCGATGCCAACGAGGTGGCGAAGGTCTTTGAGATCCTGCGCACTCCGATCATCGAAAAGGAAATGAACTGGTCCCGTCGTTACAAGCTGAACGTCGAGAAGATCGCCACCGGTGACGTCAACAAGATCGCCGAAGTGGTGCGTGATCTGGCGCAGCGGGACGTGGATGAGCATGGTCTGTCCGCCGGTGAGAAGCGTATGCTTACGAAAGCCCGTAGCATCCTCACCTCCGAGATCTCATTATCTGAGCATCTCGAGGAAGGCGAGGCCCAACGCCTGCTTGACGTGAATCTGGGGTACGAAGCTCCGCAGCCAGGAGACGACCAGCATCACACCGAAGCCCCGCAGGAGGCCGCGATGGATACGTTGGCCCGTGTTGAGGCCGAAGGCAAGAAGTCCAAGAAGAAGTAAGGCTCTCTGATGCGCATCGGTCAAGGTTTCGACGCCCATCGATTCGCTGATTCCAATGCAGGCAGGCCGTTATGGCTTGCCTGTTTGCATTGGGAGGGTGATGGCATAGCAGGTGATTCCGATGGTGACGTCGTCGCACATGCGCTGATCGACGCATTGCTGGCAGCCGCGCACCTTGGTGATATCGGAACGTTGTTCGGCGTGGGCGAAAATTCCGACGGTGCCGGCAAACATGGTGCCGAAATGCTGCGTACCGCTGTCGGCTATCTGAAGGACCATGGTATGCGGCCGATAAGTGCCAGCGTGGTAATCATCGCCAATCGCCCGAAGATCGGCACGCGTCGCATGGAGGCGGAAGCGGCGTTGTCTGCAGCGATCGGTTGCGAGGTGTCGGTGACGGCCACCACTACGGATGGTATGGGATTCACCGGTTCGGGGGAGGGCGTAGCCGCCATCGCCAACGCCCTTGTGGAACCGGTGGAGTAGGGCTATCTTCTATTCAGCGCACCCACTGCCTTGGTAATGGCCCAGAACAAGGTGGAGATGGTCACGATGATGAAGCTCGGGGGAGCTGGGAACATCGCGGACAGGATCAAGCCGCCCCAGATGGAGACCAGGCAGATCGCACTGGCGATGACCATCGCTTTGAACGGCGAACCCGCGAGAATGTTCGCGGTCGCGGCAGGGGTGATGACCAATGCGAAAATCAGCAACGTACCCACGGCGGGCACGGCGATGGTAATCACGCCGGCCATGATCGCCATGAACGCGATGTTCATCAGGCCGACGGGCACGCCCTTGGCCTGAGCCACCTGCTCATCCAATGAGCTGAACAGCAGTGGACGGTAGATGAGCGCCAACACCGCCAACAGCACGATGTCGAAGACGGCGAAGCCGATGATCTGGCCGGTGGTGATGGTCAGAATCGATCCGAATAGAATCGACTGCATCTGTTGCGAGGCGGAACTTGAGAGTCTGGCAAAAAACAGACCCATGCCAGTGGCGAAGGCCAACACAGTGCCGGTGGCGATTTCACGTTGCGACGCCTTCTTGCCGAGGGCTCCGATGACCAAAGCCCCGCCGAGAGCGAATATCCCCATGCCGACGGAGACCGGCAGTCCAATCAATATCGCACCGGTGGCTCCAGGCAGTCCGATATGCGCCAAGGCGTGCGAAGCGAATGTGGAATGGCGTGCGATGGTGAAGTATCCCATCACACCCGCAGCCAAGGCGATGCACAATCCGGCGAGAAATGCGTTGGCCATGAATGGTGCCGTCAGCGTCGACATCCAGTCCGGGTCGAATGCGAATGCGGTGTGGCTCATGCGTGTTGCCTCTTTCCGGTGTGCTGGTGGAATTGCGCGACCTCTTTGGGATCGTGTGCGTCGACGATTGCGTTCCTAGGTTCGTCGTCGCTGGGTGTCACGAACATGTCTCCCTGCGGCGTGGTGACCACCTGCACGGTGGTGCCGTACAAGTGGGTGAGCAGTTCTGAGTCCAATACCTCGTTCATGCGTGCATAATGCGGGTGTCCGTCAAGCAGATACACGGCACCGGTAAGAATCGGCAACAGCATGTTGAGGTCATGGGCGACCACCTGAATGGTCATGCCGAGTTCTCGATTGAGTTTGGCAAGTACATGCACGGTGGCTCGCTGGCTGGCCAGATCGAGGTTGGCGAGCGGCTCGTCGAGCATCAGTAGCTGCGGGTCGCTCACCAATGCCTGGGCGATGGCCGCACGTTGGCGCAATCCACCCGACAATTCGGAAAGCCGGTATGAGGCCTTGTCGAGAAGACCGACGAATTCCATGGCTTTGCGGGCCTTCTCACGTTGGGCGCGCGTGACGGGATGAATGCCGAAACGAGTGCCGGTCAAGCCAAGCAATACCGATTGTTCGGCGGTGAGATTCGACTCGATGTCGACGGCATAGCTTTGCGGTACGTAGCCGATGTGCTGATTCATGACACCGGCCGGTTTGCCGAGCACCGTGATGCTGCCGGCCGTGGTATCGATCAGACCAAGTTCGGCCTTCATCATCGTGGTCTTGCCTGCGCCGTTGGTGCCCACGATGGCGGTGACCGAACCGCTGGGAATGCTGAATGAGCCATGCCGCCAGATCACACGTCCGCCACGTTTGACGCAGGCATCCTTGAATACAATCGCGGCTTGCGGTGCCTGCCCGTCGGGAGAGTCGGTGCCATCGTGCATGAAAAGCTCCTTTATGATGTCGTTTCCGTTCGTATCATGACAAACAGTGTTGACAACCATTCTCAATAAGAGGGGGTGTTTCCCGTAATGATCGCGGGAAGCACCATCCTTAAGGCGAGCCTTGGAATGCGTCTGCGGCGTTATTTGCCGGGATCCGGCTGTGACTCCTCCGTCGCATTTTCGGATGGCGAGGCCGATTCGGATGATTCGCTCGGCGATGACGTCGCGTTTTCGGAGGAATCGTCTTCGGCATCGGTCGTCGCCATCGTTTCCGTCAGGGATGTGACCAGCGACAGGATCCAGGAGGTCAGGCTCGACTGATCGGCCGGCATCTGTTCCGTGACGTCGAATACCGGAACGTCGGACTTCTGCGCGGTGCCGGTCAGCAGATTCGTGGCATCGCTGGCTTCCTGCACGTTGTTGACCAGCAGGTCGACCTGATGCTTTTCCAGCAATTCCTGGAAGGCCTGTAGATCGGCCGGCGCCGGTTCCGCGTCGGAGGCGGCCGATTGCGCATATCCTTCGGGGGTCTTGTCATCAAAGCCCATATCGCTCAGCAGATAGTATGCGACCGCTTCGGTGGCCGCATATGTGGCGCCTTTATGCGTGCTGCTGAAGGTTTTCATCGCCTTCTCGACCTTGCTCTCCCGTTTGTTCCACGCGGAAAGCTTGCCTGCGAAGTATTTCTTCCGTGCCGGCATGATGCGGCTGTAGGTGTCGGCCAGCTCCTTGGCCATGGCGTTGCGGGCGTCGTTGGAGAACCACAGGTGAGGATTGTCCCCCTCCATGGCTCCGACCATTTGCGCCGCGGATACGCTGACGGTGCCCTTCGTCAGATTCTTCGTGGCCCAGGCGTCATAGCCGGCTCCGTTGGAGACGACGACCTGTGCCTTCTGAAGAGCGGCGACATCGGCGGTCTTGGGCTCGAAATCATGGGCGTCCACGGAGGTCGAGTTCAGAATGGAAGTCACCTTCACATAGGTTCCGCCGATCTGCTCCGCAAGGGAGCCCCATTGATTGACCGATGCGACTACGGTGATGGGGGAGGTCTGCTCGCTCGTCGAAGCCGAAGCGGTCGGTCGCTCGTCCGGCGAATCGTGGCCGAAGCAGGCGGTGGCGCCGAACACCATGCACATGACGATGCCGGCGGCAACGGTACGTAGGAGGGAACGCTGATGCAGACGCATGCTGGAATGCCTTCTTCCTAAAATCATCCCGGTCGTGTTCGTCTCGCGAACGTGCGCACGACTTCCGACTGAAACCAAGATAGCCTACGATACATGCAAACGCCAATAGGCCAAGGTCATCTATACGAAGGGAACGCCCGTATGGCAACGAAAATCGACGGCAAGATGATATCCGCACGCATCAAGGAGGACCTTGCTCGGCGGGTCGCCGCATTGAAGCAGCGGGGCGTCGAACCGGGATTAGGGACCATTCTGGTCGGTTCCGACCCGGGTTCGGTCAAATACGTCGCCGGCAAGCATGCCGACTGCGCCGAGATCGGCGTGACGTCCATCAAGCGCGAATTGCCTGCGGATGCCACCTTCGATCAGATTGCGGCGGCGGTGAATGAACTGAACGCCGACCCCGCCTGCACCGGCTACATCGTGCAGTTGCCGTTGCCGAAAGGCATTGACGAAAACGCCGTCATCGACCTGATCGATCCGAAAAAGGACGCGGACGGCATGCATCCCTACAATCTGGGCGAGCTGGTGTTGCATCCCCGTGGCGAGATCGCCACGCCGTTGCCGTGCACGCCACGTGGCGTCATCGAACTGCTTGGAGCCTATGACATCGATCTGAATGGCAAGGAGGTATGCGTGCTTGGGCGCGGCATCACCATCGGCCGCACCATTGGACTGATGCTCACGCGCAAGGAAGTCAATGCCACGGTCACGCTATGCCATACCGGTACCAAGGACGTGCGAGACCACATGCGTCGCGCCGATGTGATCGTGGCCGCGATGGGTTCCGCCGCGTTCGTCAAACCGGACGACATCAAGGAAGGGGCGGTGCTTGTCGATGTTGGCGTCTCCCGAGTATTCGATGAGGAGGCCGGCCGCTACCGTGTCAGGGGTGATATCGACAAAGCCTGTTACGAGAAGGCCTCGGCCTATACGCCGAATCCAGGGGGAGTGGGTCCGATGACCCGTGCCATGCTGCTGGAGAACGTGGTCGAAATGGCCGAACGCCGGCACTGAGAGAGCAAGCCGATTATTTCGGGCGTGTCGCGTGAAGATTCCGCTCGTTTTTGTGCACGGTCTCCTGTAGACTTAAGTTTTGTGTGTGCTGTACGCGCACCCGGTATAACTGAAGAACGATTTTATCCATCCACTATTTGTAAGAAACCAAATTAATGGCAGAGAACAATAACGAAGTCGCCAAGGTCGCCATCAACGACATCGGCACCGAAGAGGACTTCATCAAGGCAGTCGATTCCACCATCAAGAACTTCGATGATGGTGATCTGGTCGAAGGTACCGTCGTCAAGGTCGATCACGACGAGGTGCTGCTCGACATCGGCTACAAGACCGAGGGCGTCATTCCCTCCCGTGAGCTTTCCATCAAGAAGGACGTTGATCCTGACGAAGTCGTCGAGGTCGGCGACACCATCGAGGCTCTTGTCGTCACCAAGGAAGACAAGGAAGGCCGTCTGATCCTGTCCAAGAAGCGTGCACAGTACGAGCGCGCCTGGGGCGATATCGAGAAGATCAAGGAAGCCGATGGCGTTGTCGAAGGTACCGTCATCGAAGCCGTCAAGGGCGGCCTTATCGTCGACATCGGCCTGCGTGGCTTCCTGCCGGCATCGCTGGTCGAAATGCGTCGCGTGCGCGACCTGTCCCCATACATTGGCCAGAAGATCAAGGCCAAGATTCTCGAGCTCGACAAGAACCGCAACAACGTGGTCCTTTCCCGTCGTCAGTACCTCGAAGAGACCCAGTCCGAAGTGCGTGAGACCTTCCTGTCTCAGCTCAAGAAGGGCCAGATTCGTGAAGGCGTCGTGTCCTCCATCGTCAACTTCGGCGCATTCGTCGATCTGGGCGGCGTTGACGGCCTGATTCACGTTTCCGAGCTGTCCTGGAAGCACATCGACCACCCGTCCGAGGTCGTCAAGGTCGGCGATAAGGTCACCGTCGAGGTGCTCGACGTCGATCTCGACCGTGAGCGCATCTCCCTGTCCCTCAAGGCCACCCAGGAAGATCCGTGGCAGCGCTTCGCTCGCACCCACGTTCCTGGCCAGATCGTCAAGGGCAAGGTCACCAAGATCGTTCAGTTCGGTGTCTTCATCTCCGTCGAAGACGGCATCGAAGGCCTCGTGCACATCTCCGAGCTGGCCAACCGCCACGTGGAGAACCCGGAGACCGTCGTCAAGCCGGGCGAAGAGGTCTTCGTCAAGGTGATTGACGTCGATCTTGATCGTCGCCGCATCTCCCTGTCCCTCAAGCAGGCCAACG
>PPYE01046995.1_pt1 | contig 21496 bp, 17 predicted proteins | sample 1559881 | NCBI WGS metagenome assembly PPYE01 (sample SAMN08240022, study PRJNA423297) | Human gut metagenome, whole genome shotgun sequencing project.
ATAATATAGTATCTTACCATATCTTTCCCAAATATAAAAGGAAAATTTTCCATTAAATACTGATAACGCCAAAATATTTAAGGACCTCTCCTGCCAGGATCGCTGCCAGCATCACCGGAGCCACGTAGCGGATCATGATCCGGTACATTTTCTTTCTCTTAAATGCGCCTGAGGACTCCACCTCCTCCTCAATATACCGGCTTCCTGCCACATGTCCCACCAGGATACACGTTCCGATGGCCACAATGGGCATCATCACGGAGTTGGAAATAAAATCAAAGAAGTCCAGGAACTGCATCTTTAATACTGTAATGTGGCCCCAGGGACCGTAGCCCTGACAGGACGGGATCCCCAGGATCAGAATACCGGCAGTGGAAAGGATCGTGGCCTTTTTCCTGGTGAGCCGCATTTTATCCGTGAGGATCGATACCACCGTCTCAAGCAGGGAAATGGACGAGGTAAGGGCCGCAAAAAATACCAGCAGGAAAAACAGGGCTCCCACAGCTCCTCCCAGCGGGAAGGATTCAAATACCTTGGGCAGCACCCCGAACATCAGCCCCGGACCGGCCTTTCCCTGGATCAGGGACGCATCTCCTCCGTTAAAGGCCACTACTGCGGGAACGATCATAAGTCCCGCCAGAAAAGCAATCCCCGTATCAAAGATCTCGATCTGGCCCACGGAGCGCTCCAGATTATCCTCTTTTTTCATATAGGAGCCATAGGTGATCATGATCCCCATGGCTAAGGACATGGAATAAAACAGCTGGCCCATGGCCGCCAGCACTGTGGTCATGGAAAAGTCCGCAAAATCTGGAAGGAGATAATACTTTAATCCCTCTGCGGCTCCCGGAAGAGTCATACAGTAAACAGAGATCCCTACGGAAAGCAGCACTAACACCGGCATCATGACGCTGCTGGCCTTTTCCACTCCCTTATCAACGCCCAGGAGCACCACCACAGCCGTAAGGAGCACAAAGATCACGAACCAGAGCAGCGGATTTTCCAGGATCCCGCCGCCGGCTATGCTGATAAATTCTCCAAAATACGTGTCGCTGGATATGGCCATGCCGTTTCCCCGGACAAATTCCACAAAATACTTAACGACCCAGCCGCCGATCACACAGTAATAGGGCGCGATGATCACCGGGATCAGGGCTGCCAGCCAGCCCAGAGGCGCAAAACGGCGGTTCAAGCTTCCAAAAGCTTCGATGCATGACATGCGGGTCCTTCTTCCCATGGCAACCTCTGTGATCATAAGTGTAAATCCAAAGGTCACAGCCAGAAGAACGTATGTGATCAGGAAGGCTCCCCCTCCATATTTTGCTGCCAGATATGGAAACCTCCACATATTTCCCAGTCCCACTGCAGAACCGGCCGCCGCAAGGACAAAGCCGATGCGGCTGGTAAAGCTGCTTCTTTCTTTCATAACAAATACTCCCCTCTATTCGGTTTTTTAGACAGCGAACGTGTCCATTATACCCGAATCGGGGGGAGTTTGCAATCCATTCTATTTTATGTGTGTGCTGCGCAGCCCTTCCGCCGTACGCCTGCCTGTCCGAATCTCCGGACGGCTGAACGGTACAGCTTTACAGATCCAGATCGATAAATTCAAAATCATCGTCCTGGTCTTCTTCTTTGAATGGAGCTGCCTTTTCCGGGATCTGTTCCTTCACCGGTGCGCTGGAAACCGGAACGGGCGTCTCCTGTCTTACCGGGGCCTTATGCTTTACAAAGGCCCGCTCCTCTTCCTCCAGATCCAGATCCTCCAGGTCCTGGTTTGTCCATTTTTTCGCCTGGGTCCTTCTGGGTTCCTTTGTCTTCCCCGGCCTGGAGCCTTCTCTGGAATATGCGTTCGGTTTTCCCGCCGATTTTTTCGGCTTTTCCTCCCGGTACGTTCCTCCAGGCTTTCTGGTCAGCAGGAGTATGATAAGGATGATCGCCAGGATAATGCATACGGCAAACAGACCGGCGATCATATATCCGCGGACTGTGTAGTCCTCCACCAGGCTGTTATACTCTCCGACCACCTTCTCATTGACTGCCCGGAGATCCTCTGCCTCCGGATCCTGGAAGAATCTCTGGAGGGTCATTTCCTTCTGGTCGTAGCGGTAGAAGTTCTGCTCCCCGTCTGCGTTCTGGCCGTAAACGATGCAGTATTCCGGTGTCCCGCCATCCTGGCTGTTCCAGATCCAGCCGTGTACCGTATGTTCTCCGATGTCGATGGTGCATTCCCTGAATCCGTCGGGAAGCTCTGTCCCCTCTGGGATATTTTCCGGAGACAGAACGATAATGGTCTTTTCTGCCATACGGACTGTCACATATGGGGAAAGGATATCTTTCTGGGGATCATATACAAAGAAATCTCCGTTTCCATCTTCATCGGTCATATAAAGGAGGATCACGCCCTGGTCATTGGTTCCTGCCTGGACTGTGGATCCCTGATACTCATATTCTGTTACAGAAAAGCCCTCGGGAAGAATTTCTGCATCAAAGGTTTCAGCAACGGTCCAGTTTCCATCCTCCACGTTGTGAGGTGTGCCCTCGGGGGAACTGGCCTCCGCAGACGGTTCCGTCTCTTCCGCAGAGCTGTCTTCGCCTCTGGTAACCGTGATGGTATACGTTTTTTTCGTGCTTCCATCCTCTGCGGTAACCGTGCAGACCACCTTATTTACGCCTGGCTGGAGATTTTCAGCTCCCTCCACAGATACGTTTGCTTTCCCGTCATTGGCCGGAGCGCTGACCGTGATCTTTTCCACATCAGCCGGAACAGCAGCCGTGTACTCAGTCATCTCTGCTGAAAATTCCGGGCTCAGGGTCCCTGGTGAAACAGTCAGGGATCCCAGGGAAGCGTCCTGGGAAGCGTCGGAGGCCCCGCTGACCTTTACAGCAGAATTGCCCGTGTGGGAAATGGTCACTGCCTGCCCATTGGCATCGTATACCTCCTGGGATTTAACGGTGATGGACGAGGTCCCAGCCTTCAGGGCCTTAAACTTCAGCGTAAAGCTGAAAGTCGTCTGGTTGGCTGCCTCCGCATCCCCAACCACACGGACATTCCCCGCCCCGCCGTTGGCGCTGGTCCCGCTCAGGAATTCCAAGGACTGGGCATCGTATTCCAGCATCACATCTGCTTTATTGAGAGCCGTACCATCCGAAGAGGCGATCTTCATGGTGACAGATACCTGGTTTCCCACTGATGCCGTCGGATCAGAAAAGGTGATCTTTCCAGCCCCCGCATAGGCAGTTAGGATCCCTGCCGGAAACGCCAGAAGCGTGATCGCCAGAGACAGGAATACCACTGTCATTTTCTTTATTATCCTGTTCATATCTTATATTCTCCTTACTTTATCCGGTTTCCCCGGTCCATGGGCGTCCTTATGAAGGGGAAACGCCGATGACCACATCCGCGCTCTGGCTTTCGGGGGGATTCCCCTGGCCCGATGGCCGGATGATCACAACGTTCCCTGTACTTCCAGGTCCGGACGTATTTCCTCCGCTGCTCTGGGTGTTTCCTCCGCCCGACGGCACATTGGCCACCGGAGCATCCGACTGGCGTACCACATTGAGCCTGTATGTGCGGACGCTGCCGTTTTCTGCCTTTACCTCCACCGAGACCGTATTATTCCCGCTTTGCAGGCTTATGGTCCCAGTACCGGAAACAGATGCCTTGGAATCGATGGTCCCAGCCTTCACTGAGATCTGTCCCACCGACGGATTTACGATCACGTCGTAGCTTTCTGTGTCCTTATTAAAGGTAGGAGTAAGGGAATACCCCTCCACCTCCAGAGAAGCCAGCTTATTGTTGGGACTTCCAGTTGTCTCAGGCTTGGGGCAGGCCGCCTCCGGCATATTGTTGAATACCGGGATCTTAAATACCAGGGGCTCCTTTTTCATCGCATCTGTGTAGGCCCTGGAGAGCTTGGCCCCTTCTCCGGCGGCTCCCTCCACATTGGTCATGTACTGGTGCTTATAAAGATTGCTTCCCTGTACATTGAATTTTTTCAGATAAAATGTATCCTGTCCCTGGGAAACAAAATTCTCTCCATAATAAAGAGCTCCTCCCAGGATAGATTTCTCAATGGAATTCCAGGGCCGTCCATAATTTCCTGCCTGGGACGCGTACCACAGGCCCCTGGTGACAGCGGACATGGAATCTGTCTGGTATGCCCCGATATTAAAGAAATTATAGATTCCCTGGTAGCCGGCAGTGGTTCCCGATATGCTGCCGGAAGTACCATTGGCCTGCTCCTGGAGGATCATGGCTCCCAGAACATAGGGATTCACACCGGACTGGGCTCCTGCATTCATAATGATGTCCACATAGCTCTGGCCCGACGGCACCGGCGACGTTTCTGACGCACCTGTGCTGTCTCCTGTGATCACAGAAGCGTCCATTCCGGGACCATATTCCACGTTGGGAAGGGCCAGGACCTGGGTTTCCCTGGCACTGACCACCGCAGAGGGGCCTTCCAGGCTCACATCCGGCTTCTGGCCTCCCGCCCCCTGGGGCGTGCTCTGGGCGGCGTCTCCGGACGGTGCGTTCTGGGAAATATTCCCACTGCTCCCCATGTCCATTCCCGGGCCGTAATTCTGTCCGGGAGGAAGGGGGATCCCGCCCCCGTCACTTCCATTCTGCCCGGAATCCTGCTGGTTATTCTGACCTTCCTGGTTTTCCTGTGCCGATGGAGGATTTCCGTCTCCCTGGCCTGTGGATTTTTCCAGGAACGTACCGGAAACCAGGCTCTGAAGCCCCTCCCTCGTCTGGTGGGCCCCATCGTAGGACTGCAGCAGGAACTGGAATACATAGATCTCATTTAAAAAATTCCTGGGATCCATATAATAGCTGACAATATCCCTGGAAGCCGCTACCCAGCTAGGTCCGTCAAAGCCGGTCCATTTCCCCGTATTCCAATCATACGCTCCATATTCCGTAGACTTCCAGGAGGACAGGCTGTTGGTGGAAACCAGATTTGCTCCTACGATGCTCTCATTATTGACGGCGTCGTTCCAGTCCAGGCCCGTATTCTGCACCTGGAATACCCAGGACGGGAATTCAGCATGAAGGACACGTAAGGATTCCTTATAGCTTTCCGGAAAGCCCTGACTTGTCATATACGCCTCGAACTGGGGGTCCGTGGTGTAGGAAACCGGAAATTTTATGTATTCGGAGGAAGCATAGCCCTCCATACTCTTCCCTCCAGCCGTAAACTGAAGCTTATACCAGAGTACACCGTCAGAAGCTGTCTCCTGTCCCACCACAGTCACAGGGGCTCCGTAAGACAGTTTCCTTACAACGGAATTTCCTGTGCCCGGGCCGCTTCTTACATTCAGTGTGGTTGCATTTACTATGGCCGATCTCTGTGTCTCTGCGTATATCGTTCCGGGATAGTCTGCAATGATCCCTGTGCCGCTCACGGATTCAGCCAGTAAAAACACAGCCGTCAGAGCCGCTAGGATCCGTCTCCCTCTTTTTTTCATTCTTCTTCTCTCTTTCCTTATGGTCATTTTTCTATTCTGCCATTTTCCAGTTCTGTCTAAAAATGACACTATACGTTATTATAATGACAAAGGGAGTTTCCTGTCAACCTCAGGAAGGAAACTTCATATTTTTGCCGCGGTTTTACGGGGAATTTGTAAGGTTTTCTTAAGAAAACACGGATATGGAAAGGCACAGGCGCCGGGTCCTGTACTGGACGGACTTTGGCCCGCTGTCCGCGTACATACAAAAACCCTCCGGACAGTGCTTCTGCACGGGCCGGAGGGCCTTTTCCAGAGGGAAGCAAACGCTCTCCACCGGATCTGTCTATGGACTAGACGGGATATACCTTGTTTTCCTTATCTGCCTTTTTCGGATCCACGCCGGTCTGCTGGGCTTCACGGTACTCGAAGAAGTCCTTGGCCACGGCCGGGAACAGGGCATAAGATAAAACATCCTCATCCTGCTGCTTCCACTGGGCACATTCCTTCTCGAACTTAGGAAGCTGCGGCGGGATCAGATCGGCCGGACGGCAGGTGATGGGTGTCGCGTCGCCGATGATCTTTTTCTGTACTTCCTTGTTGAACGGCTTTACAGTCTGGCCAAATTCGCCCATCATGATCTTCTTGGACTCCTTGGGAACCATCTTGTACCGCTCGCCTGCCAGTACGTTCATAACAGCCTGGGTACCTACGATCTGGGAAGACGGAGTAACCAACGGCGGCTCGCCGAAGTCTTTTCTTACTCTCGGGATCTCCTCCAGAACTGCGCGGTACTTGTCTTCCTGTCCAGCTTCCTTTAACTGGCTCACCAGGTTGGAAAGCATTCCGCCCGGTACCTGGTACTGAAGAGTCTTGATGTTTACGCCCAGTACCTTCGGGTTTAAAAGGCCGCTCTTTAAAGCCTCTTCACGGATCGGTGTAAAGTAGTCGGCGATCTCAGCTAAAAGGTTCTGGTCATATCCGGTATCATAGGGAGTGCCGCGGAAGGTCTCAACCATAACCTCCGTAGCAGGCTGGGAAGTACCAAGAGCCAGCGGGGACATTGCACAGTCGATGATATCGCAGCCTGCTTCCACAGCCTTTAAGTAAGTCATGGAAGCAACGCCGGAGGTGTAGTGGGTATGCAGATCGATGGGAAGCTTTGTTCCTTCCTTTAAGGCCTGTACCAGCTCTGCTGCCTTATACGGAGTCAGAAGTCCGGCCATATCCTTGATACACAAGGAATCTGCACCCATTTCCTCGATCTCGCGGGCAATGTTCTTCCAGTAATCCAGAGTATAGGCGTCGCCAAGGGTATAGCTTAAAGCGATCTGGGCATGGCCCTTTTCCTTGTTGGTAGCCTTTACAGCTGTTTCCAGGTTCCTGATATCGTTTAAGCAGTCGAAGATACGGATGATATCAATACCGTTGGCAATGGATTTCTGTACGAAATACTCTACCACGTCGTCTGCATAATGATTATAGCCTAAGATATTCTGTCCGCGGAACAGCATCTGGAGCTTTGTATTCTTAAAGCCGTCCCTTAACTTTCTCAGTCTCTCCCAGGGATCTTCTTTTAAGAAACGAAGGCTTGCGTCAAAGGTGGCGCCGCCCCAGCATTCCACTGCATAGTAGCCGACCTTATCCATCTTATCAACGATGGGAAGCATCTGGTCTGTGGACATTCTTGTGGCAAGTAAGGACTGGTGAGCGTCACGAAGGACAGTCTCAACGATCTTTACCGGCTTTTTCTGAACTTCTGCCATTTTATTTTTACCTCCTGAAAATTATCAAGTGAAAACCTTCCATAGGCGGCTTACGCCGCTGAACGGGAAAACGCGAACTCCGCTTCGCTACGTTTGCGTAGCGGGCGGCTTACGCCGCCCTTTACTGTATTCCGAAAATAGCCATGAATGTGCCGGCGGCTACGGCGGTACCGATCACGCCTGCCACGTTGGGGCCCATGGCGTGCATCAGAAGGAAGTTGGTGGGATCTGCCTCAGAACCAACCTTCTGGGATACACGGGCCGCCATGGGAACTGCGGATACACCGGCAGAACCGATCAGCGGATTTACCTTTCCTCCGGTCACCTTACACATGATCTTACCGAAGATCACGCCTGCAGCCGTACCAAAGGCGAAGGCTACCAGACCCAGGATAACGATCTTAATCGTGGTCATCTTTAAGAACGCCTCGGCGCTGGTAGTTGCTCCCACGGAAAGACCCAGAACGATAACTACGATATACATGAGGGCGTTGGAGGCAGTCTCCTGAAGCTGCTTTACAACGCCAGACTCACGGAACAGGTTGCCGACCATCAGCATACCAACCAACGGTGCGGTCGTCGGTAAGATCAGACACACAACAACCGTAACGATAATGGGGAACAGGATCTTCTCCAGCTTGGACACCGGACGGAGCTGCTCCATCTTGATCTTTCTCTCCTCTTCTGTGGTCAGAAGCTTCATGATCGGCGGCTGGATGATGGGTACCAGGGCCATGTAGGAGTAAGCGGCAACGGCAATAGGACCCATGAATTCCGTCTGTCCCAGCTTGCCGGCCAGGAAGATAGAGGTAGGACCGTCAGCGCCGCCGATGATGGAGATGGCAGCAGCTGCCTTGTCGTTGAAGCCCATGAAGATCGCAAGGAAGTAAGCAGCATAAATACCGAACTGTGCGGCCGCGCCCAGAAGGAAGCTCTTGGGGTTCGCGATCAGCGGTCCGAAGTCAGTCATAGCGCCTACGCCCATGAAGATCAGGGACGGGAGGATGCTCCACTCATCCAGCAAATAGAAGTAATGGAGAAGTCCTCCAACGCCATTGGATGAATCCTCAATGCTCAGCATAATATCCGGATAGATATTCACGAGCAGCATACCAAAGGAAATCGGGACAAGCAGCAGAGGCTCAAAACCTTTTTTAATGGCAAGGTAAAGGAAGATAAATGCCACAAAGATCATGATCATGTTGCCGAATGTCAGATTTAAGAATGCTGTCTGCTGGACAAGATTCAAAAGTGTACTTTGAATATATTCCATTTTAATCCCTCCATATGGAATCTGCAGTCAGCAGACGATTAGTTTAATGTAGCCAGAGTTGCGCCCGGCTCAACAGAATCACCAACAGCCACATTGATGGTAGCTACGGTGCCGTCCTGGGGTGCTACAATCTCGTTTTCCATCTTCATGGCCTCGAGGATCACGATCACCTGGCCTTTTTTCACTGCCTGGCCTGCGGACGCCTTCACGCCAAGGATCTTTCCGGGCATGGGAGCTGTCACTGCAACGCTTCCTGCTGCACCAGCGGGAGCTGCCGCAGGAGCCGGGGCTGCTGCCGGGGCCGGGGCTGCTGCCGGAGCCGGAGCAGCCTTGGGTGCCTGTACGGGAGCCGCTGCCTTGGGAGCTGCTGCCTTTCCTGTGAAGCCTTCTTCTACGGTTACTTCATATACATTGCCATTAACTGTGATGGTATAATTTTTCATTTTCATTTCCTCCTGATGATGGGTTATTTCCAGTTCCTGTTGGGAACACGCTTAATAGAACGAACAATAAGGCCGTCGGCAGACTCTCTGCCTTCGGAAGCCGCGATGGCTGCTGCGATCACGGATACCAGCTCCGTATCGTCACAGGCCTCCTCAGCCGGGGCTGCTGCCGGAGCCGGAGCGGGAACTGCTGCCGGAGCCGGGGCGGGAACCGCTGCCAGAGCTGCTGACGGGGCCGGAGCCTTCTTCTGCTTCATCTTTGCTTCAAATACGCTGATGTACTTGAACATGCTGATGAGCCAGCTGATGAAGATCAGAACCAGGAATACGACTCCCATGCCCATAAGGGTATTCATACCAGCCTTGGAAAGCTTTTCTCCAGTGGTATATTCCGGAGAGATCGTAATGGAGGTGATATTTGCAAGATCCTCATCCACGATTACAGAAAACTCTGCGTTTCTTTTTTCAAATACCGCTGGGATCCTGGCCACATAGCCGTCGTCCACAATTTCAACCTCTGCCGCCTCGCTGGAAACCAGGGCTCCCAGGTCGCCCTTTACGGACTTCCAGGAATTCAGGGCGCTCTGCATTACTGTATCCTTGTTCTTTTCACTGGCAGCCAGAGCATTATCCAGATCCTCGTCTCCCATTGCGGCAAACAGATCCAGATACTGCTGGGTGCCCTGCTGGAGCGTCATCACCAGAGACGGGTCCATCTCCTCTGCCGTATCCGTTTCTGCGCTGGAGCAGGCAGAAAGGGCGAACAGGCAAACTGCCATACAGAGGGCAAGCCAGATTCTTTTAATATTCTGTTTCATATATCTGCCACCTCGCCTTAGACCGTACCGTGCTTTTTGGCCGGACGATCCTCTCTCTTTGTGAACAGCATTTCCATTGCTGCGATCACGCGTTTTCTTGTATCAGCCGCATCGATAATGTCATCCACATAGCCTCTTCTGGCCGCAGCCATGGCACTGGCCTGCAGCTCGCTGTACTGGGCAGCCTTTTCGCTGATCAGGGCAGCCGCATTGTCAGATCCAGAGATCTCCTCTGCATACATGATCTTCACAGCCGGAACGGCCTCCATCATGCCAATGGAAGCATTCTTCCATGCGTAAACGATATCGGAGCCAATGGATTTACTGTTCATAACAAGTCCGGCAGTACCGAATGCCTGTCCGGCGATCACTGTCACCTTGGGCACATCTGCGTTTGCAAAGGCATGGGCCAGACGGGCAGCCGCCTTGGCGATCTTCTTTTCTGTGCATTTGCAGCTGTTATATCCGTTTACGTTCACCATTGTAAGTACCGGGATATTGAAGGCATCGCAGAAATTCACGAAATCTGCGGCTTTTTCACAGCCTCTGGCTGTCAGGCCTGTCTCGTACTCTGCTGTTTTTTCTCCCTCCTCATAACTCTCTGTGCGGTTGGCCACACAGCCCACGGTGGTGCCGTTTAAGCGGATGAACGCAGTCACCATGCTGGGAGCATATTCCTTCTTAAGTTCCATATAGAAGCTGTCATCAGAGATCATGGCCAGGGCAAGGGCTGTATCTCCCACACAGTTCTCCAGACCCTCACACATCCGGTTCAGGTCGTCGGCGCACTCATCATAGGACATATCGTCTTCGTTGTTGGCCGGAAGTACGGAGATCAGCGTATGGATCTGTGCCAGGATGTCCTCCTCGGTCCCTGTCATGCACACGTTGCCGGCTTCCTCGCTCTGGAACTTTGCGCTGGATGTATCTGTATCGTTCTCAGCGATGGCATTGGGAGCGTTGACAAATAACTTTGCCTTATCTTCCATGAAGGTGAAGTCAGCCATTGCAGAAGCCACTGCCATACCGCCGCCGCAGTTTCCGAACACTGCCTGGATCTGCGGGATCACGCCGGAAGCCAGGGTCTGGCATCCGTACAGTCTTCCGAACCCGTTTAATGCGTCCAGACCTTCCTGAAGCCTTAAGCCTGCACAATCGATCAGGCCTACCACCGGAGCGCCCATCTTCATGGCCATGCCATAGAGATTCTCGATCTTTTTTGCATGCATCTCACCCACGGAGCCGCCCATAACGGCTGCATCCTGGCTGTACACATACACAAGGGCTCCCTCAACGGTACCGTAGCCGGTAACCACGCCGTCGGCCGGAGTTTCCTGAGCCTGCATGTTAAAGTCAGTGCTTCTGGCAGTCATATAGGCGCCGACTTCAACAAAGCTGTTGTCATCAAGCAATTCATTGATTCTTCTCATTGCTGACGTTTGTGCTGATTTAGTCATTTTGCTGTCCTCCATTATTAAAATTTGACGAAAATCGAATTTCTGCCTAGTGTAATAATAACCGCATTCTCTGCAAAATTCAAGGTATTTTTGCCATTTCCGGGAAAACAATACAACATAAAAAAAGAGGCGGCAACAAGTTACTTTTCTTTTGCCGTCTCCCCTTTTTAGTTAATCATCTTAAGCAGGCCCGGAACACCCAGACTTCCGGTCCCTTTTCCTATTCATATTTTTTTGTCAGCGTAAATCCGCGGCCGCGGACCTCTCCCACCTGACTTACGATCATAAATGCCTGATCGTCAATGTCCATGACGATCCGGTTCAGCTTCTGGAGCTCTCTTCCGGATACCACCACCAGGATGGCCCTGGACTGCTTTCCGGAATGACCGCCTTCCATATAAAGGAGCGTGGTCCCCCGGTCCATTTTTTCCTGGATGGCTGTGCTGATCTCCTCATACCGCTCGCTGATGATCTTTGCCTGGGTCTGGCGGACACCGATGACCAGTACCTTATCCAGGATAATGGTATACGTCATAACCATGATCAGGCCGTACAGGATCCTCTCCCTGTCTCCAAAGGTCATCTGGGCGATGAGCACCATGAAGTCCATCACATACATGGTAACAGACACCGGGATCCCGAACCTCTTTTTCAGTACCAGCGGCGGGATATCCATGCCTCCGGTGGAGGCGCCTGCCCGGATCACGATGCCCAGGGCAAATCCGATCATAACGCCGGAAAAAACCGCGCACAGGATGGGATCGTCCGTAAAGACCATATCCCCCACCAGGCGGGTGGCCTGCTCCAGTGCAAAGGGGTAATAAAACGTAGCCACCAGTGTGGAAAGGGCAAATTCCTTTCCCAGCTCCACCAGGCCCACTACGAACATCAGGATATTAAATCCAGCCACAAAAATTGAAAGGGGGATCCCCCAGTAATGCTGGGCCACCAGACCCAGTCCTGTGGTCCCTGCGGCGATCATGTCCATGGGCAGCACGAACAGCGCCACGCCTGCGGCATAGACGGAAAGCCCCGCCATAATGATAACTATCTGTGCGAGCAGCCTCATGATCCTGCTCTTCTGATCCTTCTTCTCCATATACATCCTCCCTCAGTCTCTCTTCCGGTAAAAAAACGCAAAAGAAAGGAGAGTGCTGCGAAAAACCTCCCGCAGTCCTCTCCATCTCTTATTCGATTGTATTTTTTCCGGATCTGTCCTTCTTATTTCCCAAATACAGCCTCATAGTCCTTGCGGAATTTTTCGATCCCCTGGTCCGTCAGCGGATGATGGGTCATCTGCTCGATCACCTTATAGGGAACGGTGGCGATATCGGCTCCGGCCAGAGCGCACTCCGTCACATGCATCGTATGGCGCACGCTGGCGGCAATGATCTCCGTCTGGATATTGTGAAGGTTAAAGATCTCAGAAACCGTCTCGATCAGGTCGATGCCCGGCTGGGAAATATCGTCCAGACGGCCTAAGAACGGCGACACGAAGGCAGCTCCGGCTCTGGCAGCCAGAAGTGCCTGATTTGCAGAAAAGATCAGCGTCACATTGACCTGGATCCCCTCAGACGCCAGCACCTTTGTTGCTTTTAAGCCTTCCACAGTCATCGGGATCTTCACCACCATATTGGGGTGGATCTTAGCGATCTCACGTCCCTCTGCGATCATTCCTTCTGCGTCGGTGGTGGTGGCCTTCACCTCACCGCTGATGGGACCGTCCACGATGGAAGCGATCTCCTTTAAGGTCTCCACGTAATCCTTTCCCTCTTTTGCGATCAGGGACGGATTTGTCGTAACTCCGCAGATCACGCCCATATCGTTGGCTTTCCGGATCTCATCCACATTGGCCGTATCAATAAAAAATTTCATTGGTATCCCCCTCCTGTTCGGGTATTTTTTTGAACCTGTCTCCATTGTAATGGCAACCGGCGGGAATGTCAATGGACAATCGGCTCCATCCTCATCCTGCATACCCCAGGCTCTCGAAACAATCATATTCATCCATGCCGCCGATCCGGAACCGGTACTGGTCCCTGTCCTTTTGGATCCGCAGCTCACAGTGTCTTCCGTCAGGAAGCTCTGCCTCTGCCCTGGCCGCCCCCGTTTCATCCGGGAGCTCTGCGGCCCTTAATACCAGCTCCGTTCCCGCCGGGATCCGTTCCTCTTTCCCTTCGATCCATACCGGAATCTCCGCAGAGGCCCGCAGCACCGGCCCCCGGTCTCCATTTCCAGGGATCGTGTAAACCGTTCCGTCTGCCTCCGGCATCCCGTCCTCACCCATGTGGAAGCTGCGGTACGCCATATACGTTCCCAGAAGATCGATGCGGTCGTACAGGAGAAAATGACCCGGATCTCCGATGAAGCTCCCATACATGGAATCTCCCGAAGAGCCCACATAGTAAAGCACCAGCGTCCCGTTTTCATTCTGGAGCGTAAACACCTCCAGAACCCTCAGATCATTCTCACTGGAAAATTCGAGCCATAGGAAGGGGCGGCCATCCCCGGCTTCCAGAAGCCATACGTCCGTAAGGCTCCCATAGTCCCCGGCCTCCCAGGGACCTGCCGCCTCCGTGTCTGCCCCCTCTCCTGTCCGGCTCAGGGTAATGGATGATGTATACGTCTCCTCATCCACCTGTACCGTATAAATATACTCCTCCTTTTCCCCGTCCCGGTCCCAGTCGGCGTAAAAGGGTTCTCCCTCTGAAAGCTGCACTGCTGCTCCCGCCCCGGCCCGGTACGTTTCCAGGAGCAGGTCCGGACAATCCGCAAACGTCATCCGGCTCTCAAGGCTTCCTTCCGACCAGGGCCCCAGAACATAAGGGTTAAATACGACGGTGATCCCGTCACGGTCCATGATCCATTCCAGCTGGCCCCCGTCTCCGGATCCATTATGGAACATGGCCTCCAGGGTCTCCTCATATTCCGGATAAAGGCTTCCATCGTCCTGGCTCTTCACGTCCTCCTTCACATACTGGTACACTGCTTCCAGGTCTGTGACCACATCCGAAAGCGCCAGCCGCTTTCCCGAAGCCGGGTCAAAATTTACTCCATGGGCATAATAGCTTCCGTGGGCGCCGCCCACATAGGAAGAATCCATATCCCAGAAGCTGACGATCCGGCTGTCTGCCCGCTGTACCCGTATCTCCCGCTCAATATAATACTCCTGTCCGGGCTCCGGGGGATCCTCCCTGACCAGGGAAAGATTTTCCTTAAAACGTTCTCCCGTCTCCTGGGAAACCTCCGCATTATACTGGTCCAGGCCGTCCTTCAATGTATCCCAGCCGTCCACAGGAACATACAGCCCATCCCAGCGGCTCCTCAGCAGGCATCTCTGGTCCTTCCATTCCCCGTCATAGCTCCTCCGGGTCTCCACAAACAGCGGCTGATCTGGCTCCTGGTCCATACGGTCCATCTCACAGCCGGTCAGAGACACGGCCATAAGAAACGCCAGCCCCGCTCCCAGAGCCATTTTTCCTGCCCTCTGTTTTCTCATGATCCATCCCCCGCTTTCCATGTTGTATATCCCAGGTCCTGTCCGTTCTCTCAGTCTCCCGGGCATCCTTATGCCGCGCTCCAGACGGGCGCATTGCTTCTTCTTTCATTATAAGCTCCCGTCCCTGTTCCTTCTATAAAAATACGCTTACGATCATTTACGTTTTTCTTAAAGACTCCACTGCCCCTTTCCCTTCCAAAATCCATAGTAAAACCAGACAGCGTATGCTATAATATGGCTGAAACAGACATTGTGCCAGAAAAGGAGAATTATCCCATGAAACCAGCTCTGATCATCGGTTCCACCTGTGTGGACGTCATCATCAATATCCATCATCTTCCAAAGACCGAGGAGGACATCCATCCCACCTCCCAGTCCATGGCCATCGGCGGCTGCGCCTTCAACGCCGCCTATATGGTACGGCTCTTAAACGCCCCGCACACCTTTATCACGCCTGTGGGCGGCGGCACCTACGGAGACTATGTGGCAAAGCTCATGACCCAGGCCGGGATCCCCATTGCCGTCCGGGTGCCGGAAAAAGAAAACGGCTGCTGCTACTGCCTGGTGGAGGCCGGCGGGGAGCGGACCTTCATGTCCTATCACGGAGTAGAATATACCTTCCAGAAGGAATGGATGGAGCCGTATCCGGCAGAGGATTTCGGTCTCACCTACGTCTGCGGCCTGGAGATCGAGGAGCCCACCGGGATCAATCTCATCGAATATCTGGAAGAGCATCCGTCCCTGGAGCTTTTCTACGCCCCGGGGGCCAGGGTAGGAAACATGGATCCGAAGAAAACAGAGCGGATGCTGGCCCTTCATCCGATCCTCCACATCAACGCCCTGGAGGCAGAGGCCATGAGCCAGAAAACGTCCTATGAGGACGCCGCCGCATACCTGCACTCCATCACTGGAAATACCGTCATCGTGACCCTGGGAGAAAAGGGCGCTTACTGCATAGAAAAAGACGGGACCAGCTATCTGATCCCGTCCATTCCCGCCGATCATGTGGAGGATACCATCGGAGCCGGCGATGCCCACGCGGGAGCCATCATCGGCTGCCTGACCAACGGCCTCTCCCTGCGGGATTCCATTGCATATGCCAACCAGGTATCCCGGATCGTGGTCTCCGTCAAGGGCTCTTCCCTTCCGCCGGAGCTCCTTCCGCCCCTTCCAGTCTCCAAAAACGCCCGCTAGGCTGACACAGGGGCCTGGGGCTGATAAAACTGCTACCGGATATCCGCATACTTTACAGACCGTTCCTTAAATTCCTTCATCATCCCGTCCAGAGCCTTCCGTTCTGCAGAAAGATCTGCAAAGCACAGCCTGTGGCCTTTTACCAGTTGTCTGCCATCCACCCAGACGCTGTCCACATTGGAAGCGTCTGCCGAGTATACGATGGCCGAATAGGGATCATAGACCGGGAACATATTGACCGACTCCGTCTCGATCAGAGTCAGGTCCGCCCGCTTCCCAGGCTCAATGGAGCCAGTCTCCTTTTCCGCTCCCAGGACTCTGGCTCCCTCAATGGTCCCCATGGCCACCACATCCCTGGCAGTGAAAATGCTGCGGTCATGATACCGGGTCCGCTGGAACGCAGGGATCATCCGGAACTGATGGAACAGATCCAGGGTATTCCCCGAGGACGGTCCGTCAGTCCCCACGCCAACGGCCACTCCTGCCGCCTTAAGGTCCCGGAGCGGACAGACTCCCTTCCCCGATTTCGTATTGGAACCGATGCAGTGGGCGATCTTTGCCCCGGTCTCCCGGAAGATCTCCACATCCCGGTCTGTCATATGGATGCAGTGGGCTGCGATGGTCCGCTCTCCCAGGACTCCCAGTCCGTAAAGGAACTCTGCCGGCGTCTGATCGCATTTTTCCCGGAACATTTCCAGCTCATAATCCATCTCGCTCACATGAAGCGTATAAGGAACACCGTACCGTTCCGCCAGCTCATAGGCTGCCTTTAAAACCTCCGGCGGGTTTGTATTTGTAGCATGGGGAGCCACCACAGGCCGGATCCGTTCATGGCCCTTCCACTTCCGTATCAGCTCCTCGCACATGGCCAGGGACTGGTCTGTATTTTTACTGTCACACGTCTCCATATCGATAATGGTCTGTCCCACATACGCCCGGATCCCCATTTCTTCACAGGCTGCCGCCACCTGATCTTCAAAATAATACATATCCAACACCGAAGTAACGCCGGAAAGCAGAAGCTCGCAGACGCCGTACCGGGTGCTCTGGCCGATCAGCTCCCGGTTCATGGCCTCCAGCTCCAGCGGGAATAAAAACCGCCTCAGCCGGTCCGGGCAGTCGTCTCCCAGGGACCGGAAGGGGATCATGGGGATATGGCAGTGGGTATTGATCATCCCCGGCATCAGGATCCCGTTTTTTCCATTCACCGTTTCGTCCACATCTGCCGGACCCTCCCCTTCTCCTGTCTCCAGGATCGTTTTCCCTTCCAGGACCACATATCCGTTTTCATAAACATGAAACTGTTCGTCCATGGTGACCACCGTCACATGATTGATCTTTGTACGCATACTATTCTCCTTATAAAAAGATGCTGAGGGCAAAAGTTTTTTGACCCTTCTATCAAAAAGAGGCCGGGGCCGTACAGGCCCTATGGCCTGAAACCGGCTCCCGGCCCTGTTTCTCAGCTAGTTCATTTCTTTATACGATCTTACTGTATCAAACAGCACTTCCCGGAACCGCTTCTGGTCAAATTCCATGGCCACTTCCACGTTGCCGGAGGTCTTGTATTTATTCCAGCATTTTTCCCTGGAGATCTCCTGCTCCGGATCTGTGCCCATAAAATCACGCCAGTCGCAGACGGTCATGCCCCTTGTGAACTCGCCCTTTGTTTCCACGTCCACCTGGGTCCGGATGCTCTTTGTGATCACCTGGTCATCCACCCACCAGGCCACTGCACAGGCGTCGCAGATGGAGGTAAAATCAGAATTTTTCACAGAAAACTCCAGGATATCTGCGGCAAAGTCTCCCACCGTGCCGCCGATGGCCCTTAACTGCTCCACATCTGCCATGTCCATATGGTTCTGACGCGTCAGGTTCAGCCCTGCCATTTTAATGGGGATCCCCGACTCAAAGACAATCTTTGCAGCCTCCGGGTCCACCAGGATATTAAACTCCGCAGCAGGAGTGGCGTTGCCGCTGGTGGCGGAGCCGCCCATACAGAGGATCTCCGGGATCCGCTTTTTTAATTCCGGCTCCTTTAAGATCGCCTGGGCCACATTGGTCAGCGGCCCTAAGGTGATCAGCGAGATATCGTCGTTTTCCATAAAGGTACGGATCAGGAAATCGGCTCCGTGCTCCTTTTCCAGCTTTTTTTCCGGCTCCCGGATCTCAATATCCCCGATGCCGCCGCTTCCGTGGACCTCTGTGGCCCGCACAAGCTGGTTCAACATGGGCATATCGTATCCTGCATACACCGGGATATCCGGACGCCCGGTCAGCTCTGTGGCGAACCTGGCGTTCCTCTGGGTATACTCCAGTCCCGTGTTGCCGCCCACTGCCACGATCCCCCGCACATCCAGATGGCGGATGCACAGGATCAGGGCGAACATATCGTCGATCCCTGGATCGCAGTCAATGATCACTTTCCGTTTTGTATCCATAATCTTTCTCCTTATGCTACTTCTGGCTGCCCTTCTCGATCTTTCTCTGGCGGTTCATGCGCAGCATACCAAATACCATAAGTGCGATGATGGTGGCTGCGTAGGGGATCATCTCCAGGAACTCCGTGGGGAAGCTGGTCTGGCTCTTTAAGCTGGTGGCCGCTGCGTCACTGAGTCCGAAGAATACGGCTGCAATACCTGCTCCCAGGGGATCGCCGCCTGCGATATTACAGGCAGAAAGTCCGATATAGCCTCGTCCATTGACCATGTTCTTCATAAAGAAGCTTACCCAGCCCATGGACATGAACGCACCGCCGAAGCCGCAGAGCACGCCGGAGATCAGGAAGGAAACGTATCCGATCCTCTTTACATTGATGCCGACAGATGCGGCCGCCCTGGCGTTCTCGCCCACAGCCCGGAGCCGTAAGCCCAGTCTTGTCCTTGTAAGGAAGAACCAAACGGCAAAGATCGAAATGAAAGCCAGGTATGTAAGAACATTATGTCCCGAAAGCATGGGGCCGATCAGCGGGATCTTATTGATCAGCGGAAGCACCACCGTCGGAAGTGTGTACGCCTTGATGGCTGCGGAGGTGGTAGCCTTTTCTCCTGTCAGCAAGTACATAACAAAGACCGTACCTCCTGTGGCCGCCAGGTTCACAGCAATACACGTCAGATAAAGGTCCGTCTTTCCTGACAGGCTGGAGAAGGCGATGACGGCGCCCACCAGGACTCCGATCACCACAGCGCCCAAAAGGCCGATCCATACGTTTCCGGTCATTCCCGCAAACACAACGCCGCCCAGGGCCGCACAGAGCATCATACCTTCCAGGGCCATGTTCATCATTCCGGCCTTCTTACTGATAACTGCTGCCATGCCTGCAAAGATCAGGGGAGTTGACAGCCTTAAAACAGAGTATCCAAAATTACCGATCCAGTCCAGTGTCAGCATTGATTACTCCTCCTTTCCCTTTGAGGCGGCCGATTCCTTTTCTGCCTTTTCCTTGGCAGCCAGTTCCTCTTCTGCGGCCTTATAGATCAGTTTCTTCTTATATCTTCCCATGAATTCCTCTGCCGCCACCATCAGGATAACGATACCCTGGATCACGGTGATGAATTCGATGGGGATATCTCCCTTGGAGTTTACCACGTCCGCACCGATACGGATATACGCCAGCAGGCAGGCTGCCACAGGCACCAGGAGCGGGTTCTTTCTGGCTAAGACCGCCACCATCAGGCCGTCAAAGCCATGCTGGGTGGTAGCGACCCAGTTATAGCGGTCATAGTTTCCAAGGATCTCACAGGTACCGCCCAGGCCGGCCAGAGCGCCGCCGAAAAGCTGGGCGCAGATGATGGTTGCCGTCATATTGATACCGCAGGCCTTGGCAAACCAGGGATTGCTTCCTACGACTCTCATCTTATATCCGAATACCATCTTGTAGAACAGCACAGCCACCAGGATCACGGCGATCAGGGCGATCACCAGACCTGCCTGGATCCGGAACTTGCCAAGGATCTGGGGAAGCTTGGCGTTGTCCGGGATGGGCAGGGAGCCCAGGGAACCGATGGTGGTATCTCTCATGGTATACATCATGATATAGATGGAAAGGAACATGAGGATGCTGTTTAACATTAAGGATGAAACAACGATATTGGCATTGAATTTGGAATCCAGCCATGCAGGAAGGGCAGACACCACAACACCTGTCAGCGCGCCGATGACCAGTAAAAGACCGATCATAACGGGTGCAGGAACGCTTTCTCCCAGCTTGATGGCAACCCAGGAGATCACACAGCCGGCAAACATGAAGATGCCCTCGCCGGCCAGATTGAACTTGTTCACCGCATACATGAAACAGAAGCAAAGTCCTGTGAAGGTAAACGGGATCGCAAGGTTAATGATACTTCCTACCCTTCTCACAGATGAGAACGGTCCCAGCACGAACTGCTGGATAATATAGACCGGATCGTCACTGACTGCAAACAGCGTCACCAGGGCCACGGCATAGGCGATGGCAATGGCGGTCAGGATCCGGACCAGCTCAACGGTAAATTCTACTCTGCTTGTTTTATTCATAACAGGCCCTCCATTTCCTCCGGGGTCATGGTCTTAAGCCCCAGCATGTACTCGCCCAGCTCTTCCTCGGAAACCTCGTTGGCTTTTCTGAATGCCGCCACGACCTTTCCCTTTCTCATGACTAAAAGCCGGTCAGAACACTCCAGCACCTCGTTCAGATCTGCAGAGATCAGAAGCGTTGCCGTTCCCTCTTCCCTGGATTTTTTAACGATGGTCTTTCGGATCATCTCGGCCGCGCCCACGTCGATGCCTCGGGTCGGCTGGTTGGCCAGGATGAAATTGGAGCCTGATGTGAACTCGCGGGCAACGACTACCTTCTGGATATTTCCGCCGGAAAGCATACGCACCGGCTCTCTCTTGTCGTCGCAGGCGATCTCAAAATCCTTGATGTACTGGTCCACGATCTCGTCGATATGCTTATGGTTGATGAACAGGCCGTTTCTGTATTCCTTTTTAAAATACCGGTCTGCGATGATGTTGTCCCGGATGGACATATCTCCGGCGCAGCCATACTGCATCCGGTCCTCGGGGATATAGGCAAGGCCCATCTGGCGGATCTCATGGACGTTCTTTCCCTTGATGTCATGGCCGTTTAACTCCACAGTCCCAGAGGAAAAGCTCTCCATCCCGGCCAGCACGTCGGAAAGGGCAGACTGGCCGTTTCCTTCCACGCCGGCAATGCCGATGACCTCGCCCTCATGGATATCAAAGGAAACATCGTCCAGCACCCGCTTTCCGGATGCGCTGTTCTTCACCAGGTTCCGAATCTTAAGCACAGTCTTTCCCACTGTGGGGTCTTCCTTCTCGATCTTTAAGACCACGTCGCGGCCCACCATGAGTCTCGAAATATCGGCCTCGCTCATATCCTTTAAGTCATAGCTTCCCAGGCAATAGCCGTGGCGCAGCACAGTAACGCGGGTACAGATCCGTTTCACCTCTTCCAGCTTATGGGAAATAAAGATGATGGAATGGCCGCTGTTTCTTAAGAGGATCAGCTGCTCAAACAGCTCCTCTGTCTCCTGGGGCGTTAAAACTGCCGTGGGCTCGTCCATGATAATGATCTTGGCGCCCTTGATG
>PPYE01186660.1_pt1 | contig 21491 bp, 15 predicted proteins | sample 1559881 | NCBI WGS metagenome assembly PPYE01 (sample SAMN08240022, study PRJNA423297) | Human gut metagenome, whole genome shotgun sequencing project.
TTGTTTGCGCAGCCTAAGCGGCTGCGGAAGCCCCAATTTTCTACCGCTGGGTGTCCAACTTGAACTTGCAATTTGCGCAAATATGATAAAATAGAAATACAATGTATTTAAATAGTGTTCTTTATTGTGTAGAATAGATAGAATTGCTGCTTTTTATTCACTTTTTGACGAATTTGCAGAGAATATAGCGAATTCTGTCTTTGGCAAGTCATTCTATCGGTAAAAATGAAAGCGCTTTCCGATAAAAAATAAATTGTGAGACGAAACAGAAAGCGCTGCAAGGAGAAATCTATGAGTTTAAAGGAAAAAATACTCATCGCGGACGATTCGGAAATGAACCAAATGCTCCTTGAGGAAATACTCAGCGATAAATACGAATATGTCATGGCAAAAGACGGCACAGAAGCCGTCGATATCCTCGAAAAAAACGAGGATATCGACCTCGTGATGCTCGATATCAACATGCCGAAAATGGACGGTTTCGGCGTGCTGGAGATTATGAATCTGCGGCATTGGATCAGCGAGGTGCCGGTTATCATCATCTCGTCCGAAAGCGATGTGGATTTCATCCGCCGCAGCTATGACCTCGGCGCTTCGGATTACATCAGCAGACCGTTCGATCTGACGGTCGTTCGCCGCCGTGTCGAAAATACGCTCATGTTGTATGTCCGCCAGAAGCGCCTTGTGCGCCTTGTGGAGGAGCAGGTCTACGAGCGTGAAAAGACGAACAACACGATGATCAATATTTTGAGCCATGTTATCGAATACCGCAACAACGAAAGCGGCCAGCATATTCTGCATGTGCGCATGATGACGGACATTCTCCTGCGCCGCTTGATTGAGATCACGGATAAATACCCGCTGACGGAAACGGATATCTCTATGATCGCTTCGGTTTCCGCACTGCACGACATCGGTAAGATCAGCGTTCCGAAAGCGATTTTAAATAAACCCGGCAAGCTCAACCCCGAAGAGTGGGAGATTATGAAGAGTCACGCCGCCATCGGTGACTCGATGCTGTCCGACATCGGTATGCAGCAATCCGAAACGCTGATGAATCTGGCGCATGAGATCTGCCGCTGGCACCACGAGCGTTGGGACGGCCGCGGCTACCCGGATGGTCTCAAGGGCGATGAGATTCCGATTTCCGCGCAGGTCGTCGCCATGGCAGACGTGTACGACGCGCTTACAAGCGAACGCTGCTACAAAAAGTCGTTCGACCACGCGACCGCTATTAAAATGATTACAAACGGCGAATGCGGCGCCTTCAATCCGCTTTTGATACAGTGCCTGCTGGACGTGCAGGATCAGCTTTTCGAGAACATGCACACAGACCCCAGACGGTTCGATTACCGTCAGGAAGCAAAGCGCCTTTCCGATGAAATGCTCGAGCAAAAAGAACTTATGCCTAATAACCGTGCGCACAGCCTGCTCACCTTCGAGCAGAAAAAGGCGGAATTCTTCGCAGAGCAGTGCGGCGGTATCCAGTTTGAATTTGACCACTGGACAAATACCGTACATCTCAAAGATTGGAATGCGCCGGTCGATCAACGAGAAAAATCCATGTATCTGACGGAATGGAACGACGTTTCGCTGCTCTCTGAAAAGGATTGGCTCGCTATGCGTGAAAAGCTGAAAGCAACAACGCCGGAAAGACCGGAAGTGAAAATGATTGTGCAGATCCCCGTTAACGGTGAATATCGCTGGCAGCGCCTTACGGTAAAATCGCTTTGGACAACTAAATACAAAAATTATGCCGGCGTGCTCGGACACTTTAAAGATATTCAGGATGAAATGGTGCGGCGCGGAGAAGATGTGCTCGAAAAGTGCACGGAAGACAGCATAGCGCATCTTTTGAAAGATTTGAGCCGCGTGTTTGAAGTGGTGCGCCTTGTAGATCCGAAAACGAATGAGAACCTTGAGCTGGATAAAGACGGCAAAGTAATCACTACGCCGATACACTGCTATGAAATTTGGGGCAGAAACGAGCCGTGCGAAAACTGTATTTCTTCCCGCTCTCTGGAAGGAAAAGAGTGGGTCACCAAGCTTGAAATGCGTGACAGGCAAATGTACTTCGTGCTTTCTAAACATATCAACGTCAACGGACGTACCTGCACACTGGAGATTGCTTCGCATGAAGACGAAGCGGAGTGCACACGCTGCGGCGGCGACAACGATGCGCCAACGCGTTCTTCGTTTATGAACTTCTACCGCGATGCCCTGACCGGAACATACAGGAGACTGTATCTTGAGAGTTTCCAGTCCAATTTGGAAAGCGCAGATGCCGTGGCAATCGTGGATGTTGACCTTTTTAAGCAGATTAACGATACATACGGCCACCCTGTGGGCGATGAAGCGCTGAAAACCATCGCGAATACAATCCGTTCCGGCATCCGCGGCAGCGATACGCTCATCCGCTACGGCGGGGACGAGTTCCTCCTCATCTTCTCCAAGATCGGCGAAGAGGTTTTCTATGAGCGTTTAAAGCAGCTCAGACGCGCCGTGCAGGAGACAAAATTGCCGGATTACCCCGAGGTGAAGCTTGATGTCAGCCTTGGCGGCGTATACCGCGTACACCCGCTCTCCGAAGCCATTCGGCAGGCAGACCTGCGCATGTACGAAAATAAAGCGAAACACGCGAATGGAAATCATGCGGCATGCAGATAGGAATTGCAGAAAGGTGACAGATTATGAAGCTTGAAGAATTATATCAGAAAATCGGCGGCGACCTCAAAAACGTGATGAAACGCATCCCGAATGAGGCGATGATCGGCAAGTTCGTGCGCAAATACGCAAACGACCCGACCTATAACCGGCTTACAGCAGCTGTGGAAGCCAAAAACTGGAAAGATGTTTTCATTGCGGCGCACACCTTAAAGGGTGTGGCACAGAACCTCGGCTTCGACCGCCTGCAAAAATCGGCATCCGCTTTAACGGAGGCCGTGCGCGGCGCCGTTCCGCTGACGGACGAATCGCTTTTTGAAGAGGTCTGCAAAGATCAGAAGGAGATCGTGGAGGCCATCGAAAAGCTCGATTGAGTGGAATTTGAGCGCGATCAAAAGAATTGAGAAAAGAGACCGTATGTATTTTATGAGAAGAAAAAACCGTTCAAAAGCCTGTAAGCCGGAGTACTTTTGCGCTCCCGCTTTGGTTTCTGCACCCAAAACGATCTTCTTTTCTATGAATTGCAAGCGATATTATATGACTTAGTAAATATGCCGGTTTTATAGACCGGCTTTATTTGCGTTTGGTTCCCTGTGTAATGCGACGGAACGGTTTGGAGGAGAATAGGTCGCGCGCTGCGGCGGCAGCTTACAATAGAGGAAAAAAGGAGAATGCCGCATGAATATGTTCACAAAACTTTTGGAGACGCTCGGAAATAATTTCTGGCTTATCATCATTCTTTGCCTTGAGGTTATTCTGGCGGTTTGGCTGCTGTGCTTTGCACGCGGTAAAAAGAAAAATCGTGCCGCAGAGCCGGATGGCCACAGCGTGCAGGACGTGCTCATGTGCGACTTATCTAAGCAGGATGACGAAGTATGTCTCCTGATGCGCCGTTCAGACAAAATGCCGGTCTACGAGATGGGCGATATCGAAAGTCTGCTTGGCATTTCTCTCGCACGTCTGCAGGAGGACATTGCGAGCCTTGAGCCGTGCCTGCACGACCGCAAAAGCGGTCGCAACATTTGGCGGGACTATCTCGCGTGGGACGGAAAAGAACCGATGACCGCAGAATTCCGCATGCAGAACGGCGAGTGGATCACTGTGCACGTTATGCAAAGCGGCACAAAAGGATACGACTTTTTCGCTTTTCACAAAACGACTGAAATGCACCGCCGCATACAGGGCTATGAAGAGCGCCTGATGCAGGCGGAGGAAGCCAACCAGTCGAAAACCACGTTCCTTTCCCGCATGTCGCATGAGATCCGCACGCCGATGAACGGCATCATCGGCATGCTTACGCTGGCAGAGGGCAAGCTTGAAAAAGATAACCCCGCGATGCAGTATCTTGAGAAAGTCGACGAGCTTTCCGACCACCTGCTTTCGCTCATCAACGATATTTTGGATATGTCCCGTATCGAAGCGGGCCGCGTGCAGCTTGAAAGCAAGCCGTTTAGCCTGCGCCAGCTCGCCGACCGCCTTTATGATATGTTTGCAAAGAACCTCGAAGCCCGCGGCGTGCACTACGAGGTGCGCTTTGAAGATATGACCGTCGATTACGTGATCGGCGACGAGCTGCGCATCAGTCAGGCCATCATCAATTTCCTTTCAAACGCCGTAAAATTCACAAGCGAGGGCGAGATCATCGTCACGTTCCGCCAGATGATGCGGAGTGCAGGTCATGTAGACCTCATGGTTCGCGTGCACGATACCGGCATCGGCATGGCGCCGGAATTCATCAACCGCATTTTCCGTCCGTTTGAGCAGGAAAGCATAGAAACCACGAAGCGCTACGGCGGCACCGGCCTTGGCATGGCCATCACCGACCACATTGTGCGTTTAATGGGCGGTGAAATCGTTGTCGAAAGCGAGCCGGGCAAGGGTTCCGATTTCTCCGTGTACCTGCACCTGCCCGAAGCCGAAGCGCCGGAGCAGACCGCAAAGGTCAAGGCGTTGTCCGAAGACGATGCAGAAGAGAAAATGCAGGACAGCTTCAAGGGCCGTCACATCCTCCTTGCGGAAGATAACGAAATCAACGCAATGATCGCCGTTGAGATTTTGCAGGAGATGGGTGCCGAAGTGGACGTTGCAGAAAACGGCGAGGTCGCGGTAGAACGCTTCTCTGCGCAGCCTGCCGGTCATTACGATTTCATTTTAATGGACGTGCAGATGCCGGTCATGGATGGCCGCACAGCTACACGGCATATTCGTGCGCTTAATAGGGAAGACGCGAAGACGATTCCGATCTTCGGTCTTTCCGCAGATGCTTTCGTGGAGGACGAGCGTCTCTCCAAAGAAAGCGGTATGAACAGTCATTTCTCAAAGCCGGTCGACTTTAGGCGCCTGCAAAAAGAGATCGGTGTGTTTTTGAATAAGGATAGGTGAACGCATGGATAAGAGAAAGTCCATAAAGACTGCGGCTGCGGTGCTCACCGCGGTGGCACTGTGCGTAAGCAGTGTGGCGGCGTATCAGCGGCTTGGGAATACTTATGTGCCGTCCGATCAGAAGAGAGACCTGCAAACGAATCAGGTGCTGTTTCCGGAAGATAAGGACACGCAAAACAGCGATTCCGGCACGCAGGAGGATGAAAGCGCTTACTGGGAAAAAGACCAGAGCGCCGATGCGCAGGGTCGTCCGCAGAATTCGCAGCGTGCAGATTATCTTTTTGAAGATCAGCAGGTACCCGATGCGGAAAACCAGAATTCGCTGACAATCAATAAGCCGAATACGGATACAGATACACAGCCGCCGCAGCAGAGCAATGCGCAGCAAACGACGGTGCAGCAGCCGGAAAACGGCAATACGCAGACTCCCGGCTACGACATCATCGATGATAAGGATAATGCCGATATCATTATCAATAATCCTACGCAGGTGCCGAACCCGCTGCCGTCAAACGGTGGCAACAATAATAACGGGGACAGCAATACCCCCGGCGAGGATAATAACGGCACCAACCCGGGCGGCTCCACGGCAGAGCCGGCGCGTCGGCAAACCCGACATCTGTTCCGCAGCCCACAACTTCGCCGAATGAAACGGAAGAACCGCAGCCTACCACTGCCCCGACTCCGGCACCTACACCGCGTCCGGCAGATACCGCAAAGGACCCTGTGCTCGTAAAGCCGACACCGCGCCCGGGCTCCGGCTCCGACCATATCACGAATAAACCGTATGACGAAGATCACGTACCGGGTATCAATACGGATGATACGACCGGCGAGCCGATAATCACGATTATGAAGCCATACGATTACGGTGTACCCAGCCTTTACGCCGGCCAGACCGTTTCGGCGGAGGATATTTACTGCCTGCTCGATACCTATGTGATCGGCTCCGATATGGTCACGTATTACTGGGATGCCGATGCTTACGATAAATACGTGCGCGTCACCGGCATTTCATACGATAACGGCAAAACGTGGATTAAGGATTTCCCGGTTACGCTGCCGGAAGATGTATCCGATCTGAATGTTGTGATCCGCACAGAATATCGCTTTTCGCAAAAAAGTGCATGGCGCGAGTATCTCGTGCCGTATACCGTTGAGCAAGTGCGTTTCTTCCTGCTTTCCGAGCAGATCAAAGAAGAAAACGCCACCATCGATTCGTCTGCCGTCCTTAACGAAGACCAGTACCCGACGGTCGGTTCCGAAGAAAACCTGTTCTCTTATCAGAAAACGTTCCTCGGCTTTGATGCCATGGTTTCCATGGACAAGCTTTTCCCGGGCTGGATGGAGCACGGCGAGCTTGTATCGTGGTTCTACCCCATAGAAAAGGGCCGCCACATTTTGGAGCCGGCAGATTTTGTAGATGTGCCGCAGGGCTTCGATATCGCGCTCAACTCCTACTGGATGGACCGTGATACCTATGACATAAATTTCATGTATAACACGCTCGTCTATCTTCAAACCATGAAATCCTACACGCCGCAGTATACGCGTATGGTCGATTGGTGGAAGAACGAAACAAGCGAGAACATGGCGGCACATCGCCTCTCTGTACCGCAGTATGTGCAGGCCATTGATCTCGATTGGAGCGAGAAGCTTGAGGTAGATTACCTCGAAGTGCCGGATACCGTCCTTTATATCAACAGCACCGCCGGTAACCTTTTGGTTGGCGAAGGCTATGTGGTGGACGAAAACAACCCGGTCTACGTCTCCACGGAAGACGGCATGCTGCTGAATAAGAACAGAACAGAAATCCGCGCTCTGCCGTATAAGGTAGAGGAAATCTCCGTGCCGAATACCATTCGAAGAATGGATATTCCGGCAAACAACAGCCTGAAAAGGATTCATCTGGAGGCCGAAACAGAAGAACTGCCGGATATCGATTATACATACCTCACAGACTGTGAAGTCCTCGTGCAGGACAATCTTTTCGAGCAGATGCTTTTAACCGACGGCAAAGCATTCTCGCCGGAGTCCGGCAACACGCTCGCCAAGGCTTCGGCCCCCGATACGATGTATATGGTTTCGGGCGGTATGGTGTATACCAAAGAGGGTAAGCTCGGTGCAGTCGTGGGTGCAGGCAGCAGTCTCAAGCTCACAACGGCCATCAAGAGCATCGGCGAAAACGCCTTCGCGCTGTCAAGCGACCTTGATACGCTCGTTATCCCGAAAGAAATGACGATCCTCACACTCGATAAGGATTGCTTTGCGGGAAGCAATATCAAACGCGTGCTGTGCAGTACACAGACGCAGGTGGATATGCTCTCAAAGCAGCTTGCGGATTCCGGCGCGCCGGAAGACCTTCTCCTCTCGCTGCTCACAACGACGAAAGACGGCTACGAGTATTACACCGAAGTGAACGCAAACGGGGAAAAGTCCGGCACACTGCTCTCCGTACCGGCCGACGTCACGCGCTTTGACGGTATCGTCACGGCCGATGACGGCACCGAAGTCATCATCACGACCGTCGGCACCTCCGCATTTGAAAACTGCGATTCCCTGCAATGGGCCATTCTGCCGGAAGCTGTCACCGAGATCGGCAACCGCGCGTTCTACGGCTGTGATGCTCTCGAGGGCGTCATGATCGAAACGACGGGCACGGTTATCATCGGCGATGAATCTTTGGATAATTGCCCCTCGCTGCGCTTTGTCGGCTCCAGAGCCTACTGCGGCTACATGGTGAACGGCTACGACCCGGTTGTAAAAGATAACCATTACAGTTCTGCCTACAATAACTATTACTTCTATGTACCGACAGATAACATCGGTTACAGCAGCCATTGCACCAGCTTTACGGCAGAAAGCGGTGTGGCGGATTATGAATTGGTCGATATCGGCGGCACCTATATGCTGTATGGCATGGACGCCGGTTCGGAAGATGAAGACGGAAACAGTACACCGCCTGCACCTTGGCTTGCATTACGCTCCGGCAAAACGGTGAACAGCGAAGTCACGCTGCCAAGCACCACAGCGGAGCTTTTCAACTACGCCATGGCAGATGTAACAAGCGAAAGCGGCGCATTCACCATAAACTGGGAAGACCTTTCGGATCTCTATTACTTCGATGCGTACAGTTTATATAAATCCGATTTAAGCGGCAATGTGTCCGTCGGCTCGGAATGGAGCACGTGGACGATTCAGATGGCGCAGGGTGCGTTTGATAGCTGTGCGGGGATTACCTCTGTCACGTTTGTCGGTACGCTCGGCTCCATAGAAGCCACCGCATTTGCATATTGCTCGAACCTTGAAAAAATGGAGTTCAACTCTGTGTCGTTCTGGAACGGCGCAGCCTCCATACCACTGTATGCCTTCAACGGCTGCAACGCCCTGCGTTTGCTGCAGTTCAATTCGTATACGCCGCCGGAGCTGGAACTTTCCATGACCGGCTATGACTTCCGGTTTAATCCGAGTTGGACAGAGGAGGAAGAACTTCAAAACCTGCATATCTCCATCCCGAAAGGCTCCGAAGGGGATTTCATCAAAAAGTGGCGGTATCCATTCTTAGGCTATCTCGATATGTTGGACAAGAGCGCTTACCAGTATATGTGGGATGACGTGCAGATGAAGCTGCTAAATGAGACGATGCGCTATCCGTCCGATGAAGAGGTGGATGCTGTAATGTATGACCGTCTGCTCACGTCGGAGAACCGCATGCGCGCTTATTTCGGTATTGAAAACGCCACAGAGCCTACAGAGTATTTCCCGTACCGCGTAAATGAAGGTGCCGGGACGATCACGCTCATCGGCTCGCCGAGCAATTTGCAGAGCATTTTTGTTTCCGGCGATAATATGGGCCTGCCGTCCGGTTGGGCGTTCGACTACATCGCAGAAGGCGCGTTTTCCAATGCGAAAGCGCTTGAGAAGCTATATCTGCTCGATGACCTGGTTGGCCTCAACCAGAACATGCTGGCCGGTGTAGAGTCTGAGAATGTGACAATCTATTCCTTCATGAACAGTATACCGGAGCTTGCAGGTTTTGAAGTCGGCACACCGTTCACCTTTGGCATAGAAGACGAGAGAGTTTCGTTTATGGTCGTAGATTTTAACGGTGACGGCGAGCTGCAGGCACAGTACATTACGGCGTGGACTTTCCCGTTTGCAGGCTACCATGACCTTGCGGAAATGCGCGGTATCATCGCCAACCGGCTTTTGGAGGAAAAAGGCGAGGAGCCCACCGATGACGAGATTGAAGCCGTTATTTATGAAAAGCTGCTCACGGCAGAAAACCGTCTGCGCGGCATCATGGGTCTGGAGCTGCTCAGTGACGGCGATACCCTCACCTGCGGTGTAGAGCCTGTCAAGAAGGATGACAGCAATAAAGACACCGACACAGAGGACAAAAAAGGCGAGACCGAAAATCCGGGTAAAGCGAAAGACGCAGAACTCTCGGAAGGGACAGAAGAAAACGGATTTACCGGCAAGGACGCAGGCGGTACGGAGAACCCGGACACCAATGTGCCCGGAACGGAAGGTACTTCCACCACCGCGGGAGAAACGGAAAGCGACTCCGAGCCCGAAGAAAAAGCAACAGAGCAACCGACGGAAAGCGGCAGCGTGTCGAATACATCGGATACAAATGAGGAGGAACTGTCAGAATGATCGTAGAGCAATCCAAAGCTATCCTTGCAGAGGTCAGCAAAGCCTTTATCGGCAAGAACGAGATCGTAAAAAAAGTTTTGATGACCATTTATGCCGGCGGCCATATTCTTTTGGAAGACTGCCCGGGTGTCGGTAAAACGACCCTCGCTGTGGCGTTCTCCAAAACGTTGGGCCTTTCCAGCAAGCGTATCCAGTTTACGCCGGATACCCTGCCGTCCGACATCACAGGCTTCACGGTGTTCAACCGCGAAACAAACCACTTTGAGTACCGCGACGGTGCGGCAAACTGCCAGCTGCTGCTCGCCGATGAGATCAACCGTACCTCCCCGAAAACGCAGTCCGCACTGCTGGAGGTCATGGAGGAGCACACGGTTACGGTAGACGGCGAAACGCACGTGCTGCCCTCGCCGTTTATCTGCATCGCAACGCAGAATCCGGTCGGTTCCGCCGGTACGCAGTCTTTGCCGGAATCGCAGCTCGACCGTTTCATGATCTGCCTTTCCATCGGCTACCCGAGCCTTGAAAACCAGATGCGCATCATTAACGCACAGCGTTATTCCAACCCGCTTTCCGATGTGCGCCCCGTCACGAACGCGCAGAATCTTTTGGAGGTGCAGAACTACCTCACCTCCGTGCGCGTTGCGGACAGCGTGCCGAGCTACACCATCCGCCTTTGCGAGGCCACCCGTGTGCACCCGCTCGTTGAGCTTGGTATTTCGCCCCGCGGCGTTTCCGCACTCGTCAAAATGGCGCGTGCCGGTGCCGTTTTGCGCGAGCGCAACTACGTGGTGCCGGAAGACGTGCAGAGCGTGTTTTTCGATGTCTGCGCACACCGTCTCATTCTGCGCCCGCAGGCACAGGTGGACGGCATAACGGTGCGCGATATTCTGGCTGAGATTTTGCAGCAGATCAAGCCCGGTACGGAAAGGTAAGCGGATATGTGGAAAAACAGACTGGCCTATGGGCTTGTCCTATTGACGGCAGCAGTGCTGCTGTTCCTATACAGTAAGCCGTTTTTGCTGACGGTGCTGATCGTTTTATTGCTGCTCATGGTTATTAACGGTGTGCTCGTTTTACATGATGCACACAGCATTCGCGTTTCTATGCGTGTTCGCCCCGGTGGTCAGCAAGGCAAGGACGTTAACCTGAACATCATCGTAAATTCCGATAAAAAGCTGCTTGCCGCGCAGGAGATCTTTTTGGAGCTTGAAACGCAGAGCACGCTGCTTGGCACCAAAAAAGAAAGGCGCTTTTTGCTTCCGCTCACATCGGGGCAGAGCAACTACACGATCAAGGTGCCCGCAGAGCAGTGCGGCGAGCTGCGCTTTTCCTGCAAACGCATCTGCGTGCGCGACGTGCTGAATCTCTTTAACGTGCAGACAGCACCGTTTGCCCCTGTGCGCACGGTCATTTACCCGCGCCGCATGAAGGTACAGCTGTTGCTTTCGCAGGCTTCGGCCGGTACGCCGCAGCCCGAAGGCAAAATGCAGAACCGCAAGGGCAACGACCCAAGCGAGATGTTCGATTTGCGCGAGTATGTGCCGGGCGATGACGTCCGATCCATTCATTGGAAGCTTTCCGGCAAGACCGATACGCTCATTCTGCGGCAGGCAAGCGACCCGTCGCTGTATAACATCGTGCTGCTTATGGATTTCGGCATAGAGAAAAACGGCGAACCGACGCCGCTCGAAGAACTGAACGCCGCGGCAGCCGTAGCAGCGGCCGTGGGCACGCAGCTTGTGCAGCAGCACATCACGTTCAGCGCCGCCGTGCCTACGCGTAATGGCCTCGAAATTTACGAGGTGCGCACGCAGAAGGATTTCCAGCAGATGCTCATGCACTGGATGTGCTTCCCACTGCAGCAAACCGAGGGCGCCGGCATGCGGTATTTCCTCACACAGCAGATGGATCGTCAGTATGCGCGCCTGGTGCTGCTCACCGCGGGTCCATACACCGCGTCCTTAAAACCGCTTGAGGGTCGCATCGGCACTACCGTCATCAGTGCGGTGTCCGGCGGCAAATTGCAGCATATTGCGGTGGGCGGCGGCTACGAAGTGGTAGAGCTGCCTGCCGAGCGAATCGAAGATGAAGTTTACCGCATTTTGTGCTGAGAGAGGGGACGCGCATGAAACATCCGCAGACCGTTACGGTCTACCCGGAAAAAAACGAAAACAAAGCAGCGTATCTGCTGTGGCGCTCCCTGCGCGCGGCCCTGCTTACGGCGGGCGCGCTCATAGCGCTCATGGTCATCTGGAATGTTGATTTAAAGGGTCTTTTCGTCTTGCCGCTCGGCGGTGCCGTCACGGTGCTTCTGGGCTGCATCGCAGGGGATTATCTCGGTGCGAAAAAGAACATATACCGTGCCGCGGCGGCTGTGCCGTGGCTTGTTTTTCTGCCGGTCTGCTTTGTCACCGGCAACCCGCTTTCCGGCGGTATGAGCTGGGTGAATCGCCTTATCACGCGTTGGAATGCGGCGCATGAGGGCGGCGCGGCACTGCTGCCGACGACAGACCTCGCAGGCGACATCATCGCCTTCACATTGCTTTTGACAATGCTGTGCGCGCTCGTATCTTGGTTGTGTACGCGCGGCGGCAGACGCGGTCCTGTTGCCGTTTATTGCCTTATATGGGTGCTCATCGGGCTTGTCGGCGAGGCATTCAGTCCGCTTGCAACGGCGCTTTTGCTGTGCGGCCTGCTCGGCGAGTATACCTCCTGCAAAGCTGCTTACCGCACGCTGCACGCCGGTGTGATGTGGGCGGTCACAGCGGTGTTTCTTATCGGTTTTGCGCTGGTGCTGCCTGCGGGCAACATCTCCGCGGTTGATACGCTGCGTGAAAACACCGAAGAGGGCGTGCATACGCTGCGCTACGGCGAAGCCACATTGCCCGAGGGCGATATCTCCAAAGCCGATATACTGCACGAGACCGGAGAGGAGATGCTGACGGTGCAGAGCGGGCAGAAAAAGAGCTTTTACCTGCGCGGCTTTGTCGGCGGCGATTACGAAGACGGCGCATGGCGCGCCATGCCGGATGCAGCCTACGGCGGTGAACAGAGCGGCATTTTAAAGTGGCTTCAAGACCATAATTTTGACCCGCTCATGCAGGTCTCGCAGTATTACAGCCTGTCAACATCGGACAGCAAACCGTCCGAAAACCGCGTCAGTGTCACAGTAAGCGGCGCGGAACGCTCCTACGTCTACACGCCGTCCTCTGTTTCCGGAACAGATTGGAGCGGCGCGTTTGAAGAAAAAGACACGCGCTTTAACAGCTTTATGCTCACCGGCGTGCATGAATATACGTTTGATGAGCGCTCCGGCTCCCGCCCCTCGGAGCTGACCGTGGCGGAAGCGTGGGTGACAGACCCCGTGACCGATGCACAGGCCGCCTACTGTGAGGCCGAGGAAGTTTATCGTGATTTTGTGTACGATACATACACCGCTGTGGAAGCAGACCTTCTGCCGCTTTTGCAGTCCATGTTCTGGGACAATTATGAATCCCGGACGGACGGCGTGTACAGCGCTGTGCGCCGCGTGCGCGACGTGCTGGAGTGGCAGGCCGCGTATACGGATAGCCCCGAAGCCGCGCCGGTTGGCACCGACCCCATCCGCTGGTTCTTAACGAAAAGTCACAGCGGCAACGCGGTGCAGTATGCCTCTGCCGCCGTGCAGGCGCTGCGTGCGCACGGTATCCCCGCGCGCTACGTGGAGGGCTATTACGCCCCCGCAGAACGGATTGCAAGCGGCGACACCACGCTCACCGGGCAGGACGCTCACGCATGGGCCGAGGTATATTTTGACGGCGTCGGCTGGTTGCCGATCGATACCACGCCGGGCTATTATTATGACGCCGTCACCTTGCGGGATATGGTCGATACGCCGGATAACGTGCACAAAACGGCCGCACTTGAAGACAGCCGGATTGATGTTTCGCCGGTCACGAAGCCGGGCAATAACTCCGGCCCGTTTACAGACCCGGTCGGCACGGCGATCAATGCCGCAAATCTGCTGCTTGGCATCGCGGCGGCGCTCGTGCTGCTTTTGACCGTCCTCTTTCTGCTCTTCGAGATTGCTCGCGGCGTGATCTATATGACGGAAATCAAAAAGTTCAGGAGCGCCAAAAATCAGGAGCGCATTTTGTTCCTCGGCAGAAAGATTCTTTGCTATCTGCGCCTTTGGAACATAGAAGCCAGCATCGGCTGGAACACCGCAGAGGTAGACGCGGCTATCGTGAACGCGTTTCCGAATATCGAACCGGGCAGCTACACCCGCGTGTGCGAGCTGCTGGAAAAGGCGGTCTACGGCGGCATCGCGCTCGAGGTGTATGAGGAGCGCACGGTACAGAGCTTTTTGGAGCACCTCGTCACGACGAACAAGAATACAAGCTTCAAAACGCGTTTTAAGCTGCACTACTCGGGCCTTTTGTACCCGTGGTTTGCCCGCGCGCAAAAAGCACAGCTTACGGATTAAAAGTATTTTAATCTTATAAAAGCCGATGGCAGAGCGAAAAAGCCCCTGCCGTTGGCTTTCGTCATTTTGCGGAAATTTCGACGAATTGATTGTGAAAATAGATGGTTTTGCAAAAAAAGTAGACAAATTTTTGATGATGTAGTATACTGGCGTTAAACGGGAGAGCAAGTCGATCTTTTGCACAAAAACAAATAAACGACTGAATTTTCATGCTGTCACATGATGAGTTCAGACAACAAAAAGGAGATTTTGAAATGAAGAAAAAGCAAAACCGGCATTCCCTTCACCTCATCCGTCAAAACGTTCCGCAGTTTATTTTGCTCGTTATTTTTTCCGTGCTGCTGGGCGTTTCCGTCATCGCGGTGTCTGTTTTGATGAAAATGTTCCTCGACATCGCCACAAACGCAAGCGCCATGCCGCTCACCACATGTCTTATCATCGCGGTCGGCGTTTTGCTCGTGCTCGGCATCTCGCAGGTCGTTACGTCCGTTTTGCAGGGCAAGCTTTCCTGCCGCATGGAGCTTTCTCTGCGCAGCGCCATGGTGGAGCACCTCTACCGCACAGACCTTAGGACGTTCGACAGCGGCGCAGCGGATAACTACTTCACGCGCATGACAAAAGACGCGGAAACCCTCTCGAATTTCTACTCCAAAACGCTCATCCCGAGCATCTTTTTCGAGAGCTTCACGTTCGTCGTCAGCTTTATTTTGATGTTCCTCCTCGAGTGGAAACTCGCGGTCGTCATGATCGTCATTGTGCCGATTTTGATTTCCACCATGATCCGTATTTCCCCAAAGCTCGAGATGAACAGCATTCAGATCATGCAGAACGAAGACAAAAACCGCAATATTTTGCAGGAGTTTTTGAGCCAGTACATGCTGTTTAAGTCCTACGGCGTGCTCGGCTGGGTGCAGAAGCGCGTGGGGGATACATACGCGCAAAAGCAGAAGTACGTCGGCAAACTCAGCGTTTTGCAGGGCGCCATCGGCTTTCTCAATAACTTCCTCGGCGTCGGCATGTTCATCATCGCGCTCGGCATGGGCTCGTTCCTTGTCGTGCGCGGCGAAACGACCGTCGGCACGCTCATCGCCGTCGTGAACCTCGTCAGCTTCTTCTACGGCCCGTTCCTGCACATTTCGGGCTGGATGGCCGAGGTCAACGAAGTGAAGGTCTCCACAAACCGCATCGGCGAGATCCTCTCCATGCCCACCGAAAATAGCACACAAACCGCAAAGCCCGCTGTCCAAAATGCAGGCAGCGCAGCGCTCACCGCAAAAGACCTCTCCTTTGCGTATGACGAAGAAAAAGTTATCCTGTCCCACGCCGAAACGCAGGTGCACACGGGCGAGATCGTCGCGCTTACCGGCGAAAACGGCAGCGGCAAAAGCACGCTCACAAAGCTGCTTATCGGCTTTTATACGCCCACAGGCGGCGAAGTCGAGCTCAAAATCGGCAATAAAACCGTGCACGGCGCGGAGATTCGGAATTATTTAAGCTACGATTCCGGCTTCGTCTCCGTTTTCGCGGGCACGCTCAAAGAGAATATCTGCATGGATCAGCCGTTTGACGAGAAAAAGTTCCGCAAGGCTGTCGAACTCGCCAACCTTACGGAGTTTGTAAACGAAAAAACAGCGGAGTACGAGATCGAGCCGGAGGGCAAAAATCTCTCCAGCGGTCAGCGCCGCAAGGTCGCGCTGGCGCGCATTTTCTACGATGACCGCCCGGTCTTCGTGCTCGATGAGCCCACCGCGAACCTCGATAAAACCTCCGCAGAGGGCATGTTTGAAGCCCTGAAGCAGGTCTGCAAAGACAAGATCTGCATCATCGTCACGCACGACGCGTTCATCTCCGAGAAGTGCGACCGCGTGCTGCATTTGAATAATAAAAAGGTCACAGGATGACCGCAATACGATTTGCATAATAAGGCGATATGAACTCTGCCACTCGCAACGAGCGGTGGGTGTGGCTTAGCTCCGGGCAATTCCGCCCTTGCGGCAAGGCTCGTCGTAGAGAACGCCTGCGCCGAGTGGCTTATAAATCTTGAGCATTGCTGATGGGCCATTTTTAACAAAATTTATCTTTTTTACAAAAAATCAAATTTTTTTCAAAAACCTAATTGACAACCGAAAAAATGTGTGCTACAATGCACTAAACCGTTGAGGAAGAGTGAGTACGCTTTAGGCAACTTTTCTCACAGAGAGTCGTGGATGGTGGGATCACGGCGGAAAGATAAAGCGGAATGGACTTCTGAGGGCGAACAGAAAAGGATTTCCCGAGTATGTGAGACGGAGTGTGGCTCTCCGTAAACAAAGGTCTGCGTATGATGGTACGCGTAAGAGGGTGTGTGTTTCACATACCAAGCCGGGTGGCACCGCAGGAATTTTGATCCTGTCCCAGCAAGTGATTGCAGGGACAGGATTTTTTGTTTTTCAGGGAGGTTATTTCATGTTTGTTTACACAAAACGATGGCGCAGCCGCGCTGCATCCGAAATTTTGAACCCGCATTTGAACGCATTAAAACAAACCTGAAAGGATCGATAAATTTATGAAACTCAGAAACGTATTTGCCATGATCACCGCTGCCGCTATGACCCTCAGCCTCGCCGCTTGCAGCGGTCAGAGCACAGCTTCTTCCACGTCCTCCGTGTCAAGCGACTCTTCTTCGTCCGCCGCTTCCGAAAGCAGTGTGTCGAGTGAAAAGAGCACCGCAAGCGAAGAATCTTCCGGCGCATCGTACACCATCGGCATCTGCAATTACGTCGATGACGCTTCCTTAAACCAGATCGTTGAGAACATCAATGCACGTCTCGCCGAGATCGAAAGCGAGCAGGGTATCACAATCAACGTGAAGTACGACAACTGTAACGCCGACGCGAACGTCATGAATCAGATTATCGCAAACTTTGCAGCCGATAACGTAGATCTCATGGTCGGTGTCGCGACCCCGGTTGCCATGGCGATGCAGTCCGCAACCGAAGACAGCAAAACGCCTGTCGTGTTCGCCGCCGTGTCCGACCCGGTCGGCGCGGGTCTTGTCGCTTCCCTTGAAGAGCCGGGCAGCAACGTGACGGGCTCCTCCGATAACCTTGATACCAACTCCGTCATGAACCTTATCTTCGCCCAGAACCCCGATGCCAAGAAGATCGGCCTTTTGTACGACGTAGGACAGGATTCCTCCACCGCCGCCATCGAGCACGCAAAGGCGTACCTCGACGACAAAGGTGTTGAATATGTAGAGCGCACCGCAACGACCGCCGAAGAAGTCGCGCTCGCCGCACAGGCTCTCGTTTCCGACGGTGTAGACGCCGTGTTCACCCCGACCGATAATACCATCATGAAGGCAGAGCTCGCTATCTACGAGACCTTTGCTGACGCAGGCATCCCGCACTACACCGGCGCCGATTCCTTCGCCCTCAACGGCGCGTTCCTCGGCTACGGCGTCGATTACGCAAACCTCGGCCGTGAGACCGCAGACATGATCGCTTCCATCCTCACCGAAGGCAAAGACCCGGCGACCACACCGGTTATCACGTTCGACAACGGCACCGCAACGGTCAACACCGAAATCTGCGAAAAGCTCGGCCTCAACTTCGATACCGTCTCCGAAGCTTTTGCCCCGTACTGCACGAGAGTGGAGGAGATCACGACCGCAGAGAGCTTCAGCGATCTCGAGTCTTAATTTAAATCTCTCAAAAGCTTATCCTACCCCATAAGCTTTCAAACACTTCATGCTACCATACTTCATCAATACCTTACTTACCCATAAGAATGCAATCACCGCTGCCATGCACCCGGTTTTCGGGCGCGTGGCTTCGGCATATCACCACAAATCTGCAAAACGAGGAGTTTTTGTATGTCTTTCGATTCAATTCTGACCCTTGGGCAGACAGCGCTGGAGCTCGGTCTCATCAGCTCGCTGACTGTTTTGGCACTGTTTTTGAGCTATTCCATGCTGAATGTATGCGACCTATCCACAGACGGTTGCTTCACGCTCGGCGCGGTCGTCGGCGCGTCCGTCGCGCTTTCCGGGCATCCGTTTCTGGCAATCCCCGCCGCTATGGCGATCGGCATGGTCTCCGGCTTCGTCACGGCTCTTTTGCAGACGAAAATGGGCATTGATAGTCTGCTTGCCGGCATCATCGTCAATACCGCGCTTTATTCCGTCAACATCGGCATCATGAACGGCGCGTCGCTTCTGAACCTCAATAATTCCGATACGGTCTTCACCAAAATGCGTTCGGTGCTCGAAAACACACCGCTTGCGGGGCAATATAAGCTTATCGTCATCATCATCACGGTTGTACTCGTGGCGGTCGTTTTGGGACTTTTCCTCCGCACACGCCTCGGCCTCGCCATTCGTGCGACGGGCAATAACCCGGACATGGTTCGCTCCTCGTCCATCAACCCGGTTAAAACGACCATCATCGGCCTGTGCATTTCCAATGCGTTTACGGCGCTTTCAGGCTGCTTGCTCGCGCAGTCGCAAAAGTCTGTCAGCATCGATATCGGCACCGGTATGGTTACGGTTGCGCTGGCATCGCTCCTCATCGGCGGCGCATTCTTCGGCAAGGGCAAAATTCCGCTGCGTATCTTCGGCATGGTCGTCGGTGCGTTCGTGTTCCGCCTTGTGTATACCATCGCGCTGCGATTCAACCTGCCCGCGTTCATGCTCAAGTTCGTCTCGTCCGTTATTGTCATTCTGGCAATCTCCGGGCCGTACCTCAAAAAACAGCTTCCGTATCTGAAGCGCCGTTTCGGAAAGGAGCGCACCCATGCTTAAACTCACGCATATCTCGAAGACCTTCAACCCCGGCACGGTCAACGCCAAAAAGGCGATCGAAGACCTCAGCTTCCACGCCGCAAAGGGCGATTTCATCACCGTCATCGGCGCAAACGGCGCGGGCAAATCCACGCTCTTCAACGCCATTTCCGGCAGCTTTTTCACGGACAGCGGCAAGATTGAGCTTGACGGCAAGGACATCACGTTCATGCCGGAGTATAAGCGTGCCCGCAGTATCGGCCGCCTGTTTCAGGACCCCATGCGCGGCAGCGCACCGGGCATGACCATCGAAGAAAACCTCGCGCTCGCAGCGGGGCACGGCGGTTGGCTCAGCTCCATCTCCCGCAAGGACAGACAGGCGTTTCGCGAACGCCTCTCCCTGCTCGGTATGGGACTTGAAGACCGCATGACCCAGCCCGTGGGTTTGCTTTCCGGCGGCCAACGTCAGGCGCTCACGCTTATGATGGCCACATATAACCCGCCGAAGCTCCTTCTGCTCGACGAGCATACCGCCGCGCTTGACCCCGCTACCGCCGAAAAGGTGCTCGAGATCACGAAAAACACCGTGGAGGAAAACCACCTCACGTGCATGATGATTACGCACAATATGCAGTCCGCACTGGAGCTCGGCAACCGCACCATCATGATGAACGCCGGTAAGATCATTCTGGACGTCATCGGCGAAGAGCGTGCCCACATGACTGTTGCCGACCTCCTCGACCGCTTCAAGCAAGCCGCCGGCAAAGCCCTCGATAATGACCGTATGCTTTTGAGCGAAGCAGAGTAAAATTTGAAATCGAAAGACAGCAAAAAGCAGATGCCCCGAATCCACATCGGGTGCATCTGCTTTTTCTGTTCCAAAACGGCGGGGATATCCGCCGTCGTTCCTTTACGGATGGTGATGCTTTTTTAATACGATCTCCCAAATCTTTATGTGTAAAGCGTTATTTTTCCTCGTTTTCCGGCGCAATCTCCGCTTCAATCTTATCCAAGCGGCGGTTGATCTTCTTTTGGTTTTCCAGAACAAGGTCAAGCTTTTTATGCAGATCATCGATGATGAGCTCGCTTTTTAAGTTGATCTTATAGTCATTCTCTGCACGCTGACGGTCTTTCGCTTCTTGGCGGTTCTGGCTCATCATGATGAGCGGCGCTTGCACGGCAGCGATGCACGAAAGTACGAGGTTTAACAGAATAAACGGGTATTCGTCAAATGCTCTCGAACCCAAAACGAGGTTTATGACCATCCAAATGACCATGACGGCGATAAAGCTGAAAATAAACGCCCAACTGCCCGCAAAGCGCGCCACTGCGTCCGCGGCACGCTGCCCAAACGTCATGTGCTCGTCCTTGTCTGCGTTTTTTGTGACTTCCGTTGCAATCAGCTGATGAATCAGTTCCTCATCCGTGAATTCCTCGTCCGTCACATGTAAAAGCTCGCTGATAATTTGGTTGCGTTTCGCACCTTTTTTCATAGTAAACTTACCTCTTATCCCAAGATTCTTCGCCGCATTTCGGCGTTATCTCCAGTCTATTACAAAACCGCGTGCGTTGTCAACCGCAAGGTGTAAAAATAGTGAAAAAACGCACATTCGCGGTTTTGCCTTGCGAATATGCGTTTTGAAATTCAATAGACTTTAACTGTCAATGGTGGAAAGGTACAGCTCGGTAATGTCCGGGTCATGCGCGGCGGATTTCATCAGTGTGTCGCAAATGGCCTGCCGGTTCGGAATTTTATTCATGGCACTGCGCCTCCTCTCGTTCGTCAAAGTCGTGCATGATGCTCTTGTATTCCTCGCCATCGCCCATCACGATATAAACGCGGTAACTTTTGCCGCTGCGTTTGCCTGCAAGCGCCATACCGACGCACAGTGTTTTGTTGTCAGTCCTCGTGTACCGTACAGAGTGGGAAATAGAGAATACCTGTGGCGCGTCTAATTGTTCCTATAAGCGCAATGTAAACCGCTGTATTCCAATGCTGCGGAAAGAAAAAGTTATATCGAAAGTCTAAATGGAGCAATTTCGTCTTTTTGGTTCGAAAATTGCCAAAATGTTTCTTTTGAGCTGTATGTACATCGTGTGCGCGTCTGTACTGAAACCGCAAAATCCGGCATGAAACCTGTGGTTGTTTAAACTAACCGATTCTGTTTTAACAAATTGTCCAAAATGGTACGGCTAACTTGCAGGTTGTTTTTTACAAATAATAGAAAATTGTGTTTTTTGTGTGAAAACTGTTGAAGTTAGGTAAAAATCGTGCTATTCTTTTGCCAGAACAAACAAGGTGGTGAATGAATATGAAAATGCATAAGCATTTTGCAAGGCTTACCGTTTTGTTCTTTGTGCTGACTCTCATCAGCGGACACATGAAAAAATAATTTTATGAGCCGCATGGTTAAAATGCGGCCCGCAATACAGGAGGTATTTTTATGAATTGGGCAAAAATCGGTCTTTTCGCAGCAGGTGTTCTGTTTGGTACCGCCGGCATCAAGGTGCTCAGCAGCAAGGATGCTAAGAAGGTCTACACCGAGACCACTGCAGCTGCTC
>PPYE01384863.1_pt1 | contig 21490 bp, 13 predicted proteins | sample 1559881 | NCBI WGS metagenome assembly PPYE01 (sample SAMN08240022, study PRJNA423297) | Human gut metagenome, whole genome shotgun sequencing project.
GGTATGGTATAATACTCGCTTAAGAAAGCTGACGACTTGTTAGGTTGTAATTCCCTGTTATCACTTGGTATGGTATAATGATATGTCATCCATTTTGATTCCTGTAGACGTTGTAATTCCCTGTTATCACTTGGTATGGTATAATATATAAAAAAGGCAGACCGTATTTTGTATGGTTGTAATTCCCTGTTATCACTTGGTATGGTATAATACCTCTGTATGTACTACTCCACATTTTGCAGTTGTAATTCCCTGTTATCACTTGGTATGGTATAATATATTAAACATCAAGAGCATAAGGTAAAGTGTTGTAATTCCCTGTTATCACTTGGTATGGTATAATCAGTAATCACTGTGACATCCAAGTCTGATAGTTGTAATTCCCTGTTATCACTTGGTATGGTATAATGCTGTACAATTAGGGCAAGCACCCTTATATGTTGTAATTCCCTGTTATCACTTGGTATGGTATAATCGAAGTATTACGGCGTTGACTGTATGACAGGTTGTAATTCCCTGTTATCACTTGGTATGGTATAATATCTCAGAAATGTATACGGTAATAAAGAGCGTTGTAATTCCCTGTTATCACTTGGTATGGTATAATTGACAGTTTTACAACTGGTGATAAATGGCAGTTGTAATTCCCTGTTATCACTTGGTATGGTATAATTTAACAGCATCCTCACTTGCACTTTTTGATGTTGTAATTCCCTGTTATCACTTGGTATGGTATAATCTTTTGCGAGGCACATTTCTGACTCGGCTGGTTGTAATTCCCTGTTATCACTTGGTATGGTATAATATTTTCTCCCATTCTTTCTTCGTTACGCCGTTGTAATTCCCTGTTATCACTTGGTATGGTATAATTCAAAGAAGAACCGGATTAACACATGGATCGTTGTAATTCCCTGTTATCACTTGGTATGGTATAATGTCACCCTAGCCGTTCCGGCTTACCCAGCAGTTGTAATTCCCTGTTATCACTTGGTATGGTATAATATAAAGCTGGGTTTATATACGCTGACACGGGTTGTAATTCCCTGTTATCACTTGGTATGGTATAATTTAAAAAGCAAAGAAGCTTTATTGAAATGTGTTGTAATTCCCTGTTATCACTTGGTATGGTATAATATGTGTATAACGGGTTGAACTCTAATAATTGTTGTAATTCCCTGTTATCACTTGGTATGGTATAATAGAAAGTAGGGGGGGTGTTGATATGGCACGGTTGTAATTCCCTGTTATCACTTGGTATGGTATAATTCAGCCGCGGCAATAAAAACTTCTTCATACGTTGTAATTCCCTGTTATCACTTGGTATGGTATAATAATCGCATATCATGATAATAACTACCATCAGTTGTAATTCCCTGTTATCACTTGGTATGGTATAATTGCATTTTCTTTTTCTATCGCATCTAAGCGGTTGTAATTCCCTGTTATCACTTGGTATGGTATAATATCTGGTTCTAAAATAAACTCATCTGGTTCGTTGTAATTCCCTGTTATCACTTGGTATGGTATAATGGGCAGAAAGTGAGGGATAGCATGGAGAGAGTTGTAATTCCCTGTTATCACTTGGTATGGTATAATGAATCACATATGTGTTCAATGCGATAAATGTTGTAATTCCCTGTTATCACTTGGTATGGTATAATATATCCGGTACGGTATACTCATTTGCATCGTTGTAATTCCCTGTTATCACTTGGTATGGTATAATTCGTCATGTTCTAATTGAGCATTGCACATTGTTGTAATTCCCTGTTATCACTTGGTATGGTATAATCTATGATATTTAGTTCCTGTTGGTGAAATAGTTGTAATTCCCTGTTATCACTTGGTATGGTATAATAAAGCAATTAATTTTAAGAATACAAGACCGGTTGTAATTCCCTGTTATCACTTGGTATGGTATAATCAAAAGCTGTTCCGCTTTTTCTTTTGTAAGTTGTAATTCCCTGTTATCACTTGGTATGGTATAATGAGATTTTTAATTCATCATTGTTTGGGTTTGTTGTAATTCCCTGTTATCACTTGGTATGGTATAATTATCACCTGAAATCAACATGTGCGGCAATGTTGTAATTCCCTGTTATCACTTGGTATGGTATAATTATGAGGTTGTCCGCTCTTGCATGGTTGGGGTTGTAATTCCCTGTTATCACTTGGTATGGTATAATTAAGGCTTGCAAGCGCACCGCGGCAGCTATGTTGTAATTCCCTGTTATCACTTGGTATGGTATAATCACACCAAGACTTTTATCACCATATTCAATGTTGTAATTCCCTGTTATCACTTGGTATGGTATAATACCTTGAAATAAGGCTCAAGCACCTTATGGGTTGTAATTCCCTGTTATCACTTGGTATGGTATAATCTGAAACAGATTCTTAATTGCAACAAAGAAGTTGTAATTCCCTGTTATCACTTGGTATGGTATAATGGGATGACGTTCATCCCGTATGACTATGAGGTTGTAATTCCCTGTTATCACTTGGTATGGTATAATGGCGTGGAGATTAACGACAGCGGAATGATAGTTGTAATTCCCTGTTATCACTTGGTATGGTATAATTCTGCATGATGCGGTGGGGTGACGTTTTCCGTTGTAATTCCCTGTTATCACTTGGTATGGTATAATAAATCCTTGCCTGTGTGGTGTTCAGTGTGTGTTGTAATTCCCTGTTATCACTTGGTATGGTATAATATATTATCTGCTTCTATATAATCCAGATCGTTGTAATTCCCTGTTATCACTTGGTATGGTATAATAGAGCCACTTTTTTTGTAGTATCTAGTATCGTTGTAATTCCCTGTTATCACTTGGTATGGTATAATTTAAAAATACATGCAATCTATGTAGATGAGGTTGTAATTCCCTGTTATCACTTGGTATGGTATAATAAAGTACAAGCCTACAATCGTATGCGATAAGTTGTAATTCCCTGTTATCACTTGGTATGGTATAATAGGATAGGGATTATTTCAAAAGCGGAGTAAGTTGTAATTCCCTGTTATCACTTGGTATGGTATAATTACATCGCAAAACTCACACAGAACGATGCGGTTGTAATTCCCTGTTATCACTTGGTATGGTATAATACATTGATTTGCTCTGTGTCCTCACTTCTCGTTGTAATTCCCTGTTATCACTTGGTATGGTATAATCTGACCTTCTTCTCAAGCTCTGTAGGGTCAGTTGTAATTCCCTGTTATCACTTGGTATGGTATAATCCATCAAGTTTCTGCTTGATGTGGCAAAGGGTTGTAATTCCCTGTTATCACTTGGTATGGTATAATAAGGGAGTTGATCGTCTGCGCCCTCCGGTAGTTGTAATTCCCTGTTATCACTTGGTATGGTATAATGGATGGTACTTACAATACAGATGGCAGTAAGTTGTAATTCCCTGTTATCACTTGGTATGGTATAATTATATAATCCGGATTGAGCTCTGCTAAGGAGTTGTAATTCCCTGTTATCACTTGGTATGGTATAATCATGATTGACGGCACGCCGAACGTGCACAGGTTGTAATTCCCTGTTATCACTTGGTATGGTATAATATCTGGTATATAAGGCAGCAACTTCCAGGGTTGTAATTCCCTGTTATCACTTGGTATGGTATAATTGCCGCAGGGATTCTGTACTTTCTTCCGCTGTTGTAATTCCCTGTTATCACTTGGTATGGTATAATAGGGAGCACAAATCCCCACGAACTACAGGGATTCGTGGGGATTTCATCTAAAAAAAATCTTTAATTTGGAAGTTAAATTCTATCGAAAATCTTCTTTTTTCAAAAAACATCCATTAATTCTATTGATTCCGGGGTGTCATCGAACGTTTTCGTTCCTAACATAATTTCCATAGATTCATACTGCTTTTCTGTTAAAACCAGCGCACGTACTGATCCTTTTAAGGGCAGATTTTGTTTTAAACGCTGTTTATGCATTGCAACTGCATCCATACCATTGCATATCCTGGAATATACAGACCACTGCACCATATTGTAGCCATCTTTCAATAAAAACTTACGAAATTTTGCGGCATCCTTTTTCTCTTTTGCAGTTACTACTGGCAGATCAAAAAACACTAACATTCTCATAAACCTATTCATAGCTATGTACCTGTAATTGCATCAGTTCCGGCAACTCCAAATCTGATCTTTTTCCCTGCAAAGCACTACTGTAACTTGCCACCAGCATATCAATACAATTACTGATAATACGTTTTTCTCCTTTCATATCCATATCATAATTTATAATACCAAAAATACCACGTTTTCTTTCTGGCGTAAGATCGCTGTCAATTTCTGCTATATCATAATTTGGGGCTACATACAGGTCAACTAACGGACGAAATGGCTCGATCATATCATCCGCCAAATTAAAATTATTCAGCTCACTATGATGGAACACTCCAATCGAAGGTTCTAATCCATAACAGACAATGGAGCGGGCGATCAGACCTCTTACAATAGCATAACCATAATTTAACGCCGCGTTAATGATATGATCATTACCGCGTGAAAATCCTAATCCATACAGACTTTTAAAATAAAAAGCTGCTGCTTTCGCCTCCACATGTGTTCGATCGCCTGACTGGACTTCTTTACACATTTTCATCAGTTCTTCTGATCCATCCAGTTCAAGGTAGGCTAAACACAATGCCTGGTTTCTTATTTTCTGAACCACGATCTGCTGCCAGAGTCTTTTCTGTAAGGGCTTTCCTGCCTCTATCTGATATTTCAGAATTTTAAAATGGCGACTGTGCCTTACCATGGGAAGCAATACTGCATTCGGAAGATGTTTCTCATCACAGACATAAACCGCGATTCCCATATCTGCCATTTTTTGAAGTAAATAAGCTGAGACAGTTACGGTCTGATTTTCTATAATGATACAGTTGATATCCTCCAGTGGAATCTGTCTTGCTATGTCTGTTTCAATATTTAACTGCTGATTTTTGATAGACAGCTTTACATGACTGTCTATCTTAATATTTCGAAATCCCATTTATCCCCCATGTTTTTATCAAGAAAACCCCATTCGTTTTTCACTTCTTACTACTGAAACATGACCTAAAACATCTATCTGACATTTTTCAAGCACATCCAGACTTTGTATACCTAAGCCTCTAAACTTATAACGGCTGTCATGTGCAATTCCTTGTATATTAGCAGCCGAAATATCTGCGCCTATATAGTATGCATACGTTTCTTTTATACCCTCCATCCCACCATTTACCATTTTTATAGGTATATCTTTTTTACTCTTTATATGTATTAAATCCCTCGAATACAAACTGAATAAAAAGTCCTTATCCTCCATAACTTTCCATTCTCCATATGGCTTATGTGCTGTCGCAGCCCTATTCGGCAGCACCTTCTTCACCACATCCGCCGTATACACCGGTACAAAATAATACTTTCCATTCACATGAAATACATCGATTCTGACCATACCGCCATTTTCTGCAATTCCATTTCCGGAATCCACAAATACCCCCATCGTCTGTTTCTTCTGTATCTTGACTTTCCGTACTACCGGACCTTCTGTACCGTCTGCTTTCGGCTTATGAAAATCCTGAGCAAATGCCTTTTTTGCATCGTTTCCATATAACAACAACTGTTTTTTCAATGCCTCGTATAATAAAAGGTCACTTTGTGGGTTATAGTAGCCGTCGATTTCTCCATCTTTATCCAACTTCAGATCTGTCAAAGCCGTCTTAGTCAATACGATTCCTTCATCCTTAAAATGTCTCGGACTGCGGATCGTATCTGCATGTGCAGCCCCTGTTACCTTATGATTTGGCATTCTTGAGACAAAAATCGGACGAAGATTTTCATAATCATACTCTGGATAATCCAACTCCAAAGCAACATCAGAGTGTGTATCTAAAAATCCCTTCGGATCATCCCCCATTCTCACATCCAGTTCTGTCCGAAATAACTCCCATGGTTTTGGAATATGAACACCAAATATCTCATCCCATTCTGCCCTGCTGTAATCTTCCGGTCGATAGATTTCTCCTGTCTCCGCATCCACAAACTCTGTACCTTTTGAGTAACATCTCTCCCTTACTTTTGTATAACGCGATATTTTCTGGATCATGCCATCCGTACAGCAGGCGATGACAACCGCATCCATCGCATGATGTGTATCTGTCTCACGATTTTTCTGAGGTAATCCCCAGCGTTTTCTTAAGTACGCCGTAATTGCTCCATTTACCGCGCGTACCTGTTTTTTCTTTTCCGGACGGTTTAACGGTGCCATTTCAAGGTTCTGACGGATCATATTATAAATAACGGTTGTAATATATTTTGTATCCGTTAAGTTACGCTCTTTAAATTCACTACGCTCTTCCTCTGAAAAATGTTTTTTCAAAAGTTTCTGCTGTTTTTTATAATCCCGTATCGTCGTCTTCACACGAGTTTCAAACTCATTCCAACGCTGCTCATCATTTCCCATATATTCATAAGGTGTCCTGTTTCCCTTTTGGCGGTTTTCCTGAGAAGTGACAAGTACCTTATTCCGAAAACTGTCATCAAATGTAATACTGTATGGCAAAATATGATCAATATCATACCCCGGTTTAAACAGTTCTTCCAATGGAATAGTCTTACCGGAATACATACAGATTCCCTGCTGTTCCTGCCACAGGCGATATTTTAAAATATCCTGTCCGGTTGGTGATAATTTTCCCAATTCCTGAATCTGCTTTTTCACATCTTCGTTATTCTTCTGGCGTTTTTCCATATCACCTTTTATTTTCCGGCGTTCTTCAAAAGTCTTTGACATTTCTCTTGCAAGCTCAATATTGATTGCCTGCGGACTTCCATATGTACGGATGATCGCATTAATCACTTTGACAGTCTGTGATACAGAACGCTTTACTACCGGATTTGTAATCTCATTGATCGTCTGATTCACCTTTTCTCCTGTTAATAACTTCTGCTTAATCCCCTTAGAATCCGCCTTAAAATCATATCCGGCTTCCTCACATGCTTTATCATAAGTCATGCCTTTTTCCAAAAACGGGATAATATTCCGCATCGCTTTCATCGAAAGATGCTGAAACTTCGTCGGTGTATACGCCAATAGCCCTTCCATATCTTCCGGTACAAGCCCCAGCTTAGCCAGCCGCTCCGTACGACTGTCATCATTCTTATAACAGGTCAGGATCGTACCAATCTCATCAAACAGATCCCTGACTTCATTTTCTGTCAGATATTTCACCCGTTCTTCCAAACATTTCTTGTAATCATGGTAGTATGGCATCCCAATAAATTTTGCTTTTTCCGTATTTTGATTTTCTTTTTGCTGTTCTTCTTTCGTGGCAGCTTTTTTATAATTTAAATTATAAAAAAGAATATCCTCCGGCAAACCTAACTTCTTGCGAACTGCTGCGTACTTCACTTCCTTCTGTGTGAATAACAGCAAAGTCAGTGCCCGTCGTTCCTCTTCTGTAAAGTTTCTGGTCTCTCCATCCTGGTTAACCAGTTTTGTATGATTTATTTTCTGCAGTGCCACAAAATATTCTGCCGTATAAGTTCCCTTTGCGCCGCGCAGCTCCCCCTGATCTCCAAGAAATGTACATTTTCCAACTCTGTCCGAAAAACCTTCCATCGCATATGGACTTGGCTTTCCATCCGGCTGCATGCCTGGTCCTAAATCAAAAGATCTCTGACTTGTCATGATTTCCAAATATTTTTCTTCTAATTCTTCCGTCGCTTTTTCATTTCCAAGACGTCTCTGGCTGGAAAAAATTTCTTTGACTTCTTCCACAAGCATTGCCCTTAACATGGTGTGCTGATAATTTTCTGCTTTATTGCGTGGGGTGAGAATATATCCCTTTTCTGACCAGGAACATCCGGTTCGAAATGCTTCATCTAAATAAATCATCTCCCCGACCGTACGATATCCCTTTTCCTGCATCCGCTTTTGATTTTCATCCGTCGCTTTTAAAACTGCACCATTTTCCTTTGCAGCCGTCTCCGCCTTTCTGGTTGAACGGAATCCACGATGTTTTGCAATATGAAGCAACACCTGTGCTAATTCTTCATCCGTCAGTTTCCGGTCTAATGCCTCATAGCGAAGCTGATAAACATCCGGTAACCCTGCCATGTTATATCGTTTCAGAAAGTCATCAATATTTATCAGACCCTGATTCTCAAAGAGCCATTTGATTCTGTCTAAACGATGTTTTCTTCTTCTAAGCCGCCTTCTTGTCGTTCGTGCAGCTCTCCTTGGTCCCGCCAAAGATTCACCTGTTTTCGGGATTTCTGCTGTATCAAATATCCTTACCCCAAGGTCTACGATACGAACCGGCTCGTCATCACTGTTGTTCTGTAATACCGCCCAGCCGACGGATGCAATACCAATATCCAACCCAATACGATAATCCATTTTTTCGTCCATGTTCCTTCTCCTCTCATCTGAACCGTTCTCTCTCATACCAGCAAACGGGACAACTGTTTTATTCTGCGCGCTTCAACAATGATCCGCATACCGGTCATTGTCATGAATAAACTTCTGTATAAAAGATAATCCCATTCCGAAGAATGGGATTAGAGCTTTTAGGTTTCTTACCTTATTGTAATAACCTAATTATCACTTGGTATGATATAATTCTCTTAGATTATACCCCTGTTTTCGACGATTGTAAATATCTGTTTTTGATTTTTTTTCATTTTTCCTTCAAAAATCATGTAAAATTATTATTCCATATCCTGTAAACCATAACCAAATCTTTCTAACACAGACATCAGATTTGCTGTTTTATTATCATAAAATTCACTGTCCGGTTCTGCTTTTTGAATGATCAGTCTCTCATACAGTTCCTCTACCCCGCCTCTGACATAATCATGAAACATGGACTGATAAGCCTGAAATTCTTCCTCCGTCTCCGCACCCCGGAATGCTTTTTTTACTGCTTCCTCAGCCGGCATGCTTTCTTTCGCATCCAGCATGATCATCATCTGCATAATAAAATCTAATTCTTCTTTTGCATTGATGATCTGCTCGGCTAAAATGCTCTTTGTCCCAAACGGCGAGAAATCTTCCTTTGCTTTACGATCTACGCGAAATCCCACCACTGCTGCCACCATATACAGATCGATCAGTCTCCGGAAACAGGTATGCTCATAGTCACCTTTTACCCACAATTCACCTGCCATCCTGGCATGCTTTCCATGAAATTCAAACTCCTTCTTAAAAAACTCATAATTCCCCATCTTTTGTTTCCCCTTCCGCTACTGGTCAGACTCTACTTTCCGTATGGACGCATATGCCTCGTCGGCCGCTTTCTCAATATGATAGGATGCACCGACATATTCATCGAGTCCTGTGTACTTCCAGTCCTTGTCCAGCATAAAAATAATTACCTGTTCTGATACTTCCGGCAAAACTTTTGCAATCAGACTGATATTTTTATCCCCCAGTTTAGAAAACGGTCCGTCTAAAACAATCGGCAGTGTATCTCCTCCACTTTCCACTCCAAGATGCTCAGCCTTTTTATTTCTGCTGTATTCCATGATTGTAACGATAAATGCAAAATTGCGTGCGATTTTTTCGCCCTCTGACAGATTCTTCTCTTCGCGGAAACCCACATCTGTCGGATATAACATCTGAATCTCATAATTTTCCGTCAACTGTATTCTTTTATCTTTCGCATTGAACATACGCTCAAAATTTTTTTGGATCTGTCCGTTTAATTCCAGAAATGTCTTATTCTTTTTTACCTCAAAATCATTTTTTAATCTTGTATATAATGCTTCTGCCAAATCTACACGCTCTCGCCATTTTTTATTTTCTTCGCTTCTGACTTCCTGACTCTTCATCTCAGCTTCTGTTCGTTCGATCTGCCGCTCAAAATTTAAGATCTGTCCCTGCAGTGTTCCCTTTTCCACCCCTAATTTACTGTTTTCACTCTGATAATATTTCAGCATTTTTCTTTTTTCGGCAAAGTCTGTCTGCCTGTCCATCTGCTGTTCCATCCCTGCTAACTGATTACAGGTTTCCTCGTAAGCCCGGATGCTCTGATCCACATTTTGCGCATCTTCTCTTAAATCATCATAAACAGAATTGCTTTGCCGGTTCCAGCGCTGTCCTGTCCGTTCAAACTCACCCAGCAATGAACCAATATCTGCCGGCGGAAGAAAATTTCTCTGTTCCATCAGACTTTCTAATTCCTTAGACTCCGGTAATATTGGAGTTCCACAGATACATCTGCCTGTTTTTATAATATAGTCAATACTTGCCTGATGCATATGCGGTATGTCACGCCGCTCTCCTGCAACAGATTTTACCATTTTCACAGATGCCTCTATCATCGGTTTCGCAAACAACATATAAGCTTTATCACTGAATAAATTTACCAGACTTTTATATGCAGCAACTCCTCTTTCCGCCTGCGTTCTTCTTACTACTAATAACTGGTTATATTTTGCCTGCAAAATTTCCGTATTCTTATTTTCAAGAAGATACTGCTGCACCTCCTCTATTTTTTCATTATTGTTTTGTATATTGATTTCGATATTTTTTATCTTATCTTTACACTGCTCTATCTCATGTTCCATGCGATTCCGGTCTTTTTCCAGATTATCATACATATTACCAGAACCTGATATCTTTCCTTTGAACTTTTTAATAACGGAATGACTTCCCATATCCTTCAAATGCCAGATTGCAGCCTGATACGCAGATAATCCGGTCAGTGTATGTACAGACTCTTTGATATTTTCACGCACACCGTTAACAGTTACATCATTCCATCTCTCTCCATCAAACAAAAAATAATGTGACAGATTTTTGGGAAATAATTCACGGATTACCTCTTCTATTTTTTCCGTTTCCACAGAAATACCGGCATTTGGATCATCCTTTTCTGATATTTCCAGTGAAACTTTCTTATAAAATTCTTTTGCGATCAACTGTGGATATGCACGCGTATAATGGATTTCACGCTTGATCCGGTATCTTTTTTCATCATCAACAGCAACCAGTTCCACCGTAACATCCGCTTTACTGTTCGCATCCATCATTGCCAGAATATCATTGTTTAACAGCTGGTAGTCTTCCTGCTGCTTTCCGCGTTCTGTCAATACCGCACCATAAAGCACCCAGCGAAATGCCTGTGCAATTGTTGTCTTGCCAACCGTATTATCTCCCAGCACGACAGTAACATTTCTTTTTTCATCGCAGCTGAACTCGATTACATTCTGCCCCTTATACCTCATAAAATTATTCATTGTAATGCTCTGGAATTTCATGCTATTCTCCCCCTAAGTCTGCTACACTGACATCTTCGCATAATCAACTATGATCTTTGCAAGTTCCTCAGCCATCCTCTGATCTGTTTTTGCCTTGCTCCGCAAATTTTTACGCTCCACATGAAGAACCTCAAAAATCATATTCCGCATTACTTTTTCACTGACCTCTTTCATAAAATACCTCCATCCTGCATTGTTCTTTCGTAAAACAATATCTTTATCTGCACTTTCCAAGCCGTATTTAACTTAATAAAGTACTGATCCGCTCCCTGATATCCCCCTTCAGGAAATCATACCGTTCCCTTAAAATCTGTTTTACCTGATCTTGTGGTATATCCGAATTTGTATAAGCCGTAATATGCAGTTTTGCTTTTGCTTCCGCGTTGATCTTCTGTACATAATCTTTTAAGGATTCATCGGATATTTCCTTATTTGCTTTTTTCGTTATGTACACAAAATTTAAAGGCGAGTTGCAGATATTTTTTTCATCATCACGAAGTTTTTTCGTAGATTCCCCTACCTTTTTTACTGTTCCAAGCGGTATAATATGATGTGCCTCAAATCTTTCTGTTTCATCGGAATATGCACTTAAAATTTTATTTTCGTCAAACATATCCTTATATGTCTTTGACAGCAGATACTGACACATAAACATGCGCATCACTTTTTTCGGGATACGGTCTTCATCCGCCTTTTCCATCAGTAAAAACTTTTCATCCGAAAAATTCTGTGCTTCCAACACATAATTTTTGATATTTGCAATCCAGTCAACATTCTCTTTTCGGCTGGATGCCTGCATTGTCTTTACCATGGTCTGAAGATGCGCGATCATCTTTATATTCTGATCTTTATCATACTCGCCGGAAAATAATGATGACCAATACCACGCTTCTAAAATATCGTGAACAGTTTTATCGTTAAACCACTCATCCTTTAAAAATATAACTGCCACTAAGACAATCATCAAAGAATAATTTATTTCCTGGATATTCCGGATTCCGCATCTGCTCTGAAAGAAAAACATTGCCCTGTCTATGGCATCACAAACCTTTTTCGCATTATCATTAATATCCGTTGGTGCTAACATCAGAATCTGCTTCTTCTTTATATAATCTAATTTGAATTTATCCGGTTCAAATAACTTGTTATTGCAATACAGACACAGCACATCTAAAAAAACATCAATATACTTTCCTGCTATGTCATTCTTTTCCTCGTTATAACATCCCGTACTGATGGATGCATTGTATTGATTATTTTGTATTTTTTTCCCAATCAAGGGAACAATCTGATCCGGTAAGACTTGTTTGTCATAACTTTTTTCTTCCTGAATATACCTGACCAGACGACGATAAAAATTATCTGTACTTACTTTTGCAACTCTCGCCATAACCAGATCAAAAGTATTTAAACTGATTCCTCCACGATTTAAATTCTCATAGATATCGATCGCCCTGTCACGCTGTTCCCCCGATACCTCAATCTTATTCAACGCCATATTCTTTACACAGGAATCCAGATAATTTGTCAGACAGACTTTCCACACCATTTGTTTTTCTTGCACTTTTTCACCGAACTTAGAATGATCTTCTTTTATTTCATTACAGTTTTCATCATTTCCAAAAATCTCTGCTATAAAATTATTCTTATTTTCATCCGACAAATCTGTAAAATGCTGTCTGATCTCATCTCCGATTTTACCTGCAATATCAGAGGTGATCGTATTATAGCGCAGCATTATCTGCGCCTTTTTTATATTTTCCGGTGCCACCATCAAATACAGCGGTACTAAATATCCATCCTCATTTGTCAGACAAAAATCATCCAGACGGGTCGACAAAGACTGCTGTGGATTATACGGCTCTCCATCCTGATTAAAAAATGCGGCACATTTAATAAACGGTAAAATATCCGCTGTCAGAAAATCCGGTTCCGCAGAATCTGATATGGGAAAAGTCAAATTATGGACTCCAAACAGATCTGCCTCTTCTTTACAGTTCTCCCACTTTGGAATTCTTAAAAAAAATCTTCGCTGTAATGCCCGTGAACTCAATTTTGAAAACATTTTACATTTTTCATAAATCACATTTGAAAAAACATTCGTAAGCGCTGTCATACGCTGCTGTCCATCCAGTAGAAATTCGACCTCACCATCCTGGCTTTGATATGTATTTTTTTCTTTCATACCGATTGACTTCGATGCATACTCATCCGGCTTTGATTTCAACAGTAAAATACTCCCTATCGGCATTTTTGCCAGAACTGATGCTACGATCTTTCTCTGTTCTTCATCCTTCCAGACAAATCCTCTCTGAAAATCCGGCAGCAGCATTTTATCCTCTGCAATTTTTCTGACAATCTCTCCAAAATCCAAACGTTGATTTTCCATTTTTCCTTCACCCTTCTGCAATTTCTTCTATCGCATTGATTAATATTTCCAACTCACTCTGCTTTGTAAAACGTCCGATCCCCACCCGGATCACGCCGCCATATTTTTCATCTTTTAAATATTTATGGATCAGCGGTACACATTGATACCCTGTTCTGACCGCTATATGATAATCTTCATCGAGCAGCATCCCCACTTCATCCGCACGGTAACCCTCTATGGAAAAAGAAACAATTCCGGTTCGTTTCATTTCATCCCAAGGCAGATACAGTAAAACTCCGTCTATTCTTTTTAGCTTTTCAATCAGATATTCTGCAAATTTTCTTTCTTGTGAAAGTTGCCTTTCCATGTCACAGCACGCTTCTAAGGCTGCATGTAATCCTGCAATCGCAACTATATTGGGGCTTCCCGGTTCTAAGATTCCCGGCATTTGTCCTGGCATATCAGGGTTTAAGGAATCACTGCCTGTTCCACCCACAAGAAACGGTTTTAAAGAAATATCCCCCTCACTGATAAATCCTCCAACTCCAAACGGACCATAGAGTGTTTTATGCCCCGCAAAAACATAAAAATCGATTCCACTCTCTTTCAATTTTACCGGCACAAGCCCAAGCGCCTGTGAACCATCCACCGCCACAACTGCTCCATATTGTTTTGCTGACTCTGCCACCTCATTGATTGGCAGAATGTAACCTGTCACATTGCTGACATGACTCATAACAACGACTGTTGGATGTTCTCTGGTGAACTGAAACCTGATCTGTGACAAATCTAATTCTAACGACTCCCTGTTTAATGCAAGTTCGATAATTTTAAATCCATATTGTTTCTGGTAATGATACAACACTCTCATCATTGCATTGTGCTCAAAAGGTGAAACATATACGATATCCGTCTGTTTCCATTCGAGTCCCCCTAAAATCACGTTACATGCAAGCGTAGCAGAGGCTGTAAACACAACCTCTGCTACATCATCTGCTCCTGCAAGTTCTTTGATCTGTTTTCTTGTACTCTCAATCAACCCGGATGCCTGCCGCGCCAGCGCATAAGAACCCCTGCCTGCATTGACAGCACCGGTCCGCGCAATTTCATCCATTGCCTGATATACACATTCTGGTTTTGGAAATGTCGTCGCTGCATTATCAAGATAAATTTCTTCCATAACCAATCTCCTCTTCTCTTACTGTAATAATCCCTCTAAAGTCTGCACCAGCACTGCAACCTTCTGATTTGTTTCGAGCGTATTCCCAAAGTCCTCCAATGCCTCTTCTAACATATTCTTTAAGTAAAGGCTCGTTGTATCCGAAATATCCGCATTATAATACTTTTCTATGGCATTTCCATTCTGGTCTGTCAACAGGATACGACTGCTGCCACCTGCATCTTTACCATGTTCCTCAAGTTTTTCAACTTCAGCTTTTACCGCGTGCAATTTCTCCTGAAATTCTACAAAGTTTGTATCATTCCAGTCCTCTAAATATACCCCTGATAAAATATAAGACAACGCTGATACAATTTCTCCCTCATCATTGGTAGAAAGTTTCTCTAAATAATTCAAAAATTCACTCTCTGCCGTTGCCAGTACATGATTTCTTGATGAATAATTCTGTGCCAGATACCATTCGTGTAAACATGCTTTCAGACTCACATTCTGCGTTTTTCCAAATTCGCGCTTTATGTTTCCTGCGACCTGTTTTTTTAATGTAATAAATACATCATCTAATATTTTTTTACTTTCTTTTAAATCCTGTGCCGTTTGCTCAAAACCAGGTTCTCCATAGCATGCCGGAATTTTTTCAAATAACAATTCTCTTGGATTGATTTCTGCTCTTCTCAACAGATTCCTAAGTTTCTTTATCGATCCACTTTGATTTTCCGGAAGATTTAGTGTTATCATCGTGTACTGGGGAAGTGATCGATACCATTTCTGCATGCAGGCAGCAATCTGTGCGAATCTGCTCTGTCCAGGAAACTTCTCCGTATCACATTCAAAAATCTTTTCCAATTTTTTTAAATATTTTTCTTTTTCAACGGTTTCCAGCTCCAGATACAATGCATAGTTTTCTGGAAAATCATTCACATGATTCAGGTTATCCGAAGTAATTTCCAGCTCTTTCTCCCCAATATAAATGACCGCTGTTCCTTCAATTTCAGATAATTTTTTTGCCAGAAACAATGGAATCACTCCTCGCCTTGCGCCAAAACATTTTCCCTGCAATCGCTGGTATAATATCTGAAAAGACTTTTTTTCACCTGCACATTCCGCAAAAAAACGATCTATCTCTAAACTAACTTTCTGACAGCCCTTATCCCCTCTGGTATGCACAAATGCAGCACGATATACCATAGCCTCCGGCATGGTTCCTTTTTGGTACACAGACAGATCCTCATGCCCTAACATTTTATCGATCACCTGATTGCGCGCTCTTAAATACTGCTTGCCGATGTGTTCAATATTTAACAGTTCATGGTTTACACGCGGCGCGTAGCCATAATATTCTCTGCAGACATCACTTAATATCTGATTAAATTCTGCGGCCGTTGTACACTTTTCTTTTTTCTTTTGCGTCTGGAGAACTATTACCTTTCCGCTCTCCGGCAGATAATGCTCTTCCAGATAGATATTAATTTCAAACCGGATATCCTCAGCACATAATTCAAGTTCCTGCAGCAGCACTTCATTTTCTTCAATAAAGCGTTTGTCCCCTTTTAACGTCATAACCGCCTGATAGCGAAGTAATAATTCCTCTTTGTCAAAACGTTGGTCGGACACTAACACAAGAATTCTTTTATCCGCCAGTTTATCTAACTGCTTTTGTATCTCATCTGTTTGGGGTTTTTCTTTTTCCGGCATCACTATAATTTTTCCGTCTGAAAACTTTTCATCAAACAGATATCTTGTATTTTCCAGGGCAAAAAACTCTTCTGAAAACATATACTCATACTGAAAATAGCGTGTCATCGCATATTCCTGATTATACTGCTTTGGCAGTTCATACTCTGTGTCTGCAGCCTCTGACAGAATCTGGCAAAAATTACAGTGCCCTTTTTGCTCATCCATCTTCTTCGTGATTTCTTTTTCCACATCAACGCCTGCATTGCTGCGGAATGCATATACTCCGACACTGCTGCGGAACATTAAAATCCCATCTTTTTTTAATTTTTCCATTGCAGGACGATACTTCTTTTCCGGGTCCATCCCTAATGCAAGACAGATTGCCTGATCCTGTGCAGGAAGTTCATCCTCTCTATGTAACATACGGATTACTGCGATTGCTTTTATGACAGCTTTCTCATCTTCCGTTTCCGCTTTTCCCAACGCATACTCTGCCTTCAGCCACTCTGAATGGATCATCGGTACATCTTCGGTTTCACGGAACATTGATTTAAAATAATCATAAATTTTATCAACGCCTACCCAGTTTTCTTCATTCCGCTCTAACAGCCATGATAAACTTCCCTGTCCATCATCTGCTAAAAATGTAAATATTGTTCTCTCATTCTGTGCAACACGTTCACTGATATGAAGTAATGCATACGCAGCAAGCGGTGTCAGCGGGAAACATCCTTTGGCAACGATCCGTTCAAAGTCCTGCTCTGAAAATAATTTCTGAAAACATGGAAGCTGATAGGATAACTTCTGGAGCTTCCCCTGCTCATTTTTCACAATCTCTTTTTCATATTGTTTCGAAAACGCAGGTTCTTCCTTCCGGATTGAATTGGCGATCAATTCATAATTATTTTGTGCGGATACGACGAAAGATATCTCTGAAATTCTTCCTTCTACTCCGCGAAACGCATTTTTCATGGAAGTGTCTATACTCCTGGTATACTCATGAATACTTTTATGTGCCACCATTGTAAAAAATAATTTCTGATCGGAACTTTCCGCCAATTCGCACATATCCTGCAGCGTTTTCATATCCTCTGCAAAACCGGATTTCTCATGTCCTTCTATATATTTACTGAATTCATCAAAAATAATAAAGATGCCCTCATAACCACATTCTTCTGTCAGACTTCTTATAATCTGCTGATATGACCGTATGGTCTCAGACTGCATCAATGGCATAAAAGTGCTTCCTGCCGTCAGCATCGGATATAATTCTTTAAATAATTCCAATGACTGTTTATGTTTTCTTTTCAGATTCTTTTTCAAATCCTGCACATCTGTCTGATGTTCCGTCAGATACTCACAAAATCTGGCATACACATCCGAATATTCCTTTTCCCACTTTTCAAGGATTCTAAGTGCTTCTGTGAATGCAGTCTCCGGTGCAATATCCGACAAACCATTTTTCTCTAATGCCTCGCGCAGTGCGAATAATAAAATCTGATTCATGGAAAACCCCGGTACAGAAGAAACCAATACCGGTAAATATTTTTTATTCTCCTTCCGGATCTGCGTGACTAAATCCGCTGTCTCCGGATCTGTGATCTTTATTTTTTCAAAAACACTCTGTGGCAGGTCACAGGAAAGAATTGAAAGCAATACCAGTAATAAATGGGATTTTCCCTTTCCATACGGACCGATTAAAACAGTTGCATGTTCTTTTGCCTCTCCCGTCACAGCTTTTAAATATCTGCGCAATATCAACATGGATGACCGTGTCGGTATATAATGTTCAATTCTTCCATGATCTCCTATATCAAGCTGCAAATTGACTGCTTTTTGGAAATTACGGTTGATATGTATTAAGTTTCTCCATTGTTCCATTCCGGCAACTCCTATATGTCTTTATCTTTCGTAATAATTTTTTACGATCATTTCCCCGGTCAATCCTTTTTCCCAATAAATCATATTAAGACCTGCAGTGCGGTTCATTACGATCTTATCTTTTTCCTCCAGACGCTCTAACATCTCTATCAATGCTGTACGTTTCAACTGCAGTATCTTTCCTGGACTGTCCATTTCTTTCCACAGATCATCCAGATAAACAGACGTACGGTTTTTTTCCTTATCTACCAATAAAAACCAGACAATATCCTCCGGTAATTTGTTCAGATCTGGCTGTTTTCTGTAGTAAATCCCCTCTGTATTTTTCAATAATCCTAACTTTCCAAATGGACTGGCGTTTTTTTCTTCGGGATTTGTCTCCTTTGCCGGCATATACATCCGCAAAATTGCATCACAATCTGCATAGACAGAACTCTGCGCAACCTGCACTTCATCGTCTAAATCACTGAGTAATGTCTCCATCTCATCATATAGCTGCTGTTTTTTAAATTCCTCATAAGAAACTTCATTAAAAAATAAATTCCATGCCGTTGCCAGTTCCCGGTTTTTTGCAATTTTGCAATGTATCAGCCATAATGTAAAATAATCTTCCACGCATGGATCATGTGCAAGAATCAACTGACCAATCGCAGTGAGCATAACACCCGTTTTCGGAGAATCTGTAACCAGCTCTGCTGCCCTGAGCCAGTACCGGATTGCCTTTGCCATATTCGGTCCCACTCCAAGTGCATCTGCTCCATAATTTTCTGAAAAAACTTTCGGATTACGGTCTACTTCATATAAACCCTTATTCAGCCATCCTTCACGAAGGATAAAACTTTCATGCCCTTTAAAACGGTATTTATTTTTTCCCATTATTCTTTATCCTCCGTCCGCTGTCTTTTGATTGCCAGAACCTTTCTCATATAGCATCCAGCCGTAAAATGGTTCACACATTCGCCACAGCGTTTACATTGTTCGTCTGAAATATGGTACTCAATCTCCCCATCTTTATTTTCCCTGATAGAAAGCGCATTAAATCTGCACACACTCTCACAGGCCAGACATCCCATACACATCTGATATTTTGTGAGCTGACATTTTATTCTTTCTTCCGCCGTTTTCAAATCTTTCGCACCGGCTATTTCTGTTTTTAAAATGGTAACTCTCAAATTGGTTGTTCCAATCCGCCCCTGCAGTTTCAAAACGATCTGCTCTCTTTTATCAAGTACAAAAACCTCTCCCAGCCTTGTATTTCCCATATCAAAATTCAGATACCCGAATGGACGGAATAGTTCATACAACTGTTCTGAAATTGGACGCTGTAATTCATAATTGAACGAATTTTCCTCCGTGGCACATGGTGTGAATGACACAACGGATTTCTGTGCATACGCAACACCATTTCCCCCCTGTCTTGCCTTCCAATACCCATCATCCACATAAACCTCAGCATCTTCTTTTCCAATGCTTGTTGCAAAATCAATCAGCATCTCTCTAAAATGCTTTGACTGCTCATGCATATGTACCTTAGATAAAAATTCAGACCAGCCACTGTTGTTCGGACAGCACCAACATCCAACCCTCGCATAGCCAAGACGGTATGCATCGTTAAAATCAATTCCTGTTGTAAGAATATATAACCAGATGTCAAAATCCATCCAGTCGATAATAGGTGATATGATCCTCTGTTTTGTGATCTTCGGACTGTCAGACTCACGCTCATACTTGCTCCTGCTTACTGACTCACTGCGCCGGATCCCATAAAAAGTCAATATCTGCTTTTTGTCCCTGTATAACGAACGAATTTTTTTCTGTATGGTTCCCGTTTTAAAAACAGTACAGCACCAACGCATCACACGACTCGGCGGACCGATCAGTTTGCACAGTTCCTCAAAATCTTTTTCCTTATTGCGTGCAGAGATCACAGGTGTTTTAGGATGATTTTTCTTAAATCTTTCCACATAGGTATAGGTAAATGGAAACTCCAACGTTGTATCCCCGAAAATATGCATGATCTGAGGTGTGCTCAATGCACGTAATACCAGATTCGAAGTCACTGTAGAATCTTTGCCTCCACTGAATGAAACAAACATATCCATTGCACCAAACTCACCCACTGCTTTTCGTATATAATTTCCTGCTTCCTGCGTGATATACTCATACCGTTCTTTATTTGCCTCAATAAAGCGTCCCGTCATCTCATCAAAATAACAATAGGTATTCTGTGTACTATATTTTTCATATTGTCTGCGGACTTCATCTGCATTGATCTTTTTCAGTTCTTTTACAGAAAAAGCAATCTTTTTTCCGTCCACAAAATAATGGTTTCCCGTTCCATTCCAGACTGATTTTTTCAGAAATTCAAATGGCTTTTGCAAGATAATTTCGATTAAAAGTCTTTCCTCTGGAAATACAGGCCGGACGTCCGTTGTCAGCTTTTTTGCCTCCATCCCGCATCTGCTGCATCTGTTACCATACAGTGGAACATTACATTGTCTGCACCAGTATATCGTAGACTGCACGTCCGCCCTGCCTCCACAGCACTGACATGTACTTGTCTCGCATACGGTTCCAAAACATGGCTGTTTTTCTGTTGTTTTTTCATTTCTATTGTGGCAAATATATGTTATCATGTATCTTTCTTTATAAGTAGAATTTATATAGGTATTTTTCTTAGAATTTAAGAATATATAATGACATTATATTCTTAGTTTAAGAGAATTTCAATCAGATATTATCCAGAAAAGAAAGATTTTATAATTTCAGGCAAAATAAGTAAAAATGCAAAACTGTAAATATATCAAAAAAAGCCTTGAACTTTCGTTCAAGGCTTCTTCCAAGCAGGGGATGAGAGAATCGAACTCCCACCAAAGGTTTTGGAGACCCCTATCATACCATTTGACCAATCCCCTATATATAAAATGACGTATCAGATACGTCATTTATTTTACTTTTTTCTTATGCAAAAATCAATAGGACTTTTGCCTTATTTCTGATACCTTCAAAACTTCATACAGAACTCCGTCAACCAACTGTGAAGTTGCAAAGCAACTTCCAATGCGAACATCGTTCGCTATTTGGTCAAGCCCTCGATCGATTAGTAA
>PPYE01047066.1_pt1 | contig 21486 bp, 19 predicted proteins | sample 1559881 | NCBI WGS metagenome assembly PPYE01 (sample SAMN08240022, study PRJNA423297) | Human gut metagenome, whole genome shotgun sequencing project.
AACTAAAAGCATCATAAATCTGACCATCAATGAAAATTTTCTGTTTTACCTCATTATGCTCTGCTATGTAGTCAAAAACCTTTTCAAAACGTTCATCTGTCTTCTTTTCATATTCCTGCTGCCTCCAATTCACTTCACTGATTTTCTCAAACAGCACCGTGTTGTTCACCAAGAACCTTCGCATTTCAACAAACGCCGTCATTATCTGAATGCTCACCTGTATCGCTATATCACTATTAAGCACCGCTGAAAGCATTGCAATACCCTGTTCCGTAAAAACATATGGCAGATATCTTCTCCCACCTCTCCCATTTGAGGTAACAATCTGTGACCTCAAACCTTCATACTCTTCATTTGTAAGTTGGAAGCGAAACGCATTCGGGAAACGTGCAATATTCCTTTTTACTGCCTGATTGAATACCTTAGTCTCTACCTGATAAAGTGCAGCCAAATCACTATCCATCATTACCTGTTGCTCACGAACAACAAAAATTAAATTCCGTATTGTTTTATCTGAGACAATAATTTCTGGCAACTGTATTCCTTTCTGTCCCGTTGGCTCTGTTCTCCCCTGCTGCTCTTTTTCCATAAGCTATGTCACCTTTTTCAAAACTCAAATTATAATTTTTTACTTTCCTTTCCGTGTAATGATATTTTGAATTTATCATCCAGCCAAATAACCTCGCTGCCCCGAAATCTGATTTCCGGAGTGGCAATATATGCTTTTCCAATCCTGTTCACAACACCATTCTCCGTTTCAACAGCAAATATAACCGCCTGACGCTTCATTTTAACCATCTCCTTATTTTCCATATCTCCGTTTCCGCTCTGCTACAAGTTGTGCCTGTAACTTCTTCGTCTCTTCCCAATATAAGCCTGCTCTTCTTCCAGCATCTTTGCTCTTTCTTCATCAAGGACGATAATCAGTTTCCCCTCCTCACACAGAACAGTCACCGGCATATTAGCTGTAAATCCCCACTCCTCCAGCCATGCACCTTTTAACATAAGCGTAGGGGTTGGCTTATATCTGTATCCAGATTGTTCACAGACCTTTAAGTCTCTTTTATCTTTTCTCATATTTTTCCACCCTTTATAAAATTTACAGTATAGCTTGGATTTTTGTTCAGAAATATCTATGCACCTGATATACACGAAAAATACATTAGACTGATTGGATATGTATGAAGCAACACTGTAAGATGACCTGGTTTATCGTTACATATTGCAATAGATTGGGCGTTGTAAGATCCCTGACTTTTAGTAAATGAAGCTGATTTATAGCCGTGGTACAAAAACATAGGTTTAACTCTCCCACAGCGCCCGGTTCACATTAAACCCGGCCGGAACTTGTCAACCAACATTACAACGCCCCTGTTGGGACCTTCAATTCCACCTCGTTGGATGGTATGGTTGCTTTAGCTGCTATTTGGCTACTACATACTCAAACGCCAAATTTTTTCACGCTCCTTTATAATCCATAAATTCTTTTTAAAACTTTATAGTTATATAATAAACCTATTAATTATATTTGTCAACACCTATTTCAAATAAAATATTTCTTTTCCGTTGACATTATCATTATGCAGTTATATCATATACTCAGGGATAATATGAAAGGAGTGGTTTATTCTTGTCAATGTCTGAAAAAATTCGTATTTTGCTAATAAAACGAAAGACCAATATTTCAGGACTTGCTGAAAAACTTGGTACTTCACAAGGCAATCTTAGCAATAAATTAAAGCGTGATAATTTTTCAGAAAAGGAACTGATTGAAATTGGAAATGCTCTTGATTGTGATTTTATTGGGAGCTTCAAAATGAGAGATACCGGAGACATGGTATAAAGCCATTACGAAAAGGGCTGTCACAAAACAGAAATTTCTATCAAATGTAGCTTACGCTTTCTCAGTATAGCTCAACATTTGACATGAAAATTTCTTTTTGTGAAAGCCCTTTTTATTCAGAAAAAACGCACTACCTCAAATGGCAGTGCGTTTTATAAGTTCTTTAACCATATAGCCTCATGTTAATAAGCAAGCAAAATTCTCGTTGAACACTTGGGTATCACTTTTTACCCAATCAGCTACCCATTCTATACCCAAAACAGCATGATATTCTATGATATTTTACGATAGTTTATGAAAGCTGCAAATCTCCTATTGAGCCTAATAAACAAAGGGAATACGGTGTTTTTCGTTGTCTCAGAAGTTCCAGATTAGTTTCCCATCTGCTTAGCAACTTCCTCAGCAAAATTCTCTTCCTTCTTCTCAAGGCCTTCACCAGTCTCGAAACGAACGAATTTTTTAACTGCAACTTTAGCGCCGTTTGCTTTGGCTACTTCTGCTACATACTGTGCTACTGTCTGTTTTCCGTCCTCAGCTTTTACATAAACCTGATCAAGTAAGCAGATCTCTTTTAATTCTTTATTGATACGTCCTCTAACCATTCCCTCGATGATCTTATCATTCGCGTCCGGCTTCTCGTTCTTAGCTGCTGCTGTAAGAATCTCTGTCTCTTTCTCCAGGTAATCAGCGTCAACTTCATCTCTGTTTGTGAATAATGGTTTTAATGCTGCTGCCTGCATTGCCACGTTCTTAGCCATTACTTTCAGCTCGTCATTAACCACGTCTGTCTCTACGTCAACTAAAACACCGATCTTTCCGCCTGCATGGATATAGGAAGCAATGAAACCGTTAGCCTCTTCCACCTGTGTAAATCTTCTGATCTTCATGTTCTCGCCGATGATGGAGATCTGGGAGGAAAGTGCTTCTGCAACTGTTAAGGACTGATCCTTCTCCCACTTCTCATTTAAGAAAGCATCGATATCTGCCGCTGTTGTGTTAAGAGCCTGTGCTGCAACGTCTGCAACGTAGGTCTGGAACTTTTCGTTCTTTGCCACGAAGTCTGTCTCAGCGTTAACCTCTACGACAACCGCCTTCTTCTCGTCAGCTGATAATGCTGTAGCTACGATACCTTCGGCTGCGATACGTCCGGCCTTCTTAGCTGCGCCTGCAAGTCCTTTTTCTCTTAAGAACTCTACTGCTTTATCCATGTCGCCTTCTGTTGCTGCAAGAGCTTTCTTGCAATCCATCATTCCGGCGCCTGTCATCTCACGTAATTCTTTTACCATTGCTGCTGTAACTGCTGCCATTTTAAAATCCCTCCGTATAGTTTTGATTATGCCTGAGCTGCCTCTTCTGCAACGTCTTCACCTTCGAATACAGGAGCTTCCGCTTCGCCCTGTCTTGCTTCGATAACAGCGTCTGCCATTCTGGAAACGATTAATTTTACGGCTCTGATAGCATCGTCGTTACCCGGGATTACATAATCAAGCTCTTCCGGATCACAGTTTGTGTCGATGATACCGATTAACGGAATACCAAGTGTATGAGCTTCCTGTACGCAGATTCTCTCTTTCTTAGGATCTACTACGAAGATAGCATCCGGAACTCTCTTCATCTCTTTGATACCGCCAAGGTTCTTCTCAAGTTTCTCCCACTCTTTCTTGAGTGCGATAACTTCTTTCTTAGGAAGAACGTCGAATGTTCCGTCTTCTGCCATTGTCTCGATCTGTTTTAATCTGCCGATACGGCTCTGGATGGTCTTGAAGTTTGTAAGCATACCGCCTAACCATCTCTCATTAACGTAGAACATACCGCATCTCTCAGCTTCTGTCTTGATAGCGTCCTGAGCCTGTTTCTTTGTTCCTACGAACAGGATTGTGCCGCCGTCTGCTGCGATGTCTGCTACTGCTTTGTAAGCTTCGTCAACTAAACCTACAGATTTCTGTAAGTCGATGATATGGATACCATTTCTCTCTGTGTAGATGTACGGAGCCATCTTAGGGTTCCATCTTCTTGTCTGGTGACCAAAATGTACACCAGCTTCCAGTAACTGCTTCATTGAAATAACGCTCATGTTTCTTTCCTCCATTTGGTTTTATTCTTCCGCCGTCATCTTTGCTTCCGCGGGGACTCCATAGATTGGAGCACCGTCCTTGAGAATCCGTCCGGCGTGATTTTTTAGCCTTTATACTATAGCACAGGCGACATTATTGTGCAAGCTTTTTACACGAATTTTCAAATATAATGTTTATTTCGAGAAATTCTCATATCTTACTCTTTCAAAACAGGCCAAATCCCTGCCCCGTCACTCACAAAAACGACATCCCGGTTGACGGTAGTATAAACCTGAGTCCCATTTTCTTTAAATGCCTCTCTTATCTCATTCTCCGGCTCCTGTGCCGTCACTACTGCGTATTCCGGCTTTAAAGCTTCGATTAATTCAACGCCCCGTTTGGAATTTCTTCCATGGTGGGCCGTCTTGTATACATCGATTGCGGGAAGATCCAGCTTAAGCAGTTCACCAAGCCGCTCTTTTTCCGCATCTCCTGCATAAAACAGGTGAATATCCCCGTGCTTCACCAGCACGGCCAGAGAGTAATCATTGGATTTATTATAATGGAACTTCTCCGGAGGAAAGACACGGATATCCAGTTCCCCATAGGTAAACAGGCGGTCTCTGGGCATCGTTTCCACCGGGATGCGTTTCTCCTCAAGTCTGGCAAGCAGCTCCTGATAAAGCGGTTTTTCACCTTCAAAATAAGGCGCAAGAACCTGGACTACGGGAATCTGGTCCAGAAGATAGGATGCACCGCCGATATGGTCCTTGTCGGGATGCGTAAGTATCAGGCAGTTTATTTTTTCCACTTTATTATCTTTAAGAAGCTCCAGAATGTGGGGCGCATCTTCCTCCTCCCCCGTATCAATCACAACACAGGTATCTCCGCTTAGAAGGATGGAACAGTCCGCATCCTCTTTCGTACCGGCAAACAGAAACTTCGCCTCCCGCGTAACCTCCCTGTTTTCCAGCATATACCATCCAGCCAGAAGCGCTGCACACAATGCGCATACTCCGGCGGCCCGTAATAGGAAAACGGAAATCTTACGAATATTTTTCATTTAAAACCTCCGTGAACACTCATATCAATGGCTCATTTAAAATTTGAGAATATCAGCCTGCCAAAATCCGTCAGGTCATTGGACGTCCATCCGCTGTATTTATCACAGCTGCTTCGGATCATGCTGTGCGCTTCCTCTTTATTGCCAAGCGCCCAGGCGGTCCAGCTGATCCGGTGTTCTTTCATATAATCAATGAATGGCTTTGCATTCTCCTGATATGTTACTGCTTCATTATCGTACTCCCCGCTCTTTAGGACGGCTTCTTCCTCCGCCGATGTCCCCCATTCACTGACAAAGACGGGAATCCCCTGTGCCACAACCGATTCAAGCAGCGCATTTTCACAAGGTTTTTCCTCCGTAACATCAATATAGCGGTGCATCGTGTACATGATATTATCATATTTCAAAGGCTGCTTTGACGGTCCGGTAAAATCGGTACAGTAATTGGGCGTTCCCACCAGTATCACTGCTTCCGGAGCATTGGCTCTGATTACAGGAATGATCTGCTCCGCATATTCGACAATATCATCCCAGTCCGTATCCCCATTCGGCTCATTGCAAATCTCGTAAAGAATTGCAGGATTGCCGCTGTAGTGGCTGCTTATCTCAGCGAAAAATTCCTTTGCCTCTTCTGCATATTCATTCGGATCACTGTCCTTTAGAATATGCCAGTCCACTATCACATACATATCCGCCGCCAGGGCGCTCTCTATTCCCATATATAAGTAATTAAGGCTCTGAACAGGCGCTTCAATGTATGCATTCTCCGGTTCCGTGTACACGGCAATTCTCTGCACATTCGCTCCATACTCCGCCAATGTCTTCATCGCGCTGCCGTTTAAATACCGGGGATACCATGTTATTCCATGGCTGCTGGTTCCGCGCAGGACCATGGGACTGCCCTGCTCATCCGTCAGAACCGGGCCATTTACGTGAAGAGCGCCGTGGGCGCTGACTCCCGCCCCCGCAGTTTTTTCCCCCGTATCATCTGAAAAGCCGCAGCCGGCCAGTCCCGCAATGGCGGCTATACTGCCAAGAAACAATATGCGTCTTAAATATCTCATGGTTTATTCTCCATTCCAAAAGGAAATGCCTGCCCGCTCAGATTTTCGGGATAAAGAGCCAGCAGCACATAATCGTAATGATTTTCTTCCAGAAACTTTGATAGCTTTTCCTCATCCGTCTGAAGCGTCCATAACATATCAACCTGCGAAAAAGACTGGGCCAGAAAAGCTCCGACCGGCGTTGCGTAGGAATCTCTGAGCAGAAGAATCTTCGGTCCGGAATCCATTTCGAGATTTCGGATTGAGACGTATTCATCCACTCCATTGTGAAGATAGACACGCTCTGCCTTTCCATTATAGACATTCTCAAGCCCTGGGCCATTCTCCTCCAAATCTAAAAGCGCATCCTTAAAGCTTCCCTGATACGTTTTATATTCCCCTGTCATTCCCCGTTTCAGAGAATACTCACCAGGTGTTTTTGGATAAATCACCGTATAATCCTCGGTTCCTCCGGCATATATCAGCCCCGTCTCCCGCCCCTGGGAACCCAGCATATACCCCGGAAGCGTTACCTGTTCATATTGAGCAAGATCCTTAAGCTTACCGTCCGGATCCAGGGAAACTCCGAACGACTGCTCCATCCACTGAAGAATATTTTTGTATCCTTCAAAAGCTGCCCTGGGTGTCCAGTGGTGATCCGTTCGGAAAAATGCCTCCTGCTGCGTAAGCCCGTTTGTCTCACAAAGAGTTTCCAAATCCAGGAGGGGAACCTTATAATACCGGAGCCATGCCGCGAAATCTCCCGCCACCTCCGTATAATCATTGTAAGGCAATCCATAATAGCCTTCCTTTTCTTCCGGCACTTTCATCGGGAAAATCACGGCGCCCATCTTTGTCCCGCGGGCGCTCAGTTCATCCTGCAGCCTCCGGGTTCTGACAGCCAGTTCCTTCTGATCATCCCCAAAGCCGTTCCAGAAATTCGCTCCGTAGAGCATCCCGTCTTTTCCTTTCAAATTGGTAAAAGCGTTTTCTTCCTTCTTTCCCATAAGCACCTGAAGAGCGCCGTAACCTTCAATCAGAGGATAGCGAAAAAGCAGCTCTTCGCTCATCTCCTCCTCTATCCCCCTTACCGCCTGTTTGGGATTGTGCCATCCCTCCCTGTTTTCTTTGAGCTCTTCCAGCAGTACAGGGCCATGAAAGAATATGTTAAATCCTGAAAATAAGAACAGGGATATTATAAACAGCACAGAAAAAATATGTTTTCCTTTTTTTACGTCTTCTTCCATACCTCTCCTTTCTTAAATCAGAAATTAAAGTAAATAAAAGGATTGTATCCGCTCTTGGATATATAAAGCACAGCTGCCGCAAATACGGTCATCATCCCGGCCGGATACACCACCCATGCCAGTTTCGGATACCGTTTGAACAGGCGTGTGCCTGCCGTCTTTGCAGCAGGCGTGCACAGTAGGATTCCAATTCCCCACTGCCATGCATATTCCTTCAGAAACATCCAGGTATACGGACTGAAAAATCCGTTTTGGTTCATCCAGAACATATTTCCCATATACTCCTTAAGCTGGTAAAAGCTTTCACACCTAAACAGCACCCAGCCGAGATTAACCGCCAGAAGGACGTACAGATGTCTCCAGGCCGTTTTTCCCTCTCTTTTCTCGAACTCGAACAGGCGCTCCAATACCAGGAATGCAAAATTGAGCAGTCCCCAAAACAGAAAATTCCACGCTGCCCCATGCCACATGCCCGTTAAAATCCATACAATCAGCATGTTGTGGATCAGCCTGCTCTTGCTGTCCACCCGAGAACCTCCCAGCGGTATATAGACGTATTCCCTGAACCAGGCGCCCAGTGAAATATGCCACCGTCTCCAGAATTCCCCTATGGAGCGGGAAATGTAGGGATAGGAAAAGTTCTCTTCGAAACGGAAGCCGAACATTCTGCCAAGGCCGATTGCCATATCCGAATAGGCGGAAAAGTCAAAAAAGATTTGAAGCGTATAGGCAAAAGATCCCAGCCATGCGAGAGTCACAGGGACTGCCATGAACCTGTGCCCCGCATTAGTCATCGAGAATATGTTATCTGCTATCACCGCAAAGGAGTTTGCCAGAATCAGCTTTTTCGCCAGCCCCTGTACAAAGCGCACACATCCTGAAGAAAATAAATCCCATGTGTGGGTCCGGTGATGTATCTGCTGCTCCACCGTGCAGTACCGGACAATCGGCCCTGCGACAAGCTGCGGAAAAAATGAGATATACAAAGTCACATTCAGCAAATTTTTCTGAACCGGAGCGGTACGGCGGTAAACATCAATCACATAGCTGAGCGCCTGAAACGTAAAAAACGAAATTCCAATCGGAAGTGCAAGCGGCAACGTAAGCCCGGTTCCAAATCCCAGGATATCATCCAAAACAGATATCACAAAGTTCCAATATTTAAACAGAAACAAGATTCCCAGATTGCCTGCGCACCCAATCACCAGCCATATTCTGTCTGCATTTCTCCATTTGGAAAGCGCCAGGGCAACCGCCCAGTTAAAAACGCAGGATCCGATTAAAAGCAGGATATAATAAGGCTCTCCCCATCCATAAAAGAACAGGCTGGCCGCCAGGAGAAAGATATTTCTTAGCCTGATACTGAACCTGCATACCGTATAGTACAAAAGCAGCACGATTGGCAGGAAATAAAATAAAAATGCAATACTGGAGAAAACCAAAATTGTTTACCTCTTTCAACTAACTTTATTTTCTTTTGCTTCTGACAGGGCAAATAACTGTTCAAACGCATCGCAAAAAAGCAGTTCTTTCCAGTTATCCAGATAATACAGTCCGGCCTTTTGGCCTGTCTTTACACATTTCATTACTGTTTCCGTACCCGGAATCCGAAGCTCCATCTTATCCGGAAGCTCTCCCGAAGCTTCAACCAGGAGATATTCATAATTGCAGTTAAGCACCCGGATGCTTTTCCCGTCCGCAGTCTCCATCGTCCGGTTCAGTTCAATCCTCGGAAGCTGGCGTTTTGAATTTTTTGTGTGTGCGGAACGTCTCTGGACATTCAGGAATATATCATCAATCATGCTCACCGACGGACTCATCGTCTTTGCCAGACTGTGATCGCGGTCATACAGAATCTGGAAGTATTCGTCCTTATCCGTTCCATCCATGCCGGTAATTTGGATTCCGTACTTCCATTTATCCCCCTTCTTCTGCACATGGACGCATTTTGCATCCAGTTTGGCTTTATATCGATCCGTTTTGATTTTTATGCTCATCTGCTCTTCCCCATGGGGCATGTAGATGGATTTATCACACAGCACCGCAAGTCCTGTCTCGGAAAAATCGCAGGTCAGTCCGTAATATTGTTTTCCCTGATATGAAATCTCGACCGGAACCTCGGCATAAAAGCGGTCCGTAGTCCGCAGATTACGGCGCCCGGACATGAAAAACAGTGCCATAATCAGATGCTGGGCGTTTAGAACAAGCCAATAGATAATAACGGCCGCCCCGTAGTTTTGTGTCCGCAGCGCGCCGGCCACTGCCATAACCAGCGCCACCGCGTCAAATACCAGCAGAATCATCTGCGGAATTGCCAGCATGATATCTGACCTTCTGACGATATCGCGCCTCTTGCTGGTGACATTGAATTTTTTTTGCCGGATGAACAGAGTTTCCAGCAGAACCGGGATTATCATATAGGGAAAAATAACCGTATCCACAGTATTGCTCCACCGCTTATTCCTGATTGCTCCTGATGTCACCTTCAGCGCCTGGTTATACAGGACATAGGAGGGCAGCCAGATAAAAATCAATTCTTTCAGACTGCAGATAACGACCGGAATGCCAAACAATATGAATAATATAGGTGAAACAATATAAATAAACCTTCTGAAAAAGGTCCACCAGTACATCCAGCATGCCAGATAGCTGATTTTGGCATTCAGTTTTATATGGGGATTAAACAGCAGATTCGTGCGGCGCAGTGAGGTAATGCATCCGCGGCCCCAGCGCACGCGCTGCTTAATCAGATTATCAATATCGGTGGGCGCCAGTCCGTGGGCCAATGTCTTGTCTACCGCATAACAGCTGTATCCCTTTGCCTGTATCTTAATTCCTGTCTCGAAGTCTTCCGTAATTGTCCCGGTTGCGATGCCGCCCACCGCTTCCAGGGCCTCCCTGGATATCAGTGTATTGGAGCCTGCATAAATAGGGGCGTTCGCATTGTTCCGTCCCACATTGATCTCGCGGAAGAAGAAGTCCTGTTCATTGGGGATTCTCGATTCGCTGAAGAAATTGTACTGGAACATATCGGGATTATAAAAGCTCTGGGGAGTCTGTATAAAACCGATCTTGTACTTTTCATTCTTCTCCTCCTCTGTACGTTCCTCCCAGGAACCGTCTTTCTTTTTTTTCATACGGGGAAGGAAAATATAGGGGACTGTCTCCATTAAAAAATTGTGGGTCGGTATCATATCCGAATCAAATGTAACAATCCAGGGCGATGTAGTTTTGCCAATGGCGTGGTTTAGATTGCCGGCCTTTGCCTCTTTATTGTCCGCCAGGCCGAAATATCCCACCCGCATTTTTTTCGCCAGCTCCGCCATTTCGGGGCGGTTTCCGTCGTCGCAAATATAAATATGCACCTTACTTTTGTCCGGATAATCCATATGGCGGCAGCCGTTCACTGTTTTATAAAGAAGCTCCGTCTCCTCATTATGCGTTGCAATCAAAATATCCACATCGGGATACCAGCCGAAAGGCACAACCGGCATATCCGGTTCTGATTTTTTTCCCAGTCTGGCAAAATGCTCGGTACCCTCCAGCATGGAAATCGTCTCTGAGACTGCCAGGCAGATACCGCAGATTGTGGCAAGCCATCCATAAACATTGTGATCCGGAATCGTGAAGAAAAGACGCCAGCCTATATAGACAGCCATGCTGATAAGGGCTATCACAATCCATACTTTTTCTTTTGTTCCCTTCTTCTCCTGCTTTGCTATCTTAATCTTTTTTCCCATCTTTACCACCTTCTATCGAAGACCTTCCCTTGCTCTCTGGACCAGAATAATTGACACAAAAAATGCGATGATGAAATAGCTTCCCAGTAACGTGTTGAGAGTATTGTTCTTTTCTTCCTCAACAAAATAATATAAATCCGTAATATTATGATCCAGAAAATTCCCATGCTGCCTGATTGTATCTTTAACTCTTTGCAGTTCATCCTCCCATGTTCCTCTGTTCCTGTCAATCTCAAGTCCAGTCGCTTTTTCTTCGATAAGAGGCATGGGATTGTGATACTCTTTGGACCATCGGCTGATGTCTCTCTCTGCAGGTTTCTCGATAAATCTGGCGGCAGCATCTATCCGGCTTTCAATTGTACTCCTGCTAAGTATAGATTTTCTAAGCTCCTCATACCGTGCAGTCAGTTTTTTTACAAAGTATTGATCCGTAACCAGCTTGTCGAACCAGGGCGCATCCTGTAAAACAATTTCATCTGCCTTCAGCAGTTCTTTTGGGTAATTATCCATAGCCCCGTCGAAATCCCAAAAAGGCCCGATATGTATTTTCCCGTCCCAGTCTTTATACAAGAACGTTGAATTCCAACCGGCGTCATAATTAGTGAAAAACTCGTTTATTATAAAGTAATCCACAAAGGAATCTATATCAAGCAGACTTCTGTACTCCAAAAACTGATTTCTATCGCTGGAATACAGACAATCTTCGACTTTCCTGATATCATTTTGAATAGATGACCATTGCTGTTGTGTTATCCGTTCAGATGACGGATATTCCAAATTAATCCAGTTATACTTGTTTTTATGCTCAGTCGACCAGACCGGCATGTGAAGAACGTCCGGATCCAGGCGGTCCCTGAGCAGGAGATATCCCGAATTTTTATCCAGTTCAAGACGTCCCTCACCTCGTTCGATTTTCTCATACAGTCCGTACAGGCCCATATATTCATACTTATCACCCTTTTTTAATACCATCTCACAGAACCGTATATCAGGTGTATATGCTGAGATTTCACCCGCCGTATTCATTGAAATATAGTTTCTCAAATAACTTTTATCTAACTGTGTTCCGTTAAGTATCCAGGTATCCGAAGCCGTCATTCCCAGCATCCCCACTATATTGGGTTCTTCATCCTCTGTCAGTAGTTTTATCAGGTACTGTTTTTTTGGATAGGTTTGTGAAGAGGATGTATTCCCCCGTATTTTCATTTTTCCATAAGACACTTCCGACGGGACGTCACCCAGATGGTTAACCATATTCTCGTTGTCTATTAAAGAAATTTGCATTTTCACATAGGGATCAACTCCATCCGTATACCGGAATGATTGTGATTCACTGTCAAAATATTTATAATTCACAATCTCCTCTCCACCCGTATCGATGATAACAAGGGGCAGGTGTGAGGTGAAGCTTTCGTCCACCATATAATCCTCAGGAATTGTATCACTGCCCAGCGTCGGATCCGCGCCTGCTGCCAGCTCATGATGCCAAATCCGGTCTTCCTTTTTATCGACCTCCTGGTATTTCCAGAAACCGAACACAGCACAAACCGATATCCCGAACAGAATTATGGCAGTCGCCGCTTTCCATTTTGCGCCCATTTTAAATCACTCTTTCTTTTTCCCTGTCTTTTTTCATCCGGCTCATCCTTTGCCTTATGACGAAATCTCATCATTCTGTCCCACAAGATTCACTTCCGTCACCTTTTCCAGTTCCAGAAGCTTCCGGCTCAGCTTTTCATTCTGCCATACCTGCACCTGCTTCTCCGACAGTTCATAGATATATTCCACCATGTCCCTTCCCTGGTTCTTAACACAGAGGCGGGCCTTTCCTTTTAACGGTTCCTGAATGGAGGTCTCAACTTCTTCCGATAATCCCCCAAGGCCGCGGACAATGAGCAGATATCTCGTATTGGCGCGCACTCCGCCGATTGCCAGCATAAGCAGGAATATGGTAACGCTTCCGATGGATGCCGTAACAAAATCAGAAATTCCGCAGCAGATTCCCACTGCGATACACCAGAAAATATAGGCTGCATCCCTGGAATCTTTAATCGCCGTACGGAACCTCACAATCGACAAAGCGCCGACCATGCCAAGTGACAGCGCCACATTATTGCCGATTACACACATTACCATCGTTGTGACAATGGTAAGCATCCAAAGCGATACATTAAAGCGGCCGTTATAAACAGCTCCCGAGTGTGAAAAACGGTATGACAAAAATATAATAAAACCTATCACCAGAGCGCTGAAAAAATTAATCAGAAGCTCCTGCACACTCAGGCTGCCCGCATGGTTTGTTATGTAATATAAAAGATCCTCATTCATGACATAGTTCCTCCTAATCCAAAATATCTCGATGCCGTATATTTGCTGCTTGCCGTCTCCGTCAGCTCGAAAGATGAAAGCGCCGTTCTGATATAATCAAGCAGGAAATGATTATATTTCACTTCCAGTGTAATCCGTCCCGGTTCCGTGACCGGGTAATATGACACGGACTCCTGAAACAGGTTAAACTGCCCTTCCTGCGCCGATACGCCGCTGTCCAATGTAATCCTGATATCATTGGTCGGAACCGTAAATGCCAGCCTGCTGTACTTGACAATGCATTTGGGCCGGTAGACCTCCTCCGTCATCATCGCGTAAAACTGCTTTGGAAGATCCCCGTCATAGTCCAGCAGACACCGGTAATCTCCCCTTATCAGCTTTTCTGCATCCGTCTTTGAAAGGAGCAGACTCTGCTTTCTCTGTTTGGAGCCTTGCTTCCGCTTCCATTCCAGCTTTACGATACCGTCGTCCCCATAGCTCCTCAGGCGGATTTTCTTTCTGAATTCTAATCCGCTGCCCTTTTCCATATAGTCCCTATTGTACAATGAATCAAAATATAATGATTTAACAATATATGGTTTGGCATTTTCACAGTTTCCATCGAGCGGAAGCAAATATGACAGCCTGGCCGTTATCTGGCCTGCCGTGAGAGGGGAAACCGTGTACTTTTTTTCCGTACGCAGAACATCCAGGAATTCCGACATTGACTAAACCTTCCTTTCAATAAATTAATTATGTCAAATTACTATACCAAATTGTAACGTTGATGTAAAGTTCCCGTAAATTATTATTTCAATTGTTACTATAAATTGGGATATTTGTTTCCTGAACCGGTGGAGGGCATGAATTTTCAAACTTATAATAGAAAAAAGGCGGCAAAGAATATTTTGCCGCCTGTACCAATCACTTATTTACTTGAAAAAATTATGGTGGATTTCTGTTATTCCTCTTCCTTTTCCTGGTACAGATAGAGCCAAGGCGCTTCCACCTGAAGGTTCCCGAACTCGTTTCTGCCGTACTCTTCCCTCTTTCTTCCTTTTCCCACCCGGATCAGCCGGTCGGCGAGAGCCAGGGAATCGGCAAGGTTAACCGCCAGTATCACCACGGCTATCCCTTTATCCAGAAACCGTTCCAGAAGTTCCCAAACATGGATGCGGATTGAGACCTCCGCTCTTTTAAACGGCTGTACGCAGAAAACGACTTTAGGATTCTGCACAAGAATTCTCATATAGATCAGATCATACTTTTGTTTGTGTGACAGCTCCTCCACTCTCAGGTCAAAGACTTCTTCACCGAGGAGTTCCGCATATTCCTGCCGCAGGCTTTTTTTAATCTTATTCGTGAGCCATACGTCATGAAAGCGGTGGTCGAGTGTAAAGCAGAGGTTATCCAGATAGCTTAAATTGGAGAACAGCATTGTCTGCACCGGCACCTCCTGGATTATGGCAATTCTGCGGTCCGGTTTCTGCCTTAACTCCACATCTCCTATCCTGATATGTCCCTGCTCCGCTTTTTTTTCCCCTGACAGCACCATCAGCAGATCCGGAAGGAAACGGTTATCTAAATCCTGAAGGACAAGACATTCCCCCGGCGCTACACTAAAGCTCAAATGCTTCACCTCTCCGAAGCATAAATCCTCTGCCTGAAAAGCTGTCTCCTGTTTCAGCGGTTTCCCCGCTTTTTTGGCAATCTGTTCGCTGACGCGTCTGTCAAAACCCTCGGACCAGCGGTACATATAAGTGTCGGGCACATGCTCCGATAAAAGAAAGTATTTGATTATCTGTCCATCCTTCATCACCGCCGTACGGTCGCATATCTGCTTTACCTCTTCATAGTGAGGCGCAATATAAAGAAACGCCATTCCCTTGTCTGCATAATGACGGAGAATCCGGTGAAGCTTCTGCAGCTCCATATCACTGAGAAAGGAGCTGATATCATCCAGGACAACAAGGTAATTTCCTGCCACAACCGCCTTTAAAAGCTCCACGACAAAACGCTCAAAGGGGGACAGCTCCTCAATGCAGGCATCGGCGTCAATGTCCATCTCTATATCCTCCAGAAACGGCAGAAGCTGCTGCCGGAGGATTTTCGGCTGCATCAGGCGTTTCCGGAAGCCGGGGCGCAGCACAAAAATATTGTCGGCCACCGTCAGCCCCTCCGCCAGACAGCTTTTGTTCTGAATTACGCTGATCCGGTTCATCGAAGAGTCGGAATACCGCCAGTGGTTAACCTGCTTTTCATGGTAATAAACGTACCCGTAATGAAGCGGCAGATTCTGTCTGAGAAGTTTGATAAGAGCGGAGATTCCATGACGGTTCACAGGCATCAGTCCCATAATCTCACCGGCCCAGATAGACATGCTGAAATTCTCCAGCTGTGTTACTCCCTGTTCCCGGTAAGTGACACGCTCCATTCTCAATGTTTCTTCTCTCATTTCAATGCCTCTTTATTTTTGATGTCCCTGTCGCTTGTAATTGCGGGAAGAGAAATTTCCACATCCGTACCTATTCCGGGCATGGAAAATACATGGAGTCCGTATTCTTCGCCAAACAGAAGATGGATTCTGTTATTAACATTTACAAGGGCAATCCCTCCCTTGGTTTCCGTATTCTGTGAGGCAAAGGCCCTGCCGCTCTTCTCCAGCCTCTCATTCATCCTGGCCAGCGATGCCTCGTCCATTCCGACCCCGTCATCTGAGATGCGGATCAGCAGCCGCTTGCCGCTGCGCTCCAGCCGGATGGTGAGGTGCCCGCTTCCGATTTTACACTCCGTACCGTGGATAATACTGTTTTCCAGGATTGGCTGCATCGTAAGCTTAGGTAGGCGGCAGCAGTATATCTCGTCTCTGTCGTCGGGATCGCACTCTATCGAAAGGCTCAGGCGTGTTCCGAACCGGTACTGCTGGATTCTGAAATATGTTTCACAGTTCTGGATTTCTTCCTCCACCGACACCAGATTTTCGACCTTGCTGATTGTATAACGGAAAAATGTGGCAAGGGCCTCGGTCATCTCCGCCACACTGCCCAGTCCTGCAATCAGCGCTTCACTCCGGATACTCTCAAGCGTGTTATAAAGAAAATGGGGGTTAATCTGATTTTGCAGCGCCAGGTACTGTGCCTGCCGTTTGTTCAGCTTCAGCAGCTCAGAAGAATCCATCATATCATTCATACGCTCAAGCAGGCGGTATCCGGCCGGGGTAGGGGTCACGTCATACAGATCCGAAATTTCCATCGTCGTATAGCCGTCCGTAAACAGCCGCATCATTTTCTCAAACCGCAGATACGGCTTCACCACAAAGTAAAAAGAGGCTCCGATTATCCCGAGAAAGGCCGTAAGTCCCAGGAAAAACGGCCAAAGACTGCCCTCCTCGAAGATAATCATCTTCAGGCAGAAAAGAAGTAAAAACAGAATCAGCAGCGCAGCCGCTGCAGACAGCAAAAAAACTCTGTGTGACAGATACTCTGTGTTCTTCCTATCCAAATCCTGTTCCCTCCTCTGTCTGATTTACTGCAGTCCGGCTATCCGTACAGCTTTCTGTACTCCGCAGGGTTTAAACCGGCCGTTTTGTGGAATGTATGGGTAAAATGCTTGCGGTCGCTGTACCCTACTCTCTCACAAACTTCCGCGACCGGAAGATTTGTCTCCCTCAGCAGCCGTTTTGCCTCATCCATCCTGACGCGTGTCAGATATTTAGCAAATCCTTCCCCTGTCTCTTTTTTGAAGAGAACGCTGAAATAACTGACGCTGAAACCGGCCGCCTCGCAAACGTCTTCCAGGGTAATCGGCTCATGAAAATGCTGCATTACGTATTGTTTTGCCAGTCTGACGGGACGGCCCGCCTCGCTTTTTCTCAGCTCCCCGGTCTCACGCAGCAAAAGCTCCTGAAGCTCCTGAAGCTGTGCGAACAGTTCCTCCACCCGGCAGCACTGGCGGCAGCGGTATTCAAAATCCTGTTTCATTCCTTCCACGTTTCCGACGGCACATCTGGCGATAAAAAGGTGGCCCGCCGCAAGCGCCAGCTCATAAATCTCCCTGCCGCAGATCCCGTGGGTTTCAATGGCCGATTGCCTGAGCATCATGCAGGCTGAGGCTGCCTCCTCCAGACTGAAGGTTTCAATGGCATGTTCCGTCGCCTTTACATATTTATCCAGAAGATTCTGCTTCTCTATTCCCGAACCTACGGGAGTGGCCTCCAGAAGCCGCCCCGGTCCCTCCACAAGGCGTTCCAGCACCGCGCCTCTGGCTTCCTCAAGCGAAGTAACAAGACGGCCGCATTCTCTCACCGCCGTTCCCAGAGAAAGTGTAAATTCTACAGGCCCGTACAGGTTCTTTTTGGCGTCCAGCAGGTTCAGGCATTCTCTCAGGTGCCTTCTCACTTCTCCCCTTTTCGACGATTCATAATTTAAAATGCCGTAGCCCGTATAATCCTGAAAGTAAAGATGGTATTCGGGGCAAACCTCCGACAGCCCGTTTTCAAATATCTCCCTCGCCTTCTCCCGCAAAAGCTCATAGGGAGAGCCGCCGACCTTCCTCACATCACAGTCTATTTTCAGCAGAAAAACCTGATAGGCGTCTCCCTGTATCTGAAAATGGTATGTATCGTGAAGGATTTCCTCCGTCAATTCCGGGGGATTGGGCGACAACAGGTCTTTTACAAGGCTGCTGCGGAGGCGTCTCAGATCCTTCTGGCTGTTCTGATGGCGCTGCGCCATCCCTTCCTCTTTATCAAACCGGGCCTCACAGCGCTCCTTCATCTTCCGGAGCGTATCCATCAGCTCTTCTTTTTTAATCGGTTTCAGTAAATAATTGCCTACACCAAACTGGATCGCGCTCTGTGCATATTCAAAATGAGCATAACCGCTGATAATCACAACTTCAAGCTGCGGTCTCAGTTCCTTGGCCCGCCGGATTAATTCAAGGCCGTCGCATCCCGGCATCCTGATATCCGTGATCAGAATATCAGGCTCCAGAGCCTCCACCAGCTGAAGAGCCTCCAGGCCGTTTTCCGCAGTGCCTGCCACCTCCATTCCCAGTGAGTCCCAATCGGCCAGGGCCTGAACAAGCCGGCAGATCAGCTTCTCATCGTCCGCTATAATTACTCTTATCATACTTGGCCCCTCCCCATATCTGTTCCTGCTGCCATACGCATACGGCTGGCTTCGCGGGCGTGTACCTGGCGCAGATAGATGGTGCTATATCACAGGAATTTACACAGCGCTGCACTGGTACGCCTATGCATTACCGGTGCAAAGATGCATAAGAACCGCCTCCTCAGACGGGATACTGGGAATTCCTCCCGTCACCTGGGTTGAAAGACTGGCCGCGGTGGATGCAAACGCCGCAATAGCCGCCAGCTCTTCCACCGTCAGGCAGTCAGGCTCTTTCCCAGTTTTCAGAAGACGCGCCACGGCGCTTCCTCCAAAAATATCGCCTGCACCGGTTGTATCGATCGGTTTCACAGGCGGGCATACTGCCCGCGCCCCGCCGTTTCTGTTGGCCAGATACGCCCCCTTAGGCCCCAGCGTAATCATTGCCAGCCTGACACCATATTCATTGAGCAGCTTGCCGGCAGCCTCTGTTTCATCTGTGATTCCCCATAAGAATTCGACTTCATCATCGCTTATTTTAACCACATCCGCCCTGGACAGTCCCCACAGTATCTGTTCTCTGGCTTCCTCCCGGGATTTCCAGAGAGGGGGCCGCAGATTAGGGTCAAATGTAATCATCTTTCCCTTTTCCCGTGCATAGGCGACTGCCTTCTGCGTCGTCGTACGGACCGGTTCATCCGTCAGACTCAGCGTACCGAAGTGAAAGACCCAGGCTCCATCAATCAGGCTTAAATCCAGCTCTCCGAATAAAAGCCTGGTATCAGCCCCCGGTTTCCTTGCAAAGCTGAAGGAGCGGTCCCCTTCAGGGCTAAAAGTGACGAAAGCCAGAGTGGTGAACACGGTATCATCCGTCACGATCCCCTTTGTCTCAACTCCCGCATCGGCAAGAGTCCGTACAAGAAGCGTTCCGAATGCATCGCCGCCAACTTTTCCCAAAAATGCGGTCCTTGCACCGTAAGCATTCAGCGCCGCCAGAAAATTCCCCGGCGCCCCGCCCGGATTGGCCTTCATCGTCGGGTATCCTGCCGAATCTGAAGAAAGCGCCGCAAAATCGATTAAAAGTTCTCCAATTGCCGTTACATCATACATGATATTCCCCCATCCGTCCCGTAATCTTGTTCACTAATCAAATTTCTGCACTCTTCCTCAAGCGCCTCAATCTCCCGGCTTCCTTCGGCGATACAGAAACGTATCTCATTAATATGCTTTTCAAAAGGAGCCAGCAGCCTGGTTCTGCCCGCCCTTCCGTCAAATCCGCAGTTGGCCGGCTCGAGCGCCATTGCATAGTCGCCGGAAGCGCAGCTCTTCCACTGAGCCATAAGCGGAATCTTCTTAACGTTCCATCTGATACATAAAGCCAGCTCCCTGTCATCATTTACAAATGCTCCGAATGTATTGCCTTCACGATCCGACGCCAGACTGTACTGGAACACCTGCTCCGCCTGTCCGTCCTCCGCCTGTCCCATGGAAAGCCGGCCGGCCATTCCTTTTTGCGCTTCCCCGTCTCTCGGAATACAGGAAACTTCCGGGAGAATCAGTCTGCTTTCCGGCGTCAGAAAAGGATAGCCGGCATTGCAGTGATATAAAAAGCATAAAGGCTCCGGTTTAAAGCCCTGATTTTCAATCTCATCATGAAACAGAATCTCATTGGAGCCATATACCGTCTCCACCGTCCTTCTGAGGATCATGTTTTCCCCAAAAATTTCAGCCTGACGCATCTCACCCGTCACGCGGATTCTGTATTGATCCCCGTCAAAAAATGAATCCATGCCAATCTTTTCAGCGGGAGTTGTCCTGATTCTTCCATGCGTCGGATACTCCACCCCGTCAACCGTCCTGTACCCATGGACATGATCCAGGCCGCAGGTAAACATTGCTCCGCCCATAATGGAACGTACCGCCTCCCTGCCTGCCGTATCATAGGGATTCCTCCCCTGAAGCCCCGGCTTTGACAGAAAGCTCATATTAAGCCCTTTATAACGGATCCAGGCCGGATCCAGACATTTATCAAGCATCAGCAAAAACTCCAGCGGCCCGTTCTGTACCAGGGCGCACCTGAGTCCGGAGGCTCTTCCATCCTGGTATTCAATCCGGCGCACCCCTGCCGCCTGTTCCAGGCTGCCGCAGAAGCGCAGCAATTCCTTCTTGTCAGCCATTCAGCTATTCCTTCCCCTGTTATTTTGCTGCCGGATATTCCGTGCAGAGCAGACGGTAGGGAGCTTCGTCCTCTTCGATTTTCGGGAAACGGCCCATCTCCTCATAAAAACGGTTATCCGTATTATCATCGTTGCACTGGCTTACCTCTCCCAGAAGGACAGCCCCCGTTCCTTTTTCCACTTCAAAATCGTGATACATATAAGGATAAATCGTGATGCTCTCCCCCGGAGTCAGGCGCACCTGCGTACCGGCCGGAACCACAAGCTCTCTGCCGTCAATATGCACATGGACGTCATTCACTTTGTCCAGATCTTCTTCCGGTGTCGAATTATAGACGCGGATCAGAACATTGCCGCCGCCCCTGTTAATGATATCTTCCATCTTAGACCAGTGGAAATGCATCGGAGAATACTGCCCGTCCCTGATATACAGCAGCTTCTCTGCATAGGTCTTTGTATATTTGCCGTTCATTTTCAGGTTTCCGTTGCGGATGGTAATCAAAGAAAAGCCTGTCTTTTCAAAATTCCCCAGGCCGTAATCCGTGATATCCCATCCCAGCATGTTGTCACGGATTTCATCGTAATCATGTCCCTTCTCCTCCCACTCCTGCGGTGTGAAGCTGCAGAAAGGCGGAACTGCAAAGCGGTACTCCTTCACCATTTCTTCCATCTCTTTTAATGCTGCATTAATCTCACTGCGTTTCATCGTTAACCCCTCCTTTTTTTAATCATATCATGTACGATATTACAATTCAACAAAAACGCCGAGCCTGAGGTCCGGCGTTTTATTATTACTGTTCACACGGTTGTGTACTGTTATTTTTTAAGTACGGAAACACCTGTATCCTTAACCTCGCCGCCGAGGGAATTTCCTTCAAGCGCCTGTACACAGGCCTCTACACCC
>PPYE01320464.1_pt1 | contig 21481 bp, 20 predicted proteins | sample 1559881 | NCBI WGS metagenome assembly PPYE01 (sample SAMN08240022, study PRJNA423297) | Human gut metagenome, whole genome shotgun sequencing project.
CTTCACAAAACCGGGAAACATAAAGCGAACCGTCATCCTTCATCCGCCATCTGGCATAGTCTTCTGGTGTCCTAAATTCCGAAAGGATCCGATAATGATCCAGGTCGTTTATAACACCAACGGCTTCATCCAGGCTGCGGGGACATTCCGCGGTTAACACTGCTTTCAACTTCTCCACGATCTGTTCCGTGCCGTCCAAAACCTTTTCTTTTAAAAACCAGGCAAACCGGTTCAGTTCTTCTATCTCACTCCCTACCGGAAGATAATGACGCAGTTCATCCAGCGGTCCGCCGTACTGATTCCATTGACATTCGGAAAACTCCTGTATCCCCAATTCCTTTTTTGCCAGCTCCATTTTTCCTTCATCTGCCGGGATTGCCAGGGAAACGTTTACCATTCCATTGCGTGAGGGGCGGCGCAGATGAAGCAGAAAAAGCGAATTTTTATCATATCCCGGATCCGGAAGGTAGTTCTGATACACTTCTGTATAAACCGTATCCTCACGTTTTAAGATAAGGCCACTCGGACAATAATCTCCCTTATGATCTGCAAAGTAGGAATCCCGGATGCGTTCAAAATCCAGCATGGGGTACAGCACCTCTGGTATCTCAATCTGTTTTCCCCTGCGTAACAGCTCTGCCGCAGTTCGCCCCGGATCACTGATATCCTCCAACAAATCATAGGAATCCAGGTTATAGGAAAGATTGATAATCTCCTTCAGTGTTCCGGGCGTTTCCAATGTAAGCGCTACGGAAAAAATATCCTGCTCTTTCCTTGTCATATGCCGCAGCCGCGTATCCAGGAAATCCAGTTCCTTCCGTCTCGTCTCATCTCCGTAATCCATTCCTGTAATCATCTCTGACAGCGGCTGAACCGGTGAAACCAGAGAACGGACCGTCACCGGCTGCTTCCTGGCTTTCCCCTCATCCAGGATCTTTTTGGCAACCTCAAAATCTGAAGCCGACATAGGAATTCCCATTTGCTTTGAAACCATATCCCCATAGCCAATCCGGATTTCTAACATTCCACTTCCTCCTTTAAGACAGTCCCTACTCCATGCCGGCTGATTAGGACCGCATGGATAATCAGACGCAGCAGTCCGTCATGGAACAGCTCCGGGTCCCCTAATTCCGATAAGGACACATAAGGTTTTCCAGTACATAATTCTTTCGCCACACAGAACGTTGCATAGCTGTCCAAATCTGCCCCGCGAAGGCGGAATCGGCTGTAGTCAATCGTGCGCTCCTGCACAAATGGCCCGGCCTTTTCCCATAGCCTTTCTTCGCTGCTCAACAAAAACACAGCAGCTGCAAATCCCGGTTCCGTCACAAGCCCAGGATATAAACCGCAACGCATGAGCGCCCGAAACCGCCGCCTGTGTTCCTCGCTTTTAAAAAACATAACCCTTGTCTCCCCTTCCTCCCGGAGCTTCCCTACCCGGACCGTCAAAGCCGATCCTGGCAGCTCCTCTGCCAACAGTCTGAGTAAAATCTGGTAGAATGCTGGAGGCATTTCCTCATCCATTGCGGTATACAGATGGCCGTCCATACCCTGTTCTTTTTCTGCCCTCCATACATTGACATACCGGCAGTTTCCAACTCCCGCTGTCTCTCCAGCCTGCCGGCTCCGGATGATTCCGCTTTTTCGCGGCCTGAACCCTGGCACCTGCTGCATTTCCTGCTCCAACGCTGCAATTGACGTCCCTTTCATAAATCTTACAGTCATGGTTCTCAGTCCTTTCTTTCAAATCGGTGGGATTTTGACATAAAAAAAGCAGCTATGCCCTTATTCCCCAAGACATAACTGCGGTTCTACGGTCTCACCAGCCGTAAACACTTTACTATTTAAGACCGGCTGATTAAATTTCCAGATCTTCTCTCTAACGGAATATCATGGATTCCAATTCATCCAGCCACCCCATGTCCATATCTTCTGCTTTTGAACTGATACATTCCATATGGTATCCCAGTTCTTCCAGTTTGCTCTGGACTCCTTTTACACAGTAGTTGGAATATCCTTCCGCCTCCTGTTCATTTTCATCGTAACAGGAAAATTCATACTCCACCCTTACCTTATAGCTATCCAGAAACCGCAGGGTCAGGTCACTGGTAATATATCCTTTAAGGCGTTCATCATTTAAGAATGCGGTTTGGATGTCATTTTTAATTTTTTCCTTCATCCCTTCATACATCAGGCAGTTACACTCCCTGTCATCAAATCCGGTATGAAAGGTTATGGCTGTGTTCACTGTATAATCTTTCATTTCTGACTCACCATCCTTCTTTGTTGTATTGACTGTATGGATTCCGGTTAACTATCAATCCTCCCATTCACTGTTTCATTGACAGCCCGCCCTGACCAGTCTCCTCGCCTTCCCATTCGGGATGACACGGATGTTCTCCCAGCTGCTGAATCTCCTCTGTCTTTTGTGTCGGCGCCTCGTCCAGAAAACCTCCCAACCGATTCGGAACATAATCAGACAGCCATGTGCCCCCAAATGCTTCATGACTCTTAATTCTCCATATCGCCAGCTTTCCAAGATCGAGTTTCACATCCTCAAACGGAAACAGCAGGTTGGTCAATCCCTCATTACGAAATGACTTCACATTTTTAAACTTTGTGCCCTCCAATAAAATGCCTTCCTGTGTTAACAGTTCGTTGATTCCGTCCACCCACTCCTGCGCATCTCCTCCGCAGCCCTGGAGAATCAGTCCTTCCTGATTTTTCATCCTGCGTAATTCATCGGTTGTGATCTGCATGAAACTCCTCCTTTATTTTTTATGATCTATTAAAAAAGGCCAGCCATTTTTTGATCTGGCTGACCTGAAATTTTACCCCATATCCTCTTTTACCCGTCTCACATCTATGAAAAGGCCAAAAAATCGGGGTCAAAATCGGCCATTTTTTGCCCGATTTTTTCCTCGATTTTTCGCCAAAAACCACTATATCTTGTGGTCAAACCCCTCTATTTTCCTTTCAAACCACAATTCCGCATCATTATTACCGACTCGACATGCCCACTATGCGGAAACATATCACACCCTCTCACCTTCACCACCTCATACCCTCTCTCCGCCAGATACTTCATATCCCGCGCGAGCGTAGCCGAGTCACAGCTGACATAGACCACCCGCTTCGGTCCCATTTTCACGATTGTATCCAGGCAGACCTCATCACAGCCTTTTCTCGGCGGGTCCACGACGATCACATCGGCATATACCTGGTTCTTCTCATATTCCCGGGGCAGTACCTCCTCCGCTTTTCCGACGAAGAACTCCACGTTCTCTATCCCATTAATCCTGGCATTCTCCCGGGCATCATCGATGGCCTGCGGCACGATCTCCACGCCATACACCTTCTTCGCCTTCTGTGCAAGAAATAATGATATGGTACCGATCCCACAATATAAATCCCACACGGTTTCTCCGCCGGTCAGTCCCGCATATTCCAGGGCTGTGGAGTAGAGTTTCTCCGTCTGCACCGGATTTACCTGGTAAAATGACAGCGGGGAAATGCGGTATTTCACTCCGCCGATTGAATCCGTAATATAACCCGGCCCATAAAGGTTGATGACTTCATTTCCAAGTATCACATTGGTCTGATCACGATTTATGTTAACCGATATACTCGTCATTCCCGATATCTTTAACAGCTGCTCAGTCAGCTCATCCTGATGGGGCAGGCTTTTTCCATTGATCACCTGACATACCATCAGTTCGCCGGTATGAAACCCCTTTCGAATCAGGGTATGACGGATTAAGCCTGAATGGGATGCCTCATCGTATGGTCTTATATGGCAGCGTTCCAGATGATTTTTGATTATCTTCAGTATCTCTCTGTTTTCTTCAATCCCCAGCAGGCAATCCCCATTTTCAATGATCGCATGGGTCCGGCCTGCATAAAATCCGGTTATAATCTTACCGTCCTTATCAAGTCCCCAGGGAAACTGTGCCTTATTGCGGTATCTCCATGGCTCGTCCATTCCCATGATAGGCAGCATCGGAACCTCATCAAATCCGCCGATTCGTGTAATATTATTATAGATTTTCCGTTCTTTGTAAGCTAACTGTTCGTTGTAGTCCATTGCCTGGAGCTGACAGCCGCCGCACTGGCGGGCCACCGGGCACCGCGGCGTCACACGGTTTGGCGACGCATTGATGATTTTCTCTAAGCGGGCGAAGCCATAAGACTTTTTTGTCTTCATTACCTTGGCTTCCACCTCGTCTCCAATCACTGCATCCTTCACAAACCAGGTGTAACCATCGGTCTTGCCGATTCCTTCACCTGTATCTCCCATATCCTCTATTGTCACCTGAATCCTGTCATTCTTTTTCCATTCCATATTAATCGTTCTCCCCGATTGTTCTATACGATTCGATTTAATTCCAGCATATATGAATTTCTTTTAGCTAAGTTTTATTCTATCCTCTTTCCTTTCAATACGCAAGAAATATCTCCGTCCCTGCCAAATATCAAAATTACACAGCATCATCATTCTTCCAGATCAGACCTACAAACCAGACCGACAAACCACTGATTCATATCAAAAACGGCTGTATACGAGCGCACTTCATTACGCCCTTACACAACCGTTTCTTAAGATTCTAATTATCAGTTCTTCATCAACTGCTCTATCTATCCGCCAGCCAGGCTTCACCGGCCTACTGCCGCCAATTCGCCCCGGCTTCTTATTTGCTCTTGCCGCCGTTCGCCTTTTCCATGTGAATATTCTTACCCTTGATCTTTACATCCTTCATGGCCTTTAACACTGCATCAGCATTTTCTCTCGGCACTTCTACAAATGTATACTTGTCATACATATCGATGCTTCCGACCATTTTGCCCGGCATGCCTGATTCGCCTGCGATGGCTCCCAGGATGTCACCCGGCTTCACATTCTGGTTCTTTCCGATGTTGATGAACAGACGGGCCATATCCTCACGGCCGCTGTCATACCGGCTGTCGCGGCTGTCGCGGCCGCCGCTGTTTCTGCCTCTTCCGCGTCCGTTACCATTACGGCTTCCTCCGCTGTAATAGCTGTCCAAATCATCGAGAGAGCGTGGTTCTCTTGTGTCGACAATGTCCTCACTCTCTTCGCCCATCATCATCTTTAACAGCGCGGCTGCCAGATCCAGGGAAGTATAATCTTCTTCCAGAAGCTTCTTTTCAAGAATATTGATCATTTCGCTTAAATCGGATTCTTCGATGGTATCCGCCACATTCTCTAAAATCTTATCGACTTTAATGCCTGTCACGTCATTCAGGGAAGGAATCGCCTGAGGAATGATCTTGGTCTTGCAGTAACGCTGAATATCGCGAAGCTTATAAACTTCTTTTCCAACCACAAAGCTGAATGCAATACCCTCGCGGCCAGCACGACCGGTACGGCCGATCCGGTGTACGTAGTACTCGTCATCCTGCGGGAGATCGTAGTTAAATACGGCTTCTACGTCGTCTACGTCAATTCCACGGGCCGCCACATCGGTGGCCACCAGAATATCGGTTCTGCCGTTACGGAAGCTGTTCATAACGCGGTCACGCTGAATCTGCTTCAAATCACCGTGCAGACCTTCCGCGAAATAGCCACGTCCCTGAAGTGCCTGTACCAGTTCGTCCACGCCCTTTTTCGTATTACAGAACACAACGGAAAGCTTTGGTGCGTACATATCTAACAGACGGCACATAACCTCTACCTTTGTCTTCGGCTTTACTTCATAATAATACTGGGTTACCTTCGGAACAGTCAGTTCTTTCTTAACCACCTTCACAGTCACCGGTTCCTTCTGGAACTTGTGCGCAATGTCCGCAATCGCCTGAGGCATGGTAGCGGAAAACATCACAGTCTGGCGCTCCTCCGGAAGCTGGCTTAAAATGGTCTCCATATCCTCTAAGAAGCCCATGTTCAGCATCTCGTCAGCCTCATCCATAACTACGGTATGAATATGGTCAAATTTCACCGTCTTGCGGCGCATATGATCCATCACACGGCCCGGTGTTCCGATGATAATCTGGGTACCATCCTTTAAGGAACGAATCTGTTTTACAATGTCCTGGCCGCCATAAATTGGAAGAACCTTGACACCGTGCATATATTTTGCTAATCTACGGATTTCGTCAGCCACCTGAATTGCAAGCTCTCTGGTGGGACACAGGGCGATCGCCTGGAGTTTCTTGGATTTCGGATCCACTTTCTGTAACAGCGGAATACCAAATGCGGCCGTCTTACCGGTTCCTGTCTGAGCCTGGCCAATAATGTCCCTGCCCTCCATCTGTACCGGAATCGCCTGCGCCTGAATCGGCGAAGCCTCCTCAAATCCCATGTCCGCAACTGCCCGCAGAATTCTTTCGTCTAGCTGTAATTCATCAAATCTCATTGTCTCCATAAATAAATAAGTCCTTTCTAGGCCTGCCGGGTTCACCTGTTGCCGACGGCCGCACACACACTTTTCGCAAAGAAAACGAGAGGTGTCAGGTATACGTTTCAGACCTTCATCCTCTCGTTTCACAAGTTTAAACTATAACAGAAATATTTTTTCATGTCAAGGAGTTTTCTTTATATCCATGATATCCCGGCTATATATTTTTCTGTAACACGCAAATTCCGCGCGCTCTTAAGTAGTTCAGGACCTCCAGCTTTTCCCTCTCTGTCTGAAATGCCCAAACTGGAATATTCAAAAAATACGGACCTTTCGTAAAAATAAATACCTCTTTTTTGCTCTCCACCACCTTGTAAATTGTGGGATAAGTCAGGTTCCACTGTTCCGTATCCGTACAGAGGCTGATTCCCGACCGATCGAAGGAAATTACCTGGCGGCCAGTCCTGTCCGGCACCGTTTTACCGCGTTTTAAGGCTCGTTTTACGCCGCGGTAAATCCATTTCCTGCTGTAAAATATCTGATAAGCTATACCAATAAACAGAATAATAAAAATACCATAAACCGCAGCAGCCACCGGATCTCTGTCCCGTATAAATGATAAGATTCCAACGCCTGTAAGCAGTAACAACGACAGTATCACAGTCATGCTTTCTGGTATTTTAAGCGCATACCTCGTCCGTATCATATAATACTTGCCTGCAGTCAGCACATCCAGCCATTCTGCCTCCTCCTGAATAAATGCAAAGGAATATACCTGTTCTTCAGGGCATATGATCTCCGCCTGCTGGTCCAGAGGATCCATAAAGGCCTCCTGCTGCTGCTTTTCCTGCAGAAAGGCGAGGCAGCAGTCCATTTCGGCTTCGCCGGTGAACGCAGAATCCGGAAGTGTCAGCAGAGTCTTTACCGTCCCAATCCGTTTCATATAAACCAGGATCTGATGCCTCGTTTTTTCCGCATATAAAATGGAGGCGTAAGGATAACAGCTTACGCCTTCCTCCGTACACATCTCAATCCGATGTTCTCCGAACCGTACCAGCTGCCGGTGCATAAGCGGGCCTTTTATGATTCTGAAGTATTGAACCGTTTTAATGAGAACCGTGATTATCACGGCAAAACCAAGCCACAGCCCGATTCCGGCACACAGATCAGTTATCCACCAGAGAATGGATGGGTCATGACCGCCGAGCAGCACAACACCCACGGTGTAGATCAGGGATATTCCGGCAATGATAAGCATGACAGCCTGGATCTTTGACTCCTTCATCCCATCCTTCTTAAGCCTCATATCCGACATCATGCGCAGAATATCCTTTTTTGAAAGCTGAACTTCGAGTTCACGCATCGGCGATACCCCCTATCCTTTCTATTATCGCAGTACTTTATGTATTTCTTTCCTATCGTCCTATCTCTTTCTCTTCAAAATATCTCTTCCATTTCATAGCACCTCTTCCGCCCCATTATATATCATAGAAGAAACTACCGCAAGTCACAAATCCCAACTCTGAAAATCCCCTGTTTTACCTTTGCCCGACAAACAAAATCCAGAACCATCTGAACAAAAAAATTCAGAAAATATTTCCTTGACAAAAATTCTTACTGCATGTTACGATTAGTCCGTAATCGGACTATCAATCTATAAAACGGAGGTCAGCTCAATCATGTACGATATTCTGACAGAACAGCTAAAACACTACACCGTACTCTGGCGGGAAACCAGCGCCCTGTACGAAGAATGGGCCAAAAAACGCGGTCTGTCCTATTATGAACTCCTGGTTATCCTTTCCATCATGGAGCCGGACGGCCCTTGTCTTCAGAAAGACATCTGCACCCACTGGCAGCTTCCGAAACAGACGGTCAACACCATCCTGAAAAACTTTGCCGGGCGCGCCTGGATTACACTTGTGCCTTCGGAGGAAGACCGGCGGGGCAAGGTCATTCTGCTGACTGACGCGGGTCGGTTATTTATGGAAGCCACGGCTTCCGATCTTCAGGCCCATGAAAGGTCCGTCTGGCAAAAGATGGACCAGGAGAATGCCAGAGCACTGTTAGAGAGCACCGCGCTCTATAACAAACTATTTAAGGAGACAGACTCAAATGAAACTGCATAAAGAATTTTTCCACTACGTCATTCCCTCCATGCTGGCCTTTGCGCTGTCGGGCGTCTATGCCATCGCCGATGGTTTTTTCGTCGGCAACGCCCTGGGCGACAGCGCCCTGGCTGCAGTCAATATTGCATACCCGCTGACAGCTTTTTTACAGGCCGTCGGCACCGGAATCGGCATGGGCGGCGCAATACAGTACGCCATCAACGCCGGCACGGAAAATCATAAAAGGGGCCGCCAGTATTTCGGTATGTCTCTCATTATGTTGACCATTTCCGGAATTCTTTTATCCGCGCTGCTGCTGTTAAGCGCCCCTGTGGTCCTCCGCTTTTTTGGAGCGTCTGGCACGATCGGGGAGCTGGCGCAGGAGTACATTCTTTATATTGCTTTTGGAGCCATTTTTCAGGTTCTGGGAACGGGACTCGTCCCCTTCATTCGCAATATGGGAGGCGCGGTTTCGGCCATGGCCGCTATGATCGCAGGTTTTTTAACGAACATATTTCTCGATTACCTGTTCGTATGGCATCTTCCCTTCGGCATGATGGGAGCCGCCGTTGCGACGGTTATTGGACAGGCGGTAACCTTTCTGGTGTGCGTGGCATTTTTCATTGCCAAAAAGAAGAAACCTTTGCTCCGTTTTGGACAAGATGGTACCTTTCTCTTCAAAACGATTCTGAAGGTAGGGCTCTCTCCCTTCGGACTCACATTTTCACCTAATATCACGCTGATCCTGATCAATAAAAGCGCGGCCCTGGTAGGCGGTGCGGCGGCCGTCACCTGCTATGCGCCGGTCAGCTATATTTCCGCCATCATCATCCTCCTGCTTCAGGGTGTCAGTGACGGCTGTCAGCCGCTGATCAGCCGCTCCTATGGTGAGGGCCGTCACGACCGTACAAAGCAGTTCCGTAACCTGGCGTATAGCTTTGCCGCTGCGGTCTCACTCCTGTGTATGGGAGTGCTGTTTCTTCTTCGAGGACAGGCGGCCGCGCTGTTCGGCGCCTCTCCCCAGATTACAGCGCGCGTTGCATATATTCTCCCTGTATTCCTGAGCGGTTACTTATTTGTCAGCATATCCAGGGTGACGACAGCCTATTTCTACGCTACGGACAAAGACTTGCAGGCCTACATTATGATCTATGGCGAAGTAATAATCCTGTTCCTGCTGCTGCTCATATTGCCGCAAATGACAGGGATTGGCGGAACATGGCTCTCAGTACCGGTCTCGCAGCTGGCGGCTATGTGTATCAGTATCTTTCTGATTATGAAGGAAAAGAAAAAGGCGTAAAAATATTTTAATGTAAAATGCTATTGACAAACTGCTTTTTTGCTGTTAGGATGTTCAATAATTTATGAATTATTATATTTTTGAACAATATCTTTATTCCAATGCACACCTTAAGGAGGACAAATCATGAACAAATTGGAGAACATCAGCAGGAAATCAGAGACAGATCACACCATCATACAAACGGAGGCAGGGCAGATCATACCCGCAGAAGAAGAAACCTGGAAGCAGATCTGGACGCGCAAGGGAAGGGCTGAGGGCGGCATAGAGGATCTTCTGGCCTTCGACGGATACGAGCGCACTCAGGTTGATATGGAAGAGGTGGCTGCTGAGATCAGCCGCCGCCTCGATATTCAGAAGGAAGATAAGGTACTGGAGGTCGGATGCGGCGCCGGAGCACTGGCCCAGTATCTGGACTGCGATTATACAGGCATCGACTATTCCCCTACACTTGTCAGACGCCACATCGAGTTGCTGCACAATCCGGTTTTGGTCGGCGAGGCCGCCAATCTGCCGTTTAAAGACAAGACCTTTGACAAGGTCATCTGCTACGGCGTATTTCTTTATTTTGATGATAAGGAATACGCTCAGAGGGCTGCGGAGGAACTGTTACGGGTGGCAAAAAAGAGTGTACTGATCGGAGAGCTTCCCATCCGGTCCCACAGAACGGAGCATTTGCTGTTCGCTCCGGAGGAATTCGGGGGCTGGGATATCAGCGACGGTTTTTACGATCCGTATAGAAAAGACAGGTTCAACACAGCGTTGGCATTCTGACCGGACGCCAGCTTTCTTCCTTATTAGGATCGGGGATCGCCCAATTACCGGTTTTGGTGATTTTACGGCACCTTTCTGTTTTAAGGCACAAAAATGGAGCGTTGTAAAACAGATGGTTACTCCTCTGTTTTACAACGCCCCGTTACATAGATCCAATTCCGGTTAGCAGATTCTATATTCTATTTGACATACTCTATCTCCTGTTCGGCACATCCGATATCCTATTTCATCCGGTAAACCGGATCCGCCGGATATCCGCCGCGGATCTTCTGCATGCCCCGCTGAATGGCATCCTTGGACTGCTTCCAGTCTGCATCACGGTTTAAGTAATCGTATTTTTCAATAAACCAGTCCACATCCGCGGACAGGCGCTCCATGTTGCGCTGCATCACATCAAAGATCATGGGATAAAAGTCCCTGCGTTCGGCGTCGTTTAAATACCGGTCCGCCCCTGCACACAGCTCTGCAAAATGGTGGAGACAGACGCCCTTTCCGTTCTTAACCTTTTCCCGGAAAGCCGCGTCCTTTTTGTACAGATGAAAAAATGTGGCGATATATCGCTCATAGACCTCATGAAAACGGTCGCAGATATAACAGGTCCGCTCCTTTTCGTTCACCCATTTCTCAATGGGATTTCCGCCTTCCCGTTTGCCGGCTTTTCCCGTGATCCGGTCCATCACCGAGGTCTTTCCAGGGGTGTAATCCTTAAACTCGGACTTCATCTCCTGAATCAGCTTCTTATAATACGTCTTTAAAATCCATCCGTTCCCCAGTGCATTGCCATAATCAAACATCTTCTTCTGATGGACCCGGCAGAATCCCGCCTTGTCCGTCGCTTCCCTCGTATCGCTCTCCATATACGAGGCACAGGAACCCAGGACAAAGTCCATTAACTCCTGCTCCGTTTTCCGTTCCACGTAGCAGAATGGACATTCGTCATCCGCATCCATCGCGTCATTCATTGGTATTTCATATAGTTTTTCCTTCATTGTTATCGCCCCGTCTTACACCTTGAACCGGTATCGCATAAGCTATGTCATGTCTAACCGCTTTTAACATTTTACACCCTTTTTCACCTTGTTATCTCTAGGAATTTTCCACATCTTACCTTTTCTTTCCCTTTTATATTTTTCTAGCCGTGTAACTTTCGGTAGTATATGCGGTAGTATGGGAGTCCGATACTACCAAGAGGAAAAGACACAAAATCATACCACTCTTTAGATGGGAAAAGGTGTTTCCTCACCCTTTCCCGATTATTCGCCATCATACCACTTCCAAAATGAATTGGCAAAAATCACTATTTTTTTTCCTCCGATACGCTCCGTCCGAAATGGTGGATTTTCCAAATATTTATATATAAGGCTTTCACTACTATCAGTTATGAGCATTAAATCTTGAGGTGTTAAAAACAGCTTACTTCTCCATTCATTCTGAACATTGTAGGTGGCTTCTGATTTTGCTCCCACGTCTAACCTTTCTAGTCGTTTTTTTCGGGAAGGAAGTACAGTACATGGAACACTTAGCCATGACCAATGACCTTCAACGCATTTTTATGCGCCTACGTGTTAAGCGTACTGACTAACAAAATCTATCTCTATTCTACCCGTAAATGTGGGTGTTGTCAATGCCGCCGCAGGCGTTCATTTTAGCATTGACATAAACAAGAGCGACCAGAATAGAAAGAGGTGGAACGGTTTTATCTGTTCCGCCTTGACTACTTTTTTTGGTATTTGGCAAAATCATTCTTCGATACATCAAAATGAAAAGAACAACCACCGTTGTGCAGTGCAATAAATACCACCCCAGTCACGCCGAACGCAGGCTACTTGTAGCCGTAGTGAGTTATTGCTACAACTTAGCAGATGCTTCTAACATACTTAGTAATGTAACTCGTTGTAGCAATATTAAGGATATGGAGGGATAACACTATGGTATGTCAAATACTAAGGGTCGCAACCTATAAAGCGGGAGCGATTAACTACATTGGTTGGGAAGAACACCGCCAAAAATATACTCATAAAAACAGCGATATTGATGAGAGCAGAAGCCATCTCAATCTAAACAACGGAATGAAAAACAAGTCGCTATATCAAGCATGGAAAAGCCGTCTTGAACAACTAGAAATCAAACTTCCAGTAAAGAAGAATCAAAATGTTATGGAGCAGATGGTGATAACTGCCAGTCCAGAATTTTTCAAAGACCTAGGTTGGGATAAAAATGGAGCTAAAAATTGGACTAACCGAGACATTCCAACCGGAATTAAAAAATATTTTAATGATAGCCTTCGCTTTTGCCATCGTTATATCGGAAAAGAAAATATAATTTCAGCCACAATTCATTTTGACGAAAGCACTCCACATATGCACGTTGATTTTATTCCAATTATTACTGGAAAACAAAAGCGAAAGAGCGTCTACGAGAAAGATAAAGACGGGAAATGCGTCCGTGATGCAAATGGAAACGCCATAAGGGCAAGGGATAGCCACGGGAAGATTATTTATGATTATGTTGATGAACCACCATCAATCAATCGAACTGAATTTTGGTTTGAACGTGGCGGACGGCAGTCATACCGTAAACTTCAAGACAAATTTTATAAGGAAGTTGCCAGCCACTACGGTTTAGAGCGTGGAGAAATCGGCTCCAGCAAAGAGCATAAAGATCAGAGCAAGCACAAAGCCAACATTTTAAATAAAGAAATCAAAGCAAAGCAAGCGGAAATATCGACATTGAATACACTTGAAAAACAATCCGTGCAGGGTCTTACAACTGCTTTACAAAAAAATCCAAATATACTTGGGCATATAAATCAAGCCTTAAAAATTGCCATTGGCGAAGAACCTCCACACCAAAAGATTTCATACACCAGAGAGCATAACCGATAACAGCAAAGGAGATTAAAAATGATAATAGATGATGATAAATTAGAAATATTAGTGCAAAAAGTTCTATCAGATGAACGGGAGCGCATATACAATAGTTGGTTCTGCGAAGGAGATATCGTTACTCCCATATTGGAAATCAAGCAATCACGTTTTCGTAAAAAATCTACTGTTTACATGGATTTAGGCGTATGGGAAAATTTCCAATCGGAAATCAAAGAACTTTTACAAGCCTTATATTATGCACACAAACGATTGGAATATTTTGAAGAGGTACAAAATCAAGAAATTCCAATAACATTTGACGAATACATAAGGAAAAATGTATTTGATTATGATACAGCGGCATTTGAACGAATGAGAAATAAAGTCGAAGAATTGTATTACGTCCAAACAGATGATGAACGATAGACACAAAAAATGCGCCCAATACTGGACGCATTTTTTAGCAACTATCCTACCGCTTCACAAGCTGATATGTATCGCCACCGTATAAATCTTCAATAATGAGTGTATTACCGCTGAAACTATATCGCATATATGGACTGGCAAAGACACCATTTCCGGCATAACTCGGCAAATAGTCTTTCCCAAGGTCGCATTCTACCCAAAATTTATTATTACCTTCATTTGCAATGATACAGATTATTCCACTACCCGCATAAGTTCCGGCTACATCTGGAACTTCGGAACTAATCTGTTCAGTGAATTGTGTTTCTGTAGCCTGCGCTTCTGCATTTTTTGTCTGCACCACACCATCAACTGTCCATGCACCATTTTCATCTACGGTATAGCCATCTGGTGTTGTGGTGCTTGCATACATAAAAGAAGTTCCATCAAAGCAATAACATTCGGATATCCCGTCATTATTTCCATCAATCCATAACCATTCACTCGTCGCAAAATTTCCAGTGCCAGTTTTGTCATAGCGCCAGTCATTACCATCACTCGTCCACTGTCCTGCCAGTGCTGTCATACTCATTGTAAATACTATCATTGCTGTGAATACTACCGTTAAAAACTTTCTTCTCATTGTTCTTTCTCCTTTTTAAACTATAAAATGCAAATCCCCAGCCACGCTTTAGTCATTAGGGTGTTTAAGCCAGTTTTCGAGTTCTTGATGGCTTTCTGCAAGTATTTTTAGCGTATCATTTTGGGCAAATATCAAATAAAAGAGGGATGTTATGATACCGCATAAACCTATAAATATTGCAATAATAAGGTCCTTCATGTTAAATAACTCCTTTAGATTTATATAATGTCTTTACAACATTCCATCGTTATTCCGCAAAGGTATTTTTCATAAAGCAGCGGAACGATTGGTGCACATATGACAGCCATAACGCAAGGTGCAAAGTAAAAAATAAAGACAAGGAATCCAATAATTGTCCCTAATTTCCTAAAAGGCAACACTAACAGTTTTCCGACATAAAACCACGCTTCAGCATAAGTTAGCAGAATTATATTGACAACTACGACTACCATCGACAATGTTTCTAGAAGTTTGTTATCTGCGGTACTGAATTTCATTAATAGTACAGATAACACTGTCAATATAATCGCCGGAACAAAGCATTGCTTAATCTTGTTTAATCTCCTTTCAACTTTTTTCTGACATTCTGTTGCTTGTGTTGAACTTCGGAACTCGTCTACTCCTAACATTTTCGCACTCCTTTAACTTTTTTATACGGAATTTGTCACACAATTCCGCCATGCCAATATTATACCATTTAGAAAATATTTGTCAATTACAAATAATCATTACTGATAAGTATATTTATACTTGTGTTTGATATGCTTGTCATGTGGAGGTGTTCAACTATGATAATTATCACAAACAAAAGAATTAACGAATTACGGATACGATGCGGCATGTCTCAAACCGAACTTGCACAGAAGTTGAATGTTACCCGTTCAAGTGTAAATGCTTGGGAAATGGGTATTTCTGTTCCCTCTGTCCAAAACCTCTTAGAACTTTCTCAAATATTTCACGCATCTGTAGATTACCTAATCGGCACTGTTCCCAATGAATCCGTGTGTCTGGATAACTACAGTGAAGAAGAAAAAGAACTTATATATAGCCTTTTAAAATATTTTGATTCCAAACGTTGACATTAGAAAAGGCTAGATGGAAATCCCCAACTAGCCTTTTTCCTGCTGACGGATAACCGCCTTTACTGATTTTATAGTTCTGATTGAGCAACCTAACTCCTCCGCCAATGATGCGGCGGTGAAATCCATGTGGGATTTTACATACTCATATCGTTGTTGCCTTTTTTCTTGTATGTTAGCACGGTTTTCCGCATAACGCTTTGCATCATAAGACTTGACACTTTTTACCCGCGCCGCTTGTTTTTGTTCGACTGTGTATGCGGAAAATGAATTTTTTATGTCATATTCTTGAAAGTCAAGAAGGGCGGCAATTCGAGCATTTGTATACATATATTGGGTCTTAGAAGCATATGCGTTTCTTACAATCTCCTCTGCTTCATCGAAAAAATCGCGATCTATATATTGTTTGACACGTTCAACGGCGGCTTCTTCCGGCACTAAAATCCTCTTTAAAAAAATCGCCGTTATATGGGTGTATATTGCTCGATGTCCTTTGGGACACCCTTTTCTTCTGGCGGCATAGTTATGCAAATCTCGTAATATCCGTTTATATCTTGATTTTGTAGGCATAGGAAAAGTGTTAATCTTCAATTCCGGATGTACTCCCGTTTTAGATGTGGCTGAATCTGGTTGTATATCTATTTTAGATTTATTTATAGCAGAAACCGTTTTCGCTGTGGTCTGTATGGGTATTGGTGTTGACCTTTTATCTGCTACTTTGATTTTTATAGCTTTCGTTTTCCATGTGCCGTTTTTAATCATGGTCTGCTTGCGCTTTTCTGCCCGTATAAGATTACACGCCTTTATATATGCGTCTATTTCTGATTGAGGGTGTCGAAAGCAATCCAGACGTTTTATATCTATATCTGTTGACGGGTTCAAATGGAACAACCGAGTGGTTTTGATTGCTTCCATGTTTTTGACGTTACGGCTCAATGGGAAACGCAAAACCCTTGATTTATTTCGGCAAGCTATATCGGCTCGGAAATGGGTAATAAGATAGTCTGTGTATAATGCCCGCAACTTTGAATCAGCTTCATTTTTCAAGTCCAATGTGTTTACAATGTAGTATAGGTGTAGCCCATGCCCACTCGAAACCAGCCAGTTCGGAAACATAGCAGAGGTTAGATGGTAAGTGCAGTAAAGATAGTCCTTGATACCTTTTTCGTCCATCTCTGAAAAATCAACACCCTCCACATCATCAATATCTATATAGATGACATTGATGCGGCTGACATTTTTGTCTTTACGCCAACCTTTAAATATCGCCGGTGAATAGTATAAATTCACATCATAATTGAGTAAAGCTGTAAAGCCTTTCAACGCTTCATCAAGTGTTGAAAAAGAAAAATTATAGCTATAGCCTCCAGCGGACGCCATCGCCCAAAGAATGTCACCACCATGTAATTCACAAAAGACATCTTTAAAAAATTCAGCTATGAGCGGATTTGGCTTGACACCGTCTGTCGTTTTTAGCGCAATAAACATATCAAACATAAAGTCAAATTTCTCTGTCCCTTCAATTAGCTGAGGATAATTTTCTATAAAATCAATATATAGTTCTGAATAAACACCCATCATCTTGTCTCCTTTTTTAATATATATTAAAAGTATGAAGCGATATCGCCCAAATGTCAAAGAATTTTACTATTGCTACAGTTAATAAGATTTATGATAATATGAATATGAGAGTATATCTTATTATAGTCAATCGGATTTTTTTGCACCCTTTTGGCATTGGAAAAGCCGAAGCATCTCACTTCGGCTTTAAACATTCTTTTATTTTAAAATATCAAAATCCACAGTTAAACTCTTGTTCCAAAAGTCAATAATTTCCTGCCTGTCTCCTTGATCGTGCCAGTAAGTCTTGGTACTTGTATTGTCCTCTATCACATGACCTGCACAGCCATAAACTTGAAATGGGTTCACTTGACCGCTATTCAGCAGAACACTTATAAAGCTGTGTCTCAAATCATGCAATCGGATAACAGGTAATGGCTCTTGCCCTGCCTTTTCTAATCGTTTATTGATTCTCTTCTGTAATTCCTTAAATCTTCGGCTTACTTTTCCCGGGTGCGGTAAATAGTCAGATACAATATTGGTCTTTGTCAGATACACATATTCACCACATTCAAGTGTCTTTCCTTGAGACCATTCCAACTGTTGTTCCAATGCCAACTGCATAAATTTTTCAAGTACCTCACAAATACAAGTTGTCCGTGTTTTATCCCCTTTTGGCAGCTTTTCTATGAATCCGGTGTTTATCTGCACTCTGGCTACGTCCACCAAAATCTTTTTGTTTTCAAAATCGACCTTGGAATGTCTCAAGCCGCACAACTCTGAACGTCTCATTCCTGCCAAAACCGGAAGTCCAACCATCAAAAGGGTACTTCTATCATCTTCCAGTAAACATTGATTTAAAAGTATATTTATCTGTTCCAGCGTCAAGGGAGTAGCTTCGTATTTTATGATATTTCCATAGTCCGCATCTAAAACCACATTTTCGTTAATACCATACTTTGAAAAATTCTTTTTCATAAACTTCCAGAGGTCAATTAAATGACATTTGTGCTTCTGTATGGTATTGGTACACAAATCCAAATCATTTTGGCAATACAAAAAGTAATTCTCAATTTCAGCCGTGTCCACTCGCTTTAAATCCATGTTGCCAAAATAATTGATGAAGTGGGTGTGTTGGGAGTTTTTTTGTTGCTTATATGAATCGCTCCAATGCTTGTCGCTATCATAATACTTCTCTTTGTAATCTTTGATTACATTCTCGATGTAGACCTTTCCAGTTGCTCCCGTAAGTTTCTTGTGCCTTTTAGCCGCATTATTCTCGCCTAAAATTGCTTTTGCCTCTTTTAACGTGTTTACTACCTTTGTAGTCTTTTTCTGCTTCTCCTTGCGCTTGCCTGTCTTTGGGTCTGTAATGATTTCCCGCCCTAAATCCAGTGAGACAATGTACTTCCCGTCCTTAATACGCTGTTTAATGCCTGCAATTCCTGTCTCTCTTACTTCTTCTTTCCTCATCTTCTGACCTTTCCCTGTGTTCCTATCAGCTTCTACCAATATAACACAGTCCAAAATATTTTGGTAGTTTTTTTGGTAGTATGATGAATGTTTTTCAAAAGCAAGAGTGTGATTTTTCCTTATAAACAAAGGGACTATAGGGTATCTCTATTTCATTTTATACCTTAAACCGGTACCCCACGCCCCAGATCGTCTCGATATACTGCGGCTTCGCCGTATTAAACTCGATCTTCTCGCGGATCTTCTTAATATGAACCGTGACTGTGGCGATATCTCCGATGGATTCCATGTCCCAGATTTTGCTGAACAGCTCTTCCTTGGTAAACACGTGGTTCGGATTCTGTGCCAGGAAGGTCAGCAAATCAAATTCCTTTGTCGTAAAGCTCTTTTCCTCTCCGTTGACCCACACGCGTCTCGCGGTCTTGTCAATCTTCAGGCCGCGGATCTCGACAATCTCATTATCCGGAGTTCCGCTTCCGATCAGTCTTTCGTATCTGGCCAGATGAGCCTTGACACGGGCCACCATCTCACTTGGGCTGAATGGCTTCGTGATGTAATCGTCGGCGCCCAGTCCCAGGCCGCGGATCTTATCGATATCCTCTTTTTTCGCAGATACCATGATAATCGGGGTGTTCTTCACTTCCCGGACCTTACGGCAGATCTCGAATCCATCCACGCCCGGAAGCATCAGATCCAGAATCAGCAGATCGAAATCTTCATGAAGAGCCTTCGTAAGTCCGGCTTCTCCATCATTCTCAATCTCCACCTCAAAGCCGCTCAGTTCCAGATAATCCTTCTCGAGCTCTGCAATGCTCTCTTCGTCTTCAATAATCAGTATCCTGCTCATTCTGCAATAACCTCCTGATATTTTCTTAGCACAAAGTGTATCTCTGTGCCTATACCTTCCTTGCTGGTCGCCCAGATCCTTCCGCCGTGGTCCTCGATAATCTTCTTTACGATAGAAAGCCCGATACCGCTTCCACCCTGAGAGGAGTTCCTGGAAGAGTCTGTCCGGTAGAACCGGTCGAAGATGTTGGGCAGATCTTTGGCTGCAATGCCTTTTCCATTATCCTCAATCTCAATCTGGATAAAATCTCCCACATCCTTGATGCGGATATTAATAATTCCGCTCTTCTTGTCAATATACTTCACTGAATTGCTGACAATATTGTTGATGACGCGTCTCATCTGCTCCGCGTCGGCGATGACCATCACGTCCTCGTCCACATAGTTAAAATATCCCAGTTCGATATTTCTCGCTTCCATCTCCAGCCCCACCTCATCGACACAGTCCCTGAAGTAGCTTGCCACATTGATCTTGGAAAATGTATATGGGATCTTGTTCGTATCGATCTTCGAGTAGAACGTCAGCTCATCGATCAGCTTATCCATGTCATTCGCCTTATTATAGATGGTCCGTATATACCGGTCTAGCTTCTCCGGTGAAGACGCCACTCCGTCCATGATTCCTTCCACGTAACCCTTGATGGCCGTGATCGGAGTCTTCAAATCGTGGGAAATATTGCTGATTAATTCTTTATTTTCCTTGTCATACTGGATCTTCTCTTCCGCGTTCTCCTTCAGCCTCATGCGCATCTCTTCGAAATCCTGGCACAGCTGGCCGATCTCGTCGTCATTCTCCACTTCCAGTGCAAAATCCAGATTGCCGTCCCTGATCTTCTTCGTGGCCTCCTGGAGCCGCCCCAGCGGGTGTACCACAGAACTGTAGACCCACATCATCAGGATCGCGTCCGTAAACACGATGATCAGAATTACCGCCAGAAGCATCTCCGCCATCATGGCCTTGATCTCCGGAAGAAGTCCGTCTACATTGGATACAATGAACACACTGCCCTTTCCCTCATCCGGGTAAAGGAAATCCATCTGCTTGACCAGATGCTGCGTATCCCCATCCAGATAGATGGCTCCGTCGATGCTGCTGTCCACGTCTTCATACTTGGGCAGCTGATCGAGGAGCTCCTGGGTCACATGACTGTTTCCGTCAAATACGATCTGGTCGTCTTTTCGCACAATCATATATGCATATTTATTCGACAGCTTTTCATTCAGCTTCTGCATATATTCCATATCACTAAACTTCTCCGGGCTGCTGTCTAAAATCTTCTCGATTTCTTTCTGTTCAACCTGCGTCATCCGGTTAAAAATCTGAAGGGAATTGCCGGAAAAGAGATTTACCTGCTCTGTTAAATTATACGCCTTGCGGAACGATTTCATCTGATAATTGCTGAGTCCCGCCACAACCGCGTAAATCAGCGCCAGCGGCACCACGGTAATGATCACAAAAGCGACCGCCAGACGTGTTCTTAATTTTAGTTTCACAACGTGCGTCTCTCCTCTGCTTATAGTATTCCATTTTATACAAAAATATTATAACACAGAATGAAGACCGCATTTATAAAACTATTATAAAATTTGCCTGTCCCTTTATAAACTGCCGTTCCCTTCTGTCATCATTTCATCGGTCAGCAGAAGGCCGTTTGCCTCCAGATTCCGAACCGTGTACTGATTTACGTATGCATGTCCGCCGCATGGGGCCGGAATCACTGCAAATGGTCTGACTGACGGTTCTGCGCCGCCTTTCTCTAATTGTCAAACCAGAACACGATGCGTACCTCATCATCACTTTTGATTCTCCACTCCTCTTTCAGCGCCTCCAGCCGGCTGATCAGCATGGTCAGGTTCAGATTTAAGTACCCCAGCCATTCCCGGCAGACCAGCCCGGCCTCCGGTGTCTCCTTGCTCTTTTCATCAATAAACGCCAGCTGGTAAGGTTTCCCGGCCGCATCAAACTCCAGCATTTTCTCGTAGTCCTCTTCCCTGACCCAGCCTTTTAACGGCATCCGGCCTCCGTAGCCGCTTTCCTTCAGTTCTCGCAGCGTCAGCCAGGAGAGATCG
>PPYE01108002.1_pt1 | contig 21461 bp, 16 predicted proteins | sample 1559881 | NCBI WGS metagenome assembly PPYE01 (sample SAMN08240022, study PRJNA423297) | Human gut metagenome, whole genome shotgun sequencing project.
CGGCTTTGTCTATTATTTCAATCCTTCTGCCGCCACAGTAGCACTCATCTTGAATGAGAAAAATGAACTGCTTGTCTGCAAACGTGCCAAAGAGCCAGCCAAAGGGACTCTCGATCTTCCCGGCGGATTCATCGATATGAATGAAACAGGCGAAGAAGGTGTTGCTCGCGAAGTACTGGAAGAAACAGGGCTGAAAGTTAAAAAAGCCGTTTACCAGTTCACACTTCCCAATATTTATGTTTATTCAGGTTTCCCTGTACATACTCTCGATATGTTTTTCCTCTGCACTGTAGAAGACATGAGCCATTTCTCCGCCATGGATGATGTAGCAGATTCTTTCTTCCTACCTCTCTCCGAGATTCATCCGGAAGATTTTGGGTTGGATTCTATCCGTCGCGGACTTAGCTTGTTTCTAGCTCAATGCCGCTAAGATAATCTCATCAGCCTGATAGATTGAGAGTATTTCATCTATAGTTATGTCCCATTTTTAAGATATTCCTCCAAAACATCAGATAAAAAAAAGATGAGCCATTTTTCAGTAGTCAATTGATGTATTTGTAAAATAGAAGTTCATCTCAACCAAATAGATCAGAGTAATTGACCACATAATCTTAAACAATCATATTATATTACTATAAATGAACAAAATACAACATATTGTGTTATCTTTGTAACCATCATTAATTTAATGGCCATTAAATTAACTGCCATTAAGATAGCAATAATATGAAGTTCTACGACCGAAAGAAAGAAATGGCGATACTGTATGCAGCTAAAAAGCAATCACAAACGAGCGCTTGCTTTACTGTAATGACCGGACGCCGACGAATCGGAAAAACAGCTCTACTCTTAGAGTCTGTCAAAGACACCCGATTCGTATATATATTTGTAGCAAGAAAGAGTGAAGTCCTGCTTTGCGCACAATATCAACCTGTCATTCAGGAAACGCTTGGCATTCGTATCTATGGAGAAATCAGAGAGTTCGCACAGCTCTTTGAACTGCTGATGCAACATTCCCAAAAGGAAAATTTCACATTAATCATTGACGAATTTCAAGAATTTCTCTATATCAATCCGTCTATCGTCAGTGACATACAACGTATTTGGGACCAATATCACGCGACTTCCAAAATCAATTTCATTGTATGCGGTTCCGTTTATTCAATGATGAAAAGAATATTCGAAGACCGCAAGGAGCCACTATACGGACGCCTTACCGCCCGAATTTCTCTGCATCCATTCACCACCACCGTTATCAAAGAGATTCTAGCAGACCATGCCCCTCAATTCACATCGGAAGATTTGCTTTGCTTGTATTTGCTGACAGGTGGAGTAGCCAAATACATCACCCTATTGATGGAAGCGAAAGCATTTAATAAAACTGCCATGATAAATTATGCGCTTTCCGAAGGCTCACCATTTCTGACAGAAGGCAAAGACATGTTGATTTCCGAGTTCGGGAAAGACTATGCCAATTATTTTTCTATCCTATCTCTCATTGCAGAAGGAAAAACAACACAACGAGAGATTGATTCCATCATCAATAAAAACACCGGTTCCTATTTAGCCAACCTTGAGGATGAATATTCATTAATCAAAAAAGTGAAACCGATGTTCGCTAAACCTAATAGTCGTGCTACCCGTTATTGCCTGCAAGACAATTTTCTACGATTCTGGTTTCGCTTTATTTTCTCAAACAACGCAGTACTAGAAATGGGGAAAAACCATTTACTGATAGAATATGTAGAAAAGAACTATGAACAATACAGCGGCCTACTGTTAGAAAAATATTTCCGTGAACTTATCGCTGAAGAAGAGGAAGTTACCGACGTAGGTAACTATTGGGACAAAAACGGAGAAAATGAAATAGACCTGATCGCCCTCAACCGGTTTAACAAAACAGCACTTATCGGAGAAGTAAAAAGAAATCCGAGAAAAATAAGTATCCCGGCATTGGAAAAGAAAGGAGAAACTTTACATAAAGAATTAAATGATTATAAAATAACTTTCAAAGGATTCTCATTGAAAGATATGTAGTACTTTTGCATAAACACCCGATTATGAAAAAAGAAATTACTAGACTCATTTGTGCCGCCATCTGCTGCACGCCCATTATAGGATTTGCCCAGACAGGTGATAAGTTCACTTCGACTGACAACCTTTATAAAGAAGGAAAAGAACTTTTCCAAGAAAAGAATTATGCAGCTGCTTTGCCGGCATTGAAAGCATTTGTAAAACAAAAGCCTGCAGCCAGCCTTCTTCAGGACGCAGAGTATATGCTAGTCAGTTCGGCTTACGAACTGAAAGACAAAAACCGCATCGAACTCCTCCGCAAATACCTTGACCGTTATCCTGATACTCCATACGCTAACCGCATTTATGCGCTGTTAGCCTCCTGCTATTTCTACGAAGTAAAATATGATGAAGCACTGGCACTCTTCAACTCTGCCGACCTCGATTTGCTAGGTAATGAAGAACGGGACGACTGCACCTACCAACTGGCTACCTGTTATCTGAAAACCGATAATCTAAGAGAAGCAGCCATCTGGTTTGAAACTTTGCGTGCCAACAGCCCCAAATACGCCAAAGATTGTGATTACTATCTTTCCTACATCCGCTATACACAAAAACGTTATACTGAAGCGTTGAAAGGCTTCCTCCCCTTACAGGACGACTCAAAATACAAAACCCTCGTCCCTTATTACATAGCCGAAATTTATACGCAGCTCAAAAACTATGATAAGGCACAAATTGTAGCACAAAACTACCTGTCAGCCTACCCGAACAACGAGCACGCAGCAGAAATGTACCGTATTCTGGGAGATGCCTATTACCATTTCGGACAATATCACCAAGCCGTAGAAGCATTCAACAATTACCTGAATAAGGATCGCTCGGCTCCCCGCCGGGATGCCCTTTATATGCTAGGACTCTCCTACTACCAAACAAAAGTCTACTCCAAAGCAGCCGAAACATTAGGTAAGGTGACAACTGACAACGATGCCCTTACCCAAAATGCATATCTCCACATGGGACTCTCTTATCTGCAACTGGCAGAGAAAAACAAAGCACGCATGGCTTTTGAACAGGCAGCCGCCTCCAATGCTAATATGCAAATCAAGGAACAGGCAGCTTACAATTACGCTCTTTGCCTGCACGAGACTTCTTTCTCCGCTTTCGGTGAATCAGTTACTGCCTTCGAGAAATTCCTGAATGAATTTCCGACTTCTCCTTATGCTGAAAAAGTCAGCAGCTACCTGGTAGAAGTTTACATGAATACACGTAGCTACGATGCAGCTTTGAAATCAATCGACCGGATTGCCAAACCAAGCGCGCAAATATTGGAAGCCAAACAAAAGATACTGTTCCAATTAGGAACTCAATCTTTCGCTAACGCCGACTTCGAACAAGCTCTGAAATATCTGAACCAATCCATTGCCATCGGACAATATAATCGTCAGACCAAGGCAGACGCTTACTATTGGTGCGGAGAATCCTATTACCGTCTAAACCGAATGGTAGAAGCCGCACGTGATTTTAATGCTTATCTGCAACTCACCACCCAACCCAATAACGAAATGTATGCGCTTGCCAATTATAACTTAGGGTATATCGCTTTCCACCGGAAAGACTATACGCAAGCAAGCAATTATTTCCAAAAATACGTTCAACTGGAGAAAGGTGAAAATGCAACCGCACTTGCCGATGCATACAATCGTATTGGTGACTGCCACCTGCATGTACGTAACTTTGAAGAAGCCAAACAGTATTATTCGCAAGCCGAACAGATGAATACTTCTTCCGGAGACTATTCTTTCTATCAGCTGGCTCTTGTATCCGGTCTGCAGAAAGACTATACCGGTAAGATTACCTTGCTGAACCGTCTGGTAGGAAAGTACCCTGCTTCTCCTTATGCCGTAAACGCTATTTACGAGAAAGGGCGTTCCTATGTTTTGATGGACAACAACAATCAAGCCATTACTTCTTTCAAAGAATTACTTACTAAATATCCTGAAAGTCCGGTCAGCAGGAAAGCTGCCGCCGAAATCGGATTATTATATTACCAAAAAGGAGATTACAACCAAGCAATCGAAGCCTACAAACAGGTTATCGAAAAATATCCAGGCAGTGAAGAAGCCCGCCTTGCCATGCGTGATTTGAAATCTATTTATGTGGATCTCAACCGCATCGACGAATTTGCTGCTTTAGCAAATGCCATGCCAGGACACATCCGTTTCGATGCTAACGAACAAGACTCGCTTACGTATGCCGCCGCAGAAAAGATTTATGCACGAGGCAGAATGGAAGAAGCCAAAACAAGCCTCAACAAATACCTGCAAACTTTCCCGGAAGGAGCCTTCAGCCTGAACGCACATTATTATCTCTGCCTGATCGGAAACGAGCAGAAAAATTATGATATGATTCTTCTCCATTCCGGTAAACTGCTGGAATATCCTAACAATCCGTTTGCAGAAGAAGCACTGATCTTGCGTGCTGAAGTGCAATTCAACCAGCAAAATATGGCTGAAGCATTGGCTAGCTACAAAATGCTGAAAGAAAAAGCAACCAACGTAGAGCGCCGCCAACTTGCTGAAACGGGTATTCTGCGTTGCGCCTTCCTATTGCGAGATGACATAGAAACCATCCATGCAGCTACCGACCTGCTTGCAGAAGCCAAACTTAGTCCGGAGCTAAGAAATGAAGCTCTTTATTACCGTGCTAAAGCCTATACCAAGCAAAAGGCTGACAAGAAAGCAATGGAGGACTATCGTGAACTGGCCAAAGACACACGTAACCCTTACGGTGCCGAAGCTAAATATCAGGTTGCACAATCCCTCTACGACGCAAAAGAATATGCCGCTGCAGAGAAAGAGTTGCTCAACTATATAGAACAGAGTACGCCACATGCTTATTGGCTAGCGCGCAGTTTTGTCCTTCTATCCGACGTTTATCACGCTACAGGTAAAGACCTGGACGCACGCCAATATCTGCTAAGTCTGCAACAAAATTATCAAGGGAATGACGATATTGAAAGCATGATTGAAAGCAGACTTAGTAAATTGAAAGTTGAGAATTGAGAATAAAAAAATAGAAAAGTATGAAACGATCTCATTATATAATAGGAGGACTCGCATTGGCTATGTCAATGCCATCCAGCCTTCAAGCCCAAACCACCCAACCGAAGGATACCACAATGACCCGCACGGTCGTTGTGGAACAAGAATATAACCCGGACATTATGGATGCTTCGAAAGTGAACGTCCTGCCTAAAGTAGAAGAACCGACAGTGAGCAAGAAAGAAGTAGAATATGCTACAACATTCTTTCCGGCTACTTCCGTTCCGGCAGGCCTGATGCGCCCCTATACCGGAAAAGAAGTTCAACCCGGCACTACCCCGGGATATGTACGTGCCGGATATGGTAATTATGGCAATTTGGATATTCTTGCCAATTATCTATTCCGTCTGTCGCAGAAAGACAAATTGAATGTACGTTTCCAAATGGATGGAATGGATGGTAAATCGGCGACCAACAATTAATAACTATCGCTTTGGAGATGAACAATCTTCTCTACAACGGATATACAAAGAATGTTTCCACCGGAGATGAATACTTCAAAAACTACACAACGCTTCTTTTAAATCCATATTACGAACTGGATAATGATGACTGGAAATTGCATATCGGAGCCAATGTAGATTTATCTTTCGGATTTGACAAGTCTTTCCGTATCTCACCCGATATCACTGCACAGTATATTTTTTCTGATAGCTACATTGTTTATGCAAAAGCAACTGGCGGTAAGCAACTGAATGATTTCCGCAGATTAGAAAATATCTGTCCTTACGGTGAACTGCCGGAGGCAAATACCACTGCCACTTTGGGATACGTACAACGTCCTTATGATACTTACGAGCAAATCAACGGTAGTATCGGATTCAAAGCAAGCCCTTATCCGGGACTTTGGTTCAACGTGTTCGGTGGTTATCAGAATCTAAAGAACGACTTATCTTATTTAGGTTTTGACCCAAGTAATATTCATTCAGGTTCTTATCTTTCTTTTGCTCAAGATAATACAGATAATCTCTACCTTGGCGGTGAAATCAGTTACGATTACAAAGATATCCTCGGAATATCAGCTAAATATACTTACCGTAATTGGGACAGCAAAACAGAGGAATATCTGTTGGCTGTGAAACCAGTCAGTGAAATGTCTTTCAATGTACGTATTCATCCGATCTCTGCTCTTAACATAAATCTAGGTTATGATTACATCAACCGGAAAGAAGTGAAAGAGTATGCAAAAATGACTGCAGTGAATGATTTGCATATCGGAGCCAGCTACAATGTGTTTAAAGGCGTATCTGTCTATGCCCAAGTACATAACCTGCTGAACAAGAAATATCAATATTATTTAGGTTATCCTACGGAAGGATTCAATTTCTTAGGAGGATTGAGTTTCCGATTCTAAATTAATGAAAGGGGCGTTTCCATTTTCGGATAACGCCCCTTCTCAAAAACTTAAACTTCAATTATTTTGTTGTCTTCACTACAAATCCGTCACCAATAGATTTACAAACCTTGTATTTCTTCTGCCGACAGACCTGTTATCTGTGAAATAGTATTAATAGGAATATTCAAAGCCTTCATATTACGTGCTGTTTCTCTTTTTTCTTCCGCACGTCCTTCTGCACGACCTTCCGCGCGACCCTCTGCACGTTCTGTCAATATATTATCTTTCAATATTACAATATTATCCAAATGACGATAATATGCTTCAAGTTCAGTTTTCGTCATTTTATCGAGTTTCAATCGTTCACGAGCCTCCGTCAAACCGGGAGCAGTAGCACTATCTGGTATATCACCTGTATTCAGATAACAAATCCATTCTTCCAACGGACTCTTGGCAACCTGATTAAAGTCATTCACCTTTAATATATAATATTCAGGATAAAGCTGACTGACAGCATCGACCTTAAACGTCTGTTTCTGAAATGGAGTTAACTCCAGCACATCATTCTGATGAATCCCTCTGAACTCCGTTTTACCATGATATACTATATCCTTTCCATTGCCTAATGAAAAATAGACAATATTAACGCTATACACTTTACGTACTTTATCATAACCTTCTCCACGATTAATGTACTCGGTCACCAATTTAGAAGTACCAAACAACATACGTTGGAAATAAGCATACTCATTGTTATTCTGAACTTCAATCAAAATAAGTTCTCCTTTAGAGTTCTCCGCAAGCATATCAACACGATTATACTTATCAAACTCATCTTCTTGATTTCCTTCACTTTCCAACAATTTCTGAATGACAATCTTTTCATTGAGAAGAGTAGTCAGAAAGCCTTCAAGAACTGCAAAATTGGCTTTATTACGCAATAAGCGTTTCATAGCCCAATCGAAACGAATATAATTACTAGCCATAGGTTCGTCTCCTTTCCCATTTTCTTTTTTCATGCAAACAAAGGTAAGCAGAAAATGTTTAATATCAAGTATATATATCCGAAAAATGACTCATCCTACCTTTATATAGACTACCGATCGTCCTGCTCCATACTTTTTTAAAATCCCTTTTTCAATAAATGCATTAATATCCTGCAATGCCTGTGTTTTTGTCTTTCCAACAAGTAAGGCATAATCCTGCCGATTAATACATGGATTCTTTTCTAAGAATTTATTTAATCGCTGCAAGCACTTTTCTTCTGCTAATGGATTCTTCACACGAAAAGGCGAATGATAACGTTGTAATACCAATTCAGTCTCAATATCCTTCTTAAACTGACGGTTGATTCTCAAATTAATATCTTTAAGAGATACTGACGGTGAACGCAAGTCTTTTGAATCAGTCACTTCTTTGTTCACATTCAAAGAAAGAGTAAAATAACCAATATCACCCAATTCAACGGAAAATCCCTTCAAAAGCAAATGTCTTAGTTCTTTCGAGATAGCTTCTATGACACCTACCACTTGCGCATGAGGCATATGCTGAAATGCAGTCACTTGTTCTACAAATTCTTCGGCTGTATAACTGCCTTTCAAAACGACACGTGCATGCAGTGGTAGTTCTTCTCCACTCTTATCAGGGTTGGGAGTCTCATAAAGGTCATAATTAACACTCATTACTTATTAGTTTTTCATTGGAAAAGATTAATTTCTCTCTTCCAATATATTATTTATTCAATTTACTATTCAGTTTCCGTTTGACAGTTGTCAAGCGATAGCTCAACAGTTGTCAGGCGTTCGTTTGACAACTGTCAAACGAAAACTAACTTACTAATGAGACAAATGTACGTAGAATATAGAGAAACTAACCTATACCAATTGATATTTTATTTCCTGCAATAAAATGTAAATCTTAAGATTTTATTAAATTCTCCTTATAATATAAGGTAGGGAGAATCTTTTTTTTTACTTTTGTCCCCGAATATTGTGGTACAAGCCATTATAAAAGAAAGAATTATGCAGAAAAACCTTGTCATTGTCGAGTCTCCGGCAAAAGCAAAAACGATTGAAAAGTTTCTGGGGAAAGATTTCAAAGTCCTTTCTAGTTACGGACACATACGCGATCTGAAGAAAAAAGATTTCAGTATCGACGTAAATAATGATTTTGAACCCAGCTACGAAATCCCGGCAGACAAAAAGGCGCTGGTTAGCACACTAAAGACAGAAGCTAAAGAGGCAGAAACCGTATGGCTCGCATCCGATGAGGACCGCGAGGGAGAGGCGATTGCCTGGCATCTGTATGAGGTCTTAAAACTAAAACCGGAAAACACAAAACGAATCGTATTTCATGAAATTACGAAGAGCGCTATCTTAAAAGCTATTGAACAACCACGCGACATTGACCTCAACCTCGTAAATGCACAGCAAGCACGACGGATTCTGGACCGTATCGTAGGTTTCGAACTCTCTCCCGTACTTTGGAGAAAAGTGAAACCGGCACTCTCGGCCGGACGTGTTCAGTCTGTTGCCGTCCGTCTGATCGTTGAACGTGAACGTGAAATACATGCCTTCAAAACGGAAGCTGCTTATCGCGTCACCGCCGTATTCCTCGTCCCGGACGCGGATGGAAAGCTGGTGGAAATGAAAGCTGAACTGGCTCGCCGTATCAAAACAAAAAAAGAAGCAAAGGCTTTCCTCGACGCTTGTCAGGGAGCGAGCTTTGCAATCGATGATATTACCACCCGCCCGATCAAGAAAACGCCTCCTGCTCCGTTCACAACGTCTACTTTACAACAGGAAGCCGCACGCAAACTGGGATATACCGTAGCGCAGACCATGATGCTCGCGCAGCGTTTATATGAATCGGGATTCATCACTTACATGCGTACGGACTCTGTCAACCTTTCGGAATTTGCAACGGCTGGCAGTAAAGACGCTATCATCAAAATGATGGGCGACCGCTACGTACATCCCCGCCATTTCGAGACCAAGACCAAGGGTGCACAAGAAGCTCACGAAGCCATCCGCCCTACTTATATAGAGAACCAATCCGTTGAAGGAACAGCGCAAGAGAAGAAACTGTATGACTTGATCTGGAAACGCACCATTGCTTCACAAATGGCAGATGCGGAACTGGAAAAGACAACTGCTACCATAACGATAAGTGGCAGCAGCGACGTATTTACAGCTATCGGCGAGGTGATTAAGTTCGACGGTTTCCTGCGCGTGTACCGTGAGTCTTATGATGACGACAACGAACAGGAAGATGAAAGCCACCTGCTTCCTCCTTTGAAGAAAGGCCAGAAGTTGGAACATGGGCCTATTATCGCAACCGAACGTTTCACCCAACGTCCTCCACGCTATACGGAAGCAAGTCTTGTACGCAAATTGGAAGAACTGGGTATCGGACGTCCGTCTACGTATGCACCTACTATCTCTACCATCCAACAACGCGAATATGTGGAGAAAGGTAATAAAGACGGGGAAGAACGGCAGTTTAATGTCATGACATTGAAAGATTGTCAGATTAAGGATGAAAACCATACTGAAATTACCGGTGCAGAAAAGGCGAAGTTGTTCCCAACGGATACCGGCACTGTGGTAAATGATTTCCTTACCGAATATTTCCCAGACATTCTGGATTTCAACTTTACCGCCAGTGTAGAAAAGGAATTTGACGAGATTGCAGAAGGAGAAGTGAAATGGACTTCTATCATGAAGAATTTCTATGATAAGTTCCATCCGTCTGTAGAAAACACATTGGCTATCAAGACGGAACATAAAGTAGGCGAACGTATTCTGGGAGAAGAACCGGGAACAGGCAAGACTGTTTCTGTTAAGATTGGTCGCTTCGGTCCTGTTGTACAGATTGGTACTGTAGAAGATGAAGAAAAACCACGCTTCGCACAAATGAAGAAAGGTCAATCCATGGAAACCATCACTTTGGAAGAAGCACTGGAATTATTCAAATTACCTCGTACACTGGGCGAATATGAAGGAAAATCAGTCAGTGTAGGCGTAGGCCGTTTCGGTCCGTATGTCCTGCACAATAAGGTATATGTATCGCTCCCGAAAACACTTGATCCGATGGAAATTACTTTGGAAGAGGCAGAACAGCTGATTCTGGAGAAACGCCAGAAAGAAACGGAACGCCACATCAAGAAGTTTGAAGAGGAGCCGGAACTTGAGATTCTGAACGGACGTTACGGACCTTATATTACCTATAAGGGTTCCAATTATAAAATTCCTAAAGATATCGTCCCGCAGGATTTGAGTTTGGCTAGCTGTTTGGAACTCATCAAATTACAAGATGAGAAAGGACCAGCGACCACAAAAAAAGGACGATTCGCAAAAAAGAAATAAAAAAACTAGAAAAAGAGCAAATTATATAATTAAATGTATATATTTGCTCTTTATCTTTTAATACACAAACTTATGAAGCAAACAAAATTAAAGTATTTAATGATAGGAGTGCTTACCATAGCTTCCATCAGTTGTATGGACAAAGAGCGTGACTTATCTTGGGAGAGAAGGCATATGCCAAAAGAAGCATACTTCGACTTCAACATGACCCAAGCTGTTGCTTTGGATATCAATTATTGTTTTAAAAGCGAAAATTATCGTGTCCTTTTTGACATTTACGATCAAGATCCCATTGAATACTCGGCTGACGGCAGCGTGTTCCAAAAGGACATAGAGCCTATCTACCGTGCAGTTACAGACGAAAAAGGCAAATTCAGTGGAGAAATGAATATTCCGGCGGACCTCTCGGAAGTATGGTTATCATCGGATTATTTAGCCACCGTATCTCCTCTTAAACTAACGATTGACGACAGTCGTCAGCTTTCATTTAATCAAGATGCATATATCACTGCCTTACGTTCACAAACGGCATCAAAAACCAGAGGAGTGACCGTGAACCAACATACCTATCTAAAAGAATGGCATGTTCTTCCCGATGCAGACTGGGATAACAACGGAAGACCAACCAATCTGGAGCCTAAAATAAACATACCTCCGGCAGACGTACTATACAACATCAAGTATGTTTTCAGAAAGGTTACAGTCAAAGATGAGAGCGGTAAAAGCAAGGTTATGAACATCAGTCAGAATTATCCGGAGTTTTTTGATGGTTCCATTAAAATGACTTCAGATATTCCAATTGTTAACCCGACCGAAGTAAGCCTCGTATTTATAAACAGCTCTGCTGCATGGTACAATACAGTTGGATATTACACCTATCCGACCAACAATCCGCCCCAGAGCAAGAGTGATATAAAACAAATAATTGCATTCCCAAACACCTCTCCTGTTTACAAGACTTTAGGGGTAGGAGCATTAGTGTGTGGCGAAGAAATAAAACTCAAATATTGGAATGAAGAGACACAGGAATACGAAGACAAATTTCCTGCAGGAGTCACAATTGGCTGGTGCCTTCAAGGTATGGGATTCAAGAGTAAACTCACCTCAGAAACAGATAAAGACAAAGTGGGCGATATCATAAAAGGTATGGGGGCACGCTACTCCACCAGGAATCTAAACACGAATAATACACAAAGAACTGTATCTCTCCGTGATTCCAAGTCCGGGCAGATTGTAGCAGTAGGATTCGAAGATAATATTGACTTCGATTATGCAGATGCCATCTTCTATATTCATACGTCAGAAAAGAATGCTATTGACCCGACATTGCCTCCATTGCCTGAAGACCCCGAAGCAATCCCCGAGCAATATAAAATTTCTTATTCCGGTACACTGGCTTTTGAAGACTTATGGCCTAAGTTAGGTGATTACGATATGAATGACGTAATGGTAAAGTACACCAGTACGATGACCCGAAATGCTCTTGACAATCGCATTTACGAAATAGAAGACAAGTTTATCTTACAGCACTGTGGCGGTTATCTGCAAAACGGATTTGGATATCAATTACACAAGCTCTCAAACAGCAATGTCAAGAGTGTAAAAATAACGGGGCCTGATGCCAGTGGTTTATCAAGTTCTATATACATGGAAGGAAAAGAAACAGAGCCTGGACAGTCTCACCCAACCATATTGTTGTATGACGACATGACAAAATTCAAAAATATCACTGATGAATCAAAGAAAGAATATACTGTAACCATCACGCTTGATGGAGCTAGTGAGAAAGAGGTGGTACCTCCTTACAACCCGTTTATCTTCATCAGTTCCAACGAGGGTAGAGGCAAAGAATTACATCTGATAAATTATCCCCCGACTGACAAAGCCGACTTATCGTTACTGGGAACCGGAAAAGACATCTACAGACCAGAAGAAGGGATGTATTATGTTTCTGCAGACTTGATGCCGTTTGCTATCAATATGCCAGTAAGTAATCTCCCGGTTCCAGAGGAAGGGAAACGAATCGATCAATCATATCCCAAGTTCTCTGGATGGGTATCATCGAATGGGAAACAAAATAAAGATTGGTACAAATAAAGATTGATACGATTTAAATAAGAGCAGCCCGGATATTGTACGGAATCGCTATCGGGACTTCGCATTGCGAACCATCGATGAAAAAGACATAATAGACATCCGTTTAGAAAGGCGCGAATTACGCAGTTCACACAACTTCTTGAATACTCACCAAGAATTCGTGTGAACTGTGTTTTTATTTTAAGCCACAATATTATAGGATATAAGTATTATCCGTTATGAATGGGCTTTCATCATTAAATCTTCGGCTCCCATTTTATCTTAAAACCTTTATTAGGGAATAGCATATCAAACACAATCACGAATATAAAAACAGATGTTACCAAGATATTCATCGTCAATAAAGAAATGTGATAAGGCCAGGGAAGCAGTAAAGCCAAAGCTATTACAGCAATAATATGTGATAAAGGAAGCATACGGCACGTGACATATTTATAGATACTATTTGCCAGAATATAAACGATTGGTCCGATAATCAGAACAAAAACAACTTCCGCTCTCATTTCTTGTTCGGGATGGGCAACAATCAGTTCGTCTCCTACCGCACAAATAATCAATGCTCCCACCAGTACGATATGAATTGCATTATAAATCAACCCCAGCTTTCCGGGATCTTTCACTTCCTGTATTTTCCGACTACCGGCTTCACTGCTCACATCAAAGTAAACCCACCACATAGCCAAACTACCAATGAAAGATATGACAGCAGAAATAATCACGAGAGGCGTCCATTCTTCTACTTCACTCAAAGAAGCTCCTGTCATCAATAGAGTTTCTCCAAAAGCAATAATCACAAACAACTGGCAACGTTCCACCAAATGATGCCCTTCAATAGTCCATTCCTTGCTACTGTCCGAACGTCCCAGACGAGGTAAAGCAAATCCGTGCATCGGGGCTGTATAATCACAGATGGCGGCTATAATCCACAGTAGAATTTGCCATTCTCCCTGCAATATGGCACCCGTAATCCAAAAGACGGCAGATATACAGAACCAGCCCATAATTCGCTTAAAATTAGCAGCCAGATGATGATCTCCTAACACCCCGATAATATAAAGTGTTCTCCCTGCCTGTATCAGAACATAGCAGACAGCAAATATCAATCCCCGGTAAGTAAAGGCATAAGGAATAGCAGCCGCCATCACCAGCCCCACCAGCATACTGATAAAAAGAAGAATACGTATCGGCCGGGTATCCGGGTTGAACCAGTTAGTCACCCAGATGGTATGTTGCCACAACATCCAGACTGCAAACCACAGGATTGTTTCTTTCAATAATCCTTCCCAAGTGAGATTATGAAGCAAATAATGTGAAAGTTGCGTGACCGAGAAAACATAAATCAGGTCAAACAGCAGTTCGGAATAAGAGACAGTAGCAGTTTCCGTTTCTCTCTTCCGAAGCAATGGATGGGGGGAGTAAAACATACGAGGTTCCTTTTATATATATAAAAGAAACCCCGCAGAAGTCTATTTTGTTCAGAGAAAGTCTTACATTCTGGAAGGAACTTCGATACCCAGCAAATTCATTCCCAAGCGAACAACTTTAGCTACATTAGCAGACAGAGCGATACGGAATACTTTCACTGCCTCATTCTCTTCGCGCAGAATACTATAGTCATGATAGAACTGATTGTATTCTTTCACCAAGTCATAAGTATAATTAGCAATAATAGACGGGCTGTAATCTTCACCGGCTTGTTTTACAACAGCAGCAAAGTCGGCAACCATCTGAATCAGCCCTTCTTCCTTTTCACTCAATTCAATACCAGCCGGAATCTGTTCAGAAATTACGATACCTGATTCGGCAGCTTTCCGAAGTACAGACTGGATACGTGCATAAGTATATTGAATAAACGGACCTGTATTACCATTGAAGTCGATAGATTCTTTCGGATTGAATGTCATATTCTTACGGGCATCGACTTTCAGAATGAAATATTTCAATGCTCCCAGACCCACAATACGGGCAATATCATCAGCTTCTTCCTGTGTCAAACCATCCAGTTTGCCTAGTTCTTGTGAAGTTTCTTTAGCAGTGGCAATCATTTCCTCCATCAAGTCGTCAGCATCAACTACCGTACCCTCACGGGATTTCATCTTACCTTCCGGCAGTTCCACCATTCCGTAAGAGAAGTGTACCAGACTCTTACCCCATTCGAAACCAAGTTTATCGAGCAAGATAGAAAGCACCTGGAAGTGATAGTTCTGTTCGTTACCTACTACATAAATCATCTTATTAATCGGGTAATCGGCAAAACGAAGTTTAGCCGTACCGATATCCTGAGTCATGTAGACAGAAGTACCGTCACCACGGAGAAGGAGCTTATGATCCAGTCCTTCGGCAGTCAGGTCGGCCCATACGGAACCGTCTTCTTTCTTGTAGAAGAAACCTTTTTCCAGACCTTCCATTACCTTTTCTTTTCCTTCGAGGTAAGTATTGGATTCATAATAGATCTTGTCAAAGCCAACCCCCATCTTCTTGTAGGTTTCGTCGAATCCTGCATATACCCAGTTGTTCATCATTTCCCACAATCCGCGTACTTCCGGATCACCGGCTTCCCACTTCACCAACATTTCGCGGGCTTCCTGCATCAATGGAGATTCAGCTTCAGCCTTTGCTTTCGCTTCATCGTCACTCATTCCCTGCGCTGTAAATTTAGCCATCAGCTCCTTTACTTCCGCTTTATAATGCTTATCGAAAGATACATAATAATCACCTACCAGGTGGTCACCCTTCTTACCCGAAGTTTCAGGAGTTTCACCGTTTCCGTATTTCTTCCATGCCAGCATGGACTTACAGATGTGGATACCACGGTCGTTTACAATATTTGTTTTGACTACCTTATTGCCGTTTGCCGCTACAATGTTAGCCAATGCGTTGCCTAAAAGGTTATTACGCACGTGTCCCAAGTGAAGCGGTTTGTTTGTATTCGGAGAAGAATACTCAATCATCACCAATGGAGAAGCGTCAGTGACCTGCATTAAGCCGTACTGTTCATCCGCCTGAATCTCGTTCAGCAATTCAATCCATGTAGCCGATGCAATAGTCAGGTTCAAGAACCCTTTTATCACATTAAACGCTGCTACAGCCGGATCGTTTGCTTTCAGATATTCACCGATTTCCTGTGCTGTTTGCTCCGGTCCTTTTTTTGACATCTTCAGAAAAGGGAACACGACCAGTGTCAAATGTCCTTCAAATTCTTTCTTTGTTTTTTGCATTTGCACCATCTTTTCAGGGACTTCCTGACCGTAGAGTGCTTTCAGTCCACTAATAACGGACGCTACAAGTTTATCTTCTATCTTCATAATCAAGTTATTTCTTGCGCGCAAAGATACAAAAAAAGGAGACGCATCGCGTCTCCTCTCCTAATTTCTTTCAACTATCTATCTTATTCAACAGCTGCAGATAATTCAGCACCAGCTTTAAATTTAGCTACTTTCTTAGCAGGAATAGTAATAGTTGCCTTTGTAGAAGGGTTAATACCAGTTCTTTCAGCTCTTTCGCTTACAGAGAAAGTACCAAAACCTACGAGAGATACTTTGTCACCAGCTTTCATAGCATTAGTAACTGAAGTGATGAAAGCATCAAGTGCTTTTTTTGCATCGGCTTTGCTCATTTGAGCTTCAGCAGCCATTGCACTAATAAGATCAGACTTATTCATAATACGTAAAATGATTAATTAATATATTTGTTACACAAAAGATTATCCCACAATGGATTGATTCCACAAATATAGCCGAACAAAACAACATATCAAATAAAAACATAAAAAAAACGCAGCAAATTATTGAAAAAGAGCTAAATGATGCCAACTGTAACTAAAAACCTGATAATTATCAATGTACTAGTATTTTTCGGGACAATCGTAGCCCAACGTTACGGCCTGGATTTAACGAATTATCTGGGATTACATTTTTTCCTTGCAAGTGACTTTAATCCGGCACAGCTTATCACTTATATGTTTATGCACGGCGGATTCAGCCACATTTTCTTTAATATGTTTGCCGTTTTTATGTTCGGACCGATTCTCGAACAAACCTGGGGACCCAAACGTTTCCTCTTTTACTATATTCTCTGCGGTATCGGTGCGGGACTTATCCAGGAAGGAGTGCAGTATATTCAATATGTAACGGAGCTTAGCCACTACGCACAAGTGAATATAGGTACAGGTGTTATCCCAATGGAAGAGTATCTGAACATGATGACCACCGTAGGTGCTTCGGGAGCCGTTTACGCCATATTGCTGGCATTCGGTATGTTATTTCCCAATAACCGGTTGTTTATCTTCCCGCTGCCATTTCCTATCAAAGCGAAGTTCTTCGTTATAGGATACGCCGCGATTGAATTATGGTCAGGACTTGCCAATAGCGCCGGAGACAATGTCGCTCACTTTGCTCATCTGGGAGGAATGTTATTTGGATTGATCCTGATTTTGTATTGGAGAAAAAAAAGCAATAACAATGGGACATATTATAGCTGATTTAAAGGAGACATTCAGAAGAGGAAATATTTTCATCCAACTGATTTATATCAACGTAGGCATCTTTCTGATCGGCACGTTGATTAACGTTTTCTTGCGACTGTTTGAAGTAAGTACCCCCGATATATTCGGTATATTTGCCCTGCCGGCATCCTTTATCGGATTTATTCATCAGCCGTGGTCGTTATTTACTTATATGTTTATGCATGCCGGTATCCTGCATATTTTATTCAATATGCTCTGGCTGTATTGGTTCGGAAGTTTGTTTCTCTACTTTTTCTCGGCCAAACATTTAAGAGGACTATATGTATTAGGAGGTATCTGTGGAGGTTTACTGTATATGGTTGCCTACAATGTATTTCCTTTATTCAGTTCGCAAGTGGCGGGTGCAACATTGGTAGGAGCATCAGCTTCCGTATTAGCCATCGTAGCTGCTACGGCTTATCGTGAACCAAATTACAGGGTGCAACTTTTTCTTTTCGGTGCTATCCGTCTCAAATATCTGGCACTGGTTGTTATCGGAATCGATGTATTATCCATCACCTCAAGTAATGCCGGAGGACATATCGCCCACCTGGGCGGTGCTCTTGCAGGACTTTGGTTTGCCGCCAGCCTAAGTAAAGGAACTGATTTGACTTCCTGGATCAACTGGATTCTGGATGGTTTCACCTCCTTGTTTCAAAAGAAAACATGGAAACGGAAACCGAAAATGAAGGTACACTATGGAAACAGTGCCACCGGTCGCGAGAAGGATTATGATTACAATGCCCACAAAAAAGCACAGTCTGATGAAGTGGACCGTATTTTGGAAAAACTAAAGAAATCCGGTTACGACAGTCTGACAACTGAAGAAAAGAAAAGCTTGTTCGACGCAAGCAAAAGATAAAGGAATGGAACATATTGGCAAATTTGTCGCATATCTGATACTTGCTGTCAACGCTCTCTTCGTGGGAACGTTGATATTAAGCGCTTATAGCCCTTACCTTAACCCGAAAATAAATCCACTTGCTTCCAGCTTGGGACTTGCATTTCCGATATTCCTGACGATTAATCTGATTTTTATCGGCTTCTGGGCATTCGTCAACTACCGCTATACGCTCTTGCCCGCCATCGGTTTTCTGATTTGTATTCCGCAGATACGAACTTATATTCCTTTTAACTCCACCACAAAAACCATACCGGAAGGAAGCATCAAAATCCTATCCTACAACGTAATGAGTTTCAACAATTTGGAGAAGAAAGATGGAAAAAACCCGGTATTGTCTTATCTTGTAGATAGTAACGCCGATATTATCTGTCTGCAAGAATACAACACCGCTACCAACAAGAAATACCTGACGGAACAGGATATTAAAAAAGCATTGAAAGCCTATCCTTACCAATCCGTCCACCAACAAGGAAAAGGAGATGTGCAACTTGCCTGTTTCTCCAAGTTCCCCATACTCTCGATACATCCCATCAAATATGAAAGTAATTATAACGGTTCCATGAAATATGTACTGAATGTAAATAACGACACTCTTACATTAATCAACAACCACCTGGAATCCAACAAACTCACCAAAGAAGACAGAGGGATGTATGAGGATATGATTAAAGACCCGAATGCCAAGAAAGTAAAAACCGGACTTAGGCAATTAATAAGAAAACTGGCGGAAGCATCGGCTATCCGGGCTACACAAGCAGATTCTGTGGCTAAAACCATTGCAGAAAGTAAATATCCGACAACCATAGTATGCGGCGATTTCAACGACGGTTCTATCTCATATACCCATCGCATCCTGACTCAAAAACTAGACGATGCATTCACACAGTCCGGTAAAGGATTGGGTATTTCCTACAATCAGAACAAGTTCTATTTCCGCATAGACAATATCTTGATCAGCCCCAACCTGAAAGCCTACAATTGCACGGTAGACCGGTCTATCAAGGCATCAGACCATTACCCGATCTGGTGCTATATCAGTAAACGATAAGAACTGAAAACTCTAATAAAAAACACTTATGATGATTAAAAAGACACTAACCATTTTAGCAGTAAGTTGTATGATGTACTCCTGTGCTACGAAAACAGAAAGCAATCCTTTCTTTACAGAGTTTCAAACCGACTGATTCGCTGACCGCACTTTCCATCAAACTGGCACCAGTTCTTTCGGAACATAATGACAATATCTCCCTGAATGGGAAACTATTCAAACGGGTGAACGATGTCTACCAAAAGAAAGATTCATTGAACCTGACGTCGGAACAAGAACGTCTGCTGGACAAGACTTATAAAAGATTTATCCGTTCCGGAGCGAACCTTGGCGAAAAGGACCAAACTCGCCTCCGCGAAATCAACAAGGAGCTTTCTACACTTGGCATCACTTTCAGCAACAATGTGCTGAATGAGAATAATGCCTTCCAACTTTTCGTTGACAAGGAAGAAGATCTGGCAGGATTGCCTGAATGGTTCCGCCAAAGTGCGGCCGAAGAAGCGAAAGCAGCCGGACAACCGGGAAAATGGTTGTTCACCCTGCACAATGCCAGCCGTCTGCCTTTCCTGCAATATTCTGAAAATCGCCCGCTCCGGGAGCAAATATACAAAGCTTATATCAACCGCGGCAACAACAACGACGGGAACGATAACAAGGAAAACATCCGCAAGATCGTTTCTCTCCGCCTGGAAAAAGCGAACTTATTAGGTTTCGACTGTTATGCAAACTTCGTCCTGGATGAAACCATGGCAAAGAACGCCAACAACGTAATGAGCCTTTTAAATAACCTCTGGAGCTACGCACTGCCAAAAGCAAAAGCAGAAGCTACCGAACTTCAGAAATTAATGGATAAGGAAGGAAAAGGAGAAAAACTGGAAGCATGGGACTGGTGGTATTATACCGAAAAACTACGGAAAGAAAAATACAACCTGTCTGAAGAGGATACAAAACCTTACTTCAAACTGGAGAATGTACGCGATGGCGCTTTCGCCGTAGCCAACAAATTATATGGCATCACCCTAAGCAAACTGGAAGGCATACCAACTTATCACCCTGATGTAGAAGTCTTTGAAGTGAAAGACGCAGACGGTTCCCAGCTCGGTATCTTCTATGTAGACTATTTCCCACGTCCCGGGAAAAGCGGTGGTGCATGGATGAGCAACTATCGTGAGCAACACGGAACAACCCGTCCGTTGGTATGCAACGTTTGCAGCTTTACCAAGCCGGTAGGCGACACCCCCTCTTTATTGACCATGGATGAAGTGGAAACCCTGTTTCACGAATTTGGTCACGCTCTGCACGGACTGCTGACAAAATGCGAATACAAAGGAACATCGGGAACCAACGTGGTACGTGACTTTGTAGAACTTCCTTCTCAAATCAACGAACATTGGGCGACTGAACCCGAAGTGCTGAAAATGTATGCCAAACATTATCAGACAGGAGAAGTGATACCCGACGAAATCATCGAGAAGATACTGCAACAGAAAACTTTCAACCAGGGCTTCATGACCACCGAATTACTGGCTGCCGCCATCCTCGACATGAACCTGCACACGATGACAGATGTAAAGAATCTGGATATGCTTGCATTCGAAAAAGAAGCGATGGACAAGCTTAACTTGATTCCCGAAATAGCACCGCGTTATCGCGTGACTTACTTTAATCATATCATTGGCGGATACGCTGCCGGATACTATAGTTACCTATGGGCCAACGTATTGGACAATGATGCTTTCGAAGCTTTCAAAGAACATGGTATTTTTGATAAAAACACCGCCGACCTGTTCCGCCATAACGTATTGGAGAAGGGAGACAGCGAAGACCCGATGGTGCTTTATAAGAATTTCCGTGGAGCGGAACCAAGCCTGGAACCACTACTGAAAAACAGAGGAATGAAATAATTCAGCAAAAAAGCCCTTAAACATCAAATATTTGAGGGCTTATTACACATGAATGTGAAAAAAAAACTATATTTGCAGCCTTGTATGCGGCAAAAAGAACTTGTGTACGACAGAATTTAACTGAAAATTAAATTAAAAAAGTAATCATCATAAATTAAAAGTAAAATGCAAAACAAAGGATTTG
>PPYE01680835.1_pt1 | contig 21454 bp, 19 predicted proteins | sample 1559881 | NCBI WGS metagenome assembly PPYE01 (sample SAMN08240022, study PRJNA423297) | Human gut metagenome, whole genome shotgun sequencing project.
CCGTATTTGGAAACCTCAAGAACAACAAGCACTTCAAGAGGTTCCATCTTCGTGGGCTTAAGAAGGTTGAAATTGAGTTTGGCCTGCTGGCCATTGCACATAATCTTGCAAAAATAGCCTCTTAGGAGGTTTATGGCAACGAAAAAACAGTTTGAAAGGATGAAATCTTCAAAAGTAAGTTTGTAAGCTTCTTTTTGGAGAAAAATCCAAATGACTTCAATCTGAAATGAAACAACAGAGGCCATCTCAAGTTTATTTTGAGACAGCCTCATAAGTTCCGCCAGAACTGACGCAACCTGCTCTTTTGTCATTACCCCAACAGCATTTCCGGCCGCGTTAATAGCGACAAAAGCGGATATGTCTTCCAGCTTGGGAAGAGCCAGTGTAGACTTCTTCAGTAGCTCCGTTTTCGACACCTTATGCGGAACGCCGTTTGTATCGTACACCTGTACCGTTTCACCATCTTCTGCTGTAGTCTGTTCCATTATAGCCTTTGCATTGTCCAGAATTTTATCTGTTGTTTCGCCGTCATACCTTGAATCGTATTTTTTATCGTCCATATCGTTTTCAATTTATCATTAAGATTAATAAGATTACTAACACTGTGTAGATTATAATTGCCTTGTCCATCAGCTTGTATAATTGATTAAAAAATATCCGAAATATGGAACCTTAGCCACCAGTAGTATTATTGAATCGCCGACAGCCAAAGTATAACTTTGCACACTTCCGTTCTGGTCGTATATTCCGGCCAACGTGACGTTTTTAGAGCCTGCAAGGCATCTGAAAACCAACATAAGTCCGAAATCAGACGGAAGGCTGCTCATACCAAACATACTTGCGACCTGCGACTCATCCGGAAGGGTCACATTATATGCGCTGCTGGCATATATAAAGAAGATATTATTCTGTGAGAAATCAATCTTGTAGGTGCTGCCTGTAATGTTAAGCCTTCCGATCTTGGTTCCAATAAACGCAGTTGCCATCAGTGGAGCATTGCTTTTCAGCCCATAGTTTTTCGTTCCACCAGATACTTCAATAAACAGCCCATAATTGGCCACGTCAAAACCATATCCGCCATACGTATTCGTCTGATTGTTTATGATTCTTCCCGCAGCTGTAAAACCTGAAGCTGTCGCCGGAACAACATTTTTACCTATTAATACATAAGAGCTTGTGCCACCTACACGAATCATGTCACTATAAATTGACAAACTACCGCCACCTCCGGATGCCGTTGCTTCACTACCGATTCGGCCATTTGCCAGTTCAAATCCTCCGATAGACCCCCTTTCCAAAGATCCATCCGCACCATCAAGATGCTTCACCTTCAGGTTTTCTACGTCTATGTATTCGGCCTTCAGCACGGGACGTCCATTTTTATCAGTAGTAAAAACAGCGATTGGATTACCAGACGTATTGGTTACAAAGAAATTATCTGCATGTACCGTTACAGTCCTATCTTTGACGTTGATTCCTGTATCTTCCAGTTCAAGGCTTATTTCGTCCTTTGCTACCTCTACAACTGATTTACCAGACGATAGCATGAGTTCGCTAAATCTTCCGACTAACTTTCCATCAGACAGACTGAGGTAATTCGTTTGTTCCCTGTTACCGAGATAGGTACGTCCATACACATTGAAGTATCCCTCTTTTTTCACACGGTCGTATCCAATCGTGACTATATCTTTCCCGGAGAGGGAGTAACTGTTGATTCCCTGATAGAAGATAAGAGAAGGCGCACCGTCTCCGTATGCAGACAACACGATTGCGGACTGGAAATCCGTGTCCGATATGTCTCCAAGTTGTACAACCACATCACCCTCCTTGGGAATATCACTACCTTCGTCACAATGATTCACAGACACTTCTATCCAATTATCACCGACGGCAGTGACTAACCGCCACCAGTAATGATTACTAACATTCTCATAGACTCCGGATTTGATATTGAATGACTGGCTGCGTACCAGGTTACCCACACGGAAACGGTTCTCGATTGCTTTCTCACCATCGTTTGCAAGGAAGTAACAGCGGTACACGGCGCCATGTGCGCTTGGCTGTACGTATGCTCTGCTACCATCTGAATAGTATTTCGCGCTACCATCTGAGTAGAAGAACGGGACCGCATCTATACGCTCTACCTTTGTTATCGTAGCCCGTGCTCCGCTTGCATTGAACATGAAGGAAGCTCCTGCCAGCTCGGTCTCCATTATGCTGAGCAGCTGGAAAATGGCTTTCTTTCGTACATACAGTTTGTCAATCCATCCGACAGAATCACCATTTTCATCGCTATAGAATGACATGCCGGCACCCATCATTCCAGTAACAAAGTCGGGAGATGTAAGGAAAGGAGATATGATACCGCCAAGAAGTTTCATCAAAAACTCCGTACGGTCAGGTGCATCCTTACGAAGATGTGTCTTCAACGATTTTAATGCACTGAATATATTCTTATCAGACGGCGTTTTTTCATCGAACGACCGGATTACATCATATACATATTGTTCAGCCTGTCTGGCTACCTCATACCGTAGCGAGTTCAGCGAGTTATCTACCGAGGATTTCCACCCCGACCCTACTTCATCCGAGCAGGTAATCGTAGCCTGGCACAAGTCGTTCAACTTGCGCTGCACCTTGGTAATACGTGTATCCTTGTATCCTCCGGTAGAACCGAAATACTGTTCTGACAGCAGACGCACGTTCCACCCGATGCGGAGCGGAGTTTTGTTCTTTTCGATATAATTCCGGTCAGTGGTTCCGGTGTATTTGTTCGGGTCAAAGCTGTAGGTATTCAGATAGTCATCTACTGCCAGCTTGTATGCCTGTTCCGCTGCGGTGATGTATTCCTGCGGCATGGCGAAGTTCCATGGTATATACTTGTCACCTGGATTTGGTATAATCACACCTCCAGGAATCTGAGTCGCATCATCCGGATATACGTTGATGATTTCCCACTCCCGTGTGTCTTCATGCCATGCCGCCTGGAAAGAACCGTCAGTTCCACGTCCTGCCAGCTCGCCAGTCTGGAACTGTAACATATAGTCCAGATCCGGAATCTCGTAGTCTTTCGGATTCCAGTTCATTCCATTATCTTTGAAGTAATATACGGTGTACTTCCGTCCTTCCTCGCTGGTTTTATCTTCCGTACGTACAGATGAAACAGTACCTACATACTGAGGATATATCTCAGCAAACGCAGCTTCTTCCGTTTCTTCCTTCACTCCATATAAGTCTACATTCTTGTCCACATATATTTCCCGGCTTGGAAGTTGCAGACGGGAATACCCGTACTTTGTCGCATCAATATTGCGTGTGCTGCCCAACGGGAACAGACGGGTAAAGAATTTCACTTCCCCGTTATCTTCCTGTGCCAGATTGGTAAGTCCTTGAAGGTAGCCAAGCTCCACCACTTCCCCACGTTCAGCTTTGCAGAGATTAATCACATAACCGTCTGCCCACATTTCAGTGCCGAATGTGGCGGCGATGCCATTGCTGCCGAAAGCCGCATCCCAGCACTTCACATTCCGGTAATCAATCACCTTGTTTTCGGCGGTAATCACTGTTCCGATGCTCCACAGATTTCCACCGGCACGGCGGTTCATGTTATCAATCCACAACTGAAGGTGTTCACGAGGCCCACCGTCGTAACTGAATTCAGATGTGGTCCCGCCTTCCTGGAACAGCATCAGTGTATCTTCCGCATCATGTATCGGTGCATAGAACTTCACGCTGTATTCGTAAGTCTGTGTGTTCTTTTGTTTCGGACGATAGCGTGACTTTACCTTGTAGCGAACTCCTTCCACCTCGATGTAGTCATCCACATCCAGCGGCACGTATTCGGTATGGGTGAAGGATGCAGATACGCTGCATTCTCCACCTATTTCTTCCGTGACACTGGAAGAAGAGTTCGGGCTGGCTGTCAGTCGGAGGTTGTTGGCTTTATCGTATATTTTCAGTTCCATTTAAACAGTGTTTAATCAATTACTAAATAGAAGGCTGCGGCTCCATAAATTTTACGGAAAACAGCACATAGAACCGGTCTCCTTCGTAACTTTCGTACCATTCCGGATCTGCCGGCATATCCTGGTAAACCATATTGTAGGTTCGGTAATTCTTCACGGCGATTGCAAGCATACCCGACGTGATGAGCGTCATCATGCGCTGATATTTGTCCAGCCGGTCGGATGCGGAGCTTCCACGAAGCCATAACTGCAATGTACGTTCGATGCTGCTCAACTTCACGTTCGGGTTCTGAGGAAGCTCTACCCCATTCCGTTCGCGAAAGTCTACGGTGGTAATATCCTTCGCCTTGGGCATTCGAAGCAAAGCATCCATGTTCACGTGTCCGCCTTCTTCCGTCTCTCCCAGGAAAGCACCGTATTCCGTCCATACGTCCGTTCCGTTAATTGTTAGGTATCCTGTCAGGTCCACTTTTCAGTTAATAATTAATAGTTAAAAATTAAAAGCTACTTCAGCTGTATTCCGTTCAATTTCATATCACTCAATATCTCGTGTATCTCCACCAGGTGTGCCGTGTGTCCGGCTATGGTGGCCAGCGTCTGGCTGTCCTGCTTCTGCGTGTTGCGGATTTCCTGCACGAACTTGTCCGTATTGGCCAGATGCGTCTGCATGTTTCGTCCTATTCCTTCAAAGGTGGATATGCTGTCCTGGCTCATCGTGGTGAGCGCACCGCTGGATGGGCTCTGGCTGCTTCCGGAATCCGCAGATGAAGACCATCCGAAAGCATTCATTATCTGTTCTCGTTCGGCGAGCATATCGTCTACAATACTCTGATATTGATTGCGTAGCATTTCAGCTTCTTTTTCGTCAAGACCTTTGTTTATCTCTGTTTTACCATGTGAAAAAAAACCTGCCTTAGAAGGATCATACACGATAGTGCCATCTGCCGCTTCTTTCGCCCATGAGTCATATAAGCTCTGAATTCTTTCTTTATACTTATCCGCAACCATTGAGGAGAATATGGCGTTCTGAAGGTATTTTTCGAAATTGTCTGCAAAATCCTGGTTGGTAGCATCCAAATCCGACAGCATACTGGTGAAGCTGGCACGGAATTCGTCAAAGCTGACTCCGGTAAATGCTTCTTTTTCCTGTTCGGCAATTTCCTTCAACTGTTCGCTATACTTGTCTATGTTCTGAATGTAAGTCACAAACTCAGAGTTGACTTCGGTCAATACAGACACAAATTTTTCGTCCTGAAGGACCTTACCAATTACATCCGCATCCAAATTAATTACGTCACCAAATTCACGTATATTAGCTCCTGTTAATTGTGAAAGTCTTGCCCAGTCAGAGCTACCCATTCTTTCGTTTACTCTGTATCCTAATGAATGGCTGAACATACTAGACCCGCTTCCAGAAAGAGAATGCATCAACTGCCGCTGGCGTTCAATCTGCACGTCAACCAATTGTTTTGCTTCCTCGGCTGCTTTCTGAGCTTCTACACCATAATCAATGTCGATATATTGCTGTTTCTTGGAGATAAGCGAATCCCAAATGTCAATCAGCCCTTCATACTTTGATTTAAGATTTTCATACCCCGAATAATCGGCACCTCCGAAACCAAAGAGCCCGGCTATCGTATTGCCTATTCCAGTCAATATACTAACTGACCCTGTAATAGCACTGAATGGTTTTGTCAAATCAATGCTTTCCAGTCCACTCATTACCTGACTGACTCCGTTCAATGTCTCACTCACCGCTTCCGGAACTTTTACGCCAAAGTTTCCTAACATATCCACTATGTCGTTTCCGGCATTGACGATTGCCATTCCTTTCTGTCCGATAGAATTTGCCGCATCCGTCAGATTCTTCTGTGCACTGTATCGTTTATCCTGAGCAGCACGAAGTCTTTCCTCGGCTTCGGCCTGAGTAATCAGCTTACGTGTAAGGGTTCCGGTTGCTTCGTCATATTCTTCCACGATAACGCTTCCGCCTACTTGTGCCTGTTGAAGAAGGTTCTGAGCAGAACGTACCTCATCCATCGCAGACTTGTAATCTTCGTACCCCTTCTTCATTGTTTCGAACGGGGAACGGTCGGCCAGCTCGGAATCTATATTATTGAAAGCATCCATTACCTCCTTGTAAGATTCGGGGCTGATGTCATCGCCTATTCCTTCCAGGTATTGTTTCAGCTTCTCTCGGAGACTTTCCAGCGTATCAGTAGACACACGCTCCAATTCACCAAAAATCTTGTCCCAGTCCATCCCTTTCTTCATTTCCTCAAAGTCCAGGCTGGCCAGCTTGTCGTCACGTTCACGGGTTAATACGTCGGCCTCTCCTTCTGTTTCCGCAGCGGCAATCTTTCGGGCGTAATCCATTGCAATGGCCAGACGCTTCTCCTGATACGTTCCGTATTGTTTATTGTAGTCGATAAGGCTCTGCGTGGCCTTGTCGCGATATTCCTGTTCAATCTGATATATCTTTTCGTTATACACCTGTTCTGCCAGCATACGGTTGGTGTTCGCCGTATTCTTTACCTCGTCGTACTGGCTCTGTGGGATATTGTCGCCCTGCTTGCGTGCCTGATCCATTTTGGCAAGCATATCCCGTTCCTGCTTATCAATGTCAGCCACAGACTCATCGTATTCCTGCTTGGCCAGTGCCATACGCTTGGCAATACCTTCCTGCATAATCTGTATGCGGAGTTTTTCCGTAGTCTGCTGTGCTTTTACGCGGGCATCGGCAAGCTGGGAGGCGTAGTCGGTTTTCTGCTTTTGTTCTGTTTTGTTTCCTCCGTTTGATTCAAAAAGAAGATCTTCTATGTTTACTTGATTAGCCAGATTCTTATTGAACTTGGTCAAATCATATATTTTCTTTCTCCATTCAGTAATCTTTTCTTCGCTCTGATTGAAGAATCTGTCATAATCCCGGTTTACAGCATCAATTACATCATTGCTTACAGGAAGTAATGTCCTATTTTGTCCTTCCTTCAACTTGCCTACAGCCTCCGTTCTTTTAACCTCGTTAAGTTCTTGTTTTTTGTATTCTTCCGTTATTTTTGATTCAAGATCCAGTATTTCCTTACTGTTCTTAATCAGTGTTTCTTTTGCAGCTTGCGCTTTTGCTGAAGCCATAATAGCTGTGGCAAGTTCATTGTATTTGTCAGCAGCTTTTCCCACTAACACCTCTTCATCACTAAGATTCTTGAAGTATTGAGGAAATTCTTTTTTCAGCTCCTTTACTGCTGATATACGTTCATTCATTCCTTTTGAACTGTCTACAGCAGCCTGATAAAGTAAGTTCAGTTGCACAATCTCTTCCTGTGCTGCCTGCTGAGAATCAAGCATGGCCTTTTTATAATTTTCCAAAGCCTCCTTATTGTTGTCAATAGCTTTTTTACCGCTGATAAGCTCTTTTACCCAGTTTGCAATATCCTTTCCAAACACAATACCCAGCGATATGGCGGCCACAAGTGCCGTCTGCCACGAAAATACAGCACTTGCAAGCTGTTTCCACACCGGCACACCCTTTTGTCCGGATGCAGCAAGAAGTTCGTTCTGCTTTCGCACATCAGCAATGGCATCTGCCAGCATAGGAAGGTTGTTTGAAATTGCCAGGATAAACATCTGCGGACCCATGGCAAGCGAAGGAAGTTCTCTTGCAACCTGGCTGAACTGCATCTTCAGGTTGTTTGTCTTACGGGTAACGGCTTCTGTGTCGATGTCGATATATCCTGGATTGTTGGATACATCTTGTTGTACTTTTTTGTACTCTCGTAATCCTACTTCAAGCCTATTTATTCTTCCTGTCAATGCTTGTATTCTAGCTAAATCCTGAGAATAATTTTTGCCCGAATGAATATTATCTTGCATTATTTTTTGTTGTTCAGCACGTACTTTTCTTAATGCAGAGATAAGTTGCAAAGTCTGATTCTCCACGTCGTCTATATTCTTACCAACAGATTGCAAACCGGATTTGGTAAGATCTTCCATAAATATCTCGAGCTTTACGGGTACTGCCATGATTCCAATTTATAATGATGAATAATCAGTCCTTTACCGCATAATTGGTAAAGAACTCCATCGGGTTCATTCCCTTTGTCTGATTGGTGTTTTCTGTTTGTGTGCGACTGTTTCTTTGTTTTTCACGTTCCTCCATTTCACGGATCTGCTGATTCAAGTCCGGTTTCTTCGGAGGAACCCAGTGAGGCATGTCTGCCATCATGAGCTGAAGTGTAACTACATTTACCTTGTCCAGAATGTAGTCAATGCTCCATCCTGTTTCCGTGGCAATCTGACCTACTACGCCGAAAAGGCTATGCGAAGGTTCCGTATGTCCCTTCTTTAACTCCTCCTGTCGTTTTCGCTTTCGTTCCGGCTCGCTAAGGGCTGCATCTTGTTCAAGGCTGCTGCCGATGCGATAATAATCCCGAAAGACGTGGTAGATGTACTGTTCAGCACCTGCCGCCAGGCGGCTGCAAGTTCATCGGGTGTCATCAGTTCCCGAAGTATCCAAGCCACCGGACGATTCAACAGTCTTCCCAGGATAGGGCCACGTACAATTCCGTATGCCACTATCCGGCTGATGTCCTTCCCATGCAGGAAGACGAACCGGATGCGCTGGTCCAGATTGTATCCGTCGTATTCTTCCGGTGTCACGCCGATTCGGAGATAACGCTTGCTGATTCGTATCAGACTGCGTGTGGTAGGTGTCTTCATCGTAATGCGGAACGGACGTTTCCGAAGTACCGTATGAAGCGGCAGGCTGATTCCCCCGTCACTGAGGGAGATGCCTGCCAGCAGTTCTATATCTTGTGCCTTCATACTTATCGTTTTGCGTCTTCGACTGAGTCAATCGCATCAAAATCTTCTGTACCAGGAGGATAAGTACGATAACGTCTGTCCTTCCCGTCTGCGGGTTTCAGCATATCCACACGGATACCCATTGCCAGCACATTCTGCATGTTAATTCCATTCTGGAATCCATTGCGGCTCAGACGTGCATTAAATATGCGGAAACCATGTCCGGAATGCATGGTGATGGTGAGCACACCGTTAGCTAGCATTTTTGCAGGCGGTGTATAAGAGCCGTCCGCTCCGGCTTTTCCACCGAACACATCCACCATACTCTGCGCATTCAGTTGGATAAGGTTCATTGTAAACGCATCGCTTCCCGGGTTGGTCATGATGCTGTCTACAGGTCCGTCTAGTACCTGTGCTGCGAATACATCCAGAAAACTAGGTGCGTTTCCCGCAGGCTGCATCCCGTTTTCATCCAGCCAGGCCAGTGTCTTTTCCTGTCCTTCTGATCCCGCAGCCTTGAATGTCACTTTCGCCACGCCGTACATCAGTCCGTTGCTTGTATCTGCCATAATATTTATAGAGTTTGATTTTTGTTTAAATACTTTTTAATCAGTTCCCAAATAAGAAAAAGTAACAGCACCGCAATAATTGTTCCTACAATCCACTGTTGTAAGCCGGGCCGTCTTTCTTTCACCTCATTGCTGGTAGTTTCATCCCGTATCCGGTGCTCCGTTTCAGTATGCTTCACGGTAACTTGTCTTCCTGTGCTGTCGGCTGTAGCCGTGACGTTCACGCCACCTTCTCCGTCTGACTTTATATCTATGTTCAGACCGTCATTCCGATAGCTCAGCCCGAATCCGGCAGGAAGCTTACTCAGGTTCAGCCACTGCTCCGCACTCACCGAGCAGGTCGCCGTCCTCTTCGGGACCGGCCCGTAAGTTGTTTGCTCGGTTACGCTCGTTCGGAGGCTGTCCGAGCGGACGGTTTCCGAGCTGGCCTTTCTGCTGCTGGCGCATCCAGATGATAGCAGGACAGCGGTCAGCATACCTGCAAGTATGTAATTTGCGTAAAGCCGTTTCATGGTTGATATTCCGTTCGTTTTGTTTTCGTAGTTGTTTGCTTAATTCCAATACCGTGGCACTCAGATCATCGTAAAGAGTCTTGTAGGTGCCTTCAGTTTCCTTTACCGCACGGACTTGATACACCTTCCTGTCACGCCACCAGGCAATGGCAGTAGCCAGCCATCCGGCAGGAAGAAGCCAGTCCCATAGTGACTGTAACAGAGTCCAATCCATAGCTCCAGTTATAACAATTCCCATCCGGCCCGGATGTCGGCCATCTGTGCCGGTACTCCGTTTTCTACTTCACTGATTGCGGCTGCAAAGAGACACATCGTTTCCTTATCACTCACATTGGGCTGATAGGTTGTCGGTACCTGCATCTTGCGGCATACTGAAGTAATGTAGGCTGATGTGTTGTTCTCGTGCTTGGGTGCCCATCGGTTGATGTAATCTGTAATTGTCTTACATCCGTGCTTTTTATGATAGTTCTGCAACAGTTTAATCAGTGCACGATACCCGTGCGGCATATCTTCGAACTCTTCGAATGCATTGTCTTTCTTTGCTGAGGAAGGGACTTCTCCCTTCCAGTCTGTTGCGTCAGAGTTTCGGATATTACCGGGGTTGCAGTTTCTTATTCCGCGTGGTTGATTCTTCATAATTCAGTCCTCCTTATGCTTCAAGTTCCTCACCGGCTGCCGGGTCTTCCTGCAACTTTTCTTCCAGACCGTTAGACATCGTCATGGCCATTTTGGCAGCTTCAGCTTCGCGTCTGGTCTCAGCCCAGTTCTTGTCAGGTTCTCCGCTTTGGTCGGATGTCTGTGCAGTAGAACCGTCATAACTGTAGATGGCACCGATAGCCTCCATCTTTTTCGGAAGTACGATGTAGTAGTGACGGAAGTTCACTTCGTTCTGCTGGTAGTCCGGGTTGGTCTGTGCGTCGCGGTAATACATCTTGGTGCTACCCTGTGCACGGAACACACGCTTGGTGTAGAAGCAGAAGGATGCCTGATGGTCAGTGCCCGAAGGCGAATTCTTAAACGGAACTTTTGTGCCTTCCTTGGTGAAGTACGGACAGTTCTCAAATTCGTACACCTCGAATCCGTACATGTTGGCAATCTTTCCGGTTGTGTAGTTGTAATACTGGTCACGGAACTTCTGGTCGTCTTCCAGCAGGTCATTCACGTGGTCTGAGCAGAGCACCAGACGGCGGCCTGCGGTGGGAACCTGCAAGGCATCCAGCTTGCGTTTCAGTGCGATAATATCCTTTCGGGTACATTTCTTACGTCCGTTGTCATCTTCACCGGAAGTTGGCACTACCGGAGTTTTCGCCGTGTTGCTGTTCGGAGCCAGCGCATGGGCCGCTTTCTTAAACTTGGCGATGGTGATAGCATCGCCGTGACGCTCAATCACGCTTCCCATCTTGTCGTAGGAGATTGCAAAAAGCTGGTCGTCGGATACGGGTGTCTTCTTCGTCTGAAACTTGTCAAGGCCCAATGCAATATCTCCGTCTTCCAGTTCCTGTGTGGCAATGGGATACGTGGTGTTGTTAATCAGCACGTCCGGGTCGCCGCCCACATCTACCAGGTGTACCACTTCGTTGTTCACCGCAGCCGAATAATCGGACACACCATCCAGGAATGAGGCGGTCATGCCCCCGCGAAGCTGCTTCACCAGCTCACCCGTCCAGACTTCTGTATAAACACCTTCCAGGGCTGCACCTTTCGGAAAGAACTTGCCCAGTGCTATCGGTAGCACCACGCCCACAATCAGCCCCCAGAATCCTGCATTCGGAATTCCAAGGCAAGCCAGGATAACGATACTCATCAGCACATTCACCAGTGTGCCGGTTACGAATTTTACGATTTCTTTTCTCATGTTCGTGTTTTAATTTGTGTTCAACAATCAGTTAAGTTCCGGACATTCCACACCGTATTCTGCCTTGTACAGTTTGCGGTACTGCTGCGGGTCGTTCTTTCGCATCAGTTTCAGTTCCTCTGCCGGAACTTCGCTCAGTTTTTTCCAGTCGCCGGTTGCCGTCGGCAAGGTATCGCGGTTCAATACCATCGACGGCTTTACAGTGCCGTGCATGGCTTCTAAGGTCAGTTTCAGGCTTTCCTGGCCGACTTTCTTTCCCAGCTCGATAAAGTGAGCTTTCTTCCCGGATTCAATCTTTCCGGCAGTCACGGCTTCCTCCACCAGCGACGTAATACCTGCCAATCGTAAGGTGTCAAGCTCCTTTTCCAGTTTTTCTTTCTCGGTACGCAGGGATGTGTTGGCCGCCTGGTAGCCGAGCAATACGTTAATCTGTTTCTGCACTTCCTGCAGTGTGGCGGTATCCGCCAGCCCCAGCATCAGGGCGATGGTTTTCAGTTGTTCGTTCATTGTCTGTAATGTTTGGTTTTCATTAAAGCTTTCCTTCAACAGCGGCAGGTCGCATCCGCCTCCTGCATCCAGCCTGATTTCCCGCCCCTCGTATGAGAGCCGGATGTTGTCGTCGTTTCCGCCGATGTCCACCATGCTGTATTCCATCAGCTTGCAGCGGGTTACGGTAGGACGGGTTTGTCCGGGTTTCAGCAAGGCAGCATCTTCGCTTGTTTCCAGTATCTCGAAGTTGGGCGAACCCATACGTAGCGTGCCCTTTTCCCATTGCTGCTTTGCCAGACGCGATTCTTCGCGTACCTCATCAAACCAGGGTTCGCCGGTCACTTCTCCATCCGCTACGCGTATATCCTTTATCATTCCTATTACCACGCCCCGCTGGTGCATCCAGAGCAGTACGGGATTCCGGTTAAACTGCGTCAGGTCGATGCCTTCGGTACGGATCCACGTGCCGTAGCAGTTCAGCGTTTCGTTCGATATTCTGATTCGTTTTGCCATTTTTCCGTTCGTTTGACGCAAACTTACTCTGCCTTTCCCGTCCGGGCAAAAAAGTGTGTAACGGTTGCAAAGAAGTATGTAAATGATGCACTGTTCTCTGTAACGGTTGCACCCCTTTTTCGTGGATGCACGAAAATGGATGAACTTTGTCGTAAACGAATATTAAATACAAGGTAAAACATGGCTAAAAACGACACAAAACAGGAGCTGGCACGGGTGCTCTACATGAGCGGACTTTCGCAGGAAGAGATTCTTCAGAAAGTGGAAGTGAGCCGTCAGACGCTCAGCCGGTGGATAAACACCCTGGGCTGGAAAGAGATGAAGGCGGCACGCAACATTACCCGTCCGGAACTGGTGAACAAGCTGCTGTCTTCCATCAACTCCCTGCTCGACAAGGCAAACGAGCCGGGAAATGAGGATATGCTGGCCAGCCTGGGCGACAAGCTTATCAAGACGGCCACCGCCATCGAGAAACTGGAGAAGAAGGCCAGCGTGGTAGACCGTATCGATACGATGATCGACTTTGAGAATTGGCTGGCGGCAAACCGTGACAAGTATCCCCAGCTGACCAACGAACTGTTCCAGCTCGTAAACCAGCTGCACAACGATTACCTGAATGAACTCTTCGCCCAGAAAGGAGGCTAAGCATGACGGAACAGGAAAAGAAAGAAGCCCTGAAACGATGGCAGGAACACTGCAAGCGGGTGGAACGGATGACCTCGCAGGAACGGATGGAAACCGAAGCGGAACGCAAGCGGAACATCGCCCGTGCCCTGAAGGACTACGACTGTTTCTGTCAGCGCTACCTGTCGCATTATTGCCAGTGTCCGAATGCGAAATTCCATAACGAAGCTGCACGCTACATCGCCTCTCATCCCGAGCTGCGTCTGGTCTGCAAGTGGCCGCGCGGTCATGCCAAGTCGGTACACCTGGACATCGGCATCCCACTCTGGCTGAAGTTCCGGAGCGAACTGCACGTCATGGTACTGGTGGGCAAGAGTGAAGACAGTGCCGACGGTCTACTGGGAGACTTGCAGGCAGAACTGCAATACAACCAGTACCTCATCCGGGACTTTGGCGAACAATACAACAGCGGCATGTGGCAGGAAGGCGAGTTCGTCACACGCGACCAGTGCGCCTTTTTCTCCAGAGGCCGTGGCCAGTCGCCCCGTGGTCTGCGTTTCCGGGAGATGCGTCCGGACTACATCGTGGTGGATGACTTGGACGATGATGAAATGTGCCGGAGTGAGGCACGTGTACGTGAGATGACCAACTGGATAAAAGAAGCTCTGTTCGGCTGCTTCGGCGGAAAGGACGGGCGTTTCATCATGGTGGGTAACCTGATTGCAAAAAACTCCGTGCTGCAGAAAATCATTGACACGCCGACCGTGAAGACCATCGAAGTGAATGCCATCGACCGCAACGGGAATCCTGCCTGGCCGGAGTTCTACACCATCGAAAAGCTGCGCGACCGCGAGCAGTTCATGGGTTACCGCTCGTTCCAGAAGGAATATATGAACAACCCCATCACCGAGGGAGCCGTGTTCCAGGAACGGTGGATACGCTGGAGACGGATGCTGAAACTTAAATATTACGAGCAGATTGTGCTCTACATCGACCCTTCGTGGAAATCCTCCGGAAAGAACGACTACAAGGCTGCCGCCATGATAGGCCGTCCCAGGCGCGGATTGAAAACCGCCTCACACCGGGAACTGCATCTGCTGCGTGCCTTCTGTCGTCAATGCAGCGTGGGCGAAATGGTGCGCTGGCTCTACGATGTCTACGAATCACTGCCTGAAGATGCGGCGGTCAGCATCTATATGGAAGCCAACTTCATGCAGGACACCATCCTGGATGAATTTCAGCGTGAAGGCGACGCACGTGGCTACCAGCTTCCTATCATGCCGGACAAACGGAAGAAACCCGACAAGTTCGCCCGTGTGGAAGCCGTCAGTCCGCTGTGGGAACGTGGATACTTCTTTTATAACGAAAAGCTGAAGGAAGATACCGACCTCCGTGCCGGAATTGACCAGACGCTGGCCTTCGAGCAGGGAAGCCGGGCACACGATGACTTTCCGGATGCCTGCGAGGGTGCCATATATAAACTACAGAAACAAACCCGTGAGGCTTCGTTCACACCCCGGCTTGGCGTGCGGCGTCCTCCTAAGAATGCCTGGTAACCAACGACAGCTTTTACCTATTCATTTTCATTATTAATTATTCATTACACACATGTTTATCACCGAACAAGACTACATACAGGTCAGTGCCGATGCGCTGAGAATCATCCAGCAGGCCACGGACGACAACCGCCTGCTGGCCGAACGCCGTGCCATGGACCGGATAGCCAGCTACCTGGACGGACGTTATGACATGCAGGCGGCCTTCACCGCCGAAGGCGAAGCAAGGAACCTCGACCTCGTGGGACTGGTGGCTGACCTGGCACTCTACTTCATGGTGCTCAGCCTGCCGCAGAAGATGGGATATGAAATCCGGAAGGAACAGTTTGAAAACGCCATCGCCTACCTGGAGAAAGTGCAGGCAGGCAAAGCAGTCATGAACCTGCCCGAACTGCAACCAACGGGCGAGGAAGGAGAACAGACCGGAGCCGGCATACGTTACGGCTCCGACAAACGTAACAACTATATCTGGTAACGATTATGGCAAAGAAACCGAAAATAGAATATCTCAACCGGATGAATGCCGCCGAAAGACGGCGCATCAAGGAAATGAGCATCAAGCTCCAGTTGCTCACCGAAGCACTGACACGACGCGATCTGGCCGACTGGCGGCGTGCATGGCAGATGGCCATCAACGTGGACAACCCGAACCGTACACGTCTGCTGAACCTCTATACCGATGTGGATGCCGACCTGCACCTGACCGGATGCGTGCAGCAGCGCATGGGATTCGTGCTGAACAAGAGTTTCAAGCTCTGCGACGTGAAGGGTGTAGAGAATCCGGAACTGACGGAACTGCTGGAAGCTCCCTGGTTTAAGGAATTTCTGCGACTGGCATTGGAAAGCAATTACTACGGCCATTCACTCATTGAACTGGGTGACGTGGTGGAAGTGGACGGACGGATGGCCTACAACCGGGTCAGCCTGATTCCCCGTACCCACGTGATTCCCGAATACGGAGTCATCATCACCCACGAAAACGACACCTGGCAGGTGGGTTACGACTACCGGAACAGCGAGATGAAAGACTGGTGCATTGAAGCAGGCGGCACGCATAATCTGGGCCTGTATCTGAAATGCGCCCAGCAGACCATTCCGAAAAAGAACATGTGCTCGTTCTGGGATATGTTCGGAGAAATATTCGGCATGCCGCTCCGTGTGGCTACCACCACCAGCCGCGACCAGAAGGAATACGACCGCATTGAGCGCATGCTGCGCGACATGGGAGCAGCCGCTTACGGCTTGTTCCCCGAAGGAACTACCGTCGACCTGAAGGAAAGCACCCGTGCCGATGCGTTCAATGTGTACGACAAGCGCATTGACCGCTGCAATTCGGAAATATCGAAGGGAATTCTTACCGTGACCATGACCATGGAAGACGGTGCCAGCCTTTCGCAGAGCGAGGTACACCGCAAGATGCTGGACAATCTGATTCAGAAGGATGCCGACCTCATCCGCGACCTGGTGAACTGGCAGCTCATTCCCCGCATGATCCGTCACGGATTCCCGCTGACAGGATTCCGCTTCGCGTGGGATGAATCGGTAGACTATACGCCCGAACAGCAGGTGACCTACGAGCGTCTGCTGCTGGAGCATTACGAAGTAGAGCCGAAATATTTTATCGACAAATACAACATCCCACTGAAACGGAAGAAGGACACATCCTCCGTAGCGGTTCCGGAAGTCAGGAAAACGGCACAACAAAAATCAGGAAAGGAAGAGCAGAAGCTGGTATTACCGGAAGGGGAACACCCTTTTTTCGACTAAGCCCCGAAGATTATAAGGGGCTGCATCAGCGGTACGCCGACATCCTGAAACTGGCGGCTGAGGAAGAAGAAACGGAAGAAGCCATGGAGTTCCCCACCCTGGAAGCCGGATGGATGCTGCTCATGGGATGGCTCTATCAGCAGGCAGAAGTATCGCCCGAAAGCCTGACCGTAGAAGAGGTGCAGCGTTTTATCCGTACTCATTCCGACGTACTGGACGGAGCGGTGGACACCGCTCTGAAGGAAGTCCAGCTGGACGACATATCGGTGCAACGTCTGAAGGAATCGAACTACGTGTTCAGCGGTATCAAGACCTTCCACGAACTGAATGAGGCTTTTCCCTCCCTGCTGGATGAGGAAGGAAACAGAAAACCGTTTAATCAGTTCTTAAATGAAGTTCAAAAGGTGTATGACACCTACAATGTGCAGTACCTGCGTACGGAATACAACTTCGCACAGGCATCTGCCCTGATGGCCGCACGGTGGAAGCAGTTCGAACAGGACGGCGACCGCTACTACCTGCAATACCGCACCGTGGGAGACAAGCGTGTACGTCGTACCCACCGGATGCTGCACAACATCACCCTGCCCATCGAAAGCCCGTTCTGGGACAAATATTTCCCGCCTAACGGATGGAACTGTTTCGAAGCTGGAACTCCGCTGCTGATGGCAGACGGCAAATGGAAAAATATAGAAGATATATGCCGTGGCGAGTTAGTCATTGGGGGTAGCGGTAAGGCACAACTTGTAACAGGAACCCACATAAAGCCGTTCGATGGTGAAGCGGTGAGAATCTTCACCGAAAGGGGAACTGCCACGTGCACCCCAAATCACCGTTTCCTTACTTCGGAGGGATGGGTCACTGCCGGAGACCTGAAGACCGGTGATATACTGGTGCAGGTCGGAAAGGTCACCGCACTTGATGTAGTTGTTAACACAGTACACAATTTGGCAACTCTGTGCCGTTATGGCTTCATGTCGTTTGTAAGAAAGTGGAAAACGGTTCGTACCCTGACAGTCAATGGCAAGCCTTAATTCAGGAAGGTAAAAGTCAACCACATATAAACCGATAAGTTTTCTAAACTCAAAAGGAATATGCAAAGATTCAAGAAATTCATATATTATCTGTTCATGTACACTTGGAGGAAGCTTCAAGGCAGACATTCTTTCGGGATGTTCCGCACGTGTCTTGAGAGAGCTGGCAAGAGCTCTTGCCTTGACATCCGGGCTAAGGAAAGAGGAAGTGTGCTTCAGCTTTTCCGAAATGCCACGGATAAGTTCGCTGTTCTCTTTCGTCTTGCCCTGACGCACGTGCCGTCCCTCAAGTGCAAGCCTGTGGTTCATGGCAGCAAGCGATTCTCCCGCAGCCTTCCGACGTTCCCCATTGCCAACCCATTGTGTAGCGACAGCCTCGCCTCCATGCCTCGGCTCAAATCCGCAATAACGGATAAGTTTCGGGACGGTACGGCCATTGACAGACCAAAGTTTGCAGAGAAAACGGACACTGCGAAGTTCGCGGAAGTACCGGAGTTCCACGGCATCACGGATATTCATACCTTCAATAGCTTCCACTCTTTTTATAGTTTCCTGAGAAAGACCTTTTTTCATACACGTTATGTTCTGGTGACAGGCAAAGATACGAAAAAAGTATCAATGCCGGTGTATAATCTTTCGATAGCCAATGACGAAAGTTATGTGATACCGCTTGGTATCGTACATAACTGCCGCTGTACGGTGGTGCAGGTGCGCAAAGACAAATACCCCGTGAGCAACGAGCAGGAAGCCATGAACCTGGGCAGTCAGGCTACCGCCGGAAAGTATCAGGAAATGTTCATGTTCAACCCCGGCAAGCGGATGACAACCTTCCCGGCATACAACGGCTACACCCTGCGCAAATGCAACGGGTGCGACTATCGCCCCGACAAGATGAAGCTTGCCGCCGACATTCCGGACAATGAGGTGTGCCGGGCATGCAGGCTGCTACAGGAATACAGGCACATGGATGCAAAGGCTACCAGACACAAGGCAGCATTTCTGAAAGGGACAAAAATTTCTCATCCTGAATTCAGGCGGGAGATAGGCATAACAGGGAAAAGCATTAAGGAATGGACAAACCAACCTTTTAAGCATTTCTATGAAAAGAACCGGATGTTGCTTGATATTGAAAACGCTATCAAGGAAACCTCTTATCTGGGAGCGGTTCCTTACCATAAAAGCGATGATGTGAAATGGTCGCACATTTTTGAAACCGAAATTCAGGGAAGCAAGGCATGGATTATTGTACGTGAATATACTTGGGGAGAGATTACCCTGCACAGTATTTCCGACAGTATGGGAGAATACCTGAAAGAACATAAACCCATAAAAAAAGAGTAGCAAAGAAGCCCATACACTCGGAACTACAATCCGAAGCGGTACTTCAATGCTACCCTTTGCAAATATACGATTAAATCATTAAAAAACAATGCATAATGGCTGAAAAATCAAACCAGGTAAACCGGGAGTTACAACGCAGGGTAAACCGGCTGATTCGGGTAACGCTGAAGGACATTAAAGTGGAAGCCCTTGATGAGTTCGACCGGAACTTTGAGCGGGAAGCCTTCTTTAATGATAAGTGGGCACGGCGTAAATACAACGATGATGAGAGCCGTGGACTGCTGATAAAGACAGGCAATCTCCGCCGGAGTATTACAGGGAGAATTACCGACCGTGACAGTGTTGTGATAGAAACCACGCAACCGTATGCAAAGATACATAACGAAGGCGGCACTATCACCGTGACCAGAAAAATGAAGAAATACTTCTGGTGGAAGTATATCACCATTACGGTCAGCAAACGGATGAAAGCCGGAATACCAATTACTTATTCCGAACGTTTCAGCCGGAAAAAGGACGGAACCCTGAGGAATACGAAACGAAACCGTGAACTTACAGAAGAAGCTAAGTTCTACCGTGCCATGGCTATGAAAAAGGCCGGAAGCAAAATCACCATCCCCAAACGCCAGTTCATCGGCAACCATCCCGACCTGGAAAAACTGCTGAAAGAAATCTTTTACAACAACGCTAAAAACTTTGACGCACTATGAGACGTATGCTATATCTCGGCCTGACCGAAGCACTGAAAGAATTGAAAGACGAAAGCGGACAGCCGCTTATCCGGCACATTGACCTGTGGAATGAGCAGGTAGAATTCATCGAACAGGAAGAGCCGTTCGACACCCCGGCTGTGTTTATCGAATTCCGTCCCGTACAGTGGCGCACATTAGGAGGAACCACCCAGCAGGCAGACGTTCCGTTCCGGCTGCATGTGGTCACGAAATGGAAAGGAAGCGCAAGGGACGGAAGCGTGTTTCAGGAAGAATCGCTGGAACGTTTTGATTTGCTGGACAAGATTGACGCGCACTTGTTCAACTTCTTCCTCTCTGTCCGGAATGAATCTGTCTGCATGACCCGCCGCACGGGAAGCAGCACCAACCATAACCACGAGGAACTGGTGGAAGACATCAGCGATTTCACCTGCCAGGCCACACAGACGTATTAACCGAAAAGCGTCAGCTGCCGCTCTGCCTGGGCGATGCGTTCCGTCACGCGCGGATCGGCACTGGCGTTGATGATGTTGTAGAAAGTCTTTTCGCAGATGCGGTATTTCGGCCAGATATAGCGTCGCAGGATTTCCCGGTTGGACAGTCCGCTGCGTGCATGCTCATCGTAAATCCGCACAATATCCTGCACGCGGAAAGCATAGCTCATTCCCACTATTTTCTGACGACTTTTCCTGACCATATACCCTGATGACTTTCCGCAAAAATACGAAAAAACGCACACAAATCAGCATATTCATGCATCTTTTCACACTGTGTCGCGGCTTGCTCAACGCATCCTCATTCTCCTGCCGTAGTTTTGTCGTGTCATGACAAGCAAACCACATTATCAACCCTTTAAAACAAAACTATTATGGCAATCAATTACAGCGTTGCAAAGATGCTCAATCCGCAGGACCGTGAAAGCGGAGAGTACAAGTATTATGCCAAGGCACAGGCTTCCGGCTCAGTAGGTATCAACGAACTGTCGGAAGAGATAGCGTATGCCACCACACTGACCGACGGTGACGTACTCAACGTAATTCGTGCCCTGGTGAAGCGCATTAACCTGCACATCGCAGCCGGACAAATCGTGAAGCTTGAAAACCTGGGAAGCTTTCAGGCGCAGCTTCGCAGCACAGGAACCGCTACGGAAGACACCTTCAGTTCTGCAATGATTAAGAAGGTGACTCTCCAGTTCAGACCTGGCATCGGACTGAAAGGACAGCTTAACATCGCTAATCTGAGCTTCCACAAGGTCAAGAGTTTGCAGGAAGACAAAGAAGAACCGCTTCCTTGACTACTACGTAGTAAACCCATCATTACTACTTAGTAACTGATTAATTACCCCGTAGTAAACGCATTGTTACTACGGGGTAGTTTGTTTCTCTGATATTTTTATTATCTTTACGCTCAAGCACAAACATTATGCACGCTATTTATCTTACTGACCTTGCACTGCGATACTTTCCCCGCTCTTCTGCCCGCAGTGCCGTTACCCAGCTTCGCCGCTGGATACTGCTGAACACGGAGCTACAGAAGCGGCTGGAGGAACTGCATTACCAGAAGGGACAGCGCACACTAACTCCGCTGCAACACGAGGCGATATGTCATTACCTGGGGGAACCCTGATTCAATGAATAATGAATAATGCGAATCAGCAGTTGGCTTTCTGATTCAAAAATTAAAAATTAACAAATGTAAGTAGAGCAATAGCCAACTTTC
>PPYE01385724.1_pt1 | contig 21443 bp, 13 predicted proteins | sample 1559881 | NCBI WGS metagenome assembly PPYE01 (sample SAMN08240022, study PRJNA423297) | Human gut metagenome, whole genome shotgun sequencing project.
GCACCCTCGGCACCCATCACGGCGATTTCCGCCTGCGGATAAGCCAGGTTCACGTCGGCACCCGTCGGCTTGCTGGACATCACGATGTAGGCGCCGCCGTATGCCTTGCGGGTAATCAGCGTTATCTTGGGCACGGTGGCCTCGGCATAGGCATAGACAATCTTGGCGCCGTGGCGGATGATGCCGTTGTGCTCCTGCATCGTTCCGGGCAAGAAGCCGGGAACATCTTCGAAGGTTATCAGCGGGATGTTGAAGCAGTCGCAGAAACGAATGAAACGTGCCGCCTTGTCGCTGGCATCAATATCGAGCACACCCGCCAAATAGGCAGGCTGGTTTGCCACGATACCTACCGAACGCCCGTTCAGACGACCGAAACCGATAACGACGTTCTTGGCAAAGTGAGGCATCACTTCGAAGAAGTACTGGTTGTCCAGCACCGGTTCTATAATATCCTTGATGTCATAAGGCATGTTCGGGTCTTCGGGGATGACGGTCTGAAGCGTCTCTACCCGGCGATGGATATCGTCGGAGCAGGGAGTGAAGGGAGCATCCTCCATATTGTTGGACGGCAGGAAGCTCAGCAGCTCGCGGATGCTCATCAGTGTCTCCTCCTCCGTATTGCATATGAAGTGGGTAACGCCGCTCTTGCTGCTATGCGTATAGGCACCGCCCAGTTCCTCCTTGTCCACCTCCTCGTGGGTCACGGTCTTTACCACGTCCGGACCGGTGATAAACATGTGGCTCTGCTCCTTTACCATGAAGATAAAGTCGGTAAGCGCCGGAGAGTAGCATGCCCCACCGGCACACGGACCCAGAATGGCGGATATCTGCGGAATGACACCCGACGCAATGGTGTTCTGATAGAAGATGGAGGCATAGCCTGCCAAGCTGTTCACACCTTCCTGGATGCGTGCGCCGCCCGAATCGTTGAGGGCAATGACGGGAGCACCGTTCTTCAGGGCAAGCTGCTGCACCTTTACAATCTTTGCGGCATTCGTCTCGCTGAGCGAACCGCCATGCGCCGTGAAGTCGTAGGCATAGACAAATACAAGGCGGCCGTCTATCTTTCCGTAACCGGACACCATGCCGTCTCCGGCAATCTGCTTCTTCTCCATGCCGAAGTTGGTGCAACGGTGGTTCACGAACTTGTCCAGCTCATTGAACGAGCCTTTGTCCAGCAGCATGTCAATACGTTCGCGGGCAGTCATGCGGCCGGAGGCGTGTTGTTTCTCTATCTTGTCTACGCCCCCACCCAGCGAGGCACGTTTGTCCAGTTCCTCAAACTGGCGGTATATTTCTTCTCTGTTCATATTTGCATTTACAATTTAGTGATTTATAATATACGGACTGAATGCGACTCGGGATTATTCCTCCTTTATCAACTCCAATTCAATCAATACTTGGTTGGCATTTACCGGTTCGCCCTCGCTCACGAGGATGTTGCGGACGATGCAGTCGGCATTTACCTTATAGTTACTCTGCATCTTCATGGCTTCCAGCACCACGGCAATGTCTCCGGCAGCCAGTCGGTCGCCCACCTTGACGGGGATGCTCACTACCTTGCCCGGCATCGGCGCCAGAATCTTGTCGCCCTGCTTCTCGTCGGCTCCTTTCTTCATGTGCAGATACTTGGCTTGCGTGTCCACGATGTCCACATGAAAGGAACGCTGGAGCATGCTGATGTCATAACTCTTGCCGCCCTCGCCGCGCACAAGGCCTGCGTTGAACGAGTTTCCGTTGTGCAGGATGGAGCAACTTCCGTTCTCTGCCATCACAATGTCCACTTCGTAGGGCTTTCCGTCAATGGTAAGTTGTACCTTATTCCCTTCCTTACCCACCAGGGTAATGTCTGCGATACGGTCTCCTATATGTATTTCCATTATTAATTCTCCATTATCAATTATCCATTCCTTAAATCCTGAGCACTCCCTTCTGCAATCCGAATTCCCTCCAACGGCTGATGGGGCGGGCATCGGGTAGCTGTGCCGAAACATTCTCCTCCAGATTAACCAGATAGTCCATATAGGCAGCTATCATGGCGATGTTCTCCAACTCTTCGTTGGCAGTGTTGGTACGTACCAGCATGCGGGCGTTCTTCTCGATAAAGAGGGTGTTGTACTCTCCCTTCACAAAGTCGGGCACGTGCATGATGCGCTTCAGATAGGCAAGGTTGGTCTTTACGCCCGTAATCTTGTACTCGTAGAGCACACGGCGCATACGCTCGATGGCATACTGGCGGGTGGTTGCCCATACGATGAGCTTACCTATCATGGGGTCGTAGTAGATGGGGATTTCATAGCCGTCGTACACGTAGCTGTCAATGCGGACACCGATTCCGTTCGGTTCCGTCAGTTGCTTGATGACACCGGGAGACGGCATGAAGTTGTTTTCCGTATCTTCGGCACAGATGCGGCACTCTATAGCATGGTGGTGGGGTTCTTCCACGAACTTTTCCAGATAGACCGTGTCGTCTCCAAAGGAGGACATGGACTCGGAGCGTGCCGTGTTGTAGGCTTCCACCACTTCGCTCTCGCTATGGATAAGGCGCATACCTTTACCACCGCCACCCATAGACGCCTTCAGCATCACGGGGTAGCCTATCTCGTTGCAGATGCGCACAGCTTCTTCGGCACTCTGCAAGGGTTGTTCCGTTCCGGGAACCACGGGTACGCCTGCCGCAATCATTCGCTTGCGGGCAGCTATCTTGTCGCCCATCGCCTCCATCGTCTCGGCGGCGGGACCGATAAAGATAATCCCTTCCTCCTTGCAACGGCGTGCAAACTCCGAGTTCTCCGACAAAAAGCCGTAACCCGGATGGATGGCATCGGCACCGCATCGCTTTGCCGTGGCAATCACTTTTTCAATATTCAGATAACTCTCTTTTGCCACGGCCGGTCCTATCGGATAAGCCTCATCGGCATATGCCACATGATGAGAAGTACGGTCGGCATCGGAAAAGACAGCAACCGTAAGCAGTCCCATCTCCCGGCACGAACGCATGACGCGCAAGGCAATCTCACCTCTGTTGGCAATCAATACTTTCTTAATCATTTTACTTTTTCTTTAATATATAAAGGGATACGCGCGCTGTTCCGAAGTTAATCGGACTGATGCGCAATGGCAGTGTACAATATCATCGTGCATGCACTCAAACGTTGCACCACAATGCGGACATACCTTTAGCATAGGCATCCCTTTCTTCTTTAGAAGTTAAACTAAAATTTTCGTACTGTCTTCCTAATCCCACGAGCAAAGGCAGCCTTTAATGAATGGCAGGTCTTCTGACTGACTCCTAATCCTGAAGCCTTCCCGATTGTTCAACACATATCAGTGGCGAGGGTGTTTTTCATGATTTAAAACGGAGTTTCACAGCAGCGGGACTGTCCGGGATTTGCACCCGATTCCCTTTTAATCCAGATGATGGAAACATGCATCCGGAACCAATTCGTGGGCAAAGATAATGGAAACCGGATGCAATGCAAAAAATCAGACTACATATTTATTGGTATTTTCAAATTTCCCTTCATATATCAACAGATATCTATTGACTGTTACCGTCTGAAACGGTAAGTAATATCTTCCATCCTTCCCTGCTCTATGCGATAGAGACGCTGGTTGGTATGCTCCGATTTCAAGCCGCCAAGGCTTTCGACGTACGGTCCCAACTTGATATACTGGAAGTACCGTGTATCCAATCTTTCGGGAAGCTCCTCCTTACCGGAGTACCAGCCTACCTTTACAGCAGGGAACGCCTGCCCGGAGGAAATGAACCTTGCCAACCGTTCCACTTCCATCGGTTCGGCATCTCCCCCCATGAAGCAGACGCAAGTTGCCGCACTTCCATACTTTTGGAGAAGTGCGGAAAGGCTCTCTTCCGTCAGCAAGTCGCCCACATCCTCCATCAGATAGGCACTATGGCAGCCTTTGCAACGATTGGGACAATTGGATATATTGATGGCAAGCGTCACCTCGTCCGGTATCTCTTGAAATACGATGTCATAATCAGTGTACCGGAGCATAGTATCTTTGTGCGGCCTCCTTCTGCCGTGGCTGAGAAAAGTTGCTGACACGCTTCATGTAGCCGATGATTCGAGTCAAATAGTCCACATTATTGCTATGACATTTCGGGCATTCCTTCAAGTAACGTTTGTCTATATGATAACAGTCATTGCAGATGGTGTTCGGAATGTTGAAGGTGAAGTAGTTGCAGCCCTCGGTAGCGGCTACCCGGAGCAGCTGTCGGTACTGCTCTTTGCTCAAATGTTCTTCCAGATTCATGTGCAGTGCAGAGCCTCCGGTCAGATGCTCGATGTAGCGGCGACCGTGCAGGCGGAATTTGTCCACAATGTTCAGCGAGCTATCTTCCACAATGTAGAAGTAGCTGTTGTAGCAGTCGCGGAATGTCTGGAACCCGGCCTCCCTATCCCACTTGGCATGTTTCACACCGACGTTCTCGGCGGGAATCATCTCGCAGTTGAACAGCAGGTCCTTGCTACGGTATTTCTTGTTGTACTTCTCCACAATACTCAATATCTCCTGCACGAAAGCTTCGTATTTAGGATTATCATTGATGTCTATGCCCATGAACTGTGCAGCTTCCACCAGCCCGTTCACACCGATAGTCAGATACTGGCGTCCGAGGTTGATGTATCCCGCATCGAACAGTGGCAGCATGCCTTTACTCTGCAACTGTTTCAGATTCTCATTATAAGCCATCTGCACTTTGTGCACCAGGTCTACCACTTCTTCAAGGAAGAAATGATAAAGCAGCCCCGACTTTACAGCGTGCTGGATGCAGCGGTTGAGGTTGATGGTAAGGACACTCTTCGAACCGGTAGACACACCTCCGGCACCCAACGTATAACTGAATCCATTGTCTTGAATTTCATTGCGCAAGCGGCAGCAGCTGCTCAAAGAATCGGCATTGTCGCTCATATAGGTAAAGAAAGAATGGCCTTCGGCATACATCTCCGCCGTGAAGTCACCGTATTCCTTATCCAGTACATCACCGTCTTTCGTCAGCAATGCCATAGTCTCTACCGGGAAAGTAAGCACAGTTTTAGTGCGCTCCTTATTGAACCATTTCATGAAACGTTTCTGCAGCCAGCTCAAGGAATTCCAATCGGGCTTACTGCCATCGGGAAACATGAAATGCTCGAAAAGACTGTTGAAGTAATACTTGTCATAGTATGCCACATTCCAGAAAACGGCTTGGAAATTTCTTGCGCCGGTAGGCTGGTTGATGGAGTAGACCACTTGCTCGAAGCAGTCCGTGATTACCTTGTCTATGGTCCGCTGTCTAGAGGAAAGGTCCACTACCTTTTCGGGATGCAAATAGTAGTCCTCGCCATATTCTTTACCAACAAAGTAGTTCATGTACATCAAAAATTCCGGTGTGGCACAAGCGCCACTCAACATGCTCGATACAATAAACACCATATTGATAAAACCACCGCAGAAAGATTTCAGATTAGTGGGTGCCGTAGAGTTACCTCCCACCGACATGGTACCTCCTATCAGCCAGGGATACATGGTGATACTGGCGCAATAGTTGGCAAGACTGGTTTCATCGTTTTTATAGATAAAGTGGTTATTCAGCAGCTCCAGATAACGGTCGGATATCTCCTTGCCATACATATCTTTGAGGCGGTCCGTCAACAGACGACGATTCAAGCGGATGAAGTTCGGTTTGGGAAGCTCGCCTATCAAAGTAGCCACATTCTTATTTTCCACATTGGCATTGGCATCATATTTACTGCCAGTGGCAGGGTTGGAGGCATCACAATAGTCCAGTAGGAAACGGAGTTTGTCACGCACTTCCCGGTCCTCCAGATGTTTCTGCCGGTAAAGCATGAATGACTTTGCCACAGCATAGTAGTGCTCGGCCATCAGAGCCACCTCTACCTGATTCTGTATATCTTCCACACTGGTTCCGTCGCTGATGCTCACGCGGCTGAGAATATTGGTAATGACATCCTGGGTAGCAAAGCTGCCCACCGATAAAAATGCCTTACTGATTGCATTTTTGATTTTATCAAGCGAGAAAGCCTCTTTCTTACCATCCCTCTTGACGATAAAAGTTTCTGAATTAATCATGTCTATAATTTAAGATTTAAAAAATTATCAACGACAATTCATACAACAATGCACAGAAACCAAGTAATAAAATGAATCTTCAATGGACTCGTTCTATAGCTTTTTCACCCGAAAGCATTGAATGAATGATGTAAAAACGGCAGGTCTTCTGACTTGCTTCTGTTACGACGCCTTCCCGGTCCGTCATCGAACCAGTGGCTTATAGAGTGTCGCAACACCTCTCCTGCAAAGGAGCCAAAGCTTACAGCTACGGGGATAGTTCCTGACTTTCACAGGATTCCCTTTTAATTCCTTATCACGCCAAGGTGACTCGAAAACCATTTTTCGGGAGACAAAGATAAAAAGAACTCACGAAATCCAAGCATTATCCAAGGAAATCTTATCAATTACTTTTCAACTTCCATTTACTATAAATAATAACTCATGAACGAAGCATTCCTTATAAGACATTTATCCTGCAAAAATTATATAGTTCAGACAGATTAAAAAAACAGAACGGCACATTTTCTTTCAGAAAATGTGCCGTTCCTCATACAAACACTATTTCAAGAGGTAACCATCGAATAAAAGATTATCCTGCCACTACTTATTGGAGTTAAAAATTATAAGCGATGGTTGCTATAAAGTTACGGGGTTTTGCAAGTTTTGTAGCACTACTGAAGTAATGGTTATTGAAAATATTATTGATGTTGCAAGACAATGTTATACTATTTTTTATAGTGTAATAAATACCTGCATCCACAATATAGCGTGACGGATCATAAACATTATTTTCAATACTACTATATATACGGTCGGTGAAGGTACCACTTAAATGGAAAGAAAAGTCTTTCAGTATACCACGTGGAATGGTATAGTCAGCATAGGTATAGAAAGTAGTACGCGGAACACCAGTTGCACGAATATTAATCTTTCCATCCTCGTCCAAAGTAACCCAGTCTGCATCTTGAGGAATCCAATCCATGTTGCTGGCAATTTGGCGATAATCGGACCATCCCAAACCTCCTACAATCTGAAGATTGGTCACAGGATGCAGTGTGATGTCAAAATCAAATCCCTTGGAAGTGGCACGACCGACTTGAGCTTGTACCGTCTTCTTTATCACCTCGTCGCCTTCCTGTACGGTCTGTTCACCAATCTTGGTTACTACATTAAATTTACGGATATAATAGACACTGGCATTTACATCTATCCACTTGCTTTCATACCGTGCCCCGAATTCAAACTGATTACCACGCTGCGGCTTGAATACTTCACCACCGGCATCATCCGGAATAAATTCGTGCCCGTTGCGATCATAATAAATCACATCTTTATTATACATGGTATTATATGGTTTGAAGAAAGAAGCGGCAGAAGCATAAAGCGAGACTTCTGGAATCGGCAAATACACCAATCCGGCACGGTAGGTAAAAGCAGAAGTTGAAACTTTCTGCCAGTCTGTACGATTGGCATCATCATAATGCTGACGTCCGTCACTGATTGTTGCTGTTGCCTTTTTGTATCTATAGGTATCGAAACGACCGCTAAGCATACCTTTCCAGTGTTCGTTAATATCAAAAACATCCGTCAGGTAAATTGCATTCGTAGTATAATGGCTGATGGAAGCGGCAGAAACTTTACTATCCCACCAATCACGTACATAATGAGGATTGGCAACAGATACCATTTCATTCAATCCCGGTCCCCACACATCTCCATCGCCATAACCGTTATATTGGGTGAAATTGAAATAGGAATAAGTCCATCCAAGTGTATAGTTATGCTTGACGTTGCCAGTCTCGAACTTACCGGTAAAATCGAGCATATTGCTGGTGATACGATGGTCGGGATTAAAACAAAGAGGAGATCCGCTACGTACTGAATCCACTTCTATATATTTTATATTTCCGGTTCTACTATCTTTGTAATACCAGTCATATATAGGTTCATCACTGGTACGGTAACTGACTTTTTCGACACAAGAGTAGTCCAAGTTACTGTGATTATAAGAAAAACGGTCACGCAAGGTCAGCCAGCCCGCCAATTCATGAGTATAGGTAGCCAGTACATCTACATTGCGGCGGCGCATGCTATTGTTGGCGATGTCATTAAATACATCTTCATAGTCACAAAGCGGGTTACGTTCACCATTTTTAGCAAACAGTCTGTCTCCGTCCACGCTATAGACATCTCCGGGCATGGTAGGAGCACCGCCTATATCTGTGGTATAATGGTCATCATTGAAATTAACACTTGCATCCAGATATCCTTTCTTACCGACTTGAGAGCCGATAGCAAACATTCCGGAAAAGCGGTCTGCATTTACCATACGATAACCATCACCGTTGGCATAGTAAATATTGGCACGATAATTTACCGACCCTGCCAACTTGCCACCAAATCCCACGTTAGCTTCTTTTTGTTCCCAACTGCCATAGCTTATACTGGCATTACCCGTAAAGCGTTCTGATGGTTTCTTACGAATGATGTTGATAATCCCACCCATCACAGAATGGCCTGCCAATATGGAAGCCGGCCCTTTGATAACTTCTATGGACTCAACCGAAGAAAGGTCGCCGAAAGGTATTGTATTCGTCAAAGAACGTTCATCACGTATACCGTCATAAGCAATCACGGCATCAGAAGTTCCACGAATACTGTAACGCTGGAAGGCTCCTAACTGATTTGAACTTAAAACGACCCCAGGCAAGAAACGTACAGCATCTTCCATGTTAGTGATATGCTTACGCTGCAGGGTGACACGGTCTATTTTGGTTACAGTCATGGGGAGATACTTCAACGGAACAGCCATATTCAGCATATCTACCGGCTGGTCTTGCAAAGGTCTCTTCTGCTTGGCCGTAATCTCCACCTCATTAATCTTAAAAATGCTGTCTGTGAGACTTTTACTCTGCCCAAACACCCATAATGGGCAAGCGGCAGCTAATACTAAAAATACTTTCTTGTTCATCTTTACATCTTAAATTAAAAAATCTATTACCTATTTCCTAAACTTCTTTATCTTCCTAAGAATCCATTTAACGGATAAGACTACCCCCGTCAAAGAAAGGAAAGTTCCACCTATCATTAAGGTAAACATGACAATATTCCAAAGAATGGGGCGGTCTGTGAGATATTTGATATTCAAACTATGTAAGCCACTGTATAAAAACCTACGGGTACGTCCATCATCATCTATACGCCTTTGCGAGATATTCTCCGGATCGTAATACAGATGAGTATGCATGTCGTCGTCTACAATTACCCGATAAACAGGAAGCGGATTGCGCTCCTTCTTTTTACCATAATAATCGGCATCATACTCAGAAAGTAAGTCCATTTTCCAACGAACACTGTCACCAAACTGCTGTCTGACATCCATACGGATCATCTCTTCAGTCAACCGAAAAGGACGTACGGAAATAGTGTCTGACGAATCTATGTTCTGTACAGTATTGTTCATTCTGATTTTATAATAAGGATTTCTTCGCCAGCTGCTCCAAGTAATTCTCTTTATTGAATCAGAGGTGGACAGCACAGTCCGGTAGTCCAGTGCATAAGCCTCGACGGGTAACATACTGTCTTGACGGAAACGTCCGGAAAACATTTGCTTCTGCTTCTCTTTCGGAGCTTTCTTCATCCAGTCCGGCATATCTGTCAGCGACATAAGTCCGCTGAAAGCAAAAGTAATGGCAAACAAGCCAAAACACACACCACTGATAAAATGCCACTTATACCAACTTTTACGATAGGGAGAGCGAAAATAGCCCAGCTTGCGTTGTTTCCACCAGTCTTGAATACCCAACCAAAGTCCGGCAAAACACATAATGCAACCTATTCCAGCAGCCCACTTGACAAATTCTATCCAAGCCGTCTGATGCTGACGTAATGAGGTGAAATATACCCAATGCGGGATTGCTCCCAACCATGCCCAGAACCGGCTGTTTTTATCCGTAAACTGTAATACTCTTCCATCGCGGGAAGTCATATAAAGTTGATGCTGCTCCGGGTCATCAAAATAATATTTATAAATCGGCATTTCCTCACTTAACCTGCCGAAAGGTATCCACTGGTCCACTTCCTGCAAAGTATCAATGCGATGGACAGAAGCGTCGCACCATAGGCTTATTATTTTCTGCCGCACTTCCTCATTAAAGTCTTCCACAGGTTCCAATGTATCCAAATACTTATCTCCCGGTACGTCTTTCCCGCGGAAACTAACCACAGGACGATCAAAACGCATCTCTATGGAGAGAGATTGTAACTTGGCAGAGTCCGGCACATAAGCTATTATACTATCTATTGCCGGCAATGCACCTTGAAGCGGCTGCTGTCTTTGCAGTTTGTACTCTTGAGAGGCTCTTGGGAAACTATGATATATCATCACAAATCCTGAAAGAAACCACATCAGAAAAAGCACACAAAGCAATAATCCCAATATCAAATGGATATTAAAGACGATTTTTCTAATCATAAACTTATAAAAATTTCAGTTTAAAACCAATGGCTTTGTCTTTTACATATTTTAATTATTATCGTTAGAGACCTGATACGAAAAAATAGCAGAGATGTACATGTGTGCTCACAGCAAACAACAGAGAACAGATTTTCACCTGCCCACTTAAAAAGTACAAACCTTCTTGTAGATTCGACCAGAACCTTCAGCCATTTCCTAACCCCGGGAAATAGACATCCAATAGTTTTTTTTGGCAGGTTTCCTGACTTCACCCAAGGAATAAAACCTTCCCGTCTTACGACAGTGGCATGTAGATAGAATATTCCTCTTTATTAAGGTGTTCACAGTAGCGGGTACTGTTCCGGCTTCTCACCGGATTCCCTTTTAAACAAATAGCTAGAAATACTATTGTTTCACCAAAACGGAGGCAAAGGTATTATTATTTTTATAAAAAGACACAAAATTATTAAAATATTTCCGGATTAATAATAATCCCTTCATTCTACCATTACTTTTTTACCCGAATATAACCTGGGTTCGATATGCAACAAATAACAACTCTTGATTCTATCATGAACGAGGCATTCCTTTATTTTTTTGCAGAGATTGAGTATTTATTAAGTGTTTTTGCTACCTTTGCCCGCAGTTTTGGTTTCACCTCTCCCGATTCCGTTGGAGAAGAGTGATGAAAAAGGGAATCAGGTGCAAGTCCTGAACAGACCCGCTGCTGTAAATCCTTTCAAAATCTTTGAATATTCTATAAGTCACTGTCCAGTATCCGGGATGGGAAGGCATTCAAAGAGGGATGAGTCAGAAGACCTGCCAAGACAACATAGTTTTAGTGCTTTCGGGGAATAAAGCAACAAAACATTGAGTCTGGGCATTCTTTATCTTCAGTTAAAGAAATCATTTCTCATTGTAATCATTCTCTAAAAGCAAGTAAATAGTAAAATGGCAAAAACCTTTTATTAATTTAAATTGCAATATATTATGAAGCATTTTTTGATTTTTGCATTCTTCATGACATTTATTATGTCATCTTGTGATGACAAATCAATGTTGTCAGAACAAAATTCTGGAATTAGTACTACACATTCTTTTTCTAATGTGAATGCACTTTCTTCTGATCGTATAAATAATATTGGTCATACTCAATTTGAAGTTGAATGCTTGGAGGAAGGTCTTTATTATTTATGTGTATTAGTTCGAATTCCTATTATCAATGGAAGTTTACACGAATACGAGGTAGAAATAAATGGAATAATCAATGAAAACACACTAAAGCCAAGCATAGGTGGATTACAATCTTTATATATCACAGATAAAAATAAGACCCCATCTCTGATACAATTAAAAAAAGGTATTAATACTATATCAATAGTCTCTACTAGTAAAAGAACAATTAAAATAGAACAACTAAAAATATCGTCTAATGTACTTGATGCTAAAATAGACGATTCAGTATATAGGGATTTTCTTAATAAAGTGAAGAATAACTCTAACTTTAACAAAGAAAAATCAGCTGCTTATACAACAAGTTTGCAATCAGAAGAAATATATGACTACACACTGAATCTTATAGCTCCACATACTTATGACGAATGCTATGACCCATGGCCCGAAGGAATACATTTGACTTTAACAACGACATGCAATATCCCACATGTGATTGAAGTTTACGAACAAGACAAAAAAGGAAATGTCTGGTCATGGGCTGCATCCGGTACATCAAGTGCATTTTTGGAAATGGTAACTCCCAGATGGGGCTTTTACAATATACGCATAAGAGCTTTGAATCCTGGAACTATAGGCACTGCAAATATAATATACAGAGATAGTGAGGACAATTTTACAGGTATGATTGAAGATAGAGATGTACTTGTTGGAGGAAGTACACTTCCTATAAATAGAAATCTTTCTGGAAAAATTTATATGGTAACTCACACACTTAACGATGCAGGAGGTGTTCCCTTATCACTGATTGATGAAAATTTCAAAGTGATTAAAAGAACACATTTTTTACGAACATATCCTAATCCTCCTTATGAGTTCAATATTTACGACCATACAAGTTTTCTTGAGTATGAAGGTCCTTCTTCGTATATTTTTGTATATACAACAAATCCAGTTGTTCCAGAAAGATGTGCAGATATTTATTTAGGATTAGATTTCAGTAGTTCCCAAATTCGTAGTCTTTTTCCCAATTTACCTAGTAATAATTCATTTAAATCCGGTTTAATGAGTCCTATATATAATTGCATAAGTTGGTCGGTAGAGAGAACCGATTATTGGGAATGGCCAGGAGACAGAGGTTCAAGCTATTATCATCCTAATCTCCTTACCGCTTTTGACAAGTTGTATGCAGCATACGGATATACACGTTCTGGAGCAACAGCAGATAACGCAGGTATAGCATTATGGGCATTAAATGGAGAATATACTCATGCTTCAATAAGAAAAAATGCAAATACAAAGAAACCACATGGTTTTGAATGGGAAAGCAAATGTGGCAGTTTAGAAAGAGTAATGCATACCCGTGATGCCCTTGATGGGAAAAGCTATGGCAAAATTGCTCACTATTATAAGCCTACTTCCAATGTATATTCTATCAGTCAGGCCATTACAAAAGACACTGTCAATACACTTTCATTGAAAAACAGAATATCTCTGAAAGCATCCCTCCCTTCAAGAAAAATTACAGAGTTTGAAGAAGCATATTCAGCATGGAAAAAAACATGGAATAATATTGCAGTAGCAGTTTATAGCAATCCACGCAAATATGCAGAATCAAAAGAATATGCTGCATTATTGAAAGTATGCACTGAAATGGACAAAGCCAGTTGGCCATTATTCATTGAGAAATTAGCAGATGGCGATATATTTTCAATTAATCTCATAAAAGATTTAACATTTACGGATAATATAAAATTAATGGATGAAGTAAAACAAAATACTTTAAGTAAGATAGGAAATGGGCCTTTACCTTCAATGTATTCCAATTATATAAATTATTGCATAAAATTATTAGATAGTAATAAAAGAGAAATACAAGAATCGATTATTAAGGAATAGAGATGAAAATAATCACATGGCTGCTATTTACATTTATCTGCCTGCTGCCTGCAGGTAGTATGGCACAGAATAAGGTCACCTTATCCGGAAAAATCACCGACCAACACGGAACACCGGTTGCCCAAGCCACCATTGCTGTGGAAAACACCACCTCCGGCACCTATACGGACGACCAGGGGAAATATTCACTGCAAGTCACTCCGGGCAAACATACCTTCGTTGTCTCCTTTCTGGGCTACCAAACCGTGAAACAATCCTTCGACATCCGGCAGGATAAAAAACAGAACTTTACATTGCAGGAAAGCTCCGTAGCATTGAACTCTGTCGAAGTATACGGATTCAGTCCGCTACTTTTTGGACGGAATGCCACTGGACACCAAAGGAAGCGGTGTTTCACTCGCCAACTTACCCATTAACATCATAGACCGGATTGAGATATACAAAGGAGTAGTCCCTGCCAGCTTGGGAACAGATGCACTGGGCGGCACCATCAATATCATTACAAAGCAGGAAAAAAAGGATTATCTGGATGTATCTTACGGCATCGGCTCCTTCCATACCCACAAGGCAGACTTGAATGCACAGTTCGTAGAAAAGAAAACCGGACTAATAGTCCGGCCCACCGTTGGCATCAACTACTCCAAAAACGATTATAGAATGAAGAATGTACAGATGCGCGACGAAAGCGGGGACAACTTCATATATGGCAATCCCAAGCGTTTTCATGACGGCTACTTCTCTCTACTGGCACAGGTGGAAGCCGGATTTGTCAACAAATCCTGGGCTGATGCTTTCTTTGTTTCCGCCTCCTATTCAAAAACAGACAAGGAACTGCAGACGGGGTCTGTTCAAAACAAAGTATACGGAATGGCAGAAAGGAATTCCGATTCCTGGAACATCTCTGCCCGCTATCAGAAGTACAACTTCATCCTGAAGAACATGCAACTGAATGCCTCCCTCTCCCACACCTGGGACCATTCCTTGACCGTGGACACTGCCTATCGGAAGTACTATTGGGACGGAGGATACATCGTGAGCCAGCGCAACGAGATTATGGGCAAAGAACCATCCATGCGCCACTACAAGCGTCCGCTCACCATCATGCGCACCAACCTGGACTATCAGCTGAATACCCATCACAGCTTTAATCTGAACTACCATTTGAGCCGTACCGGAAACGACCGCTTCGATGACCTTGATACCAGCTTCGAGCCGTCAAAAGATGTGGTTACCAAACATATCCTGGGACTCTCCTACAACCAGTCTCTGTTGGATGGCAAGATGGAAAACGTATTCTTCATAAAAGACTACATCAACCATCCCAATATCCGGCAGACCGACCAATCCAGCGTGACCGGCTCGAAGGATGTGCAAGGCTCCACCACCAAGAACTACCTGGGTTACGGTGCCGGACTCCGGTATATCATCGTGGAACCTTTATCCATCAAAGTATCCTACGAGCATAGCGTAAGACTGCCCATCGCCCGCGAGCTGTTGGGAAACGGTACCACCATCTATGCCAACGTGGCACTGAAACCGGAAAACAGCAACAACTTCAATGCCTCTCTGTTCGGCACATGGCACCCGGGCAATGGACATACATTCTATTATGAGATGAGCGGATTTTTCCGTAAGGTAGACAACTACATTCAGACCAGCATTGCCGAGAAAGAGGGTACAATGCAATATACCAACGTCCCGGCTGTCCATGTAAAAGGTGCGGAAGGGGAAATGCGCTACGACTGGCAAGGCAGACTGCAACTCGCCACAAACGTCAGCTACCAGGACACTCGCGACCAGCAGAAGTACAAGGGTGACGGAAAGCCCTCTGCCACCTATAACAACCGTGTGCCCAACCGCCCGTGGCTATTCGGTAGCGTAGAGGCTTATTATACCTTCCGCAACATTGCCCTGCCCGAAAGCAGATTGCGCCTGGGTTGTACCTATCAATGGGTACACTGGTACTTCCTGACCTGGGAAGCTTACGGCGCATATGATAACAAGGCACGCATTCCCGCCCAGCACATCTGTAATGCCGACATCACTTACTCATGGAGACGCGGACGCTATAATCTGGCTTTGGAGTGTACCAACTTCCTCGACAAGACAGCCTATGACAACTACAAGCTGCAGAAGCCCGGACGTGCTTTTTTTGCTAAATTCAGACTATTCATTAACTAATCATTTAATAATTCATTCAAAATGAGAAAATTCAAATTTACACTGATTGCCTTTATGGCTGCCATGATGGCACTGTCATTCACAGCGTGTTCCGATGATGACCCGGAACCTAATCCTAATCCCGACCCGGAAGTCAATGAGGATAACTATCACTTCGACCTATTTGTCACCGTAGACAAACACGGTGGGATGAGTAGCAAGAATACCACTATTGTCCATAGCGTCAACTCATTGGCCACAGAGCAGGGTGTCATCACTGTGAAAAGAGAAGGTTCGGAACTGGGAGATTATTCCATGGAGACTATCTCAAAAGGAAAATATTACTACCAAATACCCGCAACCAACGACCGTTTCGTAAAATATCAAATCAAGAACAATGCAGTTCAGGTTATTGCAGAACGTCCTCTCAAGGCCAACAGCTATAAGGTACGTTCCTACACACATGCCTGGATTGATGACAACACACTCGTCATCATGTCTACCAATGGTAAGAAGGACAAGATTCTTTATACGAAACTGAACGCAGAGGACTTGACTATCCTTGCTGAAGGTGAACTCAACATACCAGCCCCCACCAACTGGCTCAAACTGACAAGCTCCGGTATCCTCACCTACCGCAAATCAGACAACAGATTGTACTACTTCTACTATTGGAAAGAGACAGACGGTTTGACGAATATAGACCAGCAAGAGCCTAACTTCCATACAGCCATTATCAACCCCTCTACCATGGAAGTAGAAAAAGATGTACTCTCTCCCATCGAATGCGAAATGGCAGGAAGCGCTTACGGAGAACTGATGCAAAACTGCGTAATGTACGACGAAGCAGACAATCTCTACCTAGCTTGTTTCCACGAAGAAGATAACGCTTTTTTCAAAGGCATCCTGCTACGTATCAACAAAGGCGAAACAGAATTCGACGCTTCCTACAACGGCTATCCCAATGCCGACGGCAAATTGCTGACCATTCAATATCTGGAAGGGAACAAAGCCTTAGTGTATGCACGTAATGACAATGCCGATAGACCCGCTGCAGATAAGCAACCCGGCATCGACGCTTACTCTCACTACTACGCCATCCTCGATCTTACCACCGGAACCAAGACACGCTTAAGCTATGATGGCAAGGAAATCGGTTACAGCGGCGGTCGCTTCTCACAGCGTTCTGTCATCTTCAACAACAAAGCATACATTGGTGTAAACACTGAAGAAGATGCCAACGCCGTTATCTACATCTATGACATCAAGACCGGTAATGTAGAGAAAGGAGCCGAAGTGGACGGACGCTTCTACTTCGATATGATACGTGTCATAGAGAACGATTAAAACAAGCATCAGTATTTATGAAGAATTTGTTTGTCTTTTTATTCCTTTGTAATTTCCTCCTCCTCTGCCATGCGCACGGGGGAGGCAACTACGAGCACAGCGATATGCTTGCAAGTATGAAACCCGGCGACAAAGCCGTCCTGCTCATGGTACACTTCGGCACTACGCATGACGATACCCGTGCCCTTACCATTGATGCCATCAACGCCAAGACACAAGCCGCCTTCCCGGAGTTGAAGTTCCAAGAAGCCTATACGTCGCGCATCATCATCCGCCGCTTGAAAGAGCGCGGCATCACGAAGCTGACTCCACTGGATGCCATGCTGAAACTGCGCAGCGAAGGTTACACACACCTCATCGTACAGAGTACCAACATCATTGACGGAGTAGAAATGGAATCCCTCCGCCGGGATGTGGAAAACGCACTACCCTTCTTCAAGGAAATACGTGTAGGTACTCCCCTGCTCTACTCTATCGAAGATGCAGAGAAAGTGGCAAGTATTCTGGGGAACCGCTACAACGCCCCGGCACAAAGCAAGAAAGCTACCAAAGAACACTTCGTCCTTGTGGGCCACGGCACCTATACCCCCAGTACCGCCATCTACAGTCAGATGGACTATATGCTGAAAGCAGGCGGACTGACCAATTTCCATGTGGGCACCATCGAAGGTTATCCAACCTTTGACACCATGCTGGCACAACTGAAAGCCGGGAAAGCCAAACGTGTGACCCTCATACCCTTCATGTTTGTTGCCGGAGACCATGCCAAAAACGACATTGCCGGAGAGTGGAAGGAGATGCTCGAGAAAGAAGGCTTCACCGTCAGTGCACAACTGGAAGGACTGGGACAAATTCCGGAAATTCAAGAAATATTCATTGACCATATCCGTTTCGGACTGAAGCACCGCATGCTGGACATCATGACGAAGAAGGCGGCCTATGCTGCCGGAAAAGACACAGAATAATATACCCATTAGTGGGTATTTAGTGTTCTTGAATCATCTTGTACTTTTGCAGGAAAAACGCGAACGACAATGAATGTTATCACCAAACTGATGTACTCTATTCATAGGATACTGGGCACTTTGCTCTGTATCCTATTTCTCATGTGGTTCCTCTCCGCCTTCGTGATGATGTACCACCGCTTTCCCCGTGTCAGCGCCAAAGAGAAAATGCAAAAGCTGGATATGCTCTCCCAAACCGGAGACTCACTTCCGGACATCTCCTCCGTCACAGCCCGCCTACCCCGTGGCGTAAAGGTCAGGTCTACGATACTGAACCTCAATGCCGGACACCCCGAGTTCAGCTTTAGTACCACAAAAGGCACGCTTCATTTCCTTGCCGATTCCACCATCTCACGACCCTCTCTGGACAGTGAACACCTGCACCGGACAGCAGCTTTGTGGTGTTCTTCTCCCATTACCCGTATCGACACCCTCCACTCTCTGGACCAATGGATTCCCTTCGCTGAACTGAAAAAGGAAATGCCCATTTATAAAATATACTTTGCCGACGATGCCGGGACACAGCTCTATCTGAGTTCACAAAACGGTGAGGCCTTGCAGTTCTCCAACAGAAGCGAACGCTTCTGGGCATGGCTGGGTGCCATTCCCCACTGGGTATACTTCACCTGGCTGCGGCAGGACACCGTCCTTTGGACTAAGACCGTCATCTGGCTCACAGCTCTGGGTTGTCTCATGGTCATTGCCGGCATTTGGGTAACTGTGGATGTATGGCGTAAGACGCACCGAAGCCGCCATCCCAAGTTCTCCCCCTACCGAAAAAGATGGTATCACTGGCACTACGTCAGCGGAATCTTTTTCGGCATCTTCGTACTGACCTTCACCTTCAGCGGCATGATGTCTCTGGCAGACATTCCCGAATGGATTCATAAACCGGCACTGAAGAAAGGCAGCGCCACACGCACGCTCCATGCCCGTGCCCCACAACCGGAGGATTACCCCTTGGACTACCGCCGTGTCATAGCTGCCTATCCCCAAGCTTTGCAGATAGAGTGGCGCAACTTCCGCGAACATCCCTACTACATCGTAAAAGATAGAAAAAACGAGTATTACATCGATGCCGCCGACAGCCTGCCGCGTCCGTTACAACTCTCCGAAGAAGAAATCCTGAAAGGCGTGGAAAGCATTTATACCTCCCAGCGTGATTCTTCACAACATATCCCCGGCATACGTATCTCCCGGCTCGAACATTTCGAGACCTACTATCGCGACATGAGCAATATGTATCGCGGACGACCCCAGCTTCCCGTCTGGAAGATAACGGTGGACGACCCGGACCGGAGCGTCTATTACATTCACCCGGAAACGGGAATCATCCGCCATGTAGACACCTCCTCCCGCTGGAAATACTGGAGCTATACAGCCCTGCACCGCATGCGTCTGCCCGGTCTGAACTCCAATGCCACCCTGCGCAAGACTGTGCTTTGGGTATTGCTGCTTGGAGGTACAGCCGTTTGCATCACGGGTGTGGCGTTAAGTGTGAATTATATAAGAAGAAAATGTTGTAAAAGACAAAAACGCTATTAACGAGAATAAACTTGTATGAATAAGAAAAGACTTGGAATATTCCTCGGCAGCATAGCCCTATTGATTGTCTGCAGCTTTGCGGCCTATCAGTACTGGCTTGCTCCTACACGTATACTTATTATCAACGCAACCCTGGCACAAGCTGCCGACATTGCCCTGAACAATGACTGCGCCCGGATAGAAGTCACCTGCATAAAAAAAGAAGAGGTGAAGGACCTTTCCGGCTATGATGCCATCGTGATGTACAGCAGAGGGCTATACCTTGACGACGGCCAGATTGCCGAAGTGGAACGGGTGGGTGCCAGCGGAGTACCAGTCTTTACGAATACGTTACGAAATTTCACCCTCTCCCTCAATCACAATGTTACCAATGAACAACAGCATACGCTACGGGAGTATCTCAAGAACGGCAACAAGCACAACTACCGGAATGCCTTACTCTACCTGCGCCACATCGCCACTCCCCACCGGTGGGGACACCAGGATTACGAGCCTCCCATCCCATTGCTGGAGAACATGTTCTACCACCGCGAATACGGCCGCTACTTCAGTACTCCGCAAGAGGTGACCGCCTATCTGAAAGAAAAAAATCTCTACCATGAGGACGGACGCAACCTTGCCCTGATTTCCGGACTCAACTTTCCGATGGAAGGAAACCGTGCCCACGTAGATTCCCTCATCACGTGCTTGACACAAGCAGGCTTCAATGTCTATCCTTTCACAGCCGGAGGTCAACCGCGTGCCGATATGATACGTACCCTCCATCCCGATGCAGTAGTCTACCTGCCTATGGGACGGCTGGGCAATGACTCACTCATCAACTGGCTGCACCAGGAAAACATTCCTTTATTCATGCCCTTCCCGCTGATTCAGCCCCACGAGGAATGGCTGGACCCGGATACCCCCGTCAGCGGTGGCACACTGACCGCCCGTGTAGTGGTGCCTGAGATAGATGGAGGCATGCTACCCCTCTGCATCGCTACCCAAAACGAAAACAAACAAGGATACTATCTGTACACCGCTGAAAATGAACGGATAGATGCCGTAGTGGACCATATTACCAAGTACATGTCCTTGAGAGACATGTCCAACAAAGAAAAGCGCGTTGCTATCTGTTACTTCAAGACTCCGGGAAAAGACGCCCTGCTGGCAAGCGGTATGGAAGTGATTCCTTCACTCTATAACTTCTTGAAACGCCTGCGTTCGGAAGGGTACGACGTCAGTGGACTGCCTGCTACTGTAGAGGAGTTCGGCAAGCGGATACATCGTGACGGTGCCGTCATGGGTTCGTATGCCAAAGGAGCACAAGAACAGTTTTTGAAAACGGCACACCCGATATGGCTTTCTACCGAGCAATACGAACAATGGGCACACGAAGTACTCCTTCCCGAGAAATATCAGGAAGTGACAGACAGATATGGAGATGCGCCCGGCAATCTGCTGGTAACAGAGGACAGTATTGCCATTGCCTGCCTGCAATTCGGCAATATCCTACTCTTCCCCCAGCCCCGCCCGGCATTGGGAGATGATGAGTTCAAACTGGTGCATGGAATGCCGGTAGCGCCGCCCCACAGCTACCTGGCTCCTTATCTGTATATGCAAAAAGGATTCAAGGCAGATGCAGTGATTCACTTCGGCACCCACGGCAACTTGGAATACACGCCCGGAAAGAATGTGGCACAGTCGCAGGCCGACTGGTCGGATGTACTGATTGGTAACCTCCCCCACTTCTATTTCTATACCACCGGAAACGTAGGCGAGGGTATCATTGCCAAACGCCG
>PPYE01433908.1_pt1 | contig 21439 bp, 16 predicted proteins | sample 1559881 | NCBI WGS metagenome assembly PPYE01 (sample SAMN08240022, study PRJNA423297) | Human gut metagenome, whole genome shotgun sequencing project.
GGCCTACTCCCTGGTGGTGCTGGGCGGGGGCGGGAAGCTGGTGGCCATCCGGGACCCCAACGGCTACCGCCCCCTGTGCCTGGGGGAGAACGGCAGCGGCGTGGCGGTGGCCTCGGAGAGCTGCGCCCTGGACAGCTGCGGCTTCCGCTTTGTGCGGGACATCCAGCCCGGCGAGGCGGTGCTCATCGAAGACGGCAAAGTGGTCCACAGCGAAATCTGCCTGCGGGCGCCTCACAGCCTGTGCGTCTTTGAGTACGTGTACTTTGCCCGGCCGGACTCCGTGCTGGACGGGCTCAGCGTCTACGAGGCGCGGCTGAACATGGGCCGCATGCTGGCCCGGGAGCACCCCGTGGAGGCGGATTTGGTCTGCGGCGTACCGGACAGCGGCCTGGAGGCGGCCATGGGCTACTCCCTGGAAAGCGGCATCCCCATTGCCACGGGCTTTGTGAAAAACCGGTACATCGGCCGCAGCTTTATCTTCCCCACCCAGGCCCAGCGGGAGCACGCCGTGGATTTGAAGCTGAACCCCCTGCGGGCCGCGGTGGAGGGCAAGCGGGTGGTGTTGGTGGACGACTCCATTGTGCGGGGCACCACCTGCGACAGGATCGTGGCGGCCATGCGCCGGGCCGGGGCCAAGGAGGTGCACCTGCGCATCTCCTCCCCTCCCTTCCGGCACACCTGCTACTTTGGCACGGACATCGGCAGCGAGGAGAACCTCATCGCCAACCAGCTGTCCATCCCGGAGATTGAGAAAAAGACCGGCGCGGACACCTTGGGCTACATCAGCGTGGCGGGGCTGCTGGAGGCCTGCCGGGGCAGCAGGCTGGGCCTGTGCACCGGGTGCTTTACCGGGAAGTACGCCACCCAGGTGGGGGCGGCTTCTAAGGATTCTTTGGAGGGGTAAAGGAAAAGGAGGGGGCGGCTTGCCCTCTCCTTTTTTAGTAGCCCTTGCACACATCCACCCAACCGGCGGCGCGGGACGTCTCCTCCAGCTGGGGGATGGTCAGCTGGATGGCGGAGTTTCCGCTGCCGCAGGCGGGGAACACCGTCTCGAAGCGCTTGAGGCTTTCGTCCAGGTAGACGGCTACGCCCTCCCGGATGGCGAAGGGGCACACCCCGCCCACGGGATGGCCCACCAGCTCCAGCACCTGCTGGGGGGTGAGCATCTTGGCCTTTTGGTGGAACTGGGCCTTGTATTTGGCGTTGTCGATTTTGGCGTCGCCGGCGGCCACTATGAGGATGGCCTCCTCCCCCACCAAGAAGGACAGCGTTTTGGCGATGCGGGCAGGCTGGGTACCCAAAGCGTGGGCAGCCAGCTCCACCGTGGCGCTGGACTCCGCCAGCTCCAGAACCTGGCCGGAGAGGCCAAAGGGCTTGAGATATTCTTTTACGGCTTCTACAGACATGGCGAGGACCTCTTTCATAAAAGTATTTGCGCTGGCCCCGGGATTGCGGTATACTAAAAAGTGAAAAGTAACCCATCTCACAGGGAGGCACATGTATGGCAAGTGACAACCGGTTTGCCGTGCTCATCGACGCGGACAACGTTTCGGTCAAGTACATCAAGATTATTTTAGACGAGATTTCCAAGGATGGCATTGCCACCTACAAGCGCATCTACGGGGACTGGACCAACCCTTCCCTCATCTCCTGGAAGAGCACCTTGCTGGACAACTCCATCATCCCCGTGCAGCAGTACAGCTACACCACCGGGAAGAACTCCACGGACTCCGCCATGATCATCGACGCCATGGACATCCTCTATTCCGGCCGGGTGGAGGGCTTCTGCCTGGTGTCCTCGGACAGCGATTTCACCCGGCTGGCGGCCCGGCTGCGGGAGTCCGGCATGACGGTGATTGGCATGGGCGAAAGCAAGACGCCCAACTCCTTTATCGCGGCGTGCAACAAGTTTAAGTACCTGGACATCCTCTCCGCCGCCGACGAGGCCGAGGCTGAGGAAGCCGCCCCCAAGGCAGAGCCTGCGAAAAAGCCCGCCGCCCAGCCCAAGAAAACCGCCCAGAAGGCCGCCGCCAAAAAGCCCAAAGAGGAACCCAAGGCCGAGAAGGAGCCAAAGCCCGCCGAGCCCAAAAAGCAGCAGGAGAAGGCCATCGAGGAGCCCCGCACCAGCCTGCGCACCATCCGCCGGGCGCTGCGCACCATTGTGCGGGAGAACTCCGACGAGGACAACTGGATTATGGTCAGCCAGGTGGGCAACCTGCTGGACAAGCGCTACACGGACTTTGACGTGCGCAATTTTGGCTTTTCCAAGCTGACGCCCTTTTTGGAGAGCCTGGACATGTTCGAAATCAAGGACATGAAGAAGGATTCCAGCTCGCCGCAGAAGTATGTGCGGCTGAAATAACCGCCAACACAAGAGAGAAGAAGGGGGCCAGCGGGCCCCTTTTTTCGTCCCCGGGCAGGGTTTACAGCAGCTTCTCAAAGGCCAGACGCTCTCCCCCATCCTCCAGGTAGATGACGCCCCGGCAGGACAGGCCGTTTTTCTCCATGACGCGCTGCATGATTTTATTCTCCCGGTGGGTGTCCCCCCGCAGGCAGGGCAGGCCCCGCTCCCTGGCCTGGCGCTCCAGCTCCCGGAAGAACCAAGAGGGCGCGCCCTTGCCCTTGCAGGCGCCGGACACGGCGATGCGGTGGAGGAAGGCGTACTCCGGGGCCTCTGTGCCCCAGGCGCCCTGGTAGATGGTGTCGTAGGTGGGCTCCCGGCCCAGGCCCAAACAGGCGGTGGCCATCACCTGGCCGGCCTCCTCCAAAAGCCAGCTCTCCCCCCGGGCCACGTCCTCTTGGAAGGTCTCCTCATTGGGGTAGCCGTCCTGCCACTGGTCGATGCCCTGGGCGGCCAAAAAAGCCTGGGCCTCCCTGTACAGGGCCACTACGGCGGGGCCGTCGGCCAACGTCGCTTTGCGCAGCTTCATTGCGCCACTTCCTTTCTTTTCCACACAAGCTTTTTCTATGATACCAATTCCCCCTTGTTTTTTCAAGAGACTTCCAGTATAATAGAGAGCGTCGCCGGGAAGGAAGGGGAGGTTTTGGACTGCCTCTTGTTTTTTTCTGGGGAATCGGCTATAATAGCTTTACAATATTCCAGCGGGCCCCAGGCCCCTGGCCATGCAGGGTAGAAGAATATGGTGCTATATGGGAGCGGGCAGGTCTGCGCGGCGGGACGCCGTGAACCATGTCAGGCGGGGAACCGAGCAGCATTAAGCGGCAGTTCCCGGGCGATGCAGGTCGCCTGTCCGTTCCCATATATTACCAGGCTTCTGCCCTGTGTTTTATCTGGGCAAATCTTTTGGGAAGGGAGGCTCTTTGGGTGTACAAGGTGCTCTACCGGAAATACCGGCCCCAATACTTCGCCGACGTGGTGGGCCAGCCCCAGGTCACAGTCACGCTGAAAAACGAGCTGATGCGCGGCCGCATTGCCCACGCCTACCTGTTCACCGGCTCCCGGGGGACGGGCAAGACCACCTGCGCCAAAATCCTGGCCCGGGCGGTGAACTGCCTGCACCCCAAGGACGGGGACCCCTGCGGCGAGTGCGAAATCTGCCGGGGGCTGGAGGACGGCTCTATTTTAGACGTGGTGGAGATCGATGCCGCCAGCAACAACGGCGTGGATTCCATCCGCTCCCTCATTGAGGAATCCAACTTCACCCCGGCCACGGCCAAGTACCGGGTGTACATCATCGACGAGGTGCACATGCTCTCGGTGGCTGCCTTTAACGCGCTGCTGAAAACCTTGGAGGAGCCCCCTCCCCACGTGATTTTCATCTTGGCCACCACAGAGGTGCACAAGCTGCTGCCCACCATTTTGTCCCGGTGCCAGCGGTTCGACTTTAAGCGCATCGCCCCCGAGGACATTGCCGGGCGGCTGGAGGACGTGGCCCAGCGGGAAAACGCCCAGCTGGACCACGACGCGGCGCTGCTCATCGCCCGGGTGGCCGACGGCGCCCTGCGGGACGCCCTCTCCCTGCTGGACCAGTGTTTGGGCCGGGACAGGCACGTGACGCTGGACATTGTCAACCAGACGGCGGGGGTGGCCGCCCGGGATTACCTGGCGGCTTTGGCCCAGGACATCGTCCACCAGGACGCCGCCCACGCCCTGGAGGCCATTGACGGCCTGCACCGGGAATCCAAGGACATGAGCCGCCTGTGCGAGGAGATGGCGGAGTACTTCCGGGGGCTGATGCTCATCAAGACCATGAAGGACGCCTCCCGGCTGGTGCTGTGCTCCCCCCAGGAGCTGGAGGTGATGACAGGCCAGGCTTTGGCCTTGAGCCTTTCCACCATCCTCCACGGGCTGGACACCTTTGAGGAAACCCTCCACAAGATGCGCTACGCCAACCAGCGGGCGGAGCTGGAGATGGCTTTTGTGAAGCTGTGTTCCCCCCAGCTGGACACCTCCCCCGAGGCGCTGCTGCGCCGGTTGGAGGCTTTGGAGAACGGCGCGCCCCGGCAGATTGCGCCGCCACCCGCGCCTGCCCCCGCTCCCGCTGCCACGGCGCCAACCCCGGTCCCGGCGGCCGCGCCCCCAGCGGCGGAGCCTTCCCGCCAGGAGGAGGCAGCCCCTCCCCCGGAGCCAGCGGCATCACAAGAGCCGCCCCAGGCTGTGGCAGAGCCGGAGGTCTTTCAAAAGGCGCCGGCTGCCCCGCCGCCCCAAGAGCCCAAGCCCGCCCCGGCTCCCAAGGGGAAAAAGGCCGCCGTGGACGTGGAAGCCCTCTCTGCGGGGGCCCAGAGGTTCCGGGACTGGCCGGAAATCCTCCAGCGGGTGCGGGGGGACACCAAAAGCGTGGCCATGGCCTTTGCCGGGTCGGCGGCCTACGTCAACGGGGACTACATGCTCATCGAGGCGCCGGAGCTGGCCTTTGAGCTGCTGAAGCGTCCCGAGCAGCGGGACCGCATGCGGGAGGCCATCCGCCAGGTGACGGGCCGGGTGTACAAGCTGGGCCCCTACCGCCTGCCCCAGGAGCAGACGGAAACCGCCCTGGACCCTCTGGCAGAGTTGGAGCGCCGGGCCAGGGAACAGGGCATCGCCCTGCAAGAGGAGGGGCCCTCCCCCACGGCGGACAGCCCGGAGGACGACGGCCCGCCGCCTTTGACAGACACGGAAATCCCCTTTTGAGGAGGAGCACAGATGGAAGTAAAAACCTTTGACATCTCCCAGCTGAAGGAAGCCAAGGCCGCCTTAAAGGAGGCCTTCCTCCGGGAGGAGTACGACGAGAACTACAACGAGTGGGAGTTTGCCCAGCGGGTGCTGCAATCGCCGGGGTATGTGCCCTCCCTGTGCCTGACCGCCTGGCAGGACGGGAGGCTGGTGGGGTACAACATCCTTACGGAGGCCGCCATCGGGGAGAACCGTGGCCTGGCCTTGGGCCCCCTGGGCGTGCGGCCCGCCTATCAAAGCCAGGGGGCTGGCTCCCTGCTGGTGGAGGAAAGCCTGCGCCGGGCCAAGGCGGCGGGCTACCCCTGGGTGGCCGTGCTGGGCGGCAGCTACTACGCCCGGTTTGGCTTTGAGCCCTGCGCCCCCTACGGCATCACCGTCTCGGAGGACGCGTTCGCCAACGAGCACTTGCAAATCCTGTTTTTCCAGGAGGAGGCAAAGGCCCAGGCGGCGGGGCGCATCACCTATTGCGACGCCTTTTACGATGGGGATGGAAATCTCCTGTAAAGTGATACATGAAACAACACAACGGCGCTTTGCCGGAAAGGAAGGTTTTACGTTATGAAAGCAAGACTGCCCCAAGGATACGGTGGAGGCGGCGCTGCCAACCTGCAGCAGCTGGCCCGCCAGGCCCAGAAGATGCAGGAGCAGATGGAAGCTGTCTCCGCCGAGCTGGAGGAAAAGGAATACACCGCCACCGCCGGCGGCGACGCGGTAAAGGCCGTGGTCACCGGCAAGATGGAGGTCAAGTCCGTGGAAATCAAGCCCGAGGTCATCGACCCCGAGGACGCGGAGATGCTGGGCGACCTGGTGACCGCCGCTGTCAACGAGGCGCTGCGGGCCGCTTCCCAGGAGAAGGAGGAGCGCATGTCCGCGCTCTCCGGCGGGATGAACATCCCGGGGCTGTTCTAAGATGGCCCAGTATCACGTGCCGCCCCTGGAGGAACTGGTGGAGAAATTCGAAAGCCTGCCCGGCATCGGCCACAAGTCCGCCCAGCGGCTGGCCTACCACGTGCTGGGCATGACCCAGGAGGAGGCCCAAAGCTTTGCCCAGGCCATTCTGGACGCCCACGAGAAAATCCACACCTGCAAGGTCTGCTGCAATTTGACAGACGATGAGCTGTGCCCTGTCTGCCGCAGCGGCAGCCGGGACAAGTCCACCATCTGCGTGGTGGAGGAGCCCAAGGACGTGTTCGCCCTGGAGCGGGCCGGGGAATACAACGGCCTGTACCATGTGCTCCACGGGGCCATCTCTCCCCTGTCGGGCATCGGCCCGGACCAGCTGCGCATCAAAGAGCTGCTAGCCCGGATGGACCCTGCTGTGGGGGAGGTCATCATGGCCACCAACCCCACCGTGGAGGGCGAAGCCACCGCCATGTACCTCTCCCGGCTGTTAAAGCCCCTGGGGGTCAAGGTGACGCGGCTGGCCTACGGCATCCCCGTGGGGGGCGATTTGGAGTACGCCGACGAGGTGACGCTCCAGCGGGCTATGGAAGGCCGCCAAGAGCTGTAACCAAAAAGAAAAAGGAAGGGACTCCCGGCGGGGGTTCCTTCCTTTTTTGCTGTTTTGGGGTGCCCGATTACGCGAACTGGATTTTCAGGCAGTTGGTGTACTGGGTGGGAAGCTGCTCCGGCAGCTGCACGGTGAGCACGCCGAAGCTCTGGACGAACTCCACAGGGTCGGCGCCCAGCAGCTCCACAGAGGCCACCTTCTCGCTGGGGGCCAGGGACTTGAGCACCGCCACGCCGCTTTCGGGGGCCTTCATCAGGAAGGCGTAGAGGGCGCCGTCCTTCTGGGTGAAGCGGTAGTCCGAGGAATTCCACTCCGTCTTGTTCTCGGTGAAGCCGTCGATGGTGACGCGGGTATCGCCCTCGCCAAAGACGCGCCAGGGGCGGGTGCCGTAGATGGCCTCGCCGCAGATGGGGAACCAGGTGGCCAGCTCCTCCAGGATGTAGCGGGCCTCGTCGTCGATGGTGCCGTCTGGCCGCTGGAGGACGTTGAGGAGCATGGTGCCGTTCTTGGACACGATGTCGATGAGCATCTCGATAATCTGGTCGGGATGCTTGTAGGGCTGCTTGGCGTCGTAGAACCAGTTGCCAATGCAGGTGTCGGTCTGCCAGGGGCGCTCCTGCACGCCGGGGAGCTGGCTCTTTTCGATGTCCAGCACGCCCACCTGGTAGATTTCAGGCCGGCGGTCCTTCTGGGTGTATACGGCCTGGTTGGAGCCGTTGACCTGGATGGAGTCGTTATACAGGTAGGAGACAGCGTCCAGGCCGGGCTGGAAGCCGCCGCCCTCCTCCTCGAAGGGCAGGCCGCTGTCGGAGTAAAGCAGGTTGGGATGGAACTTGTCCACCAGCTCCTTCATGACGCTGAACCACTTGGCCTGGAACTCCTTGTTGGAGGTGAGCCAGGGCTGGACAGGGCCGCCGTGCTTGGCGGGGTCCACGTGCTCCTGGTTGGCGTGGTACAGCTGGGCGTACTGGGGGTCGTTGCCGTCGTAGGGCACGCCCTTGTAGGGGCCGTAGCTGTCGCTGCCCTTGTTGGTGGTCCACCAGCTGAAGGAGGCGCCCAGGTGCTCTGTCAGGCCAAAGGGCATATTGTGCTTATCCGCGGCGGCTTTCCACAGGGCGCAGATGTCCTTGCCGGGGCCGATGTTCACGGAGTTGAAGGGGTGGATTTTAGAATCGTAGTTGAAGAAGTTGTCGTGATGCATGGCCTGGGCCACAAAGTAGCGGGCGCCGGCCCGGTAGTACAAATCCATCAGCTCGTCGGGGTCGAAGTTCTCGGCCTTCCACAGGGCGCAGATGTCCTTGTAGCCGAACTTGGAAGGGTGCCCGTAGTGGCGCACGTGGTACAGGTTTTGGGGGCTGCCCTGGATGTACATGTTGCGGGCGTACCAATCGCCGAACATAGGCACGCTCTGGGGGCCCCAGTGGCTCCAGATGCCGAACTTCACATCCCGGAACCACTCCGGGCACTGGTACGTCCGGAGGGAATCGAAGGTCGCTTCAAACCGCTGGCTCATGTGCCAACACCTCTTTCTGCATAAAATGGTAAAGATAGAAAATAGGAGATAGGAGTCGAGGCACAGCGCTTTGCCACAAAGGCAAAACGTTTTGTGCTTTGTGCCAGCATAGCACGGAGATATGCTGTTGTCAAGCCCATTTTCTTGAATTTCTAGCGAACATTTTTTGCATGGTTCGCACAATTTCAGCAAAAATATCGCGCAGTGCGGCGCAAACGATTTCATGATAACGTTTCTAGTTTATAGGCTGTCCTTGCGTGCGTATCGCGGGGCGGGCGCTTGGCCTCCCTGGGAGTTTGGAGGGAGGCGGCAGATTGGCGTCCGTAGAAATTGGACCGCCCGCATCCCGTCTGAAAACCTGGACATAACAAAAAACGCGGCAAGCGTTTTGCTCACCGCTGAACACCCAAGCCCCGGAAGCGCTCAGTCCGTGCATAACAAAAACCACAGCAAGCAAAATAGCTACCGTGGTTTCTGGAGCTGCTAACTACCAAGCTATGCCTGGACGCACTTCGCGGGGCGGCGCTGGGGCGCCCTGGGATTGGAAGGTGGCGGCAGATTCGTGTCCGCGGAAATTGAACCGCCTGCATCCCGTCTGAAAACCTAGACATAACAAAAAACGCGGCAAGCGTTTTGCTTACCGCGTTTTGGAGCTGCTAACCAGATTTGAACTGGTGACCCGTTTCACCCCAAAAATACTCCGTATTTTCGGGGACCCCGGGGAGATAGGACATGGGGGCTCTGTTCCGCTTCGCCTGCACGCCGCCCCCAAGCCTCCGGAAGGACTCGGTCGCTGCATAACAAAAAACCACAGTAAGCAAATCACTTACTGTGGTTTCTGGAGCTGCTAACCAGATTTGAACTGGTGACCTCGTCCTTACCAAGGACGCGCTCTACCGACTGAGCCATAGCAGCATACATGGCGACCCGGAACGGGCTCGAACCGTCGACCTCTAGCGTGACAGGCTAGCGTTCTAACCAACTGAACTACCGGGCCAGGGCTTTACATAGAAGCGGTTGAGTCCATACAGGCTGCGCTCGGAGCCGGGCGTCACCTGGGCTTTCCCGCCCTCGATGGTGAAGGTGCACTTGACCCCGTAGGAGCGCAGCAGCTCCTCGCTGATTTGGTCGTGCAAGCCGCCGGGATAGGCCAGGGCCACCGCCTCTTGGCCTGTGCCCTCTACAATGTCCTGGCGGGAACGCTCCACGTCCTCCCGCAGGGCCTGCATATACTCGCCCAAAGTCTCCCAGGGCTGGCGCAGGATGTTGGGACGCAGGCACTGGCCGCCGCCGGCAGTTTCAAAGGCCTCCCACTGGTGCATGTCATAGGTGTGGCTCTGGATGGACACCAGGCCGGACTCCACCATTTCCTTAGCCTCCTCCCAGCTGAAGTGGGGGACCATGGCCAAGCCGGTGTCCTTGTAGGTGTCCTTCCCCACGGAGACGCCAATGGGGAACATGGCCGCGTGAAAGTCCATCTCCTGGAGGATGGGGAACGCCAGCTCGTAGGCGCTGCGGTAACCGTCGTCAAAGGTGATGAGCACTGGCTTTTCCGGCAAGGCCTTTCCCCGGTTGCCAAACTCCACCAGCTGGTCCACGGTGATGGTGGTGAAGCCGTTTTCCTCCAGCAGCTCCATCTGGTGCTGGAACTGGCCCACCCACATGGTGTTCTTAGAGATGGAGGGGTCGTCTTCCTCCGCCACCAGGTTGTGGTACATGAGAATGGGGATTTCCACCGGTTCCTGCAGGATACCCTCATCCACAGTCTCCACCCAGTTGACAGCGCCGCTCTTCTCCGATGCAGGCGTCTCCGCCGCCTGGGCAGGCGCAGCCCCTATACACAGGAGCACCGCCAGCAGACAGGAAAGCAGCGGTCTCCCACACATTTTCCTCTTCATGATTCACCTCTTCCCGCCCCTCTATAGAGAGGCGTACACTGCCATGATTATACCCTGCCGGCACAAGGTTTGTCAATGGAAGAGGGGATTCAGGCAGCAAGAAAGGGCTGCCGCCCAAAGCGACAGCCCTTTCCTATCCTAATTGAGGGTCTTTCCAAGCGCTTCTATCAATAACTCCTTTTCCTCTGGGTTACCCTTATCACTGGATATCCAGCCTGCGGGAGGTGGAAGGCGCCGTGGGACTCTTCTTAGGCAGTGTAAGCGTCAGCACGCCGTCGTGGTAGGCGCCGCTGATTTCCTCGCTCTTGATATTGGAAATATCAAAGCTGCGGCTGAAGGAGCCATAGGAGCGCTCCCGGCGCAGGTACTGGCTGTTGTCATCCTTCTCCTCCGTCTCCGCGCTGCGGTGGGCGGAAATCGTCATGCGGTCGCCGTCGATGTCCACCGCGATGTCCTCTTTCTTCACGCCGGGCAAGTCGGCCTCCAGCTCGTAGTGGTCGCCCTTATCTTTAATATCGGTGTTGAAGCCGGTGCTCCAATCGCCAAAGAAGGAGCGCTCCCAATTATCCAAATCGCGGAAGGGGTTGTAGGACAAATGGTTTCTGTGTTCAAAGGGCATCATGTCAAACATACTCATAAAGCAAACCTCCAAATCAAAATGTTTCTTGTGTTGGCCCAAGGCCATCTTGCAATGTTTTTGTTCTTAGATGTTCTTAGATATTTTCGTACCGCTCCATCGGTATCGCCTTTCTTTCTGTTTCTGGTATACATTGTAGGGCGGGAGTTTGAAGAAATTATGGTAACTCCGTGAACTATTTATGAATTTTAGCACTCATTTTATTAGAGTGCTAATTTTCCCATTGCAGCTCGTGGGATTTCAGTGGGATTTGGGCCGACTTTCCTATATGAGCCGGAAATTTCAGGACTTAGATACACAGAAACGCTATGCTTTTTCATTGTAGAGCGCCGATTTAGGGGATTTCACTCTTTTCAGACGGCTGCGCCTCGCCAAAAAGGACTGTATTCTTAGCAGACACCGCTAGATAACTGCTAAAACAACATTCTCCCCTATTTTTCGATACCCTCAAAAAAATTTTGAAAACCCATTGACAACCACTTTGGAAAATGATAGAATAATCAAGCAAAATTTCACATAGGGGTATAGCTCAGTTGGTAGAGCAGCGGTCTCCAAAACCGCGTGCCGAGGGTTCAAGTCCTTCTGCCCCTGCCACCTTTTTCGGCTTTTCCGGGTGCGTTTTGTGTTTTTTGCCCTTCTGGACGCACAAAATTTTTGGGCCCGTTTTTGTGCATCCTGTCGCATAGCGTTACAGGTTGAAGTCGTTGGTGATACCATGTAGACGAGAAGTATCCTTTTTGACGTAGTACAACTCGGTGATCTGTGAGGTGGAGTGGCCCAGCAGGTCTGCCACCTGGCGGGGCGTTAGGGATTTTATGGTGCCGTCCTCCAGCTTGATACCGTTCACCAAGTTGGATGCGAATGTATGTCTGAGCGAGTGCAGACCCTTCTTCTCGATGCCCGCCGCTACCAGGATTCTATAATATCGCTTGCGGAAATTCACAGGCCGGGTGTAATTGCCATGCTCATCCGGCACCAGCGGTGTGTCCTCTCCGAAGTAGGCTTCTTTCCGCAGGTCTTGGATCATGGCGATTGCTGTGTCGTTGAGCGGCACACTTCTCTTACTAGTGGCGGACTTCAGCTTGCCCACTTTCACATCTCGTCCCGGTTCGGCTTGCAGGCCATCCCTGCGCCAAATCTCTTTGACACCTCTCTCAAGATGTAAAACCCGCCGCTCCAAGTCGATGTCGCTGTTGAGCAGCCCTAGTAATTCTCCTGTCCTTAGTCCCGTGTTCAACATGAGGATGTAGGCCGCCGCCTGTTGGTATTTGCGCTTGCCGTTAGCGAAGGTAGAAAAGGCCTCCCGCTTGAATCTGGCAATCTCCGTGGGCGTGAAGACTGTCACTTGCTCCTGCTCTGGTAAACATTCCTTGTCCTGTGCCGCTAGGAAGTTGGCCCGCTTCATCATAGGCACGCTTTGCATGGGGTTCTTCTGGATAAAGTCCTCCTCAGTTAAGTATCGGAAATACTCGTTCAACAGGATGTGTACCTTCTTCACTGTGGTGTAAGCGTACCCTTGCTCCATCCAATGATTCAGCACGGACTTCAGGTCTGCGGCGGTGATGCCCCCCACGATTTTCTCGCCAATCAGTGGGAACACCTGGTGCTGGGCGGTACATTCCAGCCTGTCGTATGTCGTTCGCTCCACCGAGGGGAATTTGAAAACTTGCAGCCAGCGGGTGAGGCTGTACTCCAATGTTTTCTGAGATTCTTGCGAGCTGCGGACTTCCTCGTTGAACTGGGCGATGTAGTTGGTAATCTTCTGCTGGGCTTCCGTTTTCGTCTTGCTGGAGAACACCTTGCGACGCTTGACGCCTTGCTCATCAAAGTACCAGATGACACTTTGCCAGCGGCCATCCGTTCTCCGAAAAACGTTGCCATTTGTTGTGAGTCTTTTTTGTGGCATAGTTGGTGGTTCCTCCCTTCAGTTGTTTTCTTCAACCACCAACACTACTCTAGAGGGCGCGGCAATGTCCAGCCCAATGTTGCGAACTGGGCGGAGAAAAATCTCCCCGCCTTTTGGTGGTTTTACACCTGCCGATGGGCGGGGATATTTTTACGGGCCTATTCTTTGTTTAGCGGCGCAGATTTTGAGGTGGCCCTGGCTGGGTATAGGCGCAGAAAAAAGAGGGGGATCAGGGGGCTCTCCCCCGCACAAAGTGCACGGCGGACAGCCGGGCGCTCTGCTTGCCCTGCCGAAGGCAGGAAACTGCCACGACCCACACTCTGACACCGTGCGGAATGGCTCTGGACCGGGAAAATTTGGCACCTACGACCCACGGTTTGACGCCAAGGCCCTAAAATCGACCCCTATTTTTTGAGATTTTGACCCCTTGCGAAAAGCCCGTAGCGACCGGTTCTGCCGGGCGCTGTGAGCCGGGTGTGGGGCGGTTCACCGACCCACACCCTTTAACCTGCTCCTTTTTCACACCTCCCTCCACTGCTCGATTTTCGAGGGATATGTTATGGTCCGGCGGAGAAATTTTCGCTAGCTTGCGGGCCAGCTTTTTTCTTCTCTGCCTTGCTCTGTCCACTTTCTTTACCCCTCCCCCTACGGGGGAGGGGCTGGCTCTTCCTCCACTTTCAGTTTCTCGGTTTTCTATTGCGGAGGAGCCCGGTGCTTTGCCCCAGGAAAAGACGGGGACCTCGTACCCGAGGGCTTCTCTCGGAATGAGCTGTCGGCTCATTTTGCTCACAACCGGCTCACACGCCTCCGACAGTGCCCATTTGAGGCCTCGCTGGTGTCGTTTCCCTACTCGGCTTTCAAAACCGCACACAGGGCCACACGGGGCCGAGTTTCGTTCCAGCTTGTAATTCGCTGCCTAATGGATAGGTCATTTTAGCAAAGTCCTTTTCTTTGTTTACTCCACCGCAAATTTTCGCCCTGTTGACAAACTGCTGACATGGAGAAAAAGTGGTATAATAGAGGGGGGTGAGGGAAATGCAACTGAAGATGCACATACATGGTAACGATAGAAGACCTGGTACCGAAGGGACATTTTCTCCGAAAGCTGGAAAGCGCATTAGATTTGTCCTTTGTGTATGAGGAAACGGCGAAGCTGTACAGCCACCGGTATGGCAGACCGCCCTACGATCCGGTGGACATGGTGAAATATCTGCTGGTAGGATATCTGTATGGAATTCCTTCCGAACGGCAAATTGAGCAGCGCATCCAAACGGATATGGCGCTGCGGTGGTATTTGGGGTTGGATGTGTTTGACCGTGTGCCGGATCACAGTACAATTTCCCAGCTGCGCAGGAGAAAACCGTCTTTTCGGAAAGTCTTTCGGCGGCTGTTTGAAAAAGTGGTAGAACAATGTATCCAAAAAGGGCTGGTCAGTGGAAGACTGGTGGCTACGGATTCTACCCATGTGAAAGCCAATGCGTCCCGGACGTCTGAACATTTGGTGGACGCAATGGAGAAACCAGGAGTGTACTGGGAACGGCTGGATCAGTTTGAGGAAGAAGGGCTGGAGGAATTAGAGAAAAAAGTGAGCCCAGGGAAAACCGGAAGGAAACGGCGTCAGAAAAGGACAAAGCCGGTAAGGGGCAACTATCGCTATGATAAGAAATGGGTCAGCCGGACAGACCCGGAATCAGGCCATCTGAACCGTCCTGGGAAACCCCAAGGGCCACATTATTTAGCGCATCAGACGGTGGATTGCGACCACGGAATCATTTTGGACACAGTGGTGACCTCCGGGGAAGTAAATGATGCGGTTCCTTATTTGAACCAGATTGAACATATCCACCGGGATATTCTCCCCATTCAAGCAGCCACAGCGGATTCCGCCTATGATCTTCCCTTGTTCCACCGTGTACTGAAAGACCACAATATTCGATTTTATGTGCGGCCCTGCTCAAACTCACTAAAGGCCTGTGGGAAAGGCAATCCCTCTTCCTTTGTCTACGATGAGGAAAACGATTTGTATCGCTGCCCGCAAGGGAAAGAACTGGAGCTGAGGAATCTTACTCGGTTGTCCGGAGGGCTGCGGTGGGTTTACTATTCGAAAAAGGCGGATTGCGATATCTGCCCGGTGAGGACGGAGTGCATTGGGAAATGCCACACCAAGCACATAGAGCGCAATTATTTTTGGAAAGAGATCCGGGCGGATATTGATGAATTGGAAACCCCGCTGTACCAAAGAGCGCTGCGCAAACGGCAGATCTGGAGCGAAGGAACATTTGCAGCGCAAAAATGGGGGAACAATTTGGCCAGGCTTTTCCGGCGAGGAATAGAGGCAGCGGAAGACCACTGCCTCCTTTCCGCAACCGCATTAAACTTAAAAAGGATGATACGAGCTTCCTTCTGACGCCAAACGGCGTCTTTTTTCTTGCTCTCTCCCATTCCATACGGCATAATCTCTTTCCTGGGCACAGTTTGTCAACAGGGCGAATTTTTGAGGTGGATAAGTGCTTCTGAACGGGTAAGCAAAAGGCCGGGATTGCTCCCGGCTCTTGCATATAGCTTTCTCTTTTCTGGTCTGCCATTGGCTAATCAAAGAATGGCTATTCTCCTCGGCAGAATTTTTACAAAGTTGGGTACGATCAATCATCGTCATCCTCTAACGCTCTCAGGCTTTCCTCATACTCTCTGCGGTATTGGTCCTCTTTCTCATCCCGCAGGAACTTCCGCCGGGCATACTCCTGCTCCCCCAGGTTACCAGCCAGATAGTTCTCCTCATTTGTGTAAGTATTGTTGTCCAGAAACGCGTTGAGCGTGCGCTCACGGTCGTCCAAACTCTGCACGTTGGCCTCGTACTGGCGGCGGAGCTTGGCTTCCTTTTCGACTCGTTCCCGCTCTTGAATCTGACGCTTCGCCTCCTGGTACTCCGCCTCCAATCGCATCTCCTCCATGGCCTTTTCCGCCGCGGCCCGGCGAGCAGGAGCAGCTTCTACCCAGGCGTCATACTCCGCTTTTTCCTTCTGCCATAGCTTCTCGTACTTTGCTTCCACCGCAGGGTCTTTTTCACTGTCGGGAAGCCCCGCGTACACCAGCCGGTGAAGCTCCAGCGCCTGATACAACGTAGTCTTCCCATTATATCTCCAGTTCCGCTTCTTGGCGATCTCCATCAGCCGATCCGCATTCCGCTTGGCCCTGTCATACTGTTGGTGCTTCAACCAAAACAGAATCACTTTCAAATAGATCTCTTCAACCTTATGAATCCACAGAGCCTGGGGATTTGCAGAATATTTTTCCTTCTCCTGTTCTGACGGATGGTGTATATTCCATTGATCGGCTTTAAAATCCTCGTACATCAGATCGCCCACCCGCTCTTGCACAAGCCGAAGCGGGATACTGTTATCCTCTTCCGCATTATCCAAGATCCCGAAAGCTGTGTCTAAATCCAGGGGTACCCGGTACTTTTGGCCGTCAGGCCCAACTGCCAAGAGCGCTTGTTTGATTTGATACCTGCGATCCTTGTAGCCCTTGGCAATCGCCCGCAGAACCTTCAGAAAACAGATTGCAAAGATCAGAGCCGCTCCCACAAAGATGATCGCCTCAAGTGGGCTGCGCGCCCAAAGCAATCCCAGAGGGATAAACGCGTCGATGGCTTCTTCCCCAAAGTCATAGTGGCTCCGGTTGTACAGTGCGGTATAGGCCAAGTTATAGCCAAACCCAAGGGTGTAGCCTGCCAGTCCCAGCAAGGTGGAAAGCCATTTGAGGACTCGTTCTTTCCTTGTATCCAACAGAAGGTACCACTCGTCCTCCGCACTGACCGCTGTAAAAGCAATCGCAACCCATGATAAAAGACACCCAAAAAAATGCCACCACCGAGCGCCCTGACCACCGTTTCCCAGCCAGGTCAACACCCCGATCGCCGCCAAAGCAGCCAACGTCATGCCACAGCGGGAAGCATCAAATTTTTCGCTGTTCTTTTTGGCTAAATCGAATACCCTACCCATCTTCTACATCCTCCTCGGGCTTCGTCCCTCTAAAGATCCGCACCGGAACGCAAGCCCAGTTTTACAAGAATTATAGCATAGAATACCTGGTTTGAAAACCGGAGATAGATAGTATTTCTTCATATTGCTTTTTGAAATTTTCTATATTGGAAGAATAACATACAGAAGAGAAACCTGTGCTTTTCCTATTTTCCCTAATTCAGGAAGATGGTATGTACCACAACTCCAAATACACCCGTAGGCAACACCAAAGCAATGGCCAAGCGGTAGGTCACCATTCCCCATTGAATAATAAAAAGGGCCCCAGCCTGTCGTTGACAAGGCGAACGCTCTTGGGTATAATAAAGACGGAAAGGGCGCTGTTGCAGCTTGTGACGGTTAGCCCAGGTTAGACAAGCATAGGTACTATGCTAGCCGCTGGTTGCCGCCAGCGGCTAGCAGGCTTTTGGGGCAAGCGCGACCGCGATCAAAAAGATCACGACCACGCAAAGTGCGAAGCGTAGGGCGTGAACCCTGCCTTTGTGTCCCATCCGCATCACCCCCTTTCTCAAGGGAGTGGCCAACCGCCTGTCCGCAACAGACGCCCTGCCGGGAGTAATCCCGGCACTTTTTATTATTCGGTCTGTGTCGGCTTTCGTCAATATATTTCATGCTTTTCCGGGGATTTTCCGCCTATCCGGGGCTGTTTTACCCCAGATATTTTTCTCGCAGCACCAAACCAGCACCGCCCTCTCTGGGACTTGCGGCGGAAACCGGCCAACACCGTCTCTCCCCCGCTCTCTGCTGTGTTCTCCCACATCCACTCCAAAACCGCGTGCCGAGGGTTCGAGTCCTTCTGCCCCTGCCAAAAACGGAGAGGTAAGCCGTGCGCTTACCTCTCCGTTTTTCGTTAGCGTGCCGAATGTCTTGGCTACAAGGCACGGCTGCGCCCTGCGCAGTGCGTGTCGTGGGGGCCTGCAGCCCGGTGGGCTGCGTCCAGGCCCGGCCGAGGCGGCAGCCGAGACAAGTCCGTCCCTTGATTTTCTCCTAGCTTTCCGGGTTTTCTCACCCGGCTTCATCCGTCTCCAACCGCTGCACCCCTCTCCAGCACCCGGAACGCACCCGGTTTCGCCTTTTTCTGGCTTTTCCGGGTGCGTTTCGCTGTTTTTGTCCTCTTTTGACCTGCAAAATTTTCGGCTCTGTTTTTGTGCATCCTGCCGCATAGCGTTCACAGATTGAATCCATCCGTGATACCATGTAGACGAGAGGTGTCCTTTTTAACATAGTACAGCTCTGTGATTTGCGAGGTGGAGTGGCCCAGCAGGTCTGCCACCTGGCGTGGCGCCAATGATTTTATGGAGCCATCCTCCTGCTTGATACCGTTCACCAGGTTGGAGGCGAAGGTGTGTCTGAGTGAGTGCAGGCCCTTCTTCTCTATCCCAGCCGCAGCCAGGATTCTGTAATAACGCTTGCGGAAATTTACCGGCCTAGTGAAATTCCCGTGCTCATCTGGCACCAGGGCTGTGTTCTCCCCAAAGTAGGCTTCCTTTCGCAAGTCCTGTATCATGGCAACTGCTGTGTCATTCAGCGGGACAGTGCGCTTGCTGGTGGCCGACTTCAGTTTGCCCACTTTCACGTCACGGCCTGGCTCTGCTTGTAGACCATCTCTGCGCCAAACCTCTTTTACACCTCTTTCGAGATGCAAAACTCTGCGTTCCAAGTCAATGTCACTGTTGAGGAGGCCCAGTAATTCGCCTGTCCTTAATCCTGTGTTGAGCATGAGAATGTAGGCGGCTGCCTGTTGGTATTTGCGCTTACCGTTGGAGAAAGTAGAGAACGCCTCCCGCTTGAACTTGGCAATTTCAGTGGGTGTGAACACTGTCACCTGCTCTTGCTCAGGTAAACACTCCTTGTCCTGGGCGGCTAGGAAATTCGCTTTCTTCATCATAGGAACGGACTGCATGGGATTCTTCTGGATGAAATTTTCCTCCGTTAAGTAACGAAAGTATTCATTCAGCAGGATATGGACTTTCTTCACTGTGGTGTAAGCGTAGCCCCGCTCCATCCAATGGTTCAGCACGGATTTGAGATCCGCCGCTGTAATGTCGTCCACGATCTTGTCCCCAATCATCGGGAACACCTGGTGCTGGGCGGTACATTCCAGCCTGTCGTATGTGGTGCGCTCCACCGACGGGAATTTGAAAACTTGCAGCCAGCGGGTAAGACTCTCTCGAACAGTTTTGTTGCTCTCGTCTGAGTTACGCACCTCTGCGTTGAACTGGGCGATGTAGGTGGTAATCTTCTGCTGAGCTTCCGTTTTCGTCTTGCTGGAGAACACTTTGCGTCTCTTGATGCCTTGCTCGTCGAAGTACCAGATGACGCTCTGCCAGCGGCCATCTGTCCGCTTAAAAACATTGCCGTTCGTTGTGAGTCGTTTTTGTGGCATGGTTGGTGGTTCCTCCCTTCGGGTTGTTTTATCAACCACCAACACTACCGCATAGCGTTGAACTATGTCCAGACCTATGTTGTGAGCGGGGTGGAGAAAATTTCGTCAGGCTTTTGGTGGATTTACACCTGTCTGGGGCGGGGAAATTTATACGGGCCTATTCTTTGTTTATGCGGCGCAGTTTTTGATGTGGGGTGTGCTGATGATAGACAGAAGAAAAGAAGAGGATTTCAAAAAGGGGGATTCGGGGCTTAGCCCCGCCAAATGTGCTCGGCGGACAGCCGGGTGCTCTGCTCGCCCTGCTCACAGCAGGAAATCGCTGCAACCCCTATCGTGACACCGTAGAGAATGGCTCAACACTGGGAATTTTCGGCATCCACGCCCCACGGCTTGACCCCAAGCCCCAGAGGCTGACCCCTATTTTTTGAGATTTTGACCCCTCGCGAAAAGCCCGTAGCGACCGGCTCTGCCGGGCGCTGTGAGCCGGGTGTGGGGCGGTTCACCGACCCACACCCTTTAACCTGCTCTATGCGCTGCCTTTGCCGAACCGGCAGGGCCTGCTTTTTCCTTTTCTGCCTATCTCCGGTTTCTCTCAACCGCCTCTTTCTGAGTGGAGACGAAACCAGCTTTCTCTCGCCTGGGGTTGGCTACTGTCCCCGGATTCGCTCACAACTGGGTCACACGCCTCCAACAGGGCCGGTCTGGGGCTTTGCTGGTGTCGTTTCCCTAGCCGGCCCCCAAAACCGCACACAGGGCCACACCGGGCCGAGTTTGGTTTTCCCCCCCAAAAAACAAACTTACCCCTCCCCCTAAAGGGGGAGGGACTGGGTATCATCTTCTTGGGTTTGTTGGGGTTGCCCTGCTCGTTCACAACTGGGTCACACTGGCCCAACAGGGCAGGTTTGCTGCTTCGCTGGTGTCGTTCCCCTACCTCGCCCTCTGACCGGCCACGAATCGCCACACAGGGGCGAGTTTGGTTTCACCGCCTTTTTCTCTTAGACTTTCTCGGTGGCAATCCCGCCAGCTGCCGCTCCAGGTGGTAGTTGACAGCTTCTTGAATAGGAAGAATCGTGTAAAGCAGCGTCCCGTTTCTCGCAGTGCCGTCCAATGTCCACACCGTTGTCGGCAAGGTTTCGATGAGATACTTGTCCTCTAGTTGCGTTATGTACTTCCGCACCGTGTTGGGACTCATGCCTGTGTGCTCTCCAATTTTTCGGAAGCTAGGGTAACACAGGTGCGTTTCCCTGTCCTCACAAAACAGCAGGTATGCGTACACAGCGATTTCCCCAGCGCTCAATCCCAGGGTGAAGATTTCGTTGGGCAGAAGGAAAAATCCTCCCTGACGTGGTTTTCTCTTGCAAGTCCTTCTCATATTTTTTCAACCATCCTCCATCCCGTTTTTCAAATTTCCCAGCGCGAAACCTATTCTTTGTTTTATGCGGCTCAACTTTTGCGCGGGGGGTACCCCTTCTTTTGGGGCAAGCAAAAGGCTGGAATTTCTTCCAGCCTTTGCATAAAGATTCAATCCTTCCCAACGGTTTTGTAAACTCTCTTGCGCAAGGCCTGTATCAGAAGCACTCCTGCAATCACCGCAGCAAGCAAGGCAGCAGCCAGCAGTCCCAGTCCTAGTGCCATTCGTTCCCCCGCAGGGATGTCCCCCCACGCCGGCTTACCCAAGCCAACGCCCTCCAAGGCCCAACGGATTTGGGAGACATAGAACGGCAGGTCGAAGAAATGCTCTGTGGGCAGAAAAACGTCTGGGATTTGCAGGGACTGCCACGCCAAGATGTATGCGGCAAACAGCGCCAGGAACAGGGCGCCCAGAGGAACGGCTGCGGCCACTTTCGTTTTTAGGGAGAACCTTTGCCACCAGGGGGGAATGACCCTCACGGTAATGCCATAGGCGATGGCCAGCAGACAAGGAATCAATACCAGCCAGAAAACGGTTTTCAGCTGGCGGAGCATGGCTGCAACATCTCCGGTGGAGAGGACCAGTTCCCCAGCGCCAGGGCCCAGCAGGGAAACCGCCAGCTGCTCCGCTTCCCCACTAGTGGCCACCTGGGGGGAGAACAGCAGGAACGTGATTCGTTCGCCCTCCCTTACATAGCTGGCGATCCAAGGGGAATCCAACGCATCTTCTGCCACGGGCTGCCCCACGGCTTCGTTTGTGTCCGCATAGAAAATCCCTTCCGGCAAACAGGACGCCGCCCCCTCCAGCTGGAGCATCCCCAAACTGGGTAAGACAACCGCCATCAGACAGAACGCCCCGCATAGAAGCCACCGTTTCATGGAGCGGCCACCTCCTCCCCATCTTTCAGAGGCCGGTTGGAGGATACGACGTACTCCCGGAAATCCAGCAGATCCCCAGAGGAAAAA
>PPYE01106960.1_pt1 | contig 21433 bp, 15 predicted proteins | sample 1559881 | NCBI WGS metagenome assembly PPYE01 (sample SAMN08240022, study PRJNA423297) | Human gut metagenome, whole genome shotgun sequencing project.
TATTAGGAGAGTAAAAAGAAGTAATAAAAACAGAAATACTGGTTTTGAGGGGAAACAGAAATGAAGTTAAAAAACGTAATACAGACCAAACTGGCAAAAACTCTGGTAGCGGCACTGATGATCGGCAGCATCTCCAACACCGGATTTACGGTACAGGCGGAAGAAGCAACGCAGAATGAGCAGAACGATGTTGTTGAAATGGCAAGTGCAAGCGGAAACGACAGCGTTGTTGCTGTAAAAGAGAAAACCTATCCCACCATCAAAACGGTGATTCTTGCTGGAGGCACCATGGCAAAATATGTGGGAGGACAGGTAGCCAGCCCCAACGTATGGCCCAATAATTACAAGCCGGCAAACGGAGATTTTTCATTGTTTGCAGGTCATAAGATGACTTTGGATGATGCTGAAACCTTTAAATATCTTTCTGTGGATAATACAGGGGTAGATGCCGAAGGAAAGTTAACCGGAAGTAACGGAGCAAGCTGGCAGTGCGTTGGATTCGTAGCATTAGATGTAAACAAATATTCTGACTGCAAGCCCGCAGATTTGTTACACTATGTTTATTACGGTGGAGACAGCGAAGGCACTTCCTATTATAAAGAAAACTGCGGAAAAACCCTTGAGGATGTAAAACAGTATGTGAATGACAACAACGGCGTCTTGTATGGTGAAAATGTAACGGAAAGTTTTATGGATCAGTTGCTCACCACCGGTCGGTCCTTCAGCGGAGTCACCATTGCCACGGTATGGTATGTGACCACACCCACAGAGACCTGGATCAATTATGACGGATACGATTACAGGATTCCCGGGGTATCCGCAGTAGATTATTATGAATATCCCACGGGAACGGTAACTTTTGAACAGAATGAGAACGGCGCGGTGTTCCATTATATTTCCGAAGGTATTACCATTACTACAACTCCGGAACTGGAACAGCATTGGGAAAGCGGCACCGGCAGGGTGACCTATGATGCAACGATTACCATTACGATCCACAGCAATGCCCCGGACAAGGTAAGAATCAATCTGTCCGATGCCATCGGTTATCTGAACGGTACCGTGGCAGGAGGAAATGCGGCAGAGCCCGGAGATACCCTGTACTACAACATAAAGCTGGTAAATGAGAGCAATAAGGAGTATCAGTATGATCCTGCAAAGGCCACGATCGGTACGATCCCGGCGGCGCCTAAGGCAGGAGAGAAAGTAACGGTTCTGTCCGGTGGTTTTGAAGGTTATGAGATCGGTGAAGTGGGAGCGTTCTGTACATTGCCCCGCCGTATTTTAAATGCTCCGTTACGGGATCTCGGAATCACCGCAGGCAAGGTTACGGATGCGATTGTCGGAGAGGCTCTTTTGAAAAAAGGATATGGCAGCGAAGAAATGAAGCCGGAAGAGGTTGCGCAGAGCTGCCTGGCACAGTATTACTTAGACTGGTTCAACAATACTTCCAGAGAAGAAGGAAATAAGGTCTACAGCTTTTCAGAACTTACGGCAGAGGAACTGGCAATCCTGACCAACGGAACCGCCGATACCACAGTAGCGGAGAGCTGTTCTGCAGTAGCAGATGCTTTATATTACACGACATATCATAATGTATATACTTTTGACGGTGAAGGTCTGTATGACCGGATGCTGAAAAACGGACAGGAAGGTTCCTATGCAGATACTCTGGTATCCGACCTGTTAAAGGACGGAGAAATGAAGATCACCACTAACCTTAACGGTGTGTTGGCCAACAACGGCTATCAGATGACCAGATACGGCTTCGGAATGCAGTTTGAATTGTCCAGAGAGCCGGAGGTTACTCCGCCCGTGACTACCAGCCCGGAACCTACTCCCAGTGCTACTTCGGAGCCTACGCCGACAGGCACACCGGATACCACACCCACGACGCCGACCACTACTCCGACCGCACCCCCGGATACTCCGGACGATTCGGATGATTCCGATACCCCGGATACTCCTGGTACACCGTCTGAGCCGGCAACCCCGGTAACACCTCAGGTGCTTGGTGTAAGACGTCAGCGGGTTGTAAGCATTACCGATGACCCTACACCATTGGCGGACAGAGCAGTCCTGGGAGCTTCCAGAAGACCCAGGACCGGCGATGATTCCAATACATGGAATCTGGGCTTTGCCCTTTCCTTGACAGGGCTGGGAGCATGGCTTATTATTAAGAAGAAGCAATCATAACGAATAAACATATATTTACTATAAACAATCAAGGAAAGAAGAGGTAGAACAAATGAAAAAAAGATGGATGAGTCTTGTTCTGACAGTCATCATGGTGCTGAGCCTTGCAGGCTGCGGCAAGAGTACAGAATTATCCTCTGTAAGCCGTGATCCTGCCACGGATGACGGAACTGTCTGGTTTGATGAAGAGGCAGTGGCACTGGCGGGTTCTGTGAGAAAAGCTGGTATGAGTGAAGCTGAGCTGGCCCGTGCAGATGAACTTCGTGCCATGGCTATCGATGCGTTGGATATTGTAAACGCGAAGAGAGCAGAGAACGGCCTGGCAGCACTGAACTGGAGCAACGGTCTGGAGTCCTGCGCTATGGTAAGAGCAACCGAAGCAGCTTCCAAGTTCTCCCATACCAGACCCAACGGTAAGGACTGGTACACAGTGAACAGTGAACTGATGTGGGGCGAGAATCTGGCGAAGGGCTATGATTCCGCACAGAGTGTAGTAGATGCCTGGATGGCTTCTCCTACACACGCAGCGAATATCCTGGCAGGCGATTTTACCACCTGCAGCATTGCGGTCTATGAGACCAATGGCAAGTTGTATTTTGCCCAGGAGTTCGGCTATTAACAGGGTATTTCTTATCATGAGGGGATAGAGAGATAAATGACAGGAGAGAGTTGATATTCTTAACGGAATATTAACTCTCTTTTTGGGCTTCAAAAGATAGAAAATTTTTCTGAATCATGGTAAAATAAAATCAACATATAAAATTAAGTATCTCTGCGGAAGATCACTGTTCCAAAATGAAGGAAATGCATGGGATATCCGGGCGCTGCCGGACAAGTGGTCACTTCACAGAGTACAGGAAAATAAAGCATATAATAAAAATGCAGCGCAGAAATGAGGACATATGAGTACAAAAGCATCACAGAAGGGCACAAAGGGGCAGACACCCGGCATGACGACGATCCGGGAACGTCTGCAGAAGGCAATCAGCAGGCTGGTAGTGTTCTCGATTATTCCGTTGGTCATCCTTACCGTGATCCTGAATCTGTCCAGTACCATGAGAACACTGGAAGACGATATGCTGGTGGTGGCAGAGATTTCCGCAGACCGTATCAAAGAGGAACTACGGGTGACAACGACGATCGTATCCGAACTCGGATGCAGTTACCAGCTGTCTTCTCCGGTATTTACCCAGGAGCAGAAGCAGCAGTATATCAACCAACGCATGGAAGCTTATGGAATGGTCAGAGGCAAGCTGATCGGCGCCAACGGTATCTGTGCTTATGACGGAACCGATTATAGTGACCGTGATTATTTTAAGAGATCCATGCAGGGAGAGGTCGTGGTATCGGATCCCGTGATTGCAAAGACAGACGGTAAGCTCAGCGTTATCATTTCCGCACCCGTATATGCAAATGGAGATAAGAATGGTGATATTGTCGGCGTGGTATTCGTTGTGCCGGATCCGGAGTTCTTAAATGATATTGCTGCGGCAGTCTCTGTCAGTAAGAATTCCGAGTGCTATCTGTTGGGAGAAACAGGTATCACCATTGCTCACTGTGATTCTGCGATTGCCCAGGAGCAGAAGAGCAACATTGAACTGTCTCAGACGGACAGATCTTTGCGGGGAATTGCAAAGGTAGAGCAGAAGATGATGACCGGAGCAACCGGATATGGCACTTATATGAAAGGCGGAACCCTCACAATACAGGCTTATGCACCAATAGAAGGAACCAATGGATGGAGCGTGGCAGTAAATGCACCACTGACAGATTTCCTTGGTTCTACCGTTGTATGTATTGTCATTGGTGTAGCAATAGGTGCTGCAGCTTTATGTTTCAGTGTGCGCAGGGCAAAAAAGATCGGTCAGGCGATCGGTGAACCGGTGGCAAAGTGTACCGAGAGATTACGTCTGTTGGCTGAGGGCGATCTGCATACTCCGGCACCAGTGATCCGGACACAGGATGAGACACAGATCCTGGCAGAGGCTACCGCCGCATTATCCGGTAACCTGCAGAAAGTGATTGGCGATGCGGATTATCTGTTGGGAGAGATGTCACAGGGCAATTTTGCACTGACTACAGGTTGCGCAGAAGACTATGTGGGAGACTTTCAGGGACTGTTGGAATCTATCCGTAAGCTGAACCATAAGCTCAGTGAGACACTTAATGAGATCAAGACGGCAGTGGGACAGGTATCTCTGGGGGCAAACCAGATGGCAGATGCTGCCCAGGGACTTGCGGAAGGTGCTACCGACCAGGCCGGTTCCGTAGAGGAACTGCAGGCTACCATCACGAATGTAACCGAGATCGTGGAGAAGAATGCCAAGGCACTGGGAGGTTCTTACCAGAAGGCTATGGATTACCAGCAGCAGGCGAAGGACAGCGGAGAGGAAATGAAGGGTCTGACAGATGCCATGCAGCGTATCAACGATACTTCCAGGCAGATCAGCGATATTATTGGTGAGATTGAGGATATCGCATCCCAGACGAATCTGTTGTCCCTGAATGCAGCCATTGAGGCAGCCAGAGCAGGAGAGGCCGGAAGAGGCTTTGCAGTGGTTGCGGATCAGATCCGTAAGCTGGCAGATGACAGTGCACAGTCTGCGGTACATACCAGAGAATTGATTGAGACTTCCCTGCAGGAGATTGAGCATGGCAACCAGATCACGGACAAGACAGCCGAAGCATTGCAGAAGGTCGTGGAAGGCATTGAGGATCTGGCCAACGAGTCCAAGAAAGCCATGGAAGAATCCAAGGCACAGGCAGATGCCATGATGCAGATCGAACAGGGCATTGAACAGATATCCACAGTGGTGCAGAACAACTCTGCGACCGCAGAAGAAACTTCTGCCACCAGTGAGGAATTGTCTGCGCAGGCCACCAACATGAACGAGCTGACCGCAGCATTCCAGTTAAGAGATCAAAATGTACGATGATTCGGTGTAATGAATTCTGAAGATATGACATACAATGCTTAATAGAAACAAGCATTGGAGGCAGCCGTGTTCGAAAAACAGAATATACAGGAAACCGTAAATGAACTGAAAAGTGACGCAGTGAAGGGCCTTACCGATGGTGAGGCCTTTCGTCGTTTACAGCAAAATGGCAGAAATGAAATGAAAGCTGCCAGAAAAAAGACGAAAATACAGCTTTTTCTGGAGCAGTTAAAGGACCCGCTGATCTACATATTATTGATCGCAGCTGTGGTATCCGTCTTTCTGGGGGAGCTCAGTGATGCCGTGATCATCGGCACTGTGGTAGTGGTCAATGCCTTGGTGGGCATGCTGCAGGAGGGAAAAGCCCGAAAGGCACTGGAAGCGTTGAAAAAGCTGACCAGCCCACAGACTATAGTGATCCGGGATGGAATACGCAGAGAGATTCCGGCGGCGGAACTGGTGACGGGCGATTTGGTAGACCTGGAGGCAGGGGCACAGGTACCTGCGGATATACGGCTGACCAGAAGCTCCAATCTGCAGGTAGAGGAATCCGCCCTGACCGGAGAATCGGTACCTGTGGAAAAAGATGCGCTGTTTCTGGCAGACTGCAGACACGAGATTCCATTGGCTGAACGGGTCAATATGGTATATATGTCTACTGTGGTGACCCATGGCCACGGAGAAGGAATCGTGACAGCTACGGGCATGGACACGGAGATCGGCAGGATCGCCTCCATGATCACAGATGCGGAAGAGGAAATGACACCGTTACAGAAACGTCTGGGGGATATGGGAAAGCTTCTGAGTATTTTATCTCTGGGAGTATGTGCGGCATTGTTTCTGCTGGCGGTATTTCAACACAGAAATATTCCGGAAATGCTGCTGGTTGCAATTTCCCTGGCGGTGGCTGCGGTGCCGGAAGGGCTGCCGGCAGTGGTGACGATCTGTCTGGCATTGTCAGTGACCAGAATGGTCAAAGTACATACGATCATCCGCAGACTGCCTTCCGTTGAGACTCTGGGAGCGGTCAGTGTGGTCTGCTCGGATAAGACCGGCACACTGACCCAGAACCGGCTCACGGTGGAAAAATGCTGGTGGTATGATGTGCTGGAGGATGCTGCCGGCAGCAATGGCAGGGGAGAATCCCGATGCGTACAGGAGATGCTCAGGGGAATGCTGTTGTGCAACGATGCTTTCCTGCAGGGAGAGCAACGGATCGGAGATCCAACGGAACTGGCGCTCTTAGACTTCGGAGAGAAGATGGGGATGCATAGAGAACGTCTGGAGAAGCAGTACCCCCGCTATGATGAAAAGCCTTTCGATTCGGACCGGAAGATGATGACGACCTATCACAGAATCCCGAAAAACGGAGGGCATAAGGGAAGCATTGCCTATACGAAGGGGGCACCGGATGTGATCGTACAGCACTGCACCCATATTTTACAGGACGGAAGAAGTGTGCCAATGACAGCCGGACAGAGAAAAAGGATCAATGAGGTTGTAGAACTCATGAATTCCCTGGCGCTTCGGACACTGGCGGCAGCACAGAGCGGAAACACTCCCGGGTGTGGGGAAGAAGGTATGACATTCCTGGGAATCGTGGGGATGCGTGATCCTGCCAGACCGGAGGCGGAGGAAGCGGTGGAGATTTTCCGCCGTGCAGGTGTATCTACAGTAATGATCACCGGGGATCATGTGGATACCGCCTATGCCATTGCCAGACAGCTGGGGATTGCAGGGCATCGCAGTCAGTGTATTACAGGGGAAGAACTGAATCATATGGATGATGCTTCTTTTGCCAGGAGGATCAGGAATATCAGGGTTTATGCCAGAGTGACTCCGGCCCAGAAGGTACGGATCGTGAAGGGGCTGCAGCAGAATGGGGAGATTGTGGCCATGACAGGGGATGGTGTGAACGATGCTCCTTCTCTGAAAGCAGCAGATATCGGTGTAGCCATGGGAACCGGCGTGGATGTGGCTAAACAGGCGGCGGACATGATATTGACGGATGATAATTTTGCAACGATTGAAAAGGCAATCGAGGAAGGCAGAGGCGTCTATGAAAATATCCGCAAGTCGGTGATATTTTTACTGTCCTCCAATCTCGGGGAACTGATGACCATGTTCGCAGCAGTGGCTCTGGGGCTGGCTTCCCCTCTAAAATCCAGTCATATACTGTGGATCAATCTGATCACGGATTCCCTTCCGGCGTTGGCACTGGGAGTGGATAAAAATGACGGAAAAAGCCTGATGCGCTGTCCTCCAAGAAAAGCAGCGGAGAGTCTGTTCGCCCGGGGCGGAATGGCCTGTACCTTACTCTATGGAGCGCTGATCACCGGTATCGGTCTGGCGGCATTTCTGGTATTGCCCTGTGGGATCATGGCAGACAGGGGAGAACTGTCCTGGAATCTGTCTGACTGGGTGGAGGGACTTCGTGAATTACTGTCCCGGGAAAAAATACTTGCCCGATCCCAGACCTATGCTTTTACAGTACTGGGAATGTGCCAGCTGTATCATGCAGTGGGAATGCGGGATATGCAGAAGTCCGTATTTGCCATGAGACCCTGGGATAATCCGCTGATGGTGTTGGCCTGTGTTATTGGATTTGCGCTGCAGTTTGCGGTAACGGAAGTACCGTTTCTCATCGGAGCGTTCGGAACCTCCCATCTGTCCGGCCAGGAATGGCTGCTATTGAATGTACTGGCAGCATTTCCACTGCTGGCTCATGAGCTGGTAGTGATGTTACGGAAGTGAGTACTCTTATCCGGGCTTACCGACGATTCAGAACGATAATTCGCCCTATAACTTCAGGCAGATATTCTTGCGTATGCAAGCATCTGCCGAATACCCTGCCTGAAGCTACATGGCTCTGAATAGTCGTAATATTCAGAACCCCATTCGCAAAATCGCATCTCCGATGCTTTCCTTTTGCTCATGTGGTCACTTCGCCACATAAATATAGCCAGAGGATCTTACGAATGCAAGCATTCGACGTTCCTCCGGTTATATTTACGTGGCTCTGAATATTTACAAAAAGTTAACATTTTCCTTGTATGGAGTTTATAGTCAATAGTTACAATAAAATTGACAAATAACTTTCATGGGAGGGCAATGTGATGAAAATTATCAGAAAAACAGCGATTGTTATGCTTCTCTGCCTCTATTTTCTGACATATGGTGTATTGCCGCAGGTACAGGCCGCAGGTAAAGACGCTCCTGTGATCGTGGTAGCGCATCGGGCGGGGGCAAAAGTAGCTCCGGAGAACACGGTGGCGGCCCTGGAACAGGCCATCCGGGATGGAGCGCCTATTGCAGAGATTGATGTGCAGCAGTTGTCGGACGGAACCCTGATCGTTATGCATGACAGTAATTTTAAACGGACCACAGGAGAGGATATCTGCGTATGGGATGCGGAGGCAGATGCTCTCAAAACCCTGGAAGTGGGCAGCGGTTTTTCGGCAGCATACCGGGGAGAACAGATCCCGACACTGGAAGAAATGCTTGCCTGTGCCAGAGGCAGGATCACTCTGATGATCGAACTGAAATATACCGGACAGGAGGATGCACTGGAGGAAAGCGTGCTGACTCTGCTGCAGGACTATGATATGGTGGATGAGTGTATTATAGGCTCCATGAACAAGGGAACCCTGCAGAAAATGAAGGAGCTGGAACCGGGGATTTCAACAGTTTTTATTGCCCATGATCTGGAAGAAGAGGATTATGAGCTGGACTATGCCGACAGCTATAGCATCGAGGGGAGAAATCTTACGGTGGATATGGTAGATGCCATTCATTACTGCGGAAAGTCGGTATACGGGTGGACAGCCAATACTTCCGGTGCCATGCTTCGGATCGTAAACTGTGGGGCGGACGGTGTGATCACGGATGATGTGAGATTATTACAGACATTTTTGAGAGAACAGGCTTGCCGTAAAGCGTTTGCAAGTGTATACTGATTAATTATAATGAGGGGAAGAATACGGAAGCAGGTTGGTGTATATGAGTAAAATATGGGAATTTTTCGAGAATCTGGGTGAATACGTATATGTGGCAGATGCAGAGACTCATGAATTGATATATATGAACAAGAAGACTCTGAAGAGCTATGGATTTCAAAGTCATGAAGAGATCATCGGGTTAAAGTGTTATGAGATATTGCAGGGAAATTCTCTGCCCTGTGGCATGTGTAATAATGAACAGTTAAAGCCGGGTTTTTTTAAGGAATGGGAATATTACAATCCGCTGCTGCGAAGAGAACTTCATATCAAGGACACACTGGTAGAAGAAGACGGGAGAAAATACCGTATGGAAATCGCCATAGATTGCGGCAATCTGAATGAGAGAGGGCACAAATCCGAAGATTACCGTAATATGGAGGTTGCGTTGAATGAAGCCATCCGTGTGGCACAGCGGCAGGAGAGCATGGATCAGACATTGCAGGTGCTGCTGGAATTTGTCGGAAAGAATCTGGAAGCGGGACGGGCCTATATTTTTGAAAAGGATGACCACGATCATGACCACAATACATACGAATGGGTAGCCAAGGGAGTCGCACCGGAAAAGGATACCCTTCAGGATCTACCGCCGGAGATCTGTGCGGAATGGTATCGGAAGTTTGATGAGAATCAGAGTATTGTCACAGAGAATCTGGAAGAAATGAAAGATGTGGATCCGCAGATGTATGAAGTTCTGGTAAGACAGAATATTCATTCCCTGGTGGTGGTTCCGCTTTATGATGATGGGAAAGTAATCGGCTTCTACGGAGTAGACAATCCTTCGACCAGATATTTTGAATTTGTGTCGGAGATGCTGCAGATCATGGGACACTTTATCGTATCGTCTCTGAAGCAGAGAAATCTGGTACGGGAGCTGGAAGTGATGAGTTATTCGGATCCGCTGACGACATTGGGGAACCGTTATGCTATGGAGAGGTACATTGAGCAGGTGGACCATACCGAGCCCATCGGCGTGGTATACTGTGATATTACAGGATTAAAACGGATCAATGACAGTGAAGGACATTCCGCCGGAGACCGCCTGATCCGCAGGTGCTGTGACTGCCTGAAACGTGTATTTGAAGGAAATGGAATGTTCCGTATCGGCGGAGATGAACTGGTGGTCCTGTGCACCGGAATTTCTGAAAAGGAGCTTTATCAAAAGGTGGAGGAATTAAAAACAGAGCTGGCAGCTCATGATGTCTCCATGGCAGTAGGAGCAGCGGTGAACACTCTGGAAGCCGTGGGAAAGGATCATCTGCTGACGGAGTCCGAGAGACGGATGTATCAGGACAAGGCAGAATACTATCGCAGTACAGGGCTGGACCGCAGAAAGGTCTGAGAATGGAAATCCCCAAAGCTATTTTGAAAGTTTATATGTTGAGAATTTCTATCAGGCAGTTCCCTTGACGGGAACTGCTTTTTTCTATATTATTTATATAGGTTAGCTACGACTAACTCAATGACTTTTGGATGGCAGGAGGTGAAGCGCTGATTGAGTCAGGAAACGTGGGAGATCCTGTGTGAAATGGAAGCAGACGATGTGGAACTACAGTTGGCTTTGCAGTGTGCACCGTTGATCACGGGACTTAAGATTTCCAATCTGCTGACGATTTCCCCGGAAGGCTTTACACAGGTGGGAAGGATCGTTGAAAGCAGTGTGCTTTCCCTGTATCCCTTGTTGGAGACAGAGGAGAAAATGGTAATACTGTTGTATCGGGAAGACCGGCTGGAAAAGTATCTGAAAATGCCGCAGGTACAGAAACTGCTGCGGGAGGCAGGGTACGAATCCGATCGACTGGAGGATATTTTGCCGGTATTTTGCGATCGTTATGAAACCTATGCAGAGAGAGGGAAGCCGTTCCCCCACGAACTGGGATTGCTGTTAGGATATCCCCCGGAGGATGTGGAAGGATTTATCAGACATCAGGGGAAGAACAGCCTCTGCACCGGTTATTGGAAAGTATATGCGGATAAAGAAGGAAAACAGAGACTTTTTGAAAAATATGAATATGCCAGGGAAAATTTGATCCAGCTGTTGCATTATGGATTAAAGATGACAGAAATCATAGATATCTGCGGATGTACCGCAGCATAGAAACAGGCACGGAAAGGTGCGGAAGGGAAGGAAAAATAAATGGATAAGATTTATGTAGTATTCTGGACACAGGGTGGTAACACCCAGGCTATGGCAGAGGCCATCGGAGAGGGTATCCGGGAAGCCGGGAAGGAAGCGGAGGTAGTATTTGTGACCGGCGCCAACCTTGACGAACTAAAGGCTGCTCCCAAGTTTGCACTGGGCTGTCCCGCGATGGGAGCGGAAGTCCTGGAGGAATCCGAGATGGAGCCTTTTGTATGTGATGTGGAAGGCTTTGCTTCCGGCAAAAAGATCGCACTGTTCGGTTCCTATGGCTGGGGAGACGGTGAGTGGATGAGAGACTGGATCACCCGTATGGAAGCAGCAGGAGCTACTGTGTTGAACGGTGAGGGCCTGATCTGCCATGAGACACCGGACGAGGATGGCCTGTCAGAGTGTAGAGAACTTGGCAAACAGCTGGCAAACGCATAAGGTATCTGAAAGCAAATAAGACAACATAACAAAAAGATTCATTCCCCGGGGGGGAGAGTGAATCTTTTTGCTATATGTATGTGCTATGCTTTTTTGCTGCCACTTAAATAATAGCGTTCCTGTGCCACGGTCTCGGGAACCGGAATATTACCGTTTTGCAGCTTTCGGGTCAGAACATCCAGATGATGTAAGCCTTGGGCTACCTTGATCTTACGGCGATCCAGAAGATCGGCATACAACGGGTTCTGAGCCAGCGTATTGCAAATATCCTCCGGGAACGGGCAGTAGGTGAACATGATCTGACGGGCTACTTTGTTCAGTCTCGGGGATCCGGCACCTTCGAAGAGCACCCAGATCATATAATCCCTTACGAACATTTCCTTGAAACTGTTCTTGGCACGCTGCAGGCTGGATTTTACCTTTTCCTTGGCTTCTGTACTCAGATCATGGTTCTTACGGTAGAACTGGATATAATCGAAATATTCACTGGTCAGGGAACTGATGGAGACATCGTTCCAGCGGTTACCCTGGACTCTCTTGCACAGCTCCCAACGGAATTCACCGGTCAGGTGGGTGAAGGTCGTCTTCAGATCCTCCAGATGGAAAATGGAGAAGACCATACGACCGGGGCTGTTACGGCGCTTGCCCTCAATTTCCTGCCACATGACACCGCGGATACCGACGTTGGGCATCAGGATGATGTCCGGCAGATATTCCAGATGAATTGTCTCCTTACCCATGACATCTATGTGCTCCATATCCAGACTTTCTCTATAGAATGCCGTGTAATCTACCCGGCGGATCTCCTCGAGAATCTGGGAGACACGGGAAACGGTGACATAGGAGCTTTCCAGATCCTTCAGCACATCATCTGCGCAGAACAGCGGACAGAAAGTAGTGATCCGTCCGAAGGTGATCTTGTTGACCTGAGGGAACATATTCCGGAGCTCGTAATTGACCTTGGCCATGGAATTGTTCTCCAATGCCTTGAGCTCTGCATCCGTAATATTGCCACCGACCTTTTGTTTGTGAATATAATCGGAATAATCCTGGTCAAATTCGTTCCGGCTGGGAGATTTCTTCCCGCGGAAGATGGCCATCAGCCAGTCATAAAAGGTATAGACACCGATATCGCTGTGATCCGACATGGCTTCTGCTATGCGGTACAGGGTGACTGCATTTTTCAGACCGGCCAGCTCCTCATCCACATAACCGAAATACAGAAACATTTTGACCGGCATGGGAATGTTCGGCTGTTCCAGCGTCTGGGTGAACAGGAGGGAGTAGAGCAGATAAAATTCTTCGGTCAGCTGTCTGCGTAAAAGAGCGACATCCTGATCCTGGGAAGCCCGGTCGGACAGCAGCTTGTAAGCGTGGACATGCTGACGGAAGCTGGTCACGGTATCCAGATCCGAACCGGCGTAATCCAGAATAGTGTTCAGCGATCCGGCAAGCTTGCCAAGGATCTCGGAATCTCCGGAAGAACCTGCCTCAGCGGAATCATTGGATTCCATGAGATTCAGGCTGCTCTGGAAGGTCTGGGATCTGGAGGCAAACAGTTCCTGATCGATGAAGGACAGATCGCCGGCCTTAGAAAGCATACGGTGAATGCGGTCGTAGACCGCCTTGCTGTCTTCATTATCCTGTCCCAGTTTATAGAACAAAGAAGTATAAAAATCAAAAAGATCGTTGCCGGATTCCCGGAAATAGAAGGAACCGACCTGCTGCAGATAGTGGAACTGTTCCTCCAGGCTCTGGTAAGTACGGCGGAAGTCCAGACTTCCCTTACGCAGCATACCAATGGACAGATCCGACTCCTGTACCAGGATCCGGTAATTGTCCGAAGCCAGGATCCTGCTTAAGCCCATGTAATAGCCGTTCAGCCAGATGTCCGGTGAATCATCCCCAAGAAAAGCATTCAGCTCATCGAAATGTTCCAGGGATCTCGCCTGCAGACGGTAACGGCTACACAGTGTATTGTAGGTGGCAATATCATCTGTCAGAGTACGATACAGCTCACTGCAGTTCAATTCCGAAATGGAACTGCGGTTCAGCAGAATATTGATCTGACGGAAACAGGACAGACAGAACAGACGTGCTACGTCCGGGTGCTTCTGTAGAATATCATTCAGGGAATCCAGACTGGTCAGGGGATACGTCAGGATCGTTGTATCCTCCAACGTGGTATAGCCCAGCAGATGGATCTCGGAGCAGATCTCACAGATACTGATCACGTCTCCCTTTCCCAGAGTATAAGAGCCGCCGGGATATGATACATCTACTTTACCGTTGGTAATCAGATGCAATGCAGTCATGGGCTGCCCATAGCTATATATAGTTTTCCCCTTCTCCAATACGATTCCAGCCATTCCAATACCTCGTCTTATCATACAAATATTTAATACACATTATACACCATAATACCAACAATTTTCTACTGTACTTTTGATAGAAATGTGATAAAATAAAACTACATATGTGTCACTTTTACATTGACAGACGAAAAAAGCGATGTTTTCGGTAGAAAACGGTACATGGAAAGGTATATTGGGGTTATGGAACAGAGCAGTGAATACAGAGAGCAGTTGCTGGAATCATATAAGCAGGCAGTGAGGCCGTTACTTCCCTACCTGCCCTGGCTGGAGCAGAGCGCCGGCAAGAGAGCCAGCTCTATCTACAGCGGACAGGATATCGGAGTGAATTCCGTGTCTTTTCCGGTATATGACGGGACTCTCCTGAATTTCGTCAGGGAAGCGACGAAAAGTCCCCTGATGGATCGCAACTATGCCTATGTATACACAAGACACCGGATCCGCACTCATCAGGAGGAGCGGGATATTATTCAGAAAGCAGGATGGAAGGAATGGGATATCCTCAGAGGAATCCTGTCAAAATATGTCTTAGGCGGCAGAACAAAGGGAAATCTGTGGAGCGAGGCGGTATCGGAGCAGATCTTTTATCTGGTACTGAAACAGATGCAGGAGATCATTGAATTCTGGGATAAGACACCGGCGAACGGAAAGCTTTGAGTGGGGAAAGGCAGGATAGATCCATGGGAGAAAAATCAGTACAGAAAAAGCGATATATCGTAGAGAAAGCCAGAGAAGTATTTGTGGAGAAGGGCTTCAAAAAAGTAACGATGAAAGATATTGTAGAGGCCTGCGACATCAGCCGTGGCGGACTCTATTTATATTTTGAGAATACCAGTCAGATCTTCATGGAAGTGCTGCGCATGGAGAGTGAGGAGGCGGATGACGTATTTTCCGACAGTATTACGGAGGATGCTACCGCAGCGGATATCCTGCTTCTGTTTTTAAAGGAGCAGAAGAAAGAGCTTCTGCGCAAGAAAAATACACTGACGCAGGCTACCTATGAATTCTATTTTGAAAACGAACTGCCCAAGAGAGACAATATTTTAAAAAAGCAGTTTGATTCCGCAGTGAAGATCATTGAAAAACTGATCGAGGCAGGTGTGGATAACGGAGAGTTTATCTGCGAGGACTGTGAGGGAACTGCGAGAAATATTATGTTTGTGCTGGAAGGACTGAAGATTTCGGCCCAGACCATCGGCGTGACGGCGGAAGCGGTGGATCGTGAGATCCTGTATCTGTTGCGCGGATTGGGTGTAGAAGATTAATAAGACAACGGGTGATGATGCTTCAGGGAAAGTTTCCTGAAGCATTTTCTGTGTAGAAAAGCTGCAAAGAGATAAAGAGAGGGAAAAGGTAAGTATGACAGAAACGATCATCAGCATGGAACTTCCGGCGGGAGGACATCTGGCAATCCGCAGGAACCGGATCCGTCCGGAGGGAGAAGAACGGAATTTATCCAGAATCAGTCTGGTGTCCGGCATCCACGGGGATGAACTGGAGGGACAGTACATCTGTTATGAGACGGCGCGAAGAGTAAAAGAGCATCCGGAGTATTTGAAAGGAATCGTAGATATCTATCCGGCATTGAATCCGCTGGGAATCGACATGGCCAGCCGGACGGTGCCGAGACTGGATATGGATATGAACCGTATGTTTCCGGGAGACGCATCGGGGGATATGATGGAGCGGATCACGGCAACTGTGGTGGATTCCCTGATCGGATCCGATATTTGTATCGATCTGCACGCCAGTGATATTTTTGTGCGTGAGATCCCACAGGTACGACTCAGTGAAGATTTTGCGGAGGCACTGCTTCCCTATGCGAAAATGACCAATGCCGACATGATCTGGATGAATGCCACTGCCACGGTGCATGAATCGACGCTGGCCCATTCCATGAATCTGCTGGGAGTTCCCACACTGGTGCTGGAGATGGGACAGGGGCATGACATCCACAGATCCTTCGGTAATCAGATCGTGGACGGTATTTTCCACATCATGAGTGAAATGGGGATCTGGACAGGCCCTGAGCCAAAGGTGCAGGAGCCTGCGATATCCAGTGACGGTGAGGTGGAGTTTATCCGCAGCAAGTCAGACGGTGTGTTCCTGCCGCTGATCGAGCACAACCACTATGTGAAAAAAGGAGATCTGATCGGGGAAGTGGTGGATCCATTTGAAGGGACGGTGAAGCAGCAGATCCGTACCGCAAAAGGAGGGCTGTTGTTTACCCTGAGAGCTTATCCGGTGGTCTATGAAGGAGATCTGCTGGCGCGGATCCTGACGGAGTGAAAAGATTATGTTTGAGAGAGATATTTATACCATACATTCGACCTACAGAGAAGATATGCGCATCAAGGGCTTTCAGTTCGGCAAGGGCGAGAAGTCTGCCTGCATCGTTGGCGCAGCCAGAGGCAATGAGATCCAGCAGATGTATATCTGTTCCCAACTGGTGAAGACACTGCGGGAACTGGAAAACAACGGCTGTATCAGTGCCGGCAAACAGATTCTGGTGATTCCTACCATCAATGCCTATTCCGTGAATATCAGCCGCCGCTTTTTCGGTGTCAAGGAAGCGGATATCAATCGGAGTTTTCCGGGAAATGATTACGGGGAGCCGGCGGACCGTCTGACCAATGCGTTGCTTACGGAGATCCGGGACTACGTTTATGGGATCCAGTTTACGTCCTTTTACAGACCGGGAGAATTCGTGCCCCATGTGCGTATGATGGAGACAGGCTATCAGAATACGTCGTTGGCGAATCTGTTCGGACTTCCTTATGTGGTGGTGCGCAAGCCGGTACCCATTGATACCAAGACACTGAATTATAACTGGCAGGATGAGATGACGGCCGCCTTTTCGGTATACACGAATCAGAATACCCAGATCGATGAGGTGAGTGCAAGACAGGCGGTGGCAGCGGTCTTACGTTTCCTGAAACGTATGGGGCTGATCCGGTACGAGAGTCATTCCGGCTATATCAGTCATGTTATATATGAAAAGGATCTGAGTGATGTACCTGCGAACCGGGCGGGAATTTTCCGGGGAAAAGTACATGCGGGAGACGATGTGCGCTATGGAAATGAGATGGCAGAAATTATAGACCCTTACGATGGAACGGTGAGGGAGAAGATTCTGGCCCCCACGGACGGCATCGTATTTTTCGCCCACACGGAGGCCCTGATCTGCGAGAAGGACATCGCTTACCGGCTGATCCACAGACTGCATGAATGACGAACCGTTCAAAAAGGCAGGTAAAATCTATCTAAATTTGTTGTTTTCTGCTATTGTGGGAAAATATAGTATGTTGTATGATACTATTCAGAACCATGTAAATATAATCATATGTACGTCAAAGGCTCGCATTGTAAGGGCATCTGATGATATTTATATGGTGAGATAACCACATGAGCAAAAAGTAAGCATCGCAAGATGTGGTTTTGCGAATGGGGTTCTGAATAGTGTCGCATAGTATAAAATTTCGGAGGAGAGACATGAGCAACGTAAGACGTATCTATGTAGAGAAAAAGGAACCTTATGCCGTCAAGGCAAAAGAGCTGCACGACGAACTGAAAAATTATCTGGGTATCGATGTGGCAAAGGTTCGTGAGTTTATCCGCTATGATGTGGAGAATATTTCGGATGAGGTGTTTGCAAGAGCCTGCAAGACTGTATTTTCCGAGCCTCCCGTAGATGATCTGTATGAAGAGACCATCGAGATTCCTGCGGATGCAAAAGTATTTTCCGTAGAGTTCCTTCCCGGACAGTTCGATCAGAGAGCGGATTCCGCAGTGCAGTGTGTGAAGTTCTTAAAAGAGGACGAAGAACCTGTGATCCGTACCGCTGTGACTTATATGATCGAAGGACAGGTGTCCGACGAAGAATTTTCCAAGATCAAATCTTACTGTATCAACCCTGTAGATTCCAGAGAGACCGGCATGGAGAAGCCGGATACTCTGATCACGGTGTATGATGATCCCGCTGATGTTGCTGTTTTTGACGGCTTCAGAGATATGGACGAGAGCAGTTTAAAAGCTCTGTATGAATCTCTGGGACTTGCCATGACCTTCAAAGATTTCCTGCATATCCAGAAATATTTCCATGATGATGAGAAGAGAGATCCTTCTATGACGGAGATCCGTGTACTGGATACCTATTGGTCCGATCACTGCCGTCACACCACTTTTTCCACCGAGCTGACCGATGTGGAATTCGGTGAGGGTTATTATCGTTCTCCCTTAGAGACCACTTACCAGAGCTATCTGGATACCAGAGAAGAGATCTTCAAAGGCAGAGAGGACAAGTTCGTCTGCCTGATGGATCTGGCACTGATGGCCATGAGAAAGCTGAAAAAAGACGGCAAACTGGATGACATGGAAGAATCCGATGAGATCAATGCCTGCTCCGTAGTGGTTCCTGTGGAGATGGATTACGGCGACCATAGAGAGACCGAGGAGTGGCTGGTATTTTTCAAAAACGAGACCCACAACCATCCTACAGAGATCGAGCCTTTCGGTGGTGCTGCCACCTGTCTGGGCGGTGCCATCCGTGATCCCCTGTCCGGCCGTGGCTATGTATATCAGGCAATGCGTGTCACCGGTGCTGCGGATCCTACCGTTCCTGTATCCGAGACTTTGCACGGCAAGCTCTCCCAGAAGAAGCTGGTAAGAGGCGCAGCCAGTGGCTATTCCTCTTATGGTAACCAGATTGGTCTGGCTACCGGCTTTGTAAAAGAGATCTATCATCCTTCTTATGTGGCAAAGCGTATGGAGATCGGTGCCGTTATGGGCGCAGCTCCCCGCAGGAATGTTATCCGTGAGACCTCTGATCCCGGCGATATCATCATCCTGTTAGGCGGACGTACTGGACGTGACGGCTGCGGCGGTGCGACCGGATCCTCCAAGGTACATACCGATACTTCCATCGAGACCTGTGGTGCTGAGGTACAGAAGGGTAATGCACCGACCGAGCGTAAGATCCAGAGACTGTTCCGTCGTGAGGAAGTCAGCCGTCTGATCAAAAAATGTAACGACTTTGGTGCCGGCGGTGTCTCCGTTGCCATCGGTGAGCTGGCAGACGGTCTGACCGTAGATCTGGACAAGGTACCCAAGAAATATGCCGGACTGGATGGCACGGAACTGGCAATCTCCGAGTCTCAGGAGCGTATGGCAGTGGTAGTAGATCCTAAGGATGTAGATACTTTTCTGGGCTATGCAAAGGAAGAGAACCTGGAGGCTGTTCCCGTAGCAGTTGTTACTGAGGAACCCAGACTTGTACTGAACTGGAGAGGCAAGCCCATCGTGGATCTGAAGAGAGCTTTCCTGGATACCAACGGTGCCCATCAGGAGACCAAAGTAAAAGTAGATATTCCTTCCGAAGAAGAGAATTATTTTGATAAATGGGCTGTTCCCGCTGTAGGTGAGAAACTGGAAGAGGGCGATGTGAAGGGTGCCTGGGTGGCACTGTTAAATGACCTCAATGTATGTTCCCAGAAGGGTCTGGTAGAGATGTTCGACTCCTCCATTGGTGCCGGCAGTGTATTGATGCCCTACGGTGGAAAATATCAGCTGACTGAGACCCAGACCATGGTAGCCAAACTGCCTGTACTGGAAGGTAAGACCGATACCGTGACCATGATGAGTTACGGCTTCGATCCGTATCTGTCCTCCTGGAGTCCTTACCACGGAGCTGTCTACGCAGTGACAGAGTCCATGGCGAAAATCGTGGCTTCCGGCGGTGATTTCAGCAAGATCCGCTTTACCTTCCAGGAGTACTTCCGCAGAATGACCAGCGATCCTGAGCGATGGAGCCAGCCTTTCGCAGCACTGTTAGGCGCCTACGATGCACAGATCGGGTTCGGGCTGCCCTCCATCGGTGGTAAGGACAGTATGTCCGGTACTTTCAATGATATTGATGTACCTCCCACACTGGTATCTTTTGCAGTGGACGTGGCAAAATATGGCGATATTATTACTCCGGAACTGAAGACCCCCGGCAATAAGCTGGTACGTTTTTCTATTAATAAAGACGATTTCGACATTCCGATGTATGAGAATGTGGCAGAATTATATGGCAAGATCCACGAACTGACCGAAAATGGTACGATCGTATCCGCTTATGCTCTGGATTCCAAGGGTGTGGCAGCAGCTGTAGCAAAGATGGCCTTCGGTAACAAGCTGGGTGTGAAGATCGACGATGAGGTAACCACAGACGACCTGTTTGACAACGGACTGGGCGATATTCTGGCAGAGATCCCCGCAGACAAGATGGCTGCACTGGAAGAGAAGGAACTGGATTACACCGTGATCGGTATCGTGACCGAGGAGCCTGTATTCGTATATGGTGATGTGAAGATCACCATGGAAGAGGCACTTGTTTCCTGGACTTCCAAGCTGGAGAAGGTATTCCCCACCAAGGCAGTGAAGGGTACTGAGGCAGTGGCAAGCAATGTTTACAAGGCAGACAGTATTTATGTATGTAAGCACAAGATCGCAAAGCCTACCGTATTCATTCCGGTATTCCCCGGAACCAACTGTGAATACGACAGCACCAAGGCATTTGAACGTGCCGGAGCCCATGTGGAGACAAGAGTGTTCCGTAACATGACCGCAGAGGATATCCGCGAATCCGTAGAGGAATTCGAGAAGTCCATTGCACAGGCACAGATCATCATGTTCCCCGGCGGCTTTTCCGCAGGTGATGAGCCTGACGGCAGCGCGAAGTTTTTTGCAACAGCATTCCAGAATGAGAAGCTGAAGGAAGCGGTCATGAAGCTGTTAAATGAGAGAGACGGACTGGCACTGGGTATCTGTAACGGATTTCAGGCTCTGATCAAGCTGGGACTGGTTCCTTACGGCGAAATCACCGGTCAGAAGGAGGATTCACCTACCCTGACCTTCAATACCATCAACCGTCATATCTCCAAGATGGTATACACCAAAGTCGTATCCAACAAGTCTCCCTGGTTACAGGGCGCTACACTGGGTGCTACCTACTGCAATCCCGCATCCCACGGAGAGGGCCGTTTCGTAGCACCGAAAGAGTGGATCGACAAGCTCTTTGCTAACGGACAGGTCGCTACTCAGTACGCTGATCAGAACGGTAATGTATCCATGGATGAGGAATACAATGTCAACGGTTCCTACTGTGCGATCGAGGGTATCACATCCCCCGATGGCAGATGCCTCGGTAAGATGGCACACTCCGAGAGAAGAGATACCGCTGTGGCCATGAACATCTATGGCGAGCAGGATATGAAGATCTTTGAATCCGGGGTACAGTACTTTAAGTAAATTGAGAGTTAGCATAGCTACGAGCCATGCAAAAATAGAGTGGAACACCTCGATGGGCGCTTGCGCACAAGCGAG
>PPYE01357490.1_pt1 | contig 21431 bp, 15 predicted proteins | sample 1559881 | NCBI WGS metagenome assembly PPYE01 (sample SAMN08240022, study PRJNA423297) | Human gut metagenome, whole genome shotgun sequencing project.
AGATGCCGAACTGAGCGGCAGCGCCCAGCAGCAGGCTCTTGGGGTTGGAGATCAGGGGTGCGAAGTCGGTCATGGTGCCAATGCCGAGGAAGATCAGCGGCGGGTAGATGCCCAGCTTGACGCCCATGTAGAGCATATCGGCCAGACCGCCGTTGTTCAGGATCTCGACCCACATCGGGTGCTCGAGGCCGTCACCGACGAAGTACTGCATATGGATGACGCCGCTGCCGGGGAGGTTGGCCAGGATCATGCCGAAAGCCATGGGCAGCAGGATCAGAGGCTCGAACTCTTTGACGATAGCGAGGTAGAGCAGGAAGCAGCCCACGCAGATCATCACTGCGTACAGCCAGCCGCCCGGCTCACCGAACTTGGCAAAACCGGAACTCTGGAAAATACCGACCAGAGTCTCAATAAACTGAGTCATGTTTTTCCTCCTGTGTTAAAAGGGTGCGGTGGTGTCGTTGACGCCAGCCTTGCCCCAGCCATTCTTGCCGCGGCGGACTGCCTTCAGCACATACTTGCCGTTGCCCATAGAGTAGATGGCTGCCATGATGGCTGCCACAACGTCGCCGGGGATGCCGGCCTCGACCTGCGGGGCAGCAGCCTTTGCAGGAGCGGGCGCAGCGGCCTGTTTCACAGGAGCAGCCGGTTTTGCAGCAGAAGCAGCCTTGGCAGCTGCCTTCTTGCCGTTCATGGCGTCAAAGATCTTGCCCTCCAGCGTGATGATGGCCATCAGCAGGACGAGGATCAGAAACACCAGCACAATACCGGTTATGGTAACGATCACATCATAACCTAAATCCATGGTCTTCCTCCTATTTACTTTTTTCTTTGCCGCCCGGGGGGCGGGCGGCAAAAAGCGATTTGAAGATATTATACAATATTTTCCGGGTCGATTCAACAACTATGAACAAAAATCATATTGTTTTTCACGGTTCCGTGAACAGCACTTTCCTCTCAGCGGCGGCCCATGCGGGGGGTGGCGTCCATGAAGCCGGTCTCCAGCTTGTCGCCCAGACGCAGGCTCATGGCCGTACCCAGCGCGACACAGTTGACGGGGTCAGGCGAGACGGTCACTTCCACCTTCAGCTCCTGGCTCAGGTACTCAGGCAGGCCGTGGAGCTGTGCGCCGCCGCCAGTGAGGACGACGCCGTTGCGGTAGATGTCGCCGGCCAGCTCCGGAGGAGTCTTTTCCAGCACCTGATGGGCGGCGGTGCCGATCTGCTCGCTCAGGCGCATGACCGGCTCGTAGAGGTCGGCGGTGGAGACATTGACACGCACGGGCAGGCCGGTGAGCAGGCTGCGGCCCTTGATCTCCATGGTCTCGTTGAAATCCGCCTTCTGGGGGCAGCAGGCCACGTTCTTTTTCAGGCTCTCAGCGGTGCGCTGGCCGATGGCGATGCTGAACTTGTTGCGCACGAACTTCAGGATCTCTTCGTCGTAGTGGTTGCCGGCCACGCGGACGCTGGTGGCCTTGACCTTGCCGCCGAGGCTCAGCACGGCGATGTCGGTGGTGCCGCCGCCGATGTCGATGATCATCCGGCCATCCGGCACGGTGATGTCGATGCCGGAGCCGAGAGCTGCGGCGATAGGCTCATCAATGAGGTAGACCTGACGCGCACCGGCGGCCATGACGGCCTCCACCACAGCGTCGCTCTCGATGCCGGTGATGGCGGCAGGCACACAGACGGCCACACGGGGCTTGACCATGTGGGAGCTGTAGACCTGATTGACGAAGCGGCAGATGAGCTCCCGGGTCATGGTGTGGTCGCTGATGACGCCATCCTTCAGCGGGAAGATGGCGGAGATGTAGTTGGGCGTGCGGCCCACCATTGCAAGGGCCTTGTCGCCGGCCTCAAGCACGCAGTTCTTGCGGGTATCCACCGCCACCACGCTGGGCTGGTTGAGCACGACGCCCTGCCCCTCCTGCGCGATGATGATGGTCGTCGTACCAAGATCGATACCGATGTCGTTCTGTGCCATAGTTGTGATATTTCCTTTCTCTGCTGCCCATTCTCTATTTCCATCGCCCATCTCCGGGCGCGGGTCATCAAAACACATTATAGTATAACACAGGTGTATCCAAAAAGAAACCCTTAAAGGTTCTCCTGCTCCGGGGGCAGAGCCTGGGCCAGCAGGGCGGCCAGGCCGCTGTAGCGCAGGTTCTGGCGGATGTTGGACATCATCCGGTTCACCACGTCCCGCCGGCCCACCACGATGCAGAGCTTCCGCCCGCGGGTGACGCCGGTATAGAAGAGGTTGCGGTAGCACAGGCGGGGCGGCACCTGCGCCGCCGGGAGGATGACCGCCGGGAACTCGCTGCCCTGGCTTTTGTGTACTGTGATGGCATACGCAATTTCCAGCTCGTTGAGGTTCTCCGCCGGGTAGACCAGCCGCCGGTCGTCCATCCGCACCACCATGGAGCGGCTGCGCACGTCGATGGACTCCACGATGCCGATGTCGCCGTTGTAGGCGCCCACACCCTGTTCCCCGCCGATGCGCTGCCACGTTATCTCGTAGTTATTGCGCACCTGCATCACTTTGTCCCCCACCCGGAAGACCCGGGCCGCGCTCTGCAGCTCCGGCTTGCCCTTCTTTGGCGGGTTGAGCATGGCCTGCAGCTCCGCGTTGAGGGCCTGGGTGCCGGTGGGGCCGAGCTTCGTGGGGCAGAGCACCTGAATATCCTTCACCGGGTCGAACTGGTAGCTGCGGGGCAGACGGGTGGTCACAAGGTCGCAGACCAGCTTCTGGGCTGCGTCGCCGTCGGCTTCGAGGAAGAAGAAATCGTCCGTCTTTCCGCCCTTTTTCAGCGGTTCGCCTGAGATGATGTGGTGGGCGTTCTCCACGATGAGGCTCTGAGCGGCCTGCCGGAATATCTCGTTGAGGCAGACCGTCGGCACCAGCCCGGAACGGATGATCTCGCCGAGGATATTGCCCGGGCCGACGCTGGGCAGCTGGTCGGCGTCGCCTACCATAATAATACGGCAGCTGTACCGCAGTGCCGCAATGAGGGCCTGGAACAGCTTGACGTCCACCATACTCATCTCGTCGAGGATAACGACGTCGCACTTGAGCAGGTTCTTGTCATTGTGGATGAAGCTGACCACACCGCCGGTGTAGTCCACTTCCAGCAGACGGTGGATGGTGGAGGCTTTCCGGCCCGTCAGCTCGCTCAGACGCTTGGCGGCGCGGCCTGTGGGAGCGCAGAGGGCTACCCGTTCAGCCTCGTTCTCGAGCAGCTGCAGGATGGCGTTGACCGTGGTGGTCTTGCCGGTGCCGGGGCCGCCGGTGAGGACAAGGCAGTTCTCGGTCATGGCCTTACGGATGGCTTCCTTTTGGAGCGGCGCGTAAGCAAAGCCCTGCGCCAGTTCCAGAATCTGGATGTTCTTGTCGAGGTTTCGGGCCGCCTGCTTCCCGCGCTTGGTCAGCATGGCCAGACGGTCGGCGATGTCCTGCTCTGCGGCCAGCAGATCCGGCAGATAAATATACGGTGTGCCGTCGAACATCCGCACCGCCAGTTTCCCGGTCTGGATGCAGCTGTCCAGCGCCGCCGCCAGCTTTTCGGGGGGCTGGTGGATGAAGTTCGATGCCGTTTCCAGCAGCTGCGCCCGGGGCAGACAGGTGTGGCCATTGCCTGCGTTGTGGCGCAGGGTGCGCAGGAGGGCGGCTTCCAGCCGCTGGGCGCAGTCCCCTGCCATCTGATAATACTGGGCGATGCTGTCGGCGTGGCGGAAGTCCAGCTGCAGCGGCTCCCCGCACAGCAGGTAGGGGTTCTGCTGGATGGCCTGCATGGCCCCCGGCCCGAAGGTGCGGAAGACCTCCATCGCCCGGCGGGGGCTGATCTCGAACTGAGCCAGATAGGCGATAAGCTCCCGCATTCCGAACATCCGTTTGAACTCCTGCTGGATGCGGTCGGCCTTGTCCGCCGAGATGCCCGGGATGAGGGTGAGCTGGGCGGGGTCGTTGGCGATAACTTCCAGCGCCGCCGCGCCGAATTTGTCAATGATCTTATCCGCCGTCCGAGCCCCGATGTAGGGCAGCGACCGGCTGGCGAGGAAGGCGTAGACGGCCTCGAGGTCTTTGGGCATATCCGTCTCGCACTCCTGTGCGTGGAACTGTCGGCCATAGGTGGCGTGGTTCTCGTACCTGCCCCGGCAGACGACGCTCTCACCGGCGTGGAGCTCTCCCACCACGCCGCACACAACGGTGACGACACCGCCGCCCGACACCTCGAACACGGTGTAGCCGTTGTCCTCGTTCAGGTAGATGATGTCCTCTACCGTGCCTTCCAGCCGTTCCAGCTCCTGCTCCATCGTCCCGCCTCCTCGTTTTGACACAACTATATATAGTATAGCGGTTTTGGGGGGATTTGTAAATACAACAAAAGCTCCCCCGAAGGGGAGCTGTAGGCGAGGGTCAATCCTCCACCCGCGCTGCGGCAAGCTCCTTCGTCAGCCGCCTGCGCACTGCAAAGTACGCCGGGATGAGGAAGAAGCAGGCGAAGAACCATGCCACAGGGCTGGCGATGCAGGCCGCAAAGTAGCCCCAGAGCGGCACGAACCAGAAGCCCACCATGGCACGGGCGACCATCTCGGCCACGCCCGCGAACATGGCAAGGCTGGAATAGCCCAGGCCCTGGATGGTGTAGCGGTAGATGATGAGGACAGCCAGCGGGATGTAGAACACGCTGTTCCAGAAGATGAAGCTGCGGGCATTCGCCATGATCTCCACCTCGCTGCTCTCGAGGAAGAGGCTGATGAGCGGCACATCCAGCACACGCAGGATGAGGAAGGATGCCACACTGTAGACGCAGCCAATTCCCAGCGCGGTATTGACGCCCCGGTCCACACGCTTGAGGTCGTGAGCGCCCATGTTCTGGCTGGCGTAGGTGGTCATGGCGGTGCCGATGCTCTCCAGCGGCACCGAGAGGAACTGGGCGGCCTTGCTGCCTGCGGTCTGCGCGGCCACGATGCTGCTGCCCAGACCGTTCACCGCGCCCTGCAGCACGACGCTGCCGATGGCGGTGATGCTGCACTGCAGGCCCATAGGGATGCCCATGTTGCAGAGCTTGAGGCAGTGGCTGGCGCTCAGACGGCCCTCTTCCCTGCTCCATTTCAGCTCCGGGTAGTGGCTGCCGATGTAGATGAGACTGCCGATGCCCGCCACCGCCTGACTGAACACGGTGGCGAAGGCCGCACCGAACGCCCCCATCCGGAAGATGAGGATACAGAGCAGGTCGAGGCCGATGTTCAGCACGCTGGCCACCAGCAGGAAATAGAGAGGCCGCTTGCTGTCGCCCAGCGCGCGCATGAGGGCGCTGGTGACGTTGTACAGCAGGGTGAAGGGGATGCCCCAGAAGATGGTGCGGATGTAGATGTCCGCGATGTCGATGATGTTGTCGGGGGTGTTGGTCCAGACCAGCACCGCCCGGGTCAGGGCCACCGTCACCACCGTGAGCACGACGGCGAAAAAGAGGCTCAGCCAGACGGTATTGGCGGTGTAGCGCCGCATCTCTCTGTAATCCTTCGCGCCGAAGGTCCACGAGATGGGGATGGAGAAGCCGCAGGCGATGCCGTTGACGAAGCCCAGCACCAGATAGTTCAGGCCGCCCACACTGCCCACCGCCGCCAGCGCATCCACGCCCACGAAACGGCCCACGATGATGGTATCGGCCAGATTGTAGAACTGCTGGAACAGACTGCCCAGCATCAGCGGCACCGCAAAAGCAAGGATGAGCTTGAGCGGGCTGCCCTGTGTCATGTCTTTTGTCATACAAAGCCCCTCCCCGGGCGGTCACTTAACATTTCTTTGCCGGATCTTTACCGACAAAAACGCCCTGCCGGACGAGGGGCAGGACGTTTTTCGTTTCATGAGTGGTATTATACTCAGCTCATCGTGATTTTGCAAGGGGTTTTTCTCAGATTTCTTCGTACAACATTGCTATTTTCTATCGGTGGTTTTTGGTGATTGTGCGCAGGGGGGCGGCAGGTCTGCCCCTGTGCAGGGCCCTCCTGCTGCACTCCCTCTCAGCCCACGCTCTCAACCTTCATAATCGAAATCCCATGCAGAGTCATAATATGCGGAGTCATAAAAGGAATCCCACCCCACAAATTATCGTCGCTGCTCCCTATCCATTTTCTTGTCTCCCAATCTCCTCTCAAATCCGGCGGCTGACTGTCCCTTATCCATTTTCTTGTCTCCCAATTTCCTTCCCAATCCGGCGGCTGACTGTCATCCTTGCCCGGCTTCCACACCCAGTCACCCTGACTGTCCGTTACCCATCCGCCTGTTTCCGGCTGCTGGGCGCTTGTTTCCGACGGCTGACCACTTGTTTCCGGCTGCTGAACCGTGGTGAGGCTGTCCGGCGAGAGAGTCTGGAGGCCGCTGAGGTCACCGACGGAGGGGGCCGGGTCGTCCTTCTTGCTGTCCTGCTTCCCGCCCACGAGCTTCACGATGTTACTGGTAAATGTCTTCCACACCGTCGGGTTGGAGGCGGGCTGCTTCGGCTGCTGGGCCGTGGTAAGGCTGTCCGGCGAGAGAGTCGTCAGCCCGCTGAGGTCACCGACGGCACCCGTTCCCGGCTGAGTCAGCCCGGGCTGTCCGCTCAGGGAGCCGCCTTCCAGACCGGAGATGACAACTCCCCACCATTGCTCTTTCTCCTGCCTGCGGCGGGCGATGGCCTCCTCCACCCGGGCAGTCTCCTGTGCTTTCTCTTCCTCATCGCCAACGTGGTACACGAGGACCAGTTCCTTGCCGTTTTCGCGCAAGACATTCTCATACAAGAACTTTTCTCTCTCACGCGAGAACATTTCTCTATCATATCCTGTCTGCCCGACAACATGGAATCTATAAATTCCTTCATGGTACAGCCCGAATTCGAACGCACCCTTCGCGCCGACCAGATCTTTGATCCGGGCCAGCGGAATGACGGCCTCCATCTCCTGCCCTTCCCCATCAAGGAATCGGACGCGGAGTTCATCGACCTCCTTTGCAAGCTCCCGCAGCGAGTCGCCTGTCATCCAAAAGAGCGAACCGTGGGCATCGAAGCGCAGGACCTTGTTGACCGGGTCATACTCTGCCGTGGTCACATCTGCAAGCTCCTGTGTGCCATCCGGATGGGTGATCACGCCCATGGCCTCGTACATCTGCTTCACACGGTCCGGCACCTCGCCGACCTGCACGCTTGGAGCGTCGTCCTCGTCGTCGTCCTCGGTATCATCGGGCTGCTCCGGCTGCTCCGGCTTGTCCGGCTGCTCCGGCTTGTCCGGCTGCTCCGGCTTGTCTGGCTGCTCCGGCTGGGAGGGCGTCCGCCGGTCGTAGCTGTAGTCCTCCATCTTCTTCCCGTCGGGGTCGTAGCGGGTCAGACTACCGCCCGTCACCTTGTGGTCGTCGTCAGAGAGGGCGTCATTGGGGATCTCGCCGACTATGCCGCCGCCGATGGCCGCAGTTTTGCCGCCGGTGCTTGCGCCTGCCTTGGCCTCCACCTCGGCGTCGCCGGAGATGATGATGTGATTGGGATTGCTGGGCGGCGCATCCGGGTCTATCTCAGACCACGCACCCGCGCCGCCGCCGATGCCTGCGCCGTCTTTGCCGCCTTCGGCGGTGAGGGAGCCTTTGGTGTCGTTGTCGTCCTTGATGGTCAGCTTGCCGGAGATGGTTTTGCCATCTTCAGACCTTTCATCGTTCTTCTCAAGGCCCGCATTGTTGCTGCCGCTCTTCAGCTCGTTGGCGCCGTCCAGCTCGATGGCGGCATCGTGGTCACCCTGCACGGTGACGGCGGCTTTGCCCGCATCGACTGGGCTGTCACCGCTGCCGTCCCCCTCCTTCTTGCCGCTGACGTCGATCTTCAGGTCGTCGAAGGTGACGTCCACGTTGCCCTCGGAGGTGTCGATGGTGACGGTGTTCTTATCCGACTCGCCGGTGATGACGGTCTCCCCCTCATCCTTCTCGAAATCCTTTTCACCCTGCTTGACATTGTTATAGTTTCCGCTTTCATCGCTCGCACCTTTGACCGTAATGTCGCCGTCGGCGATGTTCCATGTTTTCGCATAGGCCGGGATGCCGGAGCTCACCACGATGCCCGCGATGACGGCGGCGGCCACGCCCCGCCGGAGTGCGCTCTTCAGTCTCATAGTACATCTCCTTTCGTTCTGTGTATCATGCAATGCCGTCGCTGCGGCTCAGAGGCTCTCCTTTGAGATGCTTATTTCTTTGGGCTGCCCCAAGTCCTCCGGCAGCCAGAGCTTTATCTCACCCTGGGTATCCGGCAGGTCGTCCCAGTCGTCACCGATCTGGCTGTGCTTCCATCTCGCATCCTGCGGCAGAGTGACATACTTTGTGCCATCCGGGACGGTGGTTTCCAGCAGGAAAAGCCGTGGCTTATCCTCCTCGGGAGCGGTGTCCTCATATCGGTAAGCCAGCTGTTTCAGGGACTCGTCAAGCCCGATTCTCGGCGTTTCCGTTCTCGCAGGCTCGAGCCACCAATCCAAACTCGGGAGGTCGTCCCTTTTTTTCGCGAGTTGGAAGTCCATCATCTCCCGCTCTTGTTTCAGTAATTCGTCGAGTTCACGTCTGAGTTCTTCACTCGTTTTTTGCTCTACCGTTTCCTCTCTCTCAGGCTCGAGCCACCAATCCAAACTCGGGCGGTCGTCCCTTTTTTTCGCGAGTTCGTGGGTCAATATCAGCCACTCCTGCGGCTCTGGCGTCTGCACCGGCACCCACTCCAGATAGCGCTCTGACAGGTCGTCCCGCGTTTCGCCGTCCAGCCGGAGGCTGATGTCCTCCCTGTTCTGCTTCAGCTCCACGTCAGCGTCCTCGCCCGCCGCGTCGGCCATCTTGTCCACGCTATAGTGGGTCATGGTGTCCTCATAGCGGAAGAAGATGTCCTCCACGCCGTCCTCCCGGAGACTGGAGATGTCGGTGGTGACGGTGGAGCGGGGAGCGGCGCTCTCAATAAGCACCACACCCCCCGGGGTGAGGACCTCTCCGGCGTCGCCGGCCTTTAAGCTGCCGGGCATGGGGTCGGTGCTCTCAATAATGGCCAAAGCAGAATCCCACCGCTGGATGGTGACCCGGCTGGAAAAGAAGCCGCCCACCACCATGCCGCCGGGCAGGGGTTCGGGAGCGTTCTCCTGTGCCGGGGGCGGGACGTCATCATCGTCGTCCTCGTCGTCGTCCGGCTGGGGCTTGGGGGTGGAGGTGTAGTCGTAGCCCATCCCCTCCATCACGGTGCCGTCCGCGTTCAGACGGGTCAGCCGTCCTCCCGTCACCTTATGTTCATCGTCAGAAAGGTTCTCCGTGGGTACTTCGCCGTAGCTGCCGCCGATGGCCGGGGCCTTGGCGTCCGTCATCTGGCTTCCCGCCTTGGCCGTCACCTCGGCGTCGCCGCAGATGTAGAGGTCTCCCGGGTTCGGGTCGTCGGTGTCGTCCGACGCACGGCCTGCTCCGTCGCCGATGCCTGCCGCGTTGCTCCCGCCCACAGCCTCGATGGTGCCGCCCCGGATGGTGATGTTGCTGCCGGTGCTCTCGATGCCGCCACCGATGCCTGCGCCGCCGAAGCCGCCCTCAGCGGTGAGGGAGCCGTCCTTGCCCTTGTCGTCCTTAATGGTCAGCGTTCCTTTCGACTCGTGTTCGTTCTTCTCAAGACCCGCATTATAGCCGCCGCTCTTCAGCTCGTTGTCGCCGTCCAGCTCGATGGCCGCATCGTGGTCGCCCTGCACGGTGACGGCGGCTTTGCTCTCATCGATTGGACCGTCACCGCTGCCATCCCCCTCGGTCTTGCCGCTGACGTCGATCTTCAGGTCGTCGAAGATGACGTCCACGTCGCCCTTGGAGGTGTCGATGGTGACGGTGTTCTTATCCGACTCGCCGGTGATGACGGTGTTGGTGTCGTCCTTGTCGATGGTCTCGCCCTGTGAGACCTTGTTCTTTCCTTCGGCGTCGCCCGCTTTCACGGTGATGTCGCCGTTGGCGATGTCCCACCGGGCCGCATAGGCCGGGATGCCGGAACTCACCACGATGCCCGCAATGACGGCGGCGGCCACGCCCCGCCGGAGTGCGCTCTTCAGTCTCATAGTCTGTCCTCCTTTGGTCTGTTCGTCTTTTGAAGAATCAGCCTTTTTCGATACAAGCTTACCAAAAAATCCGGAGAATGTAAACAAAAACTGCGCGAATCGTGGTGTTTTCGGCGTGAGTGGCGCAAAAAAGCCCTCCCGAGCGGGGAGGGCCATAGCCTGTCTTATTCAGAGTAGTGCGCCAAAAACTGCTTGGTGCGCTCCTCCTGGGGGTGGTCGATGAGCTGGCGGGCCGGGCCTTCCTCCACCACGACGCCGCCGTCCATGAATAGGATGCGGTCGGCCACGTCGCGGGCGAAGTGCATCTCATGGGTGACGATGATCATGGTGGTCTTTCGGTCAGCGAGGTCCCGCAGGACGCGGAGGACTTCGCCTGTCAGCTCCGGGTCAAGGGCGCTGGTGGGCTCATCGAAGCAGAGGATGTCCGGGTGGAGCGCCAGTGCGCGGGCGATGGCCACCCGCTGCTGCTGACCGCCGGAGAGCTGGTGGGGGTAGTGGCCTGCCCGCTCCGACAGGCCCATCTGGGCCAGCAGGTCACGGGCCTGTGCTTCCAGCTGGGCGTGGATGGCCTTTTTGTTGGCCTTGTAGTCGGGCTGCTCCTTTGCCAGAAGCTCCCCCGCCAGCATCACGTTTTCCAGCGCGGTGTACTGGGGGAAGAGGTTGAAGTTCTGGAACACGAGGCCGAAGTGGAGGCGCTTTTTCCGCACCTCGCTCTCCCGCTGGGTGGCAGGGTCGGCGGCGTCCCACATGGTCTCGCCGTTCACCCTGATGACGCCGGTGTCGGGACGCTCAAGGAAATTCAGGCAGCGCAGCAGCGTCGTCTTGCCCGAGCCGGACGAGCCGATGATCGCCAGCGCCTCGCCCTGTTCCAGTGTGAGCGAGATGTCCTTGAGAACTTTCGTCTCGCCGAAATTCTTCCCGATGCCGGAGGCTTCGAGTAATGCCATAATTCAGTATCCTCCTTAACAGCGGAAATAGTCCATCTTTTTCTCGGCCCAGTCCAGCAGCAGGGTAAGTGCGCCGACAAAGACGAGGAAGAAAATCGCGGTGGAGAACAGCGGCCAGATAAGGCCCTTGGCGCTGTACTCCTTCGCCATCATGATGATCTCCTTGTTGGCGATGACGTTCGCCAGCGAGGTATCCTTTACCAGCGTGATGACCTCGTTGCCCATCGGGGGCAGGATGCGCTTGACGACCTGCAGGAGCGTGACCTTGAAAAAGATCTGGCTCTTGGTCATGCCCAGCACCTGACCGGCCTCGGTCTGGCCTTTCGGCACAGCCTCGATGCCGCCGCGGTAGATCTCAGAGAAGTAGCAGGCGTAGTTGATGGCGAAAGCCACCACCGCCGCCACCAGACGGCCCGAAGAGCCGGAGGGCCAGGGGTTGGTCATACCCAGCAGGCCGGGGCCGAGGTAGATGACGATGATCTGGAGCATCAGCGGCGTGCCGCGGATGACCCACACGAAGGTCTTGACGACGCCCCGCAGCGGTGCGCACCGGCTCATGGAGCCAAAGGCCACCACAAGGCCCAGCGGCAGCGAAAACAGCAAGGTCAGAAAGAACAGCTCACAGTTGAGCGCGAATGCGCCGGTCAGACGCTCCAAAATCACAGTCACAGAATCACTACACCTATCCGTTTATAATGTAAGTTACTCAGCCAGAGTCAGGCCGTACTTGTCGGCCAGAGTCTGCATGGTGCCGTCAGCCTTCAGCTCGTCGAAAGCGTTGTCCACAGCCTCGGCCACGTCGCTGCCCTTGCGGAAGGCCACGCCGTACTCCTCGACGTTCAGCTCATCCACCATCTTGAGGTTTGCGTAGTCGGTACCCTCGCCGATCATGGCAGAAGCCAGAGTCAGGTCGAGGATGGCGGCGTCAGCAGTGCCAGCGGCAACTTCCATCAGGCAGTCGGTCTGAACAGCCTTGGAGATGAAATCAGCCTGAGACAGGTCGGCGTTCTCGGTGATGGTGGTCTCACCGGCAGAGCCGGCCTCGGCCACCACGGTCTTGCCGATGAGGTCGGCGGTGGAGGTATAATCGGTGCCGTCCTTCACCACGACGACCTGGGCGTTCTTGACGTAGGGCTTGGTGCAGGCCATGTTCTCCTCGCGGTCATCGGTCAGGGTCAGGCCGTTCCAGATGCAGTCGATGCTCTTTGCAGCCAGTTCGGTCTCCTTGGTGTCCCAGTTGATCTCCACGAACTCCGGCTCGACACCCAGCTTCTCACAGACAGCGGTGGCCAGCTCGGTATCGAAACCGGTGAAGTTGCCGTCGGCGTCGGTGTAGTTCATCGGCTCATACACGGTGTAGCCGATGACCATCTTGCCGTTGGACTGGATGTAAGCCAGGTCGCTGTCAGCGGCCACGGAGCTTGCCGGGGCGGCAGAGGCGGCGGCAGAAGAAGCAGCCGTAGAAGTGGATGCAGAACCGCCGCAGGCGGCAAGGCTCAGTGCCATCGCACCGGCCAGAAAAGCAGATATCAGACGTTTCATGTTGTAATTTCCTCCCTCAGATTCAGCAGATGCGGCGCTTCGTTTTACCGCTTTACCATGCTAAATTGTTAAACTGTGACTATAGAATAGCGCGTTTTGCCCCGTTTTGCAAGAGGAAAACCGATTTTTTCGCGTTTTGCCCGCAGACCGCCCCTTTCCGATCGGGTTTTCGGTGTATTTGTACAAAGGACAAAAAGAAAACCGCCACCTCACGGTGACGGTCAGACTTTCCGTTCAATTTATAATGACGCATTCTCAAACGCATCCCCTGCGGCCTTTTGCAGGGCGTCGATGGAGATGGTGCAGAGGGCCGCGAGGTCGGCGTCCGAGCCGTCGGCAGGGATGTCCGCCACCTCTTTCTCAGTCTTGCCCTTGAGGTAGCTGCAATAGCCCTCGCTGTGCTCGTACCACTCCTTGCCGAGGCTGGATGCATTCCGCATCCCGTAGCTGTCGCCCAGCTCAAGCTTGGAGCGGACGGTGTCCGGGGCGGTGACGCCGCCGTCTGCCGCGATGGTCAGCGCAGGCTCTGCCATGTCGCCGATGGCGCTGGTCACACGGCCATCGGCATCCAGAGTCAGGGCCACGACGGTAAGGTCAACTTCTGCATTCACATCCTTGTCGTCGGTGGCAGTGATGTCCGAAGAGGCATTCTCCGCCTCCACGCCGAGGCTCACCCGGTCGCCCTTCGCCGCGCCGAGGGCGGACGCATTCGTGCAGGCTTTCGCCACGGCGTCGCGGTACTTATCCACCCGGATGGTGCAGCCGGACAGCAGGTCGGCGTCCACAGCCTTGCCGTCCTTATCCGTTTCCAGCATGGATGCCTGCTCGGGCGTCATGCCGGTGAGGTAGTCGGCGAAGTCATCGGCCTGCTCGGCCCAGCCCTTTTTCAGCGAAGATGCCGCTGCCAGCGGGTAGTCGTCCCCTTTCTGGCGCTTGGTGCGGTAGTCGGTGGGCATGGTGACGACGCCTTTGCCGTCGGCGGTAACTTCCACTTCCAGCTCATCCAGCATCACGTCGGCCAGCTTGCCGTCTCCGTCCAGCAGGACGGCGGCGGCGATGGTATGGATGGTGCCGGTACGGGCCTCATCGGAAGCCTCGGTCAGGATGCCGAGGCCGGTCTTCCAGCCGCCGGTCTGGGTGGTGCTGGCGCTGCCGGACGAGCCGGACATGGCGTTCGAACTGCTCATGCTGCCGGAATCGCTGTTGCCTTTGCGGCAGCCGGACAGCAGCAGTGCCGCCGCCACGGCACAGCTCAGAAGAGCTTTTTGTCTCTGTGTCATAAGCGTTACGCTCCCTTTCATCTCTTTGGGAGTAGTATAGCCCGACACAGAGCCAATCATGCACGTTTGCTCTGAGACCGACGTGTTATCTGGCAAAGTTCCAAAATACCAGCGTGTTATCGTCACAAATCAAACTTTGCCACGTTGGCAAACTTAAGGCTTGCTGGCAAAGTAGGTAGTTTGCCAATCAGGAGAACTTTGCCAGGTTGGCAAACAATCAATATTGAACGATATATCATTTAATTTATGGAACTTTGCCACTTATTCCACCGCAGTATCGCTCACATCAGCGGGCTCAGCAGGCGGAGCACACTATCCAGCAGCGTCCCGGCCAGCGAGGTGCGGCAGTCGGCCAGCTGCACTTCCCGGCACTCTGGCAGGGTGCGAAGCACATCGTCCCGCAGAGCAATGACCTGACTGTTATAGAGCAGCAGCGCCCCGCACTCAAAGTGGAGGAAGAGGCTGCGGTAATCCATGTTGATACTGCCCACCACGGCGGCGCGGTCATCGCTGACGTAGCACTTGGCGTGGAGGAAGCCGGGCGTGAACTCGTAGATGCGCACCCCCGCCCGGAGCAGCGGCACATAATAGGAGCGGGTCAGCCGGAAGATGAGCTTCTTGTCTGGGATGCCCGGCAGCACCAGCCGGACGTCCACGCCCCGCTTTGCCGCCGCCTTGAGGGCTTCCAGCATGGTCTCGCCCACCGCGAAGTAGGGCGTATAGATATAGACATACCGCTGGGCCTGATTGATGATATTCAGGTAGACCGTCTCGGCCAGAGCCTCTTCGTCCAGCGGGCTGTCCCCGTAGGGCTGTATCACTCCGTCCGACTGGGCGGACAGGGACTCAGCCTGAGGCATAAAGGGCGCATAATCCTCCTCGCTGGGGCGGAAGGCGTTCCAGTGGTCAAGGAACATCACCGTGAAGTTCCAGACCGCCGCGCCCTCGGTGCGGAGAGCTGCGTCCTTCCAGTAGCCGAACCTCTCTTCTTCATTGATATACTCGTCGGCCAGATTGATGCCGCCCGTATAGGCTGTATTTCCGTCCACGACCACGATCTTCCGGTGGTCGCGGTGATTCATGACCAGCGACACCAGCGGCACCACCGGGTTGAACGGGATGCAGCGGATATGCGCCCGCTCCATCTTTACCACGAAATCCGAAGGCAGACCCAGCAGACTGCCGAAATCGTCGTAGATGAGCCGGACATCCACCCCCTGCGCCGCCTTGCGGACGAGGATGTCCTCTACCCCCTTCCACATCTTGCCGGTGCGGACGATGAAGAACTCGAGGAAGATGAACCGCTCTGCCTTTTCGAGGTCGGCCAGCAGGTCAGGGTACATGGCCTCACCGCAGGGGTAATATTTTGCCGTGGAGTTTTTCCATGCGGGGTACGGCCCGTACTCCGAAACATACCGGCTCAGTCCCCTGCTGGCGGGGTCGAGGGCGTCGGTCTGGCCCGGCTGCTGGGCGAGGTCGGCGGTGTGCTGGCGCTCCACCGCCTGCATCCGCTGGCGCATCCGCTTGGCGGGAGCCTTGTTGCCGAAGGCCAGATAGAGCGCACCGCCCAGCAGCGGCATCATGCCGATGAGGACGAGCCAGATGATCTTATAGTCGCTGTTCTCGTCCTTCCGCACGAGGTAGAGGGTGATGAAGAGGCTGAGGACGTTCAGCCCCGCATTCACCCACACCTTTCCGGCGGTGAGGGAGAAGAAGGCCCAGAGCAGCCAGCCGATCTGTAGCAAAACAAGGGCCACTGTGACCGTGGCCCTGTTGATGACACGATTGAAGAACCGTACGACCGGCAGCCGAAAGAACATCTGCGCCTCCCCCGCTGCCTTTCGGCAGCATTTTTATGGGAATAGTATAGCGCAGAGATGCGGAGATTTCAAGCTCAGGCGTCCGCGTCCTCGAAGCCCACCATGAGGCCGCCCAGCTCGGCGTAGTAGCTGCACAGGCCGCCGCACTCGGTCACCCGCACCTGTGCGCCCTCGAAGACAGCCCGCACCATGTGCATCAGGCGCTCGGCGGCGGCAGGGTTGCCGCAGTGGGCAATGATGACCTTGCCGTTGGTGTAACCGTGACCCTTGAGTTCCAGCACGAGACGCTCGAGAGCGCCGTGCTCGCCCCGGGTCTTGCAGAGGACGTCCAGTTCGCCCGCATCGCTGGCCTTGCCGATGACCCGGATGTTGAGCATCCGCGCCACAGCGGCCACAGCGGGCTTTACGCGGCCATTCCGGGCCAGATTCGCCAGCGATTCCAGCGAGAACAGCAGATGGGTGTGGTGACGGTAGCGCAGCATCTCTTCGCACACCTCGTCAAAGTCCCTGCCCTCTTCGATGAGCGCACGGATATGCTCTGCCAGCAGCACCAGTTCCGGGCCGGCAGACAGGCTGTCCAGCACAAAGACCTGAGCACCCGGGTGCTCTGCCTGATACTCTTCTGCGGCCAGCTGGGCGGCGTTGCAGCTGCCCGACAGGGTGCCGGTGATGGTGATGGCATAAATTTCATCTGCGCCCTCATAAGCTTCCAGCCAGTCGCCGATGTTGGGGCAGGAGGTGCTGGTCTTGCCCTTATAGGTGCGCAGGGTAGTCGCCATTTCCACGGCGTCCAGCGTGCCGTCGTCGAGGTATTCCCTCTCGTCGGTCACGATCTTCAGAGGCACAGCAGCAAAATCAATGCCGTCCAGCTGATACAGGCTGGCAGAAGAGTCCACAACGATTCGTTTCATATCCATCTATCTCCATTCCGGCGGGTGTCCGCCGCATTTTTTACGTTCGGTGAGTCCACTATATCAGTTTTTCAAAAACCTGTCAAGCGATTCGTAAAATTCTTAATATTGTTTTCATAAACGGTTGACCCCGACTCAAAAATGCGATATACTACCACCATGAATCAGGAAATGAAACGCCGTGTCACGGCCTGCGCCGCCGGGTTTTCCCTGCCGCGCTACCGGGAGCTGCCCTCCGTGGGGCTGTATCTCGACCAGACCGTGCAGCTCGTCAACAGCTGCTTCCGGGGCTTCCCCGGGGTGGAGCTCACCCCCTCCATGGTGAGCAACTACGTCAAGAAAGGAGTCATCTCCCACCCCGTCAAAAAGAAGTATTCCCGCGAACAGCTGGCTTCTCTCATCTATATCGTATTGTCTAAAAATGTCCTCTCGCTGGAAAACATCGACACCCTCTTTCAGATGCAGCGGGCTCACTGCACCGCCGCCGAAGCCTACGACTACTTCTGCGACGAGGTGGAGAACTGCCTGCCCTACATCTTCGGTGTCAGCCGCACCATCTGCGGCCTCGACCCGGATGCCGCCGACGAAAAGCGTCTGCTGCGCGGTACCATCGTCGCTGCCGTGAACAAGATGTACCTCGACTGCTGCTTCGTCGCCATGCGGCAGGAGGAAGCGCTCTGGCCGGGGATACTCGGCGACCTCGAATAAAAAGAAAAACGTCTGTACCTCCAAACGAAGTACAGACGTTTTTATTATGCTCTGATTTTAGGTATCCTGCAGCTCACCACGGCTTGCGGCCTTGAGGTAAGCGAAGATGAAGCCGTCGAGGTCGCCGTCCATGACAGCATCCACGTTGCCGGTCTCATAGTTGGTGCGGTGGTCCTTGACCATCGTGTAGGGCATAAAGACGTAGGAGCGGATCTGGTGGCCCCATGCGATCTCGTTCTGGACGCCCTTGATGTCGTCGATCTTATCCATGTGCTGCTGCTTGGCGATCTGGTACAGCTTTGCCTTCAGCATTTCCATCGCGTAGTCGCGGTTCTGGAACTGGCTGCGCTGGGTCTGGCAGTTGACCACGATGCCGGTGGGCTTATGGATGAGTCGGACAGCGGAAGAAGTCTTGTTGATGTGCTGGCCGCCGGCACCGGAGGAGCGGTAGACCTGCATCTCAATGTCCTCGGGGCGGATGTCCACCTGGATGGTGTTGTCCAGCTCGGGCATGACTTCCAGCGAAGCAAAGCTGGTCTGACGGCGGGCGTTGGCGTCAAAGGGAGAGACGCGCACCAGACGGTGGACGCCGTTCTCGCTCTTGAGCAGGCCGTAGGCGTTGGCACCCTTGACCATCATGGAAGCACTCTTCATGCCGGCCTCGTCGCCGTCCTGATAGTCCAGGACCTCGACGGTCATGCCGTGAGCCTGCGCCCACTTGTTGTACATACGGTAGAGCATCTCGGCCCAGTCCTGTGCCTCGGTGCCGCCGGTGCCTGCGTGGAAGGTCAGGATGGCGTTGCTGTGGTCGTACTCACCGTTCAGCATGGTCATCAGCTGCAGCTCGTCCACAGCCTTGCCCACGGCGTTGACGGCCTCTTCGGCCTCCGGCACCATCTCGGGGTCGTACTCCTCGTCCAGCATGACCAGCATGGTCTCTGCGTCATCGTACAGGCCCTGCAGCTTCTCGAAGCGGGTCAGCTTGCCCTTCAGGTCGCCCACCTCGTCGAAGACCTTCTTACTCAGCTCAGCGTCGTCGTAGAAGCCGGGGCGGGACATGGTGTGCTCCAGCTCCTGCACGCGCTTGCGGGAAGCGTCGATGGCCAGCGCCTCCTCCAAGTCTTTTACAGCGGTGTGGTATTCAGCCAGCTGTACTTTCAGTTCATCAGTGGTGATCATCGTTTTATTCCTCTCGTCTCAAAGAACAGGAGCAGCCTCTTCATCATCAGCCACGCACACGGGCAGGCCCGTCTTAGTACAACCTCTCAGTCTCGCTGACGCTCGACAGCTCCCCTAGTAGGGGAGCCTCTGGCGAAACCGTTCACTTTGCGGGGACTGCCAAAGCCTCCCCTACCAGGGGAGGTGGCATGCCGTAGGCGTGACGGAGAGGTTGTACGAAGGAAAGCCTGCCCGAGGACTCGGCCAATGACGGAGAGATTTACTCCTAAAAGATACAGTTTATACACAGATACTTCATTAGTATACCCAGAATCCATGATAAAGTAAAGAGGAAAAAATACCATTGTGCTGGAAATTTGAAGATTTTCGCCTTTTCTTTTCCGCATTTTAAGTGTATAATACTGATAAACTACCATATTCATTGGAGGATGTTATGCCAAAATACTATGGCTGTCCGTGTGAGGGCTGCGGCAAGCCCCTCACACTTCAGGATGACATCGTGGTCTGCCCCGACTGCGGCGCGCCTTATCACCGCGTCTGCTACGAGAAGCTGGGCCAGTGCATCCACCGCCCCGCCCACGCCGCCGGCTACGAGTGGAAGTTCCCCTACGAGGAGAGCCAGCTCCGCACCTGTCCGTCCTGCGGCGAGCGCACCCTGCGGGACGAGGAAACGTGCCGCTGCTGCGGTGCTGTGCTGCCCCCCGAGGGGCAGGAGCCTCCTTCCTCCCGCGGCAGCGGTGAAGAGACTTTCGACTACTCCCAGATGTACCGTCAGTTCGGCACTTCCGCTGACCCGGAGAAGGAGTTTTTTGAGGACGCCTTCGGCAAAGAGGCCAAGATGGACGGCATCGACCGTCAGGACTGGCTGGACTATATCGGCCCCGCCGCTCCCGCTTACCTCGCCGCTTTCAGCCGGATGCAGCTCCAGAAGAGCAAGGTATCCATGAGCTTTTCGGCTCTGCTGTTCGGTCCCTTCTACTTCTTCTACCGCAAGGCGTGGAAGCCGGCCTTTGGCTTTCTGGCCGCTGAACTTCTGTTGGCAGCGCCCACCTTTATCGAGATGCTTCAGCTCTCCGGCAGCGCCCTCGCCCCGGCCATGAGCGCTTCAGCTCTGACGGTATTTGCCCGCGTCTGCTCTGTCCTCAGCTTCGTGCTGATGCTGGTGCGCGGTATGTACGGCAAGTGGCTCTACCGCAAGAGCGCCGCCGACCACATCCGCCGCATCCAGTCTGAGTTCCCCGATGCCCAGCAGCGTCAGGCCGTGCTCCGCGCCCAGGGCGGCGTCAGCTTCGGCGCGGTCTTTCTCTGTGTCCTGCTCCTGAGTGTCTGCGGCAGTGCGTTCACCCTGCTGCTCGGCCCGGATCTGCAGGCCATCCTCAACGCTTTCTATGGCTGATACACCCAGCCGTGACTCTATCGCAAGTCAAGAAATCAGTGCAGCATCCAAACAGCATATTTGCGATATGCAATTCAACGCTGTTGCTGTTGCATTAAAAAGTTGAATTGCTATAAATGTGAAGGAGTTTGAACCATGAAAAAAGTCACCAAGGCAGTCATCCCCGCCGCTGGTCTTGGCACCCGCGTGCTGCCCGCCACCAAGGCGATGCCCAAAGGAATGCTCCCCCTCGTGGACAAACCCGCCATCCAGTATCTGGTGGAGGAGGCTGTCCGCTCCGGTATCACCGACATCCTTATCATCGTGAGCCGCAATCAGGACATCATCCAGGACCACTTTGACCGCAGCCCCGAGCTGGAAGCAAAACTTGCTGCTCCCGGCAAGGAGAAGATGCTGGAAGAGTGCCTCGGCATCTCCAATCTGGCCAACATCTTCTTCGTCCGCCAGCAGCAGACCCTCGGCCTCGGCCACGCTGTCAGCATGGCTAAGCCCTTCACCGGCGACGACCCCTTTGTGGTCATCTATGGTGACGACGTCATCTGGGGCGAAGACCCGGTCTGCGCTCAGCTCATCCGTGCCTACGAAGAGTTTGGCCGTCCGGCTGCCGGTGTGTCCGCCGTGCCTTGGGCCGACGTGAGCCGTTATTGCAGCCTCAAGACCACCCCCATCCACGACAACTACTTCTTTGTGGACGACATGATCGAGAAGCCCAAGAAGGGTCAGGAGTTCAGCAACTACTCCATTCTGGGCCGTGTGCTGCTGACCCCGGAGATCTATGACATCCTCGCCAGGACCAAGCCCGGTGCCGGCGGCGAGATCCAGCTGACCGACGCCATGGCCGAGTATGCCCGCAACTACGGCGGCATGACGGCTGTGGAGTTCACCGGCAAGCACTACGACATGGGCAACAAGCTCAAAGTCGCTGAGGCACAGGTAGAGCTGGCCCTGCAGCACCCCGAGATCGGCGAGGCGTTCCGCGCCTACCTGAAAGAGTTCTGCAAGACGTTGTAAATAACCGCATAAAAAGCAACGCCCGGCATCTCATTGAGGTGTCGGGCGCTTTTTGCTATTTGGAGATGATACCTTGCGGAATGCCAAGGCCTCCCCTCGATAGGGGAGGTGGCATCGCGCAGCGATGACGGAGAGGTTTTGTCCCGCAGCGGCTCACGGTCAGGCTGTCCTTCGTACAACCTCTCAGTCTCATCGCAAGCTCCTCGCCAGCTCCCCTAGTAGGGGAGCCTCTGGCGAAGAGGTCAACTCTCTAAAGCAAACCAAAAAGCGCCCTCACCTTGTCATCGGTGAGGGCGCTTTGCTGATTGCTGATTATTTTGATTGGGTTGATTATCTCAGATTAGTCGCTGACGTAGGGCATCAGAGCAACGTGACGAGCACGCTTGATAGCCACGGTCAGTGCGCGCTGATGGAAAGCGCAGGTGCCGGTAACACGGCGGGGAATGATCTTTGCACGCTCAGAGACGTACTTACGCAGACGGGGAACGTCCTTGTAATCGATGGTGTCGATGCGATCGACACAGAAGCTGCAAACCTTCTTGCGGCCGCGACGCATGGGGCGTG
>PPYE01453854.1_pt1 | contig 21426 bp, 20 predicted proteins | sample 1559881 | NCBI WGS metagenome assembly PPYE01 (sample SAMN08240022, study PRJNA423297) | Human gut metagenome, whole genome shotgun sequencing project.
TCTTTACGGATGACGTCGTGTGCGCCGCCTTCTACGATGGAGGTTGCGGATACGAGTGTCAGCTTAGCTTTCTGCTGCAGTTCCGGAATGGTGATAGCGCCGCAGTTGCACATGGTAGCTTTGATCTTAGCGCAGGTCTTTTCGACGTTGTCTTTGAGCGGACCAGCGTAAGGAACGTAGGAGTCAACGCCTTCTTCGAACTGGAGTTTCTTTTCTCCGCCGAGGTCATAGCGTGCCCAGTTTCTGGCTCTGTTGGAACCTTCGCCCCAGTATTCTTTGACGACTGTGCCGCCAACGGTTCTGGTCGGGGTTGGGGATTCGTCGAAGCGTGCGAAGTATCTGCCGAGCATGACGAAGTCAGCGCCCATAGCGAGTGCGAGGGTGATGTGGTGGTCATATACGATGCCACCGTCGGAGCATACCGGTACATAGATGCCGGTTTCTTTGTAGTATTCATCTCTTGCCTGGCATACTTCAATGAGAGCGGTAGCCTGGCCGCGGCCAATGCCCTTTGTCTCACGGGTGATGCAGATGGAGCCGCCGCCGATGCCGACTTTGACGAAGTCTGCGCCAGCTTTAGCGAGGAAGAGGAAGCCGTCTCTGTCGACAACGTTGCCTGCGCCTACTTTTACTTTTTCGCCGTAGGTGTTGTGGATCCATTCGAGGGTGATCTTCTGCCATTCGGAGAAGCCTTCGGAGGAGTCGATGCAGAGTACGTCAGCGCCTGCTTCGAGGAGCAGCGGTACGCGTTCTTCATAGTCTCTGGAGTTGATACCAGCGCCTACTACGAAACGTTTCTGGGAATCGAGCATTTCATTCGGGTTTTCCTGATGGGAATCATAGTCCTTGCGGAATACGAAGCCATACAGACGGCCGTCCTCGTAGAGTACCGGCAGGGAGTTGATCTTGTTGTCCCAAATGATGTCGTTTGCTTCGGAAAGGGTGATGCCGTATTTAGCTTTGACGAGCTTGTCAACCGGGGTCATGAAGTTCTTGACCTTTTCAGATCTGTCCATGCGGCTGACTCTGTAGTCACGGCTGGATACGATGCCGACCATCTTGCCGGAAGAGGTGCCGTCTTCGGTGATGGCGATGGTGGAATGACCTGTCTTTGCCTTGAGGGCGAGGACGTCAGCAAGAGTGTTTTCCGGCGAAAGGTTGGAGTCGCTCGGAACAAATCCTGCTTTCTTAGCTTTAACTCTGGCAACCATGGCTGCTTCATCTTCAGGGGACTGGGATCCATAGATGAAAGAAACGCCGCCGTTTCTTGCGAGTTCAATGGACATTTTTTCACCAGATACTGACTGCATGATAGCAGATACCATTGGAATATTTAATGTAATGGCCGGTTCTTCACCTTTTTTGAATTTTACGAGCGGGGTTCTGATAGATACGTTGGCCGGAATGCAGTCCGTGCCGGAGTAGCCCGGGATCAGAAGGTACTCGTTAAAGGTATGTGCCGGTTCATTAATATAGATTGCCATTATTTCCTCCTTCGATAACAGATAAATCCGTAAAAAAATAAGTGTAAAAGATAATTAAGCACAACTATACTCTTTTCCGCGGATGCGGTCAAGTGCAGATGCGCTTCTTCTACAAAGCGGAGAGAAAATTTCCCTTCCGCAGATATATTTGTACTATTATAGCGTAAAAAAGGAATTGTAGAAAGGGGAAAATCATTAGTCTTCAAAAAGTTTCTGAAAACACGAAATCCAAAGAGCATACAAGAGAATGAGGAAGGTTTTCTCCTTACCTTTATATATAGCAGGAGGAAATCCTGATGCCGGGTGAAAAGGGGGGAGGGGGGATTTACGAGAGGTTTCAAACAAATAAGAGCCGAGCTCTTTCATTTATTCCTTGCGAAGCTGTCCCTGTCAGGGGAAAGTGGACCGTATACTGATTGACTCTATATTAATATCAGTACTGGCTCAATTGTTTTGTACGGGACGAAAGGGGGGTGCATTTTCTAAGAAGATGGGTTGATTTCCCTCAGATCCTCCTCCACGATAAAAAAAGCCCGCAAATTTCTGCGGACTTTTCTTTAGTCATTCTATGAACTTGTCTTAGATAATGTTGGAGATGACGGCGTGGAAGTAACGGTCGAGTTCTTCCGGTGTTTCTTTCATGCCGTTTCTGACCCACCACTGAACCATTTCGACAAAGCTGCCGGAAATGTGGTTGACAAGGAAGCTTTCCGGAACCTGTCCGCGAAGCTTGTTGTTTTTCAGCAGGTAGGATTCGATCAGTTTATCAAGGCTCTGCTTGAAGAAGCGGAGGAAGATATCCGAGCTGTCGGAGGTCAGCAGGTCGCGTGTATGATTTGTGTTGGCCGCGATGTGCTGGAGCAGGTGACAGAAAACGGGATCATGACCGTTTATCGTTTCATGTGCGTCACTGTCGCTCGGGAGGTCGTCGTTCATGACGCCTTCAATGATGTGATCGAAGAGTTCGCCGCACATTTCTTCAAGCAGGCATTCTTTGGTCTGAAAATGAGCGTAGAATGTGCTTCTTCCAATGTTGGCCAGGTCAATGATGTCCTGAATAGTGATCTTTGCATACGGTTTTTCGGAAAGGAGTGCGCTGAAAGATTTGAAGATAGCGGTCCTTGTTCTTCTTTGTCTGCGATCCATAATTTATCCCTTTATTTTTTTAAGAAACATAACAAACTGAGGCTGCCGATGGGTAACCTTAAGTATCAGTTTAAAATAAAATGTACTAAAAAGCAAGGAAAACATGTAAAATATGATATATTACCAATGCTTTACATAAGTATCCTATTGAATTTTATTACTTTGCTTATATAAAGAATATATAGGCTGCGGAGCGGTGTTCAGAATATATAGGCTGCGGAGCGGTGTTCGCGGAACGTGCCGTATTAGATTTTTTCGTATTCTGATAGAATTTGTTTTAAAATTCTTTGTCATCATGAGGCTCGTTTGGTAAGATAGAAATAAGGGATGGTACCCATTAGCAAAAATGGACGACTGGAGGTTCTGCGGAATGCTCCGCGGAAGTGCCGGCCGGTTTTCAAAGCTTGGCTTTGAGACAGGAGGCATTCATGAGTCATACAGGAAAAATCACAGCAGTTCTGGCTGGCCTGGCTTTTTTATCAGGCGGTCTTTCTGCATCAGCGAGTGACGGCATGCATTACGTGGCAGCGGAGAACCGGTTTCTGGGTCCGGAAATTTCCTGCGAGCTGTCAGAGGAAGCAGGCGATACCGCTGTCAAGACGGCTCTGATCGAAGGACTGGAGATTCCGCAGAAAGAGCTTTCCGGGACACGCTGGTATTATGATTACGTGGATCTTTCGGGAACGGGAGAAAGAGACGTACTTGCGCTTCTCTCGGGCCCCTGGTTCTCGGGAACGGGCGGCGATACGCTTGTCTGGCTTGTGTCGGATGGCAATGGCTGGAAAGTGCATCAGACTTTGACGCTTGTCAGAAGTCCTGTCATTGCCGCTGATCTTTCAGGAAACGGGAGAAAGAGTCTCATCGTTTACCGCGCAGGCGGCGGAACCCGAGGCATGTGGGTCGAACTTGATCAGGTGCAGCAGGAAAATGACGAATACCTTTTCACGACGGTCAATGACGGCGTGAAGGCACCGGATCTCGGGACGCTGAAAGGGACGGCTCTCTTTGCTGACGACATGATCCTCGATCAGATGACGGGCAGCTATAAGACGCTTGGATAAAGCGCCAGGCATTCCTTATATAAAAGCTAAATATAAAAGCTAATATGAAGAGCGAATGTACGAAGAGCGGATGCGGAGCAATGACGCAGCTTTGTACATTCCTTTTTCATTATAGAATATACAGCGAGAATCACAGCTATGAGGATTTTGCAAGTTTTAGTGTCACTTTTGAGGGAAAGAATTATTTAATACATAGATATAAATAAATAAAACGAGGCAGGCACGGTTTTCTGTGCGTTTTTCTCATACCATTCCGCCTGTCTTCGTGGTATCATCAAAGGTGAAATCGAATGTTCTCACTGTTGGTATTATTTCGCCGCTTCCATGAGAAGGGATCTTTGCGATGGACGGCGGTATTTGTCCTCGATAAAGGGGGAAGTTTTTTATGAATATTCATGAATACCAGAGTAAGCAAATTCTAAGGCAGTACGGTCTGCATGTACCGGAAGGCTACCCGGCCTTCACCGTCGAAGATGCTGTGCAGAGTGCGAAGCGTCTGGACACGCCGGTCGTCGTCGTCAAGGCACAGATCCATGCAGGCGGACGCGGCGAAGCAGGCGGCGTCAAGATCGCTCATTCTCTTGATGAAGTCCGTCAGTATGCAAGAGAAATCCTGGGCAAGACACTCGTAACAAAACAGACCGGCCCGAAAGGCAAGAAGGTCACCCGTCTTCTGATCGAAGCGGGCTGCCATATCAAGAAGGAATACTACCTGTCCTTCCTCGTCGACCGTCAGGCAGAATGCATCGTCATGATGGGTTCTGAATCCGGCGGCATGGATATTGAAACGGTAGCTGCTGAGCATCCGGAAAAAATCCTGAAGGAATACATCGATCCGGTCATCGGCCTTGCTGATTTCCAGGCAAAGCGCATGGCTTACGGTCTCCATTTCGAACAGGTCGCTGTCAACAAGGCAGCTGCTTTCATGAAGTATCTCTACCAGGTCTTCGTCGGCAAGGACTGCTCGCTGGCTGAAGTCAACCCGATGGTCCTGACACAGGAAAATGATGTCATCGCTCTCGATGCGAAGCTGAACTTCGACGACAGCACGCTGGCTCGTCACCCGGATATCGTGGCTCTGCGCGATGTCCTTGAAGAAGATCAGAAGGAAGCACAGGCTGCCCGTGAAGGCTTGAACTACGTCAACCTCGGCGGCGATGTAGCGTGCATGGTCAATGGCGCAGGCCTGGCTATGGCGACAGTCGATATCATCAAGGAAAACGGCGGCGATCCGGCCAACTTCCTGGATGTCGGCGGCGACTCGACTCCTGAAAAGATCGTTGCGGCATTCCGCATCATGATGGAAGATAATCAGGTCAAAGGGGTATTGATCAATATCTTCGGCGGCATCAACAAGTGCGATGTCATTGCAGAAGGCATCGTAGAATCGGCAGCTCTCCTTTCGGAAGGGAAAGCTGAATTCCCGATCCCGGTCATCGTAAGACTGGAAGGGAGAAACGTAGAACGCGGCAGGGAAATCCTCCATACCGCTCATATCAAGAATCTGTACCCGGCTACCTCCATGGAAGAAGGCGCTATCCGTGTCATCCAGCTCGTCAAGGAGCAGGAAGAACGTGAAAAGGCTGCAGCAGAGCCGGCAGCACCGGCTGCTCCTGCAGAAACAGCAGAAGGGGAGGTAAAGTAAATGGCGATTCTGATTAATAAGGATACGAAGGTCATTGTACAGGGCATCACAGGCAAGGCTGCCCGTTTCCATACAGAGCAGATGAGAAAATTTGGCACGAATATCGTCGCCGGTGTATCTCCGGGAAAAGCAGGCCAGCTGGTGCAGGGGATTCCTGTATTCAATACGGTCCGCGATGCTGTCATTGCAACCGGGGCCAATGCTTCCATCATTTTCGTACCGGCTCCGTCGGCTGCTGACTCCATCATGGAAGCTGTAGAGGCTGAAGTGCCGCTCGTTGTCTGCATCACGGAACATATTCCGCTCGAAGACATGGTCGTCGTTCACCGCTATATGGTTGGAAGAAAGACACGTCTCATCGGACCGAACTGCCCGGGGCTGCTTATGACCGATCAGTGCAATATCGGCATCATCCCAGGCGAAATCTTCAGGAAAGGCCATGTAGGCGTCGTTTCCCGTTCCGGCACGCTGACATATGAAGCTACATTCCAGCTGACGAATGCAGGCATCGGACAGACCGGTGCTATCGGCATCGGCGGTGACCCGATCAAGGACACGGATTTCATTGATGCTCTGAAGCTGTATAATGAAGATCCGGATACGGATGCAGTCCTCATGATCGGCGAAATCGGCGGCAATGCGGAAGAAGAAGCTGCCAAATGGATTCATGAAAATATGAAGAAACCGGTCGCAGGCTTCATCGCAGGACGCATGGCACCTCCAGGAAAACGCATGGGTCATGCAGGCGCTATCATTTCCGGCGGCAAGGGCACGGCTGCTGAAAAGATTGCAGCTCTTGAAGCGGTAGGCATTCCAGTTGCACCGACTGTCGCTCATATCGGAAGAACGGTCATCGAGCTTCTGAAGAAGAACGGCCTCTATGAAAAGTGCCATACCTGCTGATTTTTGAAAGAACAAGCGGGAAACTGATATAATAGAAAAAAGGAGCCGCCAGAGAGTGATCTCCGGCAGCTCCTTTTTTGTATTCAGGCGTTAATGCCATTCCCGGCAGTCTTGCCGCAGGAGGATTTATGTTTGACAAATTTCAGGATGCGCTCGTCGTTCTCGTTTTCTTTTATATGGTGTACCGCGTGGGCTGGGGAAGCGGGATGACGGGCATCAATACGTTCATGCTGCTCTGCGCTGTCGTGGCGCTGATATCGATCGCTCTGAAGCGCACGGGATACCTGGACCGGATGAAGGAAAAGAAGCTGGAAGAGGAGCGGAAACTGGAAGAAGAGAAAAAGGAAGCGAAATAAGAGTTTCCTCGCTCATGCTTCCTTGCAGGCGCGTTTTTGCGATTGATCTATGTCTGTGATAAAATCATGAATATAACATTAAATTTATGAGAAAATGGGAATAATTTCCACTTTTTCGCAAAGAGGTGTCTGAGATGAATGCTGATCTGAAAGCGGCTGTCAAGATTAACAGCCTGGCCGGGAAAGTTCGGCCTTTTGATCTGATGATGGATCTGATAACCCGGTACGGGCACTGGGCCTTTGTGATTTACGGTCTTCTCCTCTGGTTCACTCCAGGAAAGACAAGGGAAGACAGGAGAAATGCATGCGTTTCCGCTTTTATCGGCGTATGCATAGCTTCGCTTATTTCCTATGCCATCGGACGCGTATGGAAACGTGAGCGTCCCTTCAGGGAAAGTCCCCAGATCTGGAATTTCACGGGTCACCGCGCGAATGCTTCTTTCCCGAGCAATCACACGATGAATGGGTGCGTGGTGGCTATGGAGCTCCTCCGCCACAATACGAAGGGCTCGAAGCTGATGGCAGTCCTTGCGGGGATTCTTGCTTTTTCCCGCGTGTTTGCAGGCATGCATTATCCGTCCGACGTGCTCGGCGGGGCTGCGATTGCGGCCATCGTCCACAAAGCTGTCCATATGCCGGCTGTTTCCGCTCTGACCGGGGCGCTGGCAGCTTTCGGCTCGTGGCTGTCTGACGATCTTGTCAGGAAAGTAACGGGCAGGTGATCCTATGGCGGTGGAAAAGGGAGATACAGGGAGCAAGATGTCGATCATCCGTATCGTGCAGGTGCTTCTGCGCGAATCGGACAAGGATCACCCGCTCTCGCAGCAGGAAATCCTCGACTATATGGAAGGAAAGTATGGCATGGCGGTGAACAGGAAGTCTGTGGGAAGAAATCTCACAAGGCTTCGGGATGCAGGGCTTCCTGTGTTCTGCCGCGAAGTGCCGCGCATGATGAACGGGAAGAAGGTGCCTCTCTCTCTTGACTGGTACTGGGATCATGTGCTGGCCAGGGAGGATCTGAAGGCGCTCATCGATCTTCTCTATTTTTCTCATCTTCCGCCGCAGCAGGTCAAACAGCTCGCTGAGAAGCTGAAGAGGATCCAGATCCGTTCTTTCGACGACGGAAAGACTCTGGTAAGGAATCTTCCATCTGCGGGGAAAGCTGCGGATTTTGATCCGGTGATTGCGCTTCTGACGACGGCAGGCGAGGGAAAGAGGAAGATTTCCTTCTACTATGACCATTACGAAGCGGACGGCAAGCGCCATCATGGAAGGCTGCCATCCGGCGAGGACAGGCTTCTTTCGGTAAGCCCGCTTCTGATCATCGCTTCCGATGACCGTTATGCGCTTCTGGCGGAAAAGGATGAAGGCGGGATCGAGGTGTACTTCCTCGATCTCATGTCTGACGTAAAGCTTCTGGAGGATCCGGCATCTGATACACTGACGCAGGCCCAGATCCAGGCTTTGAAGCCGTCGGATTACCTGTATTCTGCGCATGAAATTTTCCGCGGGAAGCCGGAGCTCTGCACGTTCGAAGCAGACTGGCATCTCATGACGGACATCGTCAATGATTTCGGCAAGACGGCTCATCTTTCATCGGGCAGCCAGACAAAGGTCACGATCGAGATCATGATCCAGCCCGAAGCGATGAAGGCATGGGCGATGCGTCATGCGCCGCTCGTCAAGATTCTTTCGCCCGCTTATCTCGTGAAGGAGGTGAGGGAGGCTGCGGCTGAACTGGCCCGCCTCTATGGACTTCCATGAAAATTGCGATGATCGTAATCGGAGTTTTGCTTCTGGTCATCCTTGTGCTTTTGATCCCGATCCGGTACCGTTTCTCTTTTGAGAAATGGAAGGCGCAGGTGACGGTGAAAGCGTTCTTCGGCCTTTTCAAGAAGGAGGTATCCTTCCCGGGAGAAAAGGAAGAGGAAACGGATGATTATGAAGACGAGGGTATGGAAGAGGAAGAAGTCCGGGAGATGAATGCCTATCTCGAGGAGATGGAGCATGATGCCCGGGAAAGGGAAGCGGAGAAGGAACAGGAGACTTCAGAAGCTTCCAGGAATGCCCCTGCCAGGGAAGATGATGCAAGGGCAGAAGAGGCAGAGATCGTGAGGGAAGAACCGATCGATCTTTCAAAGGAAACGAAGGAAGTTTCCAAAGATGATTCCGAAGAAGAAACAGAGGAATCAGAGAAAATTAAGAAAAAAACACCTTCCTATCTTGCGCAGTTTCTTTTTGCGTTAGATAATGGACTTATAAAGAAAGTTCTCATAGCTGCCGCCAAGGTGCTGGCTCACAGTTTTCCGGGCAGCTGGAGAGTCAAAGGAGCTTTCGGCACGGGGGATCCCATGTCGACCGGCGTTGCCTGCGGGATCGTGAAAGCATTCCTGCCAGGACCCTTTGAAGACGTGGAATGGAATTTCACGGACAAGGTCTTCACTCTCAAGGGAGAAGGAGACGGAAGGATCATTCCTTTGTATGTCGTTTATATCCTGCTCACGCTGGCAGTCGCCCGTGAGACGAGGGAATTCTGGCATTTCAGAAGAGGGGGAAAAGTAAATGGATGACGAAGTAAGAAAGCAGATTTTCGAAGAATTCAAGGAAATGATTACGACAGAATCTGTTGTCGGGGAACCGATTCATCTGGGGGATGCAACAATCGTTCCTTTCGTTGATATTTCCTTTGGCTTTGGCACGGGCTCTCACGGCACGGCCGGAGCTGGCGGAGCAGGCGGCGGAAAGGTCACACCGACGGCTGTCCTGATCATGAAGGGTGAAAGAGTCGAACTCTTCTCCATCAAGAATGCGGCTGCCAACACGACGATCGACCGTGTCCTCAACATGGTGCCGGAAGTGATTTCCCGTTTCTCCAAGAAGAAAGAAAAGAAGGAAGAAGTCCGCGAAGCGGCCCTGAAGGAAGCAGAACAGGCCATGAAGGAAGAGAAAGAAACGGCTGTCCTTGAGGCGAAAGCAGACGGCAAGACGGAAGAAACGAAGTAGTATATACTTATTCAGCCGAGTATAGTTTAAATTGAACTAAAGAACAGTTTAATAAAAATTGAATTATAGCATCTAACATTGACACTTCGAAAATGTTAGCATAAAATGAATATATGCTCATTACCCTAGGGGGCTTAGGGGTTCGTAAGGAGGAAAAATCTATGAAAATGAAAAAGACAGTTGCAGCTATCGCTGCTGGCATGATTACTCTTGGCGCTATGGTTTCTGCTTCCGCAGCAGGCATCGGCTACGTCAATTCCAACGCTCTTCTGCAGGCTCATCCGAAAATGCAGAAAGCTCAGCTCGACATGAGAAATGCAGCTCAGAAGGCTCAGGAAAACTTCAAGAAACGCGCAGCAGGCAAGAGCGATCAGGAAAAACAGCAGATTGCCAATGAAATCCAGCGCGACCTGAACCAGGAAGAACAGTCCACCATGCAGCCGATTCTCTCCGATATCATGAAAGCTATCCAGAGAGTTCGTCAGCAGAAGGGCCTCGACATCGTTCTTGAACAGGGCGCAGTCGTAGACGGCGGCATCGACATCACATCCGAAGTCAGCCAGCAGCTCGCAAAATAATTTCAGATACTAAGCAGCGCGGCGGGAAATCCTGCCGCGTTTTTGCGTGGAAAAATAAGATTTCTTCGATTTCATCAGCATACGATGATATTTAGGTATACCTTTGAGGAATCTTTATTTTTGATATACAATAAGAAAAGGCCACACTCACGGGAAGGCCCCGCGGGGGAGGCAACATATAAGATAAACCGGGGCAGAGCTTTTACGCCTGCAGCCCGTACAGGAGGAACATTATGAACCAGCTCGCAGAACTTTGCAAAGCCATGATTGCTTACGACAAGGGTGATCCAAGAAGGATCCATCATTTCCTGAAGGTAAACGCCTTCGCTCATCAGATCGGCCTGGAGGAAGGCGCTTCTGACAAAATCCTTTTCCTTTTGGATGCAGTAACGTATGTCCATGATATCGGCATCCATGAAGGGGAAAGACGCTTCGGAAGAAATGACGGCATGATCCAGCAGGAACTGGGACCGGATGAAGCGCGCCCGATGCTGGAAAAGCTGCAATTCGAGAAGGAAGATATCGACCGCATCTGCTGGCTGATCGCTCATCACCATTCTTATGGCAGCATCGACGGCCCTGATGCCCAGATCCTGGCTGAGGCTGATATGCTGGTCAACCAGTATGAAAGCGGTGCTTCCCGCCAGCAGAATGAAGCGCTCTACAAGCGTCTCTACAAGACAGAAGCAGGCAAGCGCCTCTTCCGTGAACTGTATTTCGAAACCTACGATCCGGGCGATAAGACAAATGCGTGATACGTCGCTCGTCTATCCGGTCGGACAGGACGGAAGGATCCTCCTTGGACGCAAGAGAAGGGGCATGGGTTTTGGCAAGTGGAATGGCTTTGGCGGAAAGATCGAGGCGGGAGAAACGATGCGCGAGTGCGCAGCCCGTGAGCTCTTCGAGGAGTCAGGCCTGAAAGCACGCCCGGAGGATCTCATCCCTGTCGGCGATCTCTATTTCCATCAGCCTTCGAATCCGGAGTGGTCGCATGCCGGCATCGTCTATTTCGTGAAGGTCTGGGAAGGGACGCCTGCTGAGACAGAGGAAATGCAGCCGAAGTGGTTCCTTCCTTCCGAGTTTCCTTATGAGGATATGTGGATGGCCGACCGCGTGTGGCTGCCTATGATCCTTAAGGGCGAAAGAATCCGCGGCACCATCTATTTCGACAAGGATGGCGAGACGGTCTATGATTATGAATTCGAGGACATGGATCAATGAGTATGCCGGATAAAGACTGGCCGAAGCGCCTTCTTTCCTGGTTCGATGCCAATAAGCGCGATCTTCCGTGGAGGGAATCCAAGCCAAGAAATCCTTACCATGTGTGGGTCTCGGAAATCATGCTGCAGCAGACGAGGACGGAGGCAGTGAAGCCTTACTACGAAAGCTGGATGGCGCGTTTCCCGACAATCAAGGATCTGGCGGATGCCGATGAGCAGGATGTCCTTCACCAGTGGCAGGGGCTTGGCTACTACAGCCGTGCAAGGAATCTCCACAAGGCGGCGCGCGAGATGGAAGAAAAGTACGGATCCGAAATGCCGGATACGGCGGACGAAGTCCGTGCGCTTCCAGGAATCGGCGACTATACGGCTGGGGCTATTCTTTCCATTGCTTTTGGAAAGAAGGAACCGGCTGTCGACGGAAATGTCCTCCGCGTGTATGCAAGACTCTACGGCATCGAGGATGATGTCCTGAAGACGGCGGGAAGGAAGAAGATCCGCACGCTCTGCGAGGAAACGATTCCTGAAAGAGCTGGAGACTTCAATGAAGCGCTGATGGATCTTGGCGCGAATGTCTGCATACCGAAGCGCCCAAGGTGCAGCATGTGCCCGCTTTCGTCTTACTGCCTTGCTTTGAAAGAGGGAAGGGAAGAGGAGCTTCCTGTCCGCGGAAAGAAACAGCCGCCTAAGGAGTTCTATGCGGCCTGTGCCATCTGCATCATGGATGGAAAGGTTCTTCTCCATAAAAGGCCCGCGACAGGCATGCTCGCCTCCATGTGGGAATTCCCCATGGTCCTATCCGAGAAGGCAGATACAGCGGCAGATGAACTTTCCCATTTCCTTCATGGAAAACTGGAAGGACCTGTCTGGAAGTACAAGCATGTCTTCACGCACCGCATCTGGTACATGAACGCGTACATGGCAGAAAATATCACCGTGCCGGAAGGGGAGTACAAGTACTTCTCGCCGGAAGAATACAAGGAAATCCCGCTGGCAGGACCGCATGCCAGACTTGCGGCTTTTGCAGAAAAGCTGATTTCCGATTTCTGATCAAAGAGTCCCTGCCGCCGAGGCGGGGATTTTGCGCATAATTCTATGATTACACAGAAAGGAGCCGCTTATGGCATTTGGAAAATTCATCATCATGATGTTCGCGGTGATCGGACTCATTGACGGTTCGATCCTGGCGCTCGTATTTCGTAAGCGGCGCTTTTATTTATGGTCGCTGGGAGGCGCTATCGCAGGCGCGATCCCTGCCTGGTACTTCAACTGGTATGGGCTTGCCTATGACAGCTACGGGTTCTGGTCGCTTTATCTTGCCTACCTTCTGGACGGCATCATGGTCGCCTGTCTCATCATTCCGATTCCTGCCTTTATCCTTGGAATCCTTTCCTTCATCCCGGGGCTCAGGTACTTCATTTCCAACCTGGGGAAAGGCCTCATCGCCATCGCGCTTGTGATCGGCGTCTACGGCTGCGTGATGGGGAACAGCCGCGAAGTCGTCGAGTATCATGACATCTACGTCAAGGATCTTCCGGCGGCGTTTGATGGGTACAAGGTCGCACAGGAAACGGATACGCACATCGGCGCTTACTTCCGCTATACGGATATGCCGGCTGAGCTCCTCCGCGCAAAGAATGAAGGAGCGGACGTCCTTTTCTTCACCGGGGACCTCATCGACGACGTACGGTACATGCCGCAGGTCGCTGAGGATTTCATGAAAGCAGAGAAGTACTTCCCGGACGGCATTTTCTACATCTGGGGCAATCATGAGTATTACAGGAATCAGCCGCTCATTGAAGAGGACCTGAAGAATACGCCTGTCAAGATGCTGGTGAATAACCACACGTACATTGAAAAGGACGGACAAAGACTCTACGTCGCAGGCGTCGACTTCCCGTTTGCCAGAGGCACGCAGAAGGAAATCGAGGAAGAGAAATGGGCTGATGAAGCGTTCGCAGGTATTCCGAGGGGCGCTCCCGTCATCTTTCTGGCCCATCATTCCGATTTCATCGATCAGGGCTTCAAGCACGGCGCATTCCTGACACTGACAGGCCATACCCACGGCACGCAGTTCGGCCTCTTCGGCAAGCCGATCATCACGCCATTCAAGTACACGAGAGGCATGTACAGCGACGGTACTCATTACGGCTACGTCGCAAGAGGCGACGCCAGCTGGTTCCCGTTCCGCTTCAGCTGCCCGAGAGAATTGACCATTTTCACACTCCACAGAGCATAAAACCATATTGAATGGAAACAAAAAGAGCTGTAGAAATGACTGCACATTTCTGCGGCTCTTTTTATGTGTCCGTATCCCTTCGACATTTTCCCCCGATGTTTAGATGCTTACCACTTTTTTATGGTAAACATATCCAGTATATAAAGGTTTTATAGTTCTCTTTGGGAGCGTCCTGGCGGGAGGGGTCCTTTTCTTCCGATGATATCGAATGCCGGCCATGCTTATCTATATTCAAATAGTTCATTATAGAAAGAGTTCATATCTATCGGACAGAGTTCTCTATAATTCTGACAGATAGATATTTTTTAATCATGGAATTATGATTAAGAATAGAAAAGTGTCTGTTAGCCCTGCTGATTGAGCATGAGCCGCCTTGGGAGGGCTGCTCGGGGGGAAGGGATCTGATGTCTCGGGAAGGCTTATGGATTCCTTGAAGGAAAGCACTTGTATCTTTTTTATGCATGCCAAGGGCTGCATTTCAGGGGGGAGGATGGCTGATTATGAAAAGGGAGTACAAAGTTTTGACGGCGCTGGTCGTATCCAGCCTGATGGGATTTTCTGCCATGACAGCAGAGGCTGCTGTGACGGTGACGGGACCAATTACGGAAACGGAAATTACCGGCAACAGTGATACAGGGACAGCCAGCGGGAATACGCTGAACGTGACGGATGCGTCGTCGGACTCAACTGGAATAAGGATTTATGGTGGTACCGTCAGTGGAGGTGAATCAGGCGATGCATCGAATAATACAGTCAATGTTACAAATACGCAGGTAAGCCAGGCTGAGATTTACGGCGGCCAGTCAAGACTGGGTGCGACAAATAATAATACCGTGATCTTTGACAGCAGCAGCACTGCCGCTGCTGTCTACGGGGCCTATGGCAATACGGCTTCAGGAAACCATGTGGAAAGCGCAGGAACCAGTAATTTTCTATACGGGGGCAGATCTTATACAAACAATTCTGGGAACTCTGTGCTTGTTACAGGAGGATCAGTACAGTATACGCTGTCCGGGAGTCAGGCGGATAATGGTTCGGCGACAGATAATACTGTTGAAATTAGAGATGGTACATTTGGCGTAGTATACGGCGCACAGGGAAAGGGAGTAGAAAATAATAGCGTAACCATGAGCGGTGGTACAGTCAGTCAGATGATTTCCGGAGGCTATAATAATCAACCAGAAGGAAGTGCTGTAAACAATAAAGTTGTCATGACTGGCGGGGCTGTAACAAGTTCAGGAGATACAGAAAGTGTAGTGCCTGTTGTAAGTGGAGGCTGGGCCATCTATGGGACGGCTGACCAAAACAGTGTAGAAATAAGCAAAGCGGTTTCTATAGCCGGAAGCGTAGCCGGCGGTTGGTCTTATTTGGGCGATGTGACCAATAACGTTGTCAAAATTTCTTCAGGCAGTGTCGGAGGCATCGTTGCCGGAGGTTATACTATCGGCAAGGGAGCTGAAGGAAATACTGTCGAACTGAGCGGCACGGCAGATGTTTCAGGAAATATCTATGGCGGTTATGCATTACACCAGATGGATAATCCACTCACCGGTGAGGCAGCAGCTGGCGATGCTTCTCAAAATACTGTCAAAATTTCAGATGTCACTGTCAAGGGCGAAGTCTATGGCGGTTATACGGCTGAGGGAACCACAAGCAATGATGCCACAGGCAACGCCGTCACTATCGAAAGCGGCACTATAGAAAAGACGGTCTATGGCGGGTATACGGCTGATGGTACTGCTTCTAAAAATACTGTCACCATCAATGGAGGAACGGTTGGAGTTGCTGACTCTACGGAAAGTTCAGATACCGTCTTTGGCGGTTATTCAGCAAGCGGTGAGGCTGTTTCCAATATCCTCACAGTCAGCGGCGGTGACCTGATCGGTCATGTCACCAGCGGCTATGGCAAGACAGGAGCCAGTGACAATACACTCACAATGACAGGCGGCTCTTCGACTAAAACGGTTGCTGGTTACGCCGAGACAGGGGATGCGGTCAATAATACTCTTGTATTCAGCGGAGGTACGTCCGCTATCACGATGGCAGCGCAGAGTGGGGGCAGCGCCACGGGGAATACGATTACCATTACCGGCGGAAATCCGGGGACAGTCACTGGCGGTGCCGGGGTGACGGGCGCATCGGAAAATACGGTCATCATCTCCGGCGGTACGCTTGACACAGACATTTATGGTGGGCAAACCTACGATGGCGCAGCAGATAACAATACGATCAATATTCTGGCGGGAGATCTGAACCCGGAAATGAGCCTCTATGGCGGTTATCGTACGACCGAAAGCAAGAACAACACGTACAATATGTATACCAAAGGCCAGACGGTCGCAGACTTTGCTTATTTCCAAAACCTCAATTTCTACGTCCCTGAAGGAACGACGGCTGGGGAAACCATGCTGACGGTCACTGGAAATGCAGCGGTTGACGCAGATACAACCCTGGTGGCTGTACAAAACAGCACGACGACCGATGGTACGACGGATGTCTCCGGCGCCACGGTCTTTGGCGGTGTCCAGAGAAATACGAAGCTGAACCCGGGCGAGTACATCAACCTCCTCTACAATGCGAACGGCATCACGACCGATGACACGAGCTACGGCACGATCGACGGCCTCGATACCGTCACCTCGGCAGGCTTCATCAACTATCAAGCCATCGTCGAAAAGAAAGATGCGAATACGATCGTCATCACCATTCCGAAGGACGAAAAAGGAACTCCTGATACGGATACGAAGATCCTTCCGGAAGACAGGGAAAATGCAGCCAATACGATCAAGAACGCAGGCGACATCATCGCCGGCAGCGCCCTCCATGCTGCAGAAGGCGCATGGATTGAAAACCATGATATCGAAGCGAAGTTCGTACCGTATGCTATCGTCGGCGGATACGATCTCCACTATAACACCGGCTCCTACATCGACAGCAACGGCATGGCCGCCAACGTCGGCTTCGTAAGAAGAAGCCAGCACGAAGGCCATATCGACACCATCATGCCATTCTTCGAATACGGCAAGAGCCATTATGCAAGCTACCTTGACACCGGAGCCAGAGGCGACGGCCGCCAGCACTATACCGGCGGCGGTATCCTCTTACGGCGCGATCTCGACAGCGGCCTCTACTATGAAGGCGCCGTCAGAGCCGGCTACCTCAAGGGCGACTTCCACGGTATGATCGCCAAATCCATGTCCCGCTACGACAGCGGCGCACCATACATCGCTGCCCAGGCAGGCCTTGGCAAGATCTACACCAGAAACCGTGACAGCTATGACATTTACGGTAAATTCTTCTACACCTACCTCGGAAGCGACAGCGCCGTCGTCCACAGCGGCTACGGCGACTCGAAGTACGATTTCGACTCCATCAATTCCTATGTCACCAGACTCGGCATGAGATGGACCAGAGACTTCGACCAGATAAGATCCCTCTACGCCGGCATCGGCTGGGACTACGAAGCGGGCAGCAAAGCCAGACCACCTACGCAGGCTGGAATACCCCAAGCCCGACCGTCAAAGGCTCCAGCGGCTTCCTCGAACTCGGCTGGAAGAGCAAGATCGACAATTCCCACCCATGGGGCGTCGACCTCAAGGCCACCGGCTGGACCGGCAAGCAGGAAGGCGGTACCTTCTTTGCGACCATCAGCCATAACTTTTAAGTGAATAGAGCGTGAATAGAAAAAGCCTCGTGCATTTGCACGGGGCTCTTTTTATCAATACATTGGAATTTATTTGTAATCAATTCCATTATAGTCCATGATTTCTTCAATATCTTTTTTCATTTTATCACTGAATTCTTCCAAATCAGATTTGTGAATGACGCCGTAAGCTGCAAGGTTCGCCAGATTAGAAAGCAGGCGACGTCTGCTCATTTCAACGATTAGTCCGGGATTCTTCCTGTCTTTTTTGATTCTTTCTTCCAAAGTCCAGAATCTTTCCGATGCCGATACATCCTTTTGCAGAATTTCCATGTATTCCTGAACTAATTTTCCCATATATGCGTCCTGCCAGCCCCTTATTTTTTTTCGGAACAGCTGCCAGTCTTTTTCAGATGGGTCACCTCTAAACAACATATACATCCCTCTTTCTTAATCATCATCACCACGATTTTCTGTACAGATGATGTCCAGTTCACCGTCATCATAATAAATTCCCGCATCTTTATAGGGGACAGGTCTGGGGCGCCCCATGGCATACCGCTTGCAGCTTTTCGGGCCATAGCAGTAGCTCTCGAACCTTAATCTCTGGGAAACGCCCCAGTCGTATTCAATGATAACATTTGCTATGCAGGCCCATTTGCAGGTGAAGCATTTGCCTCTCCATCTCCGGCCGTCCAGCATGCGGCATCCGCGCCAGTTGTAAACATCTAAGGATGGAACTTCACCCTCCCATGGAGAAGTCTTTTCTTCATCGACAAAATCAGCCGGCTTTATCTTTTTCAAAGCTCCGGCCCGGTAATAATCGGCATAGTCGAGCTTTGGATACAGCTTCGTCCAGGCAGTTCCAGATATTTCATCACCGATGTGAAAGCGAAGCTTTTCCTGCTGCTTCTCTGAAATGGCAATAGAAAAATCCTTGTCTTCGCTGTCTGCCACTCCTTTCAGGAACAGGTTATAGCCCTTCATGCCATGTGAACGGTTATCCAGACGGTAGCGCCAGACATTGGCACGCGGCTGAACAGATACGATCCGGCCGAAAAATCTGATCTTCTCCTGCATATCCTTCATAAGAAATCCCTTCTTAAAATGTTTTCCTGATTGGGAGAATCTTTATTTCAATTATATGCTGAGCCGGCACCCGTAAGCAAGACGGGAGGGGGCAGATGGAGAAGTGTGATGGTAAAAGAAAGCCGGTATAACGCATAGGCTGTCCCCGTCAGGGGAAAGTGGCGAGTATGCACCGAAAGGGGTTCATTCCTTCCGCACAACGAAAAAGAGCTGTGAAAAATGATTTCCATTTCTCACAGCTTCTTTTTTAGCTTCTTGAGGAAGCCAGTGTTTTGTCGATTTTGTTTTCCGGTTTCTGAGAGATCTGTACGATCTGGCTCCGGATGCGTTCCATCTCGTCATTGTTATCGCCGGTCAGTTCTTTCAGTGTGACGGGTGTATCATCTGCATTGGTGAGGGGAGTCGCAATGGTCTTGTCGACTGCGTTGTAGGAAAAGCTCTCGGTCTTGCCATTCTTGAGAGTGACCTGCAGGCGTCCGCCATCGACTTTCCCTTTGCCGGAAAGACTGCCTTCGATTTCACGGCTGCCAACCTGTACTTTGTGGTCTACAGTGATGGTGCCGTCGTCATTCCTGGTAAATGTAACGGTTTCCAGGTTTTGCATGTTGTCGCCGGTCCAGTTGACGCCGGCGTCCTGCACGCCCCACCAGGTACCCTGCCAGGAGCCTCCGTTGAAGAAATGGAAAAACGCAAAAGCGCCGCCGGCTGCAATGAGCACGATCAGTATCAGAGCGGCTGCAATGTATTTTTTCATTACTTATGCACATCCTTTGATTCACGACTTTGAATGACAAAATTATTATACACTAATTGGACAGATTGTGGAATGAAAAAGGACTATATGATATAGGTTTCTTTTGTATTTTCAAAATAGAGGCCTTTTTAAGCAAAAATGAAACCGAATTTGATTAGTTGTATGATTCTTATTGTCAACTGTGTAAAAACGCGTTTAAATGGCTTTATAACGCATTTTATGGTATAATATAAACGTAAATCGTTTAATTTTTTTGAGGGCGCGGACTTTCCGCGTTCTTTTCATGGCATCTTTTTCAGATGCCGGAGCAAGGCAAAGGAGTTTTTATGGAGGATTGGAAAGAAGGTAAAATCATTTCGACGCCCCTTGAGGCGCAGATGAAAAATTCCTACATCGACTATGCGATGTCCGTCATCGTGACGCGCGCACTGCCTGATGTCAGGGATGGCTTGAAACCGGTTCATCGCCGCATCCTGTATGCGATGAATGAATCGGGCATGCTGCCGGGCAAGGCTTACAAGAAGTCCGCCCGTATCGTCGGCGATGTCCTCGGTAAGTATCACCCGCACGGCGACACAGCAGTGTATGAATCCGCTGTCCGCATGGCGCAGGATTTCTCTACCAGATATCCGCTGATCGACGGCCACGGCAACTTCGGTTCTGTCGACGGCGACTCCGCGGCTGCTATGCGTTATACCGAAATGCGTATGGCAAAGATCACGGTGGAAATGCTCCGCGACATTGATAAGAATACGGTCGATTTCGTACCGAACTACGATGGATCCCTGCAGGAACCAGTCGTTCTTCCGTCCAGAATTCCGAACCTTCTCGTCAATGGTTCTTACGGCATCGCTGTCGGCATGGCAACGAACATTCCGCCGCACAACTTGAATGAAGTCATCGACGGCCTCTGTGCTATGATCGACAATCCGGAAATCACGGTCGATGAGCTGATGAAGTACATCAAGGGCCCGGATTTCCCGACGGCTGCTATCATCCAGGGCCACAAGGGCATCGAAGACACGTACCGCACCGGCCGCGGCAGCATCACTGTCCGTGCCAGAACGGATATCGAAGAAATGCCGCATGGCAAGAACCGTATCGTCGTAACGGAAATTCCGTACCAGGTCAACAAGGCGCGCCTCATTGAGACAATCGCCGACCTGTCCAGACAGAAGGTCCTGGACGGCATCACGGCTCTGCGCGATGAATCCGACAGAACGGGCATGCGTATTGCTATCGAGCTCCGCGCTGACGTGAACCCGGAAATCATGCTGAACAATCTCTTCAAGCATACACAGATGCAGATCAACTTCGGTGCTATCATGCTGGCGCTCGTTGACGGACATCCGCGTATCCTGAATCTGCGCCAGATCCTGTACTACTACCTGAAGCATCAGGAAGAAGTCGTCACCAGAAGAACGCAGTATGAACTGGACAAGGCAAAGGCCAAAGCCCACATTTTGGAAGGCTTGCTGATCGCTCTTGATCATATCGATGAAGTCATCCGTACGATCAGAGAGTCCCGCACGGACGACATCGCAAGAGCTTCCCTGATGGAAAAATTCGGCCTTTCTGAAAAACAGGCTACCGCGATCCTCGATATGCGTCTCAGAAGACTGACCGGTCTGGAACGCGACAAGCTGGAACAGGATTATAAGGATGTGTTGGAAACGATTGATTACCTGACCGATCTCCTCTCCAGCCGTGACAAGCTGATGGGCGTAGTCAAGGATGAACTCCTCGATGAGAAGAAGAACTTCGGCGATGAACGCCGTACGGAAATCGCTGAAGCTTCGAACGATTTCACGATGACCGATCTCATCCCGGATGAACCGATGACGATTACGCTGACAAAGCAGAACTATATCAAACGCATGGATTCCGCTGATATCCGCGTCCAGAGAAAGGGCGGCCGCGGCGTATCCGGCATGAAGATGAAGGATGAGGACTATGTCTGGAAGCTCCTCAGCACCTCCACTCATAACAGGATCCTCCTCTTCACGAACAAGGGCAAAGTCTACATGAAGACAGCCGTCGAATTCCCGAAGTCGGGCAGAACGGCAAGAGGCAGCGCTCTCATCAACTTCATCCCGGGTCTTGCTCCGGATGAAAGGGTGACCGAGCTCCTCGATATCGATGCAGGCGATAAGGATATGAAGTACCTGCTCATGGTCACGAAGAAGGGCTATATCAAGAAGACGGAAATTTCCGAATACAAGAACATCAACAAGAACGGCCTGATCGCTGTCCGTCTGAATGATGGCGACCGTCTCGTCACTGTCCTTGCTGTCAAGGGTGATGA
>PPYE01432996.1_pt1 | contig 21425 bp, 20 predicted proteins | sample 1559881 | NCBI WGS metagenome assembly PPYE01 (sample SAMN08240022, study PRJNA423297) | Human gut metagenome, whole genome shotgun sequencing project.
GGCAGAGATCATCTGCAAGTAGGTTTTTTCACTGACATTCTGTTTAGAGAAAAGGAAGTTCGATTTATAGCAATCAATAATGGTATTGACAGTGACCGTCAAGAAACCAGTGAGTTTGCCCCTTTTCTGAATATCATGAATGAGTGGTTTGTCAGGGATACAAGTAAGAAAATTAAAGCTGTACTGAAATCCAGAGGTTCTTCCGGCAACGCTCATACAAGTAATATCCCACCATACGGCTATTTGAAAGACCCAGAAAACCCCGACCATTGGATTATTGATGAAGAAGCTGCTGAAGTAGTCCGCAGAATTTATCGTATGACTATTGAGGGAAAAGGACCTTATCAGATAGCAAGAGAACTTTCAGAAGAAAAAATTGAAAGACCATCTTATTATCTTGGCAAAAAGGGACTTGGAAATCATGCAAGCAACTATGACAAAGAAAATCCGTATATGTGGCGAGGAAATCAGGTTACTACTCTGATTGCCCGACCAGAGTATATCGGAAAGACTGTCAACTTCAGGACATTCAAAAATTCCTATAAGGACAAAAAGACGAAAAGGGCAGATAAGGAAGATTGGGTGGTTTTTGATGATACACAAGAGCCTATTGTCGATGAAGAAACATGGATGCTTGCTCAAAAGTTAAGACAGAATGTAAGAAAAGCAGACCCTATGGGTGAGCCTAATGTTCTAACCGGAAAGATTTACTGTGCTGACTGTGGTGCGCCGATGTATAATCACAGGCAACGAAAAGGGCGTGAAAGAATATACTATACTACCAAAGGCGAAAAGCGGATAAGCCATTCAAATCCGGCAGATTGTTATGAATGTTCCACTTATAATCTTGCTTATCAGAAGTATGACCGGCATTGTACTTGCCACCATATTTCAACAAAAGCACTTAAAAGCATCATTCTGAAAACCATACAAGAGACTTGCCATTATGTTTCTTTGAATGAGCAGGAGTTTGTCTATTCTCTGCAAGAAGAATCGGCGATGAAAGATATTGCTGTTTCTGAAACTGTAAAAAAACGCATTGAAAGAAATCAGAAGCGAGTTCACGAACTGGATATGCTTATCAGGAAAATCTATGAAGATAACGTAATTGGAAGATTGCCGGACAGGCTTTTTCAGAGTATGCTTACTGATTATGAAAATGAGCAGAACGAGCTAAACAAGATTATTGAGACTGACACCGCTGATATGCAACGAATTATAGGCGGTCAAAATAATGTGGAGCGTTTTCTAAAGCTGGTTAAAAAGTATGAGAACATTACAGAGCTTACTCCTGCCATGATAAATGAATTTATAGATAAAATACTGGTTCACGAGCCACAGGGAAAAGGTGCAGACCGCACCACAGAGGTGGAGATATATCTTAACTATGTCGGGCAATTTCAAGTACCTGTGGAGCAGCATGAACCAACAGAGGAAGAAAGGATTGCTGCTGAAAAAGAAGCAGATCGACTTCGCAGAAAACGAGAATCCAATCGTAAGTATATGAAAAAGATTCGTGAGAAATCAAAAAAATTTGCGGAGCATGAGCGTATAGCAGAAGAAAATAATTCTGATAGCAAGCTGTGTGCTGAACAGAACGCCACAAGCAAATCAAATCGGCAAAAAGTGAAAGGAGAAAAAATAGCATGACAGAATTGAAACCACGAATCCATGACGAAAGCAACGGTCTGGACTATGTTCTTGTGGGCGATTACTATGTGCCGGACTTGAAGCTGCCGGAGGAACACCGCCCTATCGGTATGTGGGGCAGACTGCACAGGACATATTTAGAGCAGTACCACCCTGCAAGGTTCTCTGCCCTCTGTTTATCCGGCGAACTGCATACTTACCTTGCTGACCTGAACGAACAGGCAACGGAAAGGTGCAGCCTTATCATTGAGCAGATGAAACAAGCCGAGGGTGTGACCGAAACCATGAAAGCAGCCAATCAGATATTGTGGGTACAGTCCATGAACTCTATCCGTAACCGAGCCGAAGAAATCATCAGACAGGAAATGATTTACTGCTGATTTTATCAAGTCCAAAACCAACAAATTTATATCGTAAACGAAGCGACAGGTATTTCCTTATGAAGTGTCTGTCGCTTTTCATTTATCAAACTTTAAGGAGGAAAACACAATGAAGATGAACCGGAATGAAATGGAAGCCCTTTATGCCTTTGGCTGTCCGAACCTGAAAGCAACTGTTGAGCGTTTGCGTATGGTAGCTGCCCTTGTACCCGATCCAGTGGCGAAGAAGCTGTTTTATATGCTTTCCGTTAAGCTGAGTGCTGAGGGTGTTGAAAGGTGGTATCGCTGCTTTTACTGCAAGCTGCGTGTGTTGAAAAACCATAGGGAGGGCTGCTATGGCGAGACTGACGAAGATTGAGAAAGAAACAATCGTTCTCTTTAATGAGGGCGAGGACAAGGCAAATATCTACACCCACAACGCCGGATTGAAAAAGAGGTTGGCTGCTTTTGCTAAGAAGTATCCTGACCTTTGCCGACTGGAAAAATCCAATGTTCAAGGCGGTGTTTCTTATGAGCTGGCAAAGTCCCGTCTGTCTATCCGTTTCTTGCCGCCTTACAGTGAGGAACGCAGACAGAAAGCCAGCGAATATGCGAAAAAGCATGGGCTGAACAGCCAGCAGGGATAATGTGATAATCAGGGCTGATATGCGGTTAAAATGTCAGGTGCAGACCTGATGTTTTGACCGTTGCCTATCGCCTGTGAGGAAAGTATCGGGGACTATGGATTTTGCAGAAATGTGCGTTACAGGTAAGTAAAAAAACTACTTGATAGAGTGTAAATTGAATTGTTCATATCGGTATGATATAATTTACTGAAATGAAGCAAGAAGGTGGACTTTTGTATGAAAAAATTTTTGAAAATATTGCTAATCATTATAGGAATAGTCTTTTTGATTTTTGCAGCACTGATATGTATTGGACTGTTTGTTGATTATGATGACCATATTGAAAATGGTCGCTATACTTATGTTCCGGAAGATGACAATAAAGACAATGCATATGTCGAATTCAATTTGAGCGATTACGATAAAAAGGATTCTGAACTCATATATTATAGTTCTGTCGAAGAAGCTATTTTGAATTCTCCTTTGAATACTGAAAATGAAGAATTTTCTGTTCCAGAAGATTTTCTTAATCATGTTGATGAAATATTGCATATATGGAATGGCAAACAGTATGATACGATTTTCTATCGGGCAGGAAGCGATAATGATCCCGTTCAAGGTTTTGTGATGGCACGCTGCAAAAAACAGGTGGAGGAAGCAACTGTACAATATGCGTTTATGAATGCTACACCGGTTACAACTAAAGCGGATAGCATTCTTATATCTGATATTACAGAACTAATTCATTCATCTTTAAAATTAAGTGATTTTCAACAGGACTTGAATCCAAATTATCCAGATACCAGATTTGTTTTTGGCTATGCACATGATAAGGAAATTTACTCATTAGAAGTAGAAGGTCAAAAGCCAGATGGTGTTATTGAAATCAATGTATATGACAGAACGATGTATCTATGGTATTATGATGATTTAAAGAGCGACAAGAGAGGAAACAATCTAAGTTATTCAGTAGATATGCCAGAGTAATTTTTCAAATTGTCTAATCTGCCACAACTGAATATGACCGTTAAGGTCAGATGAAGAAACCGATGTATTGAGCGTAAAGCGATCATGCGTCGGTTTTTCTTTTTGCAAAATAGTCCGGTGGACTGTTTTGTAAAACCGAAGGAACTGACAGAGCTTGGGACGGGGCGAAGTCAGTTTGTTCGGGCGGGAGTACAGAGGGTGCAACCCTTTGTGCATGGGTACAGGGAATGCAATACCCCTGTGCAGGTCAAGGGTGGCAGCCTTGCCCAGTTAAGTGGCGTTTCGCCACTTAGTACTGGGTATTACTTGACGCAGAAAGCCGCAAGGAATCAGCTTCGCTGCCCTTCTCCCCTGTCGGGGGAAATCAAAAAGAAAAGGAGGAACTCATGTGAAATTAACAAGGCACAATGGACGAGCCGGAAAGAATGGCGTTTATAATCCGAAGCACAATGACCGCAGTTTTGACATTGCCAACAGCGAACACATTGACGAAGAACGAGCCAAACAAAATCTCTATTGGGACTGTTACAATGGCTTCCGCAATTTCAAAAATCCCGAAAAGGAAAATGAGCTGTCTGCCACTTTTGAAGATGTGGAACAGCTTTTTTATCGTCAGCGGTATCGTGATTTTGTGACCGGACAGAATGAAAGAAATGTGAAGAACCGACACCCTGAAAGAAATAAGGAAACCGGAGATTTACTCAAAAGCAAAAAGACCTGTCCAGAGGAAACGGTCTATCAGATTGGAACACTTGATAATCATGTTCCGCCGGAACTGCTCATTGAGATCGTCACAGAATTTATGGAAATCGTAAATGAGCGTTTCGGCTCTCATTTCCATATCCTGAATTGGGCGCTGCACTTGGATGAAAGCACCCCTCATATTCACGAGCGTCATGTGTTCGACTGTGAAAATCAATATGGGGAGATTGCCCCACAACAGGAAAAGGCATTGGAAGCACTGGGGTTTGAACTGCCGGAACCGGAGAAGCCTGTCGGAAGAAAAAATAACCGCAAGATGACTTTCGATTCAGCTTGCCGAGTGCTGCTGTTTGATGTGGCGAAAAAGCATGGCTTACAACTGGAAGAAGAACCGGAATATGGTGGTCGTGCATATCTGGAAAAACAGGACTATATTCTTTTCAAGCAAAAGGAGCAACTGGCAGCACAGGAGCAAAAGTTGGAAGAACTCACGATGAAGATTGAAGATGTGGAAGCTCTGGTGGACGAGGTTGCCGATATTGCCTATGACAAGGCGGTTGAGGTCGTTGCTGATACTGTGAAACTGGAAACGCACAAGGAGGATATTAAGCTGGTGGAGCAGTCTAAGGCGTGGGTTCTCTCCCCTGAGCGTAAGGCTTCAAAGAAAGAAGTTGAGTATGCAGTGAAACGATTGGATGGAGTAATTGCCAGAATCACAAACGCTATGAAATCAACCATTCAGAAAATTCAAACCACGCTGATGAAGCCGGAGGTCAAAAAAGCCGGAACGGAGCAAATCAAGAAGAAAGCCAAAAGTTCCATTATAGAGCAGTTGAGCCGCAAAAAGAAAGAAATTGCAGAGCGTGAAGTCAGCCGGACAATTCCGGCGAAAAGCAAAAAACAGGATATGGAGCTCTAAGGCACTTGCTGTTTTCGTTTTGAAAATGACAGGTGCTTTTGCTTTGGGAGGTAAGAAAAAATCTTCCATTCTTTAGGTTGATGAAGTATAATGTAAGCAACAAATCGGAATTTGAGCATGGAGTTTTCAAAACAAAATGTATCATGAAAGCCAAAGACACTAAAAGGAGTATTACTATTATGCAAAATAAAATTTCAAATCAAAGTACAGAATATATAATTCGACCATATCTTTATATGCCTGTTGCTGTTAGTATAGCAACAATCTTTATGGCTGGATTAGCACTATACTCTATATTCCATGATGAACATTGGATTTATACAACTCTTTTTTTTGTTATGGCTATTATTCTGTTTGTGCAAACATTAAGATTATGTATTAGTAAAACTGTACTTAGGGAATTTGATGTCATTCAATATGCGTTCTTAAAGAAAAGAATACAAATTAAGTATAAAGATATTTCTTCTATCAAAATAATTAAGACGCCTAAAGCGACTGATAACAGCGAAGAAATAATTATAGAAACAAATGTATCAAATAGGGAAATTAAAATTCTAAATTATAATAAAGGATATAAAAAAGGAAAGAAACTTTTATATGAGTATTATAAAAAAGCTCAGGATAATCACTGATTTTTTAGGTTAATGAAGTATAATGTAAGCAATAAATCCCAGTTTACATAACCGGAAACCCAACCACAATTAAATCTTCACAGCTTTGCTAAGCAGGAAATCTGAAAAGGTCTCCTGCTTTTTTGCACCCAAAATTGAATATGGAACTCTAAGGCACTTGCTGTTTTCGTTTTGAAAATGACAGGTGCTTTTTTCGTTTCAGGAAAGGAGTCACATGAATGTATTTGAAGTTGTAAAAGAAAATGTTACTGCCCGACAAGCCGCAGAAGCCTATGGCTTGAAAGTGGGTCGCACAGGTATGGCGTGCTGTCCGTTTCACTCGGATAAGTCCCCCAGTATGAAGCTGGATGAACGCTATTACTGTTTTGGCTGCGGAGCAACCGGAGACGCTGTTGATCTGACAGCGAAGCTATTCGGTATCGGGCTGAGGGAAGCTGCTGTCAAACTTGCTGAAGCTTTTGGTCTTAACTATGACAGCCGACAAAAGCCCAGTATTCGCCCTCGTATTCGTGAGCCGACACCGGAGCAGAAATATCAAAAAGAAGAAAATCATTGCTACAAGGTGCTGACAGATTATTTTCATCTTCTTAGAGAATGGGAAAAGAAATACGCTCCTAAACAGCCGGATGAGGAATGGAATCCCCTGTTTGCAGAAGCACTGCATAAGAAGAACTATATCGAATATCTGCTTGATATTCTTCTGTATGGTTCATTGGAGGAACGAAAAGCACTTGTGGCAGAACAGAGAAAGGAGGTGTTAAAACTTGAACAGCGAATTGCAGAACTGTCAGCAGACAGAACCATGCACAGTAGAAGAAATCCGAAACAGCTTAGAGCAGAGCGAGAAAGGTAAGGTTTATAATACTGCCGCAAATTATAAGCGTGTTCTGCAATATGATCCACTTTTGAAAGGGGCTATCCGAAAAAATCTTCTGACCGAAAGAATCGATATTGTGAAGCCCCTCGGCTGGTATCGTGATAGCCCGACATTGACAGATGTGGATGTGAAATATCTGCTCCTATATTTTGAAGAAAACTATGGATTGACCATAGAGAAGAAAATCATAGACGCAGTTGCGGTTATTGCCAATGAAAACCGTTACCACCCTGTCTGTGATTTTCTCAATGCCCTGCAATGGGACGGAACAGAACGCATACGCTTCTGTCTGCACCGCTTTCTCGGTTCTGATACAGATGATTACACCTATGAAGCATTGAAGTTGTTTCTGCTGGGTGCTATCTCACGAGCCTTTAAGCCGGGGTGTAAATTTGAGGTAATGCTCTGTCTTGTAGGCGGTCAGGGAGCCGGAAAGTCCTCTTTCTTCCGTTTGCTTGCGGTCAATGATGATTGGTTCTCTGATGACTTGAAAAAGCTGGATGATGAAAATGTGTACCGCAAAATGCAGGGGCATTGGATTATTGAAATGTCGGAAATGATTGCAACCGCCAACGCTAAGAGCATTGAAGAAATCAAGTCCTTTCTGAGCCGACAAAAGGAAACCTATAAGATACCCTATGAAACACATCCGGCAGACAGAAAACGACAATGTGTGTTTGGAGGTTCTTCTAATACCCTTGACTTTCTTCCCCTTGACCGAACAGGCAACCGCCGCTTCGTTCCGGTTATGGTCTATCCTGAAAGGGCTGAGGTTCATATTTTGGCGGATGAACAGGCTTCCAGAGAGTATATCAATCAGATGTGGGCAGAAGCTATGGAGATTTACAGAAGCGGCAATTTCCGTCTGAGATTCAGTCCGGCTATGAACGCTTATCTGAAAGCCCACCAAAAGGATTTTATGCCGGAGGACACAAAGGCAGGACAGATTTTAGACTATCTGGAACGCTATTCCGGCAGCATGGTCTGTTCCAAACAGCTTTATAAGGAAGCACTGGGGCATGATTATGACGAACCGAAACAATGGGAACTGCGAGAGATCAATGACATTATGAATAACGCTGTCACAGGCTGGAGAGCGTTCAGCAATCCGAGATATTTTCCAGAGCCTTACCGCAGGCAAAAGGGCTGGGAGCGTATCAGGAACGACAACGAGCCTGACAACAGCATGGATGGTTTTCAGGAAATCCCGACAGAGGAAATGGAACAGTTAGGGCTTCCGGAAGAATGGTTAAAGCAAAAATAAAAGTCCGTTGTCGCTTCGGTTGTCGAGCCGGTTGTCGGTCTGGTTGTCGGGCAAAAATCCCGAAAGCCTTGATATTGCGGCACTTTTCCCTCTCTGACAACCATGACAACCAATATTATAAAGAAAAAGGAAATAGTAAAAAGATAGTATCGCCCGATAAAGAAAAAAGGTTTTCTGATGTCCGTTGTCGGAACTTCGTTGTCAGACCTTTCCTTGTCGGGCTTTTTTCATTTAATTAGGAGGAATATCGTATGACAAATATCGTGAACAGTACACTACCCACCCCAAATAACCATTCGGAGAAAAATAAACCGGATGGAGTTTTTGTGATTAAGCAAGGCAAAACAAATTATAAAGTCAAAGTGTTTTTTGACCATAGTAGCGGTTTGACTGCTGAGGACAGATTGAAACGCATTATTCAGGCAGAAGCAGAGAGAGAATCTGCGTAAGTAATATGAAGAATATCCACGCACCCCCTTGACAAAAGCTTTCAGAAGATCTTCTGCTCTCAGCGATGGAGAGTGCCAGCTCGGATGAGTTCCCGGCTGGCGTAAAGCGAAAAGGCATCGGCACACCAGCAACACGCGCTGCTATCATCGAAAAACTGGTGCAGAAAGGATTTATCGAGCGCAAGGGCGATAAGAAAACAAAATACCTTTTCTCTACGGATAAGGGAAATGCGCTGGTGACGGTGGTGCCGGAACAGATTCAGTCTCCATCCATGACGGCAGACTGGGAGGAAAAACTGCTGAAAATAGAACACGGCGAGTATGACAGTGATGCCTTTATGGGAGAAATCAGTAGCATGGTTAGCGGACTTGTTAAAACTTACGAGGCTGTAAAAGGAGCCGATGTGCTGATGCAGCCGGAACGCAAGGTCATTGGCTCCTGTCCCGCCTGCGGCAGTGATGTCTGTGAAACGGCAAAGGGTTGGTTTTGCAGGGATAAGAACTGTAAATTTGCACTCTGGAAGGAAAACAGATTCTTTCAGACACTGGGAAAGCAGATGACAGAGGAACTGGCAAAGCAACTGGTAAATCAGGGAAAAGCACGGCTTACCCATTGCTATTCCAAGAAGTCCAATCGTTACTATGACACAACCGTTCATGTAGAAACCGGCGAGGACGGTGCAGCAGCATTTAAGCTGGAGTTTGGAGGTAAAAAATGAGCATGAAAATGATGAATGCAGCTTATCTGGTGGATAATGTCGCTCTGCTTTCCTTGCAGGAAAAGCAGGAGGGCGTGGAATTCCATTGCTTTGATATGGACAGAAAGGTGCAGATTGCCGAGGGACACATTGGCTGGGATGTGTTGGATAAACAGCCGTTTTCTACGCTGGAAGAAAGCGCGAGGATGGCGGCACTCCAGAAGATTCCCCAGCTTGACGGTCTTGCCGTTGCGCCGGTAGCCCCGGAGATGTTGGAGCAGATGCGAGGCGGCAGAAAGGTTCTTTGGCAGATGAAAAAGGCTGATCCTGAGCTGGAGAATGCTAAAAATATCCGGTTTATCACCAGCAACTACGAGGATCGGTTCAAAATCCCGGATGGCAGTGCGGTGGAGGTCGAGTATCCGAATCGGAAATTCTCAGCCCGCTGTGAATATATGGACGAATATCATCTGCGCCTTGGGTATGATGTTCTGCACATCTGTCAGCTGGCAGAAATGCTGGAACGCGGTGGCGGTACATGCCGACCGGAGCCGCTGATTACGGAAGAACGCAGCGCATGGGATTTGGGAAGCAAGGGCTTTCTTGCCATTCAGACTTGTGAGGACGGTTACGACTATACCTTATATCATAAGGACTTCACGGAAATTGACGGTGGACAGATCGACAACCCGGAAATCAGCATGAATGCAGCCAGAGACCAGATTCTTTCGGATTATGGGTTCGGTGGCCGTACCATGACGCGGATTGACTATGATGAACTTTGTGATCGTGCAGAGGATGCAGAAATCAGCAGACGGGAATCTGTGCTGGGTAAACTCTCGGATTTGTCTTTCAGAACGGATACGCCTGTGAAAGCTGCTAAGGCGAAGGAGGCGGAGCGATGAAATATAAGCTTACGAAGGCGGAGCAGGAAACCGTCATCAATTTTGACAATGAACTGGACAATGCCAGTGTTTACACCCATGACAGCCGCCTGATTAAGAAGCTCCGGGAACTGCGAAAACAGTATCCGGAGCAGTTTATTTTGGAGCATCGGGAGCATGGGTCGGTCACTTATACGATTCCGAAACACTGCGTCGGTATCCGACCGCCTTACAGTGAAAAGCGTCGGGAACAGCAGCGACAGGAAGCAAAGAAAAACGGACTGCCGTTTATGGAGAAGGGAGAAATGAATGATGGCAAGAATTGAAAAATGGGATGAAGTGCATGGAAATCAGGCATTAGATGAGAAGATGATGGCATTTCTCGACAGTACTACCGACCAGTATGCAATTTTGCAGCTTCGCCGCAGCGAGGATACGGTATATGAACGCTTTTCGTCTATGCGCGAACTGGAACGGATGGGGCTGGAGCCGGATATTGACCATTATGAAGTGGTTTATACGGCTCAGCTGCTTCCCTACAAGGATCAGAACACGATGTTGGAGGAGCTGTATGCGAAATTCAATGTTTCCCGCCCTGATGATTTTACTGGGCATAATCTTTCTGTGTCTGACATCGTGGCTTTACGGCAGAACGGTGTTGTAAGCTGTCACTATGTGGATTCCATCGGCTTCCAGGAACTGCCTGGATTTTTGAAACCGGAGAATTACCTGAAAGCCGCAGAAATGGCGATGGAGGACGATTACGGCATGATTGACGGCGTGATCAATAACGGAAAGAAGGAAGAACCGGCAGAGAAAGCATCGGTTCTGGATCAGCTGAAGGAAAAGCAGGAGGCGGTGCCGCCTGCGCCGCCTCGCAGGTGCTGCGAAGAAAAGGAGTTATAAATGCGTTTTACGGATGACGAATGGATGCTCATTATGCTTTACAGCCCTGGCACACGGACAGGGCTGATTGCAGAGCTTCAGACGATGCAAAAAAGGCTGACGGGCAGAGACAGAAACCTGCGCAAGTGGACGGCCTCGCTGCTTGCGAAACTGGCAGAGATGACGGATGCAGAATATGAGGCACTGGATTTGTATCCAGACGAATAAAGGAGAGGAGGAAAAAAGACAGATGATGACGAAAACGGCTTATTATATGCAGATGGCACAGGAAGCTGCGGCACAGATCACTGGCAGCAAAGAACAGTGGACAGCGTTTCTGACCACATCTGCACGGCTTTATAAGTATCCTTTTGCGGAGCAGCTGATGATCTATAAGCAGAGGCCGGAAGCAACGGCCTGTGCGGAGTACGCTCTCTGGAATGATCGGATGAACCGCTATGTGAAGCGTGGTTCCAAGGGCATTGCTCTTTTGGATATGCGTGGCGAGCAGCCGAAACTGCGGTATGTATTTGATGTGGCAGATACCGGAGAACGGAAAAATTCCCGTCCGGTACAGCTCTGGAAAATGAATGCGGAGCATGAGCAGCCGATCATTCGGGCACTGGATGCTGCGTTTGATGTTCCTGCCGGTGTCGGGTCTCTGGAAAATCACATTATGAAAGCAGCGGAACGTCTTGCAAGGGATTACTGGGAGGAAAACCGCAGACAGATCAGCGACATCGTTGCGGATTCCTATCTGGAAGGGTATGATGAACTCAACATCGGAGCTTCCTTTAAGAGAGCTGCCGCTGTCAGCATCGCATATTCCGTCTTTACCCGGACGGTGGGCAATGCAGATGACTATTTTGAACACGAGGATTTTCTGGATATCTTTGATTTTAATACGCAGGCTGCCGCCAATGTGCTGGGAACTGCGGTCAGTGAAATGTCCAGTCAGATCTTCCGGGAAATTGAACGCACGATCCGAACCTATGAAAGAGATAAGCAGGCAGAAAGGAGCCAAAACTATGATGGAGCTGAATTACACGAAGAACGGCGATTACCTGATTCCGGACATCCAGTTGTCGGTGCAGGAACAGAAGCCGCTGGGCAAGTACGGGAGAATGCGCAGAGCGTTCCTGCAGGAGAACAACACGCTGCTGTACAATCACCTGATTCTGACCGAGAAACTGTATCCGCACCTGTGGGAGATTCAGGAGACCGCGACCGCACGGATGGAGCAGATGATGACGGAGCTTCTGAAAGCGAATCCGGCACCGGACAAGAAATCGAACCAGATGGCTTGGGTGCAGCACATGAACATGCTGAAAGCGCAGGCAGAGGAAGTCATTCTGACGGAACTTATCAACAGCTGAACTTTATGAGTCTGTTTCAGTCCGAAGCAGAGCAGATTCAGAAAATTGATGCGGCGGCAGAAAATGCAGCCATAGAAGCGGAGAGCGAAAAGCCCTCCGCTTTTGTCATTTCTGAGGATGAAATCGACCGGATGCTGCGGACAGGCTCTAACTTTGAAGGCGGAAAAATCCGTATTTATGCACTGTATCAGCAGCAAGGGGATGCGAAAGAACGAGCGGCATTTCTGAAAGCGGAATATGGTCTCGGTGGTCACAGCTATACCTTTATGGATGGCAGTCGTGGTTTTGCCGATTATAACGGGAAAGGCATTCTGCTTCGCAATTATGGCCATGACCGGGAAGTGCGCCTCACGTGGGCAGCGGTGGATAAGCGGTTAGACCGGCTTGTGGAAAATGATCAGTACCTGAGTGCTCTGGAAATGGAAGAGTATCGGAAGCTGGAGCGGGAATACGGCGCGCCGCTTCCTATGCCGACTGCCGCGCATGTATTTCCGCCAACGCCACCGGAACGCTATGATACCGGAAATGAGCATGTGGACAATATGCTGAATACGGCTGCGGATGTCTATGCCAGGAGTGAACTGGCAGCACCCCAGCGGTTTACCGTGATGGAGACAGACGATGGCTATGCGGTTTGGGATGATATTCAGGACGGCATTCATGTGGAGCCAGATGGTGTCAGTGAGGAATTTACCAGCGAATGGGAGGCAGAGACTTACCGTCAGCAGCTGATTGAAAAAGTCCAGGAACGGGAAGCCAAAGACTGGCTCTATGTTGAGCAGAGCAAACAGGATTTGCAGCAGGACATTCCATTCCCAGATGTGGAATCCGAAGAAATACAGGAATCGGCTCACGCAGAGATAGATCCTCTGGTACTGGAAATGCAGGAACACGCCAGCGAACTTTCCAGAGAGTCTGGCTATGCACCGGATGAACGGTTTGTGGTCACAATGACCGGCAAGAACTTTCCGGATTCTAAAGATGCGTTTGCCATCTGGGATTATGTCAAAGAAGAGTATTACGGATATTCGGACGGAAAAGTGCAGACATTTGCCGATTATGTGAGTGCATCAGAGGCGTTGCAGGAGATTCGCGGCAGGAACATGGAGGCTGAAAAAGAGCCTGCAACTGTGCAGCCAGAACCCGCAGCTCCGGTGCAGCCGGATTATCGCGTTGGCGATACGCTGTATCTGGACGGAAAGGCATTTACGATTGAAAAAGTCGGGCTTTTCGATGTGGAACTTCGGGACCCGGATTCCGTGTATCCGATCTTCCGCTCGGAAAGCAAGGAAAATCTGGCAAGAATTTTGGGGCATGAGGAAAATGTTCACCTGCACAATCTGGTGGTTGATCTGAATTCTGGAAAAAAAGAAGCGTTCCGGGCAGGGCATGAAGCAAAACATGCGGAGAACTACCGCATCAACAGCTTTCACCTCGGCGAAGGCAGTCCTAAGCAGAAATTCCGAGCCAACATGGATGCCATCTACACGCTGAAAGCTTTAGAAAATCAGTATAGGGATGCGACACCGGAGGAACAGGAAACGCTGGCCAATTATGTCGGCTGGGGTGGGCTGGCAGATGCCTTTGACGCAGAGAAAACTGCCTGGACAGGCGAATATAAGGAGCTGAAAGCAGCTCTTACGGAAGAAGAATATGCCGCAGCCAGGGCTTCGACTCTGAATGCGCATTACACCAGCCCTACCGTGATCCGTGCAATCTATGAGGCATTGGACGGTATGGGATTTGAGAAAGGCAATATTCTGGAACCGTCGATGGGTGTCGGCAACTTCTTCGGTATGCTGCCGGATTCCATGCTGGGAAGCAGACTGTATGGTGTGGAACTGGACTCCATCACCGGGCGCATTGCGCAGAAATTGTATCCGCAGGCAGAAATCAAGGTGGCAGGCTTTGAAACCACCGACCGGCGCGACTTCTATGATCTGGCCGTGGGCAATGTGCCCTTTGGCAACTACCGTGTCAGCGATAAGCCCTATGATAAACTCGGATTTTCTATCCACAACTATTTCTTTGCCAAGGCATTGGATCAGGTTCGTCCCGGTGGCATCGTGGCCTTTGTTACCAGCCGCTACACGATGGATTCCAAGAATCCGGACGCGCGAAAGTATCTGGCGCAACGGGCAGAACTGCTGGGAGCCATTCGACTTCCTAACAACGCATTCCGTGCCAATGCCGGTACAGATGTAGTGTCGGATATCATTTTTCTGCAAAAGAGAGACCATCCAATTGATATCGAACCGGATTGGGTGCATCTGGGGCTGACATCGGAGGGTATTACCCTCAACAGCTATTTTGTTGACCACCCGGAAATGGTGCTGGGTGAGATTACAACGGAAAGTACCCAGTACGGCAAGGAAGAATGTACGGTCATTCCGATTCCGGATGAGGATCTGGGAGACCAGCTGCATGAGGCTGTGCAGCATATCGGCGGTCACTATGAAGCGCAGGAGCTGGCACCGGAGGAAGAACTGTCCTTGCAGGGCGAAACCATTCCGGCAGACCCCAATGTAAAGAACTTCTCCTATGCGGTGGTGGATGGGGATGTCTACTTCCGTGAGAACAGCATCATGCGAAAGGCTGACCTTTCTGCGACAGCCACCGGCAGGATCAAGGGCATGGTGGAGCTTCGTACCATTGTGCAGGAACTGATCGACTATCAGCTGAACGATTATCCGGAGGACGCGATTGCCCAGAAACAGCGGGAACTGAATGTAGCCTATGACCGATTCGCCGATCAGTATGGGCTTATCAACTCCCGTGCAAATGCGCAGGCTTTTTCAGAAGATTCGTCCTATTATCTGCTCTGCTCTCTGGAAAATGTAGATGAAAACGGCAGGCTGGAATCCAAGGCGGATATGTTCACCAAACGGACGATTCGACCGGAACGGGCTGTTACCAGCGTAGATACTCCGGCAGAGGCTCTGGCAATCTCCATCGGAGAGCGCGGCAAAGTGGATTTGCCCTATATGTCGGAGCTTTTAGGTACACCGGGAGAATTTGAAAAAATCCAGCAGGAACTGCATGGTGTCATTTTCAAAGACCCGATGACGCAGGGCGGCGAGGAAACCGGCTGGGTGACGGCTGATGAATATCTGTCCGGCAATGTCCGGGAAAAGCTCCGCGTGGCAGAGTTGGCTGCGGCCTCTGACCCTGCCTTTGCGGTGAACGCGGAATATTTGAAGAAGGCACAGCCAAAAGACCTGGATGCTTCGGAGATTGATGTGCGTCTTGGTGCCACATGGGTCAATCGGGATTATATCCAGCAGTTTATGGAAGAAACCTTTGAACCGCCGTTCTATCTGCGCCGAAATATTGAAGTGAAATTCTCTCCCATGACGGCAGAATGGCAGATCACCGGCAAGAGTACACCGAGCCGGAATGATGTCCATGCCTATATGACCTACGGCACCAGCCGTGCCAACGCCTACCGGATTCTGGAGGATACGCTGAATCTGCGGGATATCCGTATCTACGATACCGTGGAGGATGCAGACGGTAAGCAGAAGCGGGTTCTGAATAAAAAGGAGACCACCCTTGCTCAGCAGAAACAGCAGGCCATTAAGGATGCGTTCCAGAACTGGGTGTGGAAAGACCCTTATCGCCGTGCGGAACTTGTGGAAAAGTATAACGAGCTGTTCAACAGTACTCGTCCCCGTGAGTACGATGGCTCCCACATCCGCTTTGGCGGCATGAATCCGGAGATCCGGCTGCGGGAACACCAGCAGAATGCCATTGCTCATGTGCTGTACGGCGGCAATACGCTGCTGGCCCACGAGGTAGGGGCCGGTAAGACCTTCGAGATGGCCGCTTCTGCTATGGAGGCAAAGCGGCTGGGACTGTGCCAGAAATCCATGTTTGTCGTTCCGAATCATTTGACCCTTCAGTGGGCAAACGAGTTCTTGCGCCTGTATCCGAGTGCAAAATTGCTGGTGGCAAGCAAAAAGGACTTTGAAACCGCCCGCAGAAAGAAGTTCTGCGCACGAATTGCCACTGGCGATTACGATGCAGTCATCATCGGGCATTCCCAGTTTGAGAAAATCCCGGTGTCCGCAGAACGGCAGGAGCGGATTTTGACTGCCCAGATTGATGAAATTGAAAACGCCATTGCCGAGATGAAATCCCAGAATGGTGAACGTTTTTCCATCAAACAGATGGAAAAGACCCGGAAAGGATTGGAGGCGAGATTGGAGAAACTCCGGGCGACCGACCGTAAGAACGATGTGATTACCTTTGAGCAGCTGGGCGTAGACCGGCTGTTCGTAGACGAGGCGCACGCGTTCAAGAACCTGTTCCTCTACACAAAAATGCGCAATGTAGCAGGCTTGTCCACTTCGGAAGCGCAGAAATCTTCGGATATGTTTATGAAGTGCCAGTATATGGACGAGTTGACAGGCGGGCGCGGCATCATTTTTGCGACCGGCACCCCGGTCAGCAACAGCATGACGGAGCTTTACACTATGATGCGGTATCTCCAGTACGGCACGTTGCAGCAGAAAGGGCTGACTCATTTCGACAGCTGGGCTTCTACCTTCGGTGAGACCACGACGGCCATTGAGCTGGCACCGGAAGGAACCGGATATCGGGCAAGAACAAGATTTGCAAAGTTCTTCAACCTGCCGGAGCTGATGAATATGTTCAAGGAAGTGGCAGATATCAAGACTTCCGATCAGCTGCATCTGCCGGTGCCGGAGGCAAAATTTGAAACCGTGGTGGTGCAGCCTTCGGAGCATCAGCAGGCGATGGTGGCGGAGCTTTCGGAACGGGCGGCGGCTGTGCATTCCGGTGTGGTAGACCCGTCGGTCGATAACATGCTGAAAATCACATCGGATGGCAGAAAGCTGGGACTGGATCAGCGATTGATGAATCCGCTCCTGCCGGATGACCCAAATAGCAAGCTCAACGCCTGTGTGCGGAATGTGCTTCGGATTTATGAGGAAGGACAGTCGGATAAGCTGACCCAGTTGTTGTTCTGCGACCTCAGCACGCCGAAGAACGATGGAACCTTCAATGTCTATGAGGATATCCGCGCCAAACTAATTCAGTCCGGTGTGCCGGAAGAAGAAATCGCATTTATTCATGATGCCGATACTGAGGCAAAAAAGAAAGATTTGTTTGCCAAAGTGCGTACCGGACAGGTACGGGTATTGTTAGGTTCGACACAGAAGATGGGTGCAGGCACGAACGTGCAGGACAGGCTGGTGGCCGTGCATCATCTGGATGTGGGCTGGCGGCCTGCGGACATGACCCAGCGAAATGGTCGTATCATCCGTCAGGGAAACCGAAACAAAGAAGTGCAGGTTTATCAGTATGTGACGGAAGGAACTTTTGATGCCTACCTCTATCAGACACTGGAGAATAAGCAGAAATTTATCAGCCAGATCATGACCAGCAAATCTCCGGTACGTTCCTGTGATGATGTAGATGAGCAGGCTCTTTCCTATGCAGAGATCAAGGCACTTTGTGCCGGAGACCCGCAAATCAAGGAGAAAATGGACTTGGATGTAGATGTTGCAAGGCTGAAAGTATTGAAGGCGGATCATCAGAGCCAGCAGTACCGATTGGAAGATAAATTGATGAAATATTTCCCTGCGGAGATTGAGAAAACGCAAGGGTTCATCAAGGGCTTTCAGTCGGATATTCGGACGGTGGCGGCACATCCGCTGCCGGAAGAGGGGTTCTGCGGTATGGAGGTGAATGGCACACAATTTACTGAAAAAGCTGAGGCCGGTGAAGCAATCCTCGCGGTCTGTAAAGCCAATCAGAGTCTGGAGCCGGTGCCGCTTGGCAGCTACCGTGGTTTCAAGATGGAGCTGACGTTTGACAGCTTCCAGAAAGAGTATCAGGTGCTGCTGAAAGGTGAGATGACCCACCGAGTGCCCATCGGCACCAGTGCTGCGGGCAATATCCAGCGTCTGGACAATGCTCTTGCCGGGATTCCTGCAAGACTGGAAAAGGCGGAACAACAGTTGGACAATCTCAGGAGCCAGCAGGAAGCGGCGCAGGCCGAGCTTGGAAAGCCGTTCCCCCAGGAGGCAGAACTGGCGGAAAAGAGTGCAAGACTGGCGGAACTGGACGCACTGCTGAATATGGATGACCGTGGAAATGATGATCCTGACCGTGAGAAAACAACGGAAAAACCGTCTGTCCTGGCAGAATTGCGTGACCGTGCCGGTCGCATTCCGCCGATGGCACATCGAGATGATGAGGAGGTGGCACTATGAGTGTTCGGGAACACTGGATCAACGTCCGGGTAAATCCGGAAGAGCTGGCGAGGATTCGTGAAAAGCAGAAAGAATTGGGGATTCGGAATACCGGTGCCTATATGAGAAAAATGGCGATGGACGGGTACTGCGTAAATCTTGATTTGTCGGATGTGGCGCAGGTATCCACACTTCTTCGCCGATGCAGCAACAACCTGAACCAGTACGCAAAACGCGCCAATGAATCTGGAAGCATCTATGCGGAGGATATCCGGGATTTGCAGAAGCGACTGGATGAACTCTGGGAGATGCAAAAGCTGATCTTAAAGAGGCTTTCTGGTATTCGATGACGGCGCAAACGTGCGGAATTTTTATTGCACATGGCACAGATGAAACAGTCTGTGTCATTACATATTTTTTGCAGGTCTTCCTGTTGACATCGTGGTGTTTGACAAGCGGGTACGATAAAATGAAGATGAAAAGAAAAACGAAGGGGTGAAATCCATGAAGATCGTATGTTTTTTGTTGAAGCTGGTGCTGAAAATCCTGTTGCTGCCGGTTGCGTTTCTGCTGCGATTTCTGTGCTTTATCTGGAATCTGCTGATGCAGCTATCCCTGTGGGTACTTTCGCCGGTTATGCTTTTCGTTCTTGGCTGCGGCATTTATTCTGTGGTTCGGGCGAGCTGGACGGATGTGTTCCTGCTGACCCTGATTGAGATGGGACTGTTCGCAGCTGCGGTTGGAGCGGGCGGCATCATGGAACTGATGGAACGGCTGTGCGAGTGTGTAGAGGATGTTTTGACAATTTGAGTTCAGGAGGGATTAGATGGATATTCAGTTTATGAAAGATTATTATGATTTACGGTACGAGGAAACAGATGGAGAGAATCATTTTGTGGAAGAGACTGCTTATCAGGAAAAACAGTCTGAGCAATCGAAGATGGAAGACCAGCTGATGGAAATGGTGGGAGGCAGCGAATCTAATGTGTGGAAGCTGTACGAAAGCATTATGTGTGTCTATTTCGATATGGAAGAAATCATCAAGCAGGCCGTTTATTTGCAGGGAGCTTATGACCGGGAACGGATGTTAAAATGAGAATAGTAGATTGGTAAGAGCTGCCTTCGGGTAGCTCTTTTTAGATGGAGAAATATGAAAATGGCGGCTACAAGACTAATTGCGCTGCATATTAATAAAGGAAAGACGGTGGCGCAGTGTCTGGCTGACCGTACTGATTATACTGAGAATGCAGCAAAGACGGAAGATGGAAAATATATCAGCGCGTATGCCTGTGACGCAAAGACCTGTGATGAAGAATTTCTGCTTTCCAAACGGCAGTATGAGCATATCACCGGTAGAACCCAGGCGCATGATGTGATTGCATATCAGATTCGGCAATCTTTTAAGCCCGGAGAAATCACGCCGGAGGAGGCGAACAAGGTTGGATATGAGACGGCCATGCGCTTTACGAAGGGAAAACATGCCTTTATCGTGGCTACCCATGTTGATCGTGCACACATTCATAACCACATTATTTTTAATTCGACTACATTAGACAGCACCAGAAAATTCCGAGATTTTCGCTTATCCGGTCTTGCACTGGCAAGGCTCAGTGATATCGTCTGTCTGGAACACCGGTTGTCGGTCATTATCCGGAAGCCCTATGGAGAGCGGCAGAAGAGAACGGAATACCCGGAGAAAAAATCGCAGCGGGATGAAATCTGCGAGGCCATTGATGCAGCATTGGCAAGAAATCCAAAAGACTTTCGGGAACTGATTGAAATTTTGCAGGAGGCCGGATACGAGTATAAAGATGGAAAACAGCCTGCCCTGCGGGGAAAAGGCCACGCCAGATTTGCTCGTTTCCGCTCTCTTGGCAAAGGATATTCGGTCGAAGAACTCTGCGAAGTGATTGCCGGAAATGCGGTTCATAAAAGCAAATTTGCAGAGAAAAATCGTACAAACGCACGGTCAGCACAGGTGCATCAGAAGGCAGAGCTGTCGTTCCTGATTGATGTCCGTGCCAAAATGCAGGCGGGCAAAGGCGCGGGATATGCGCGTTGGGCGAAAGTCTTTAATCTGAAGCAGATGGCAAAAGCTATGATGTTCATGGAAGAGCATGGAATCAAGAACTATGCAGAGCTGAAAGAAAAGGCAGATGGAATTTCTGAAAAATGTGATGCGCTGCTGGAATCTGTAAAAGCAGATGAGGCACGGATGTCGGAAGTGTCAGTGCTGCGGAAGCATCTAATCAATTATGCCAAGACAAAAGATGTTTTTGCTGCGTATAAAGCATCCGGCTACGACCGGGAGTTCTATGAAGCCCATCGGGATATGCTGGCCTTGCGCAGCGCAGCAAAAAAGGCGTTTGATGCCTATAAGAAAGAGAACGGTTCTGACAAAAAGCTCCCGCGCATCAGCGAGCTGAACGCAGAGTATGCGATGCTTCTGGAACGAAAGAAAAGCTCCTATGCAGAGTACCGCAAAACAAAATCAGAAATGCAGGATTGGCTTGTGGCACAGAAAATCGTGCAGGAAATCCTGAAAGAGGACGAACAGAAGAAAGAGCAACTGCATGAGCAGGAAGTGCGGCAGGAAGAAGAAAATAGACAGAATAGCAGATGATGGAAAGCCCGGTGCAGTGTGAGTGTTATGCTCATGCTGCACCGGTTTTTTTTTCTTTGGCAGGAACTGCCGTTAAAGCATCCGGAACGGATGCGCAGCCCGATGCCGCAGGCAACGTTCTATGGGGATTGGGGAGTTTCCCCAACAAGCAGAAAATCGCTTTCGTGTCACGAAAGCCCTGCTTGCAGAAGAGCGGATTCTAAAAAAATCGTTCAAAATTTGGAAGAACTTTCGATTGATTTTGTTCGTTTCTTGGAGTAGAATATAAATGAGAAA